>Ga0335085_10017720_pt1 | contig 10255 bp, 6 predicted proteins | sample Lox_Sample_45_FD_206712 | JGI IMG/M metagenome (GOLD analysis project Ga0335085, IMG submission 206712) | Soil microbial communities from Loxahatchee National Wildlife Refuge, Florida, United States - Lox_Sample_4.5 | ecosystem: Environmental > Terrestrial > Soil > Wetlands | place: USA: Florida... | reverse complement strand
GATCGGCACCATCGCGCCGCGAAGGTTCAAGACGCCGCGCACGTAGTCCGGCTGCTTCGGCAGATTGGTAACGTTCGACCATTCCTTGATCTCTCGCACCGCCATGATGTCGACGCCGTACTGGTCATTGCCGATGGCGAAGCTGATGAACTCGGCAATGCCCGTCGCAGCGTTAGCGCCGCTGATTTCGGCGCTACGGAGTTTCTGATCAGGCACGCGTACGGTTTGACTCATCGTTACAGCCTACAAAGACGCGGTTTGTTCAAAACGACCATCAGAGTATGCAGATTGATAATGACTCGCAGAAATTTCGGATTATTTATTTTTATTATCAGCCAGGATTAATAAACTAGATTGAACCCGCTTCGGTCGCGGTGCAGCTAGCGCACCGAAGCGATTGTCATCGCATCGGTGCGCCGCTGAATCGTCGCAATAAACGGCTAGAATTCTTTCCAGTCCGCTTCCTGGTCGACTGCGACGGCAAGCGCCGCCTGCATCTTGCCGACCGGACCGCCGCTGGCCGCAGCCGCACGCTTGGGCGCCGCGGCCGGCTTCTGTCTTGCCGCCGGCTGTGCCTTTGCCGCCGGACCCCGCGTCGGCTGGAGTGGAGCGGCGCGCTTGGTCTCGACCGGGGCCACGTTCTGGCCGGCCGCGACGCCGTCGTCGATCTGAAAGAAAGCGACCCGCTCGTCCATGGCGTGGGCCTGGTGCTCCAGCGTCTTGGCGGTCGCGGCATTCTCCTCGACCAGCGCCGAGTTCTGCTGTGTCACCGCATCCATTTGCGACAGCGCCTTGCCGACCTGCTCGATGCCGGTTGCCTGCTCGTTGCTCGCGCTGGCGATATCGGCGACGATCTCGGCCACCTTCTTGATCGACTCGACGATCTCGTTGAGCGAGGCGCCGGCCTTGTTGACCAGATCGACGCCTTCTTTCACCTGGCCGTTCGAGTTGGTGATCAGATCCTTGATGTCCTTGGCCGCCTGCGAGGAACGCTGCGCCAGACTGCGGACTTCGGAGGCGACGACCGCGAATCCGCGGCCGGCCTCGCCCGCGCGCGCCGCCTCGACCGCCGCATTGAGCGCCAGCAAGTTGGTCTGCCGGGCGATCTCATCGATGACGCCGATGATGTCGGAGATCTTGCGCGAGGAATCCTCGATCTTGGCCATGGCGTCGACTGCCTTGGCCACAACGGCGCCGCCGCGCTCGGCGACGGCTCGCGTATCCGCCGCCGACGCATTGGCCGATTGAGCGTTCTCGGCATTTTTCTTCACCGTCGCCGCGATCTCTTCCATCGACGCCGAGGTCTCTTCCAGGCTCGCGGCCTGCTCCTCGGTGCGCTGCGACAGATCGGTGGTGCTGCCGGAGATCTCCGCCGAGGCGTTGGTGACTTCCACGGACGAGGCCTTGATCTCGGTAATGGTGGTGCCGATACGTTCCGCGGTCGCGTTGGCCTTGTCCTTCAGCTGCGCGAAATTGCCTTGGTAATCGGCCGTGATGCGGTGGGTGAGATCGCCCTCTGCCAACGCGTTGAGCATGACCCCGAGATCGTCGAGCGCACGCGCGACATTGGCGCACAACGTGTTGATGGCGGTGCCCATTTTGAGAATCAGGCCACTCTTGCCGTCGAGGCCGACGCGCTGGGAGAAATCGCCAGTCACCGCAGCGGTCACGATATTGCCAAGCGCCGCGTCGAATTCCTCCATCGCCGCGGCCGCGGCCGCTGCGCTCGCCGCCGCCGCCTGCTTATCCTTCTCGGCCGCCTCTTGCTGCAGGCGGATGTTGGTGCGGCCTGCTTCCCTGAAAGTAAGCACCGATTTCGCCATCACCCCGAGCTCGTCGCCCCGTTCGGTTCCAGGCACTTCAGCATCGAGATTGCCGTTGGCCAGCACGTGCATAGTCTCGCTTAACGCAAGCATCGGCCCTGTCACGCTGCGGCCAATCAGCCAGGCGGCGCCCACGCCCATCAGCAGCGCGATCACAGCAAGCGTGATGCTCCACCAAAGAGTTGATGAGACCCCGGCGTCGGCTGTCGCCTTGATCGTAGACAGGCCGGAGTGCGCTGCCGTCTTCATCGCAGATGTGTTCTCGATCATGCCGGCTGCGAGGTTGGCGTCGGTATCGATCAGATGCGCGCGGTCGCCGATCAGCTTGACCGCCGAACGGAACGCCGTCAGAAACTGCGGAGTCTCCTTGATCACCTGCGCGACCTTGGCTGCGCGCCCATCGTCGTTGTTGTCTTCTTGGAGGCGTTTCAAGGCCTCCGACAGAGTGCCGAACTGGCGTTCGCTGGCCTCGATCAGCTTGGCGTCGTTGCTCGCCAGGAAGCGTTCGACGCTCAGGCGCGCGTTCATGAGCTGCTGCTGCGCGATGCCCGCTTGCGCACCGACCGCCATATCGGCGTCGCCGACCGCGCCGTGAATGATGTCGGCGAGCGTGCCGCTCAGTTTGGCCGCAAGCGGATTCATCACCCCGTCGAGCGCTTTGTTCAAGTCGCCCTGAATCTTCACGATGGACTCGAAATTGGCGAGGAACGTGTCGAGCGAAGTCAAAATGGTCTTAGCCCGTTCCCGCTGTTCGGGAATGGGAGCGTTTGCACTCAATCCCGTGAGGATCTCGCGTGCCTCTTTGCCTACGTCGCGCAGGCTCGTGAGCGCCGTTGGCGAGTTGGACCGGACATATTCGCGCATGCTGGCCCGCAGGCTGACGACGTCGCGGTCGATCTCGGTCATGCGCACGGCGTTGTCCGAGATGGTCGCGTAACTCGCGAAGGTACCGGAGACGCCGGTGAGACTCAGATAGCCGACCGTGGCGAGCGCCAGCAGCAGCATCAAAACGATACTGAAGCCGGCGTAGATCCGGCGTCCGATCTTGATATTCGACGAGAGCTTGGTGAAGAGAGACATGAGTTTGGTCCCTGGGCGAGCGTGATGTCGTCGTCTATGGCCGTTGTTGAATTTCGTCCGTGTCAATTGCCATTGCGGCAAGCAGCGTGGCGGCGGTCACGGTGCGGTGGCGCGACCGCAATCCACGACCGGCCGCCGCATTTTGGCAGACGAAAAGATCGGCCGGCGCTACCGCCGGCGGAGCGAATCGTCTGCGCCGCCGCTTCGCCAAGCGGCTACTTCAGATAGCCGACGTAATAGATGCCGATGACATTGTTTGCGGCATCGTGGATCGGCTCGTAGCCGGTCACGTACATCTTCCCGAGAATGTCCACGTCGCCGTAAAAGGCCTCGTTCTTGTTGATCGCGGCGATCGCCTTGCCCTTGGGGTCGAGAATGGTTCCGATCGCACGCGAGCCGTCATCCTTCTTCACGTTGGTCGACACGCGGACGTACTCATCTCCGCTCTTCACAAAGAACGTGGCGGAGCCGCCGACTGCCTTCACGACAGCGTCAACCAAGGTGAAATTGTTATTCATTTTGGTCGTTCCGAAATACAACGCTGGAGCGGCCTTGCCACCGACGGGGTCTGTCCCTTCGACCTTGGGTGCGCCCAACGCCGCGGCATTCGCCTTCATCATTTCCATCGCCTTGGTAACTTTCTTGTCCGCTTGCGCGTTTGCTGCGGTTGAAGACAGCATGGACGCCGCGATCACGCAGCCTGCAGCGAGGATGCCAACAAAAACTCGTTTGAAAGTCATAGTTTTAAGTTCCCTCTGTTGTGGATCGACCTGACGACCGCAGAGCTTGTCGAGCGCTGCGAAAACGTTCCCACGAGCGTGATTTGCGGTCATAATTTTAGGCGTTCGTATTGAAAAAACGCTTGAATATACCGTACGTATGGAATGTGATGATCGATTGATAATCTGGATTAAGATAAGTGGGTTGCGGCCAAATTGCGGTTAAAGAAAAGAGGCCGCCCCAATTGAAGCGGCCTCGACCGAAGAGCGATAGCGGAAACTTGTATTAAACTAGATCGCCCATTTGCATTTCGGACAGATTGTGATCTGCCTGCATCTGCAATTCCATAATGTTTATGGTGCGCAACGAAAGCATTTCGCTGTTCGTGGCTGTCCCATACTGCGTCGCAAACCCGGCGATAGCGATTGCAAAAACCAACACGAAAAAGCTGACGCGCATTCGATGCCTCCTTGTACGCGGCCTCAAGCACCAGACTAGGCTGAAGACCTTAAAGGCACGTTCTGAAACTTAATTAGGAATCACTGAATCAAAGCGGGTCCTGAGACAAATACCGGAGCTGAGAAGAAGTCAGCTCTTGGCGGCGGCTGAAATTTTGCGACTCCGCGGAGTTCTAGAACTCCGCCCAATTTGCGTCTTGATTGACGGCACTTGCAAACTCTCCCTGCATCCGTCCGAGCGATCCGCCACTGCCGTTGCCGGCGGCACGCTTGGGCGCGACGTCCGGTTTCTGTTTTGCCGCCGGCTGCGCTTTCGCCGCAGGGCCGCGGCTCGCCGGCGCGGCCGCCGGACGCTTCGCCGCCGCCGGTGGCGCAAAGCGCGCAATGTCGCCGGTTCCGGTGCGGAAGAAGGCGACGCGCTCGTCCATGGCGTGCGCCTGATGCTCGAGTGTCTTGGCCGAGGCGGCGTTCTCTTCAACCAGCGCCGAATTCTGCTGCGTCACCTCATCCATCTGGACGAGGGCCTTGTTGACTTGCTCGATACCGCTCGCCTGCTCGGCGCTGGCATTGGCGATATCGGCGACGATGTCAGCCACCTTCTTGATCGACTCAACGATTTCGGTGAGAGCGGTACCGGCGCGATTGACCAGGTCGACACCTTCCTTGACCTGACCGTTCGAGTTGGTGATGAGGTCCTTGATGTCTTTGGCCGCCTGCGAAGAGCGCTGCGCCAGGCTGCGGACTTCAGAGGCGACCACCGCAAAGCCGCGCCCCGCCTCACCGGCGCGGGCCGCTTCGACGGCCGCGTTCAAAGCCAGCAGATTGGTCTGCCGGGCGATCTCGTCGATCACGCCGATGATGTCGGATATCTTGCGCGAAGACTCCTCGATCTTGGCCATGGCATCCACTGCATTGGCGACCACCCGGCCGCCGCGGTCGGCGACCTCGCGGGTGCTGGCGGCCGATGCATTTGCAGCTTGCGCGAACTCTGCGTTCTTTTTCACCGTGGCCGAAATCTGCTCCATCGAGGCGGAGGTTTCTTCCAGGCTCGCCGCCTGTTCCTCGGTGCGTTGCGAGAGGTCGGTCGTGCTGCCGGAGATCTCCACCGACGCGTTGCTAACCTCTATCGCCGAGGCCTTGATCCCGGCAATGGTCGCGCCGATGCGCTCCGCCGTCTTGTTAGCGTTGTCCTTCAAGATCGCGAAGTTGCCCTGATACTCGGATGTAATGCGCTGTGTCAGGTTGCCTTCTGCAAGCGCATTGAGCATCGTGATGAGGTCGTCGAGCGCACCGGCGACGTTGTCGCACAGCGAATTGATCGCGGTGCCGATATTGAAGACCAACCCGGTCTTGCCGGTCAGATCGACGCGCTGCGAGAAATCGCCGGCAACCGCGGCCTTAACGATGCCACCCACGGCCGCCTCGAACTCGGCACCCATTTTAGCCATCGCCAATTCGCGCTCGGTGGCGGCTTTTTTATCCTCTTCGATTTTTTCTTCCGCCTCGCGCTGCGCTTTCTCGGCGGCTTTCACCTTAAACGCCTCAACGGCCGCCGCGATATTGCCGATCTCATCCTTGCGGCCGAGGCCCGGCAGCACGACGGAGAAGTTTCCGGCCGCAAGCTCTTTCATCGCGCCGGTCAAAGCGGCGAGAGGGCCGGTAATCGCGCGATTTACGTAAAGGGCTATGACAACGCTGAGACCGACCCCGAATAGAACGGCGCCGATCATCAAATACCGGGTGAAACCGTACCGAGCATCCGCCGCGATTCGCGTGTCATCGGCGCTCCTCAGCTCGGCCGTGACAAGCCTGTCGAAAGCGTCTTGCACCTTGGAGAATTGCTTGACGGCGACGCCGAGGAGGATGTCTTCCGCATCATTGAATACTTGCGTCTTGAGAGCGGCGACCGCCGGCTTGATCCCCTTGCCGACGAGCGCGCCGCGCAGCTCCTTCCATTCGGCGAGCAATTTTTTACTTTCGTCGCTCGCGGAGTGTTTGCTGTATTCCTCAACGAGCTTGTCGATTTCGGCAAGATTGACTTCGACGCGATCGATATATTTCTGAACGTTTTGAGGACTCGGCCGCGCAATAATTGCGATCGTCAGCTGCTCGATACTGACATGCATCAGATCATTGATGCGGCCGAGCTCGCTGACCGGCACCAAGCGTTCCTGGTAAACTTCCCTCAAATCGTCGTTTAGGACGCTGGCGCCGCGCAAAGCGATCATCGCCAGAACCACGAGAGCACCGGTTATCAGAGTGGAGACCGCCAGCATTTTTACTTTGATACTGAGCGCTCTCATGGCTTGACTCCAGGGTAACCCGCTTGCGTGTTTAGGTCACGCCCGTCTGCGAAGCGTGAGACGGCGGCACATTTGCCGCCGGCCGCTTATTCGACTGGGAGGCCCTTCGCCTTCCAATCCGGGAAGCCCTCGCGGTACCAAAACACGTTCGTGTAGCCGCCCTTGATCGCTGCCGTCGAAGCCTTGAAGCTCTTCCAGCACTCGGGGCCGTTGCAATAAATGACGATCGCCGCTGCCTTGTCACCCGGCAGTTTAGCAAGGCTGAATTCGTCCTGGCTGGCATCAAAGGCGACGTCCTTCGCGCTCTTTTCGCGATAGGGAACATTGACCGCACCCTTGATGTGGCCTTCGGCATATTCGGCGGCCACGCGAGAATCGATCAGCGTCGCTCCGCCTGCCTGTAGCTTCACGACGTCGGCCGACGACACCAGTTTGCTGCCGGCCAATGTCGCGGGCGTGTCGCCCGCTTGCGCCATGCCGGACATCAGAACGATGGCCGCAAACGCGGCTGCCAATTTCATGAGCGAAGTAAGACGCATTGATCTCTCCATTGATGCGGTGGAGTCGCTTTGCGAGGACGTCAATATTGAATCGGCATAAAGCGAAGCGACCGGCCAAATCGAAGCCGGTCGAATGTACTCACATATTAATTTTTGAATTTGTAACATATGTGTTCATGCAGACGGATAAAATAGATTAAGCAAGCAGATTGCAGGACAACGTGAGCGAGGGTGCGGGAGGGCGGCAAAAAAAGCGACCGCCGTTTTTCCGAGCGATGGGATCAGAACTCCCTCCAACCCGCTTGCTCGTTGACGGCGGTCGCAAGCGCTGTGTGCATTCGTCCGACCGATCCGCCGCGACCGGCAACGGTGGCCTCAAAATTCTTTCCAGTCGTCCTGGTTGACGGCGCTGGCGAGCGCCGCCTGCATCTTGCCGACCGGACCGCCGCTGGCCGCAGCCGCACGCTTGGGCGCCGCGGCCGGCTTCTGTCTTGCCGCCGGCTGCGTTTTCGCCCCCGGACCGCGGCTTGGCGGCAGGGCCGCCGACGCCGCCGGCGCAGCGACGTCGCTGCCGGCGGCGATGCGGAAGAAGGCCACGCGCTCGTCCATGGCGTGGGCCTGGTTCTCCAGCGTCTTGGCGGTCGCCGCATTTTCCTCGACCAGCGCCGAGTTCTGCTGCGTCACCTCGTCCATTTGGGTCAGCGCCTTGCCGACCTGCTCGATGCCGGTCGCCTGCTCGTTGCTGGCATTGGCGATATCGGCAACGATGTCGGCGACCTTCTTGATCGACTCGACGATTTCGTTGAGCGAGGCGCCGGCCTTGTTGACCAGATCGACGCCCTCTTTCACCTGACCGTTGGAGTTCGTGATCAAATCCTTGATGTCTTTCGCCGCCTGCGACGCGCGCTGCGCCAGGCTGCGCACTTCCGAAGCGACCACGGCGAACCCGCGGCCGGCCTCGCCGGCGCGCGCCGCTTCCACCGCCGCATTGAGCGCGAGCAGATTGGTCTGCCGGGCGATCTCGTCGATGACGCCGATGATGTCGCCGATCTTGCGCGAGGATTCCTCGATCTTGGCCATGGCGTCGACGGCCTTGGCGACCACCTGGCCGCCGCGCTCGGCGACCTCGCGGGTACTGGCGGCCGACGCATTGGCGGCCTGCGCGAATTCGGCGTTCTTCTTCACCGTCGCCGAAATCTCTTCCATCGAAGCCGAGGTCTCCTCCAGGCTCGCGGCCTGTTCCTCGGTGCGCTGCGACAGGTCGGTCGTGCTGCCGGAAATCTCGGCCGAGGCGTTGGTGACTTCATTGGCCGAGGCCTTGATCTCGGCGATGGTGGCGCCGATGCGCTCCGCGGTCTTGTTGGCGTTGTCCTTGAGCACCGCGAAATTGCCCTGGTACTGCGCGGTGATGCGCTGGCTGAGATCGCCGTCGGCGAGCGCGTTGAGCATGTGGATGAGGTCGTCGAGCGCCCTGGCGACGTTTTCGCACAGCGAGTTGATGGCGCTGCCGACGCTATAGACGAGGCCATCCTTGCCCTCGATATCGACGCGCTGCGAGAAATCGCCGGCGACCGCGGCCTTGACGATGCCGCCGACCGCCGTTTCAAAATCGCCCGCCATTTTCTGCATGGCGGCTTCGCGTTCCGCCGCCGCACGCGCCTCGTTCGCCTTCTGCTCGGCTTCCATCTGCTCGACGCGCAGCAGATTGTCCTTGAAGGTCTGGGCAGCGCGGGCATTGTCGCCGATCTCATCGCCGCGCTCGGTATAGGGAATCTCGACCGCCTTGTTGCCCTGGGCGAGCTCGGCGAGCACGCCGGACATTCGGCCGAGCGGCTTGGAAATACCGCGACCGATGAAAAAGGCGAGCGCCAGGCCGGCGGCGAGCGCAAGAACGGTGGCGACGATCGAGGCCCTGGTCGACCAGGCGACGGCGGAAAGTCCTTCCTCGGTGAGGCGATCCATCGCGCCCATTTCGGCGTCGGTCAGGGCGCCGAGTTGGTCGTTCACCCGCGTCGCCAATTGAGCCCCGACGGTCGTGATCAGACGATTCTTCTCGTCGGTGATCTTGATGGTGGTGGCGATACCGGGGACGTAAGTCGCCGCGGCGCCCAGTGCATCGTCGGCGAGCTTCTGCTCCTCGGGCGTGGCCACCGTCTCACGAATCTTTTTGAGCAGCCCCGGTAGCTGATTGATGTTGTCCAAGGTTGCCTTGGCGATTTTGGGATCGGGATTCATGAAATAGACATTGACGCTCAGCCGCGCCGTCATCAGGTGGCTCATGGCGGCATTCGCCAGCGCAACGGTGGCAAGGTCTTTCTGCTCGATACTCTTGCGCGTCAGCTGCTCGATCGCGGCCTGCAAGCGCCCGCCGAGCGGCCGCATTACGCCGTCATTCTTTTCCTTGTCCGCCAGCGCTTTCACGACCAGATCGAAGTTCTTCGCGTAATCTTCAAGAACCGCGACTGCCTGCTCGAGCATCTGCTTACGCTCGGCGGTGGTCATTTTCTCTTTCGCTTCGGCGACGAATTTAGTGGCCTGACCGTGGAATTCGCGAACCTGCTTCTCGGCCTCCGGCGATCCGCTCTGCCCATAAAGGATCACCGCGCGCCGCATCTCCTGGGCGGCGACCCGCAGTTTGGCCGCCGCCGCATATGCATCCGAGCCTCTGTCGAACCTTCTAATGATGTCGTCGCCGTTGCTCAGGCCCCAATAGGCAATGCCAGCCACGACCGCGAGCAGCGCCAGGATGCTGGCGAAACCGACGGCGACGCGTGTGCCGACCTTGAAGCGGGAACCGAGATTGCGAAGCGCGGACATTGCAGCGATCCTTTGGATGGACGGGACAAACTAGTTGAGGGCGGCGGCTTCCCGCGCCGACAACAGATTGGGCAGATCGATCAGCGCGATCATCGCGTTCTCGTGCGTCACCAGGCCCGACAGGAAATCCGACGTGGTCGCCTGCGCGGTGCGCGGCACCGGCTGGATCTGGCTGACGTCGGTCGACACGATATCGAGCACGCGGTCGCCGATCAGGCCGATCTGGCGGCCGTCGATCTGCACGATGATCATGATATGCAGCGGCGTGGTTTCGGTGAGGCCCTGGCCAAAGCGGCAGCGCAGGTCGACGATGGGGACGATGACGCCGCGCAGATTGAGCACGCCGCGCACGTATTCCGGCTGCTTCGGCAGGTGCGTGACGTTCGACCAGCCCTTGATCTCGCGCACCGCCATGATGTCGACGCCGTACTGGTCGTCGCCGATGCCGAAGCTGATGAATTGGAGTTGCGCCGCCGCGGTCTGCGCACTGCCGGTCGCGCCGGCGTCAGGATTTGAGTCGGCGGCCAGAGTAGCGACGCTTTCGTTCATGATGT
>Ga0335085_10017719_pt1 | contig 10255 bp, 8 predicted proteins | sample Lox_Sample_45_FD_206712 | JGI IMG/M metagenome (GOLD analysis project Ga0335085, IMG submission 206712) | Soil microbial communities from Loxahatchee National Wildlife Refuge, Florida, United States - Lox_Sample_4.5 | ecosystem: Environmental > Terrestrial > Soil > Wetlands | place: USA: Florida... | reverse complement strand
GCGGGGCGTCTACTCCACCGCGCTGATCATGCCGTTCTTCAAGCGCATTCACCCGGACCTGGTGATCACGCCGCTGCTTTCGAATCCGTACCTGTGGTCGGTGGCCTACCTGCCGTTCCTGATCTTTCTGACGCTGGTGATCGTAGGCTCGTCGAACGCGGTGAACCTGACGGACGGTCTCGACGGCCTGGCCATCGGCTGCGTGGTGGTGGCTTCGAGCGCGCTCACCGCGCTGACCTACGTCACCAGCCACGCCGGCTTCGCCACGTACCTGGACCTGCCGCACCTGCCGCGCGCCGGCGAATTGACGATTTTCTGCGGCGCCATCACGGGCGCCGCGCTGGCCTTTCTCTGGTACAACGCCTATCCCGCGGACGTTTTCATGGGCGACGTTGGCTCGCTGGCGCTGGGCGGTGCCATCGGCACGGTGGCCGCCATCATCAAGCAGGAAGTGCTGCTCTTCTTCATCGGCGGCGTTTTTGTGATCGAGGCGCTCTCCGTGATTCTGCAGGTCGCGTCGTTCAAGCTCACCGGGAAGCGCATTTTCCGCATGGCGCCGCTCCATCACCACTTCGAGCTGATCGGGTGGAGCGAGTCGAAAATCATTGTGCGGTTCTGGATTGCGTCGCTGGTCTTTGCGCTCTTCGCGCTGACCACGCTCAAACTGCGATGAAGCCGGAAGTCGATCTTCGGGGCAAGCGCGTGCTGGCCGTCGGGCTGGCGCGGACGGGCGTGGCCACCGCGCTTTTCTGCGCGAAGCGTGAAGCACAGGTCACCGCGACGGACTCGCGTCCGGCCGCCGAACTCGGCGATGCCGCCGGCAGGCTCGCCGCGGCGGGTGTCACGCTCGAACTCGGCGGCCACCGGCGGGAGAGCTTTCTCGCTGCCGACCTGATTATCCCCAGCCCCGGCGTTCCGTTCGACCAGGGTGACCTGCTGGCCGCGCGCAAGAAGGGCGTCGCCGTGTGGAGCGAAATCGAGCTGGCCTGGCGCTTTCTTCGCGGCCGGCTGGTGGCCATCACCGGCTCGAACGGAAAGACGACGACAACCGCTCTCACCGGCCACATCCTGAAAACCGCCGGGATGCCGACGCTGGTCGGGGGCAACATCGGGACTGCGCTGATTTCACTGGTTGAGGACTCACGCGACGACAGCCTCGCGGTTGTGGAGGTTTCCAGCTTCCAGCTCGAGGCCATCGTCGCCTTCCGCCCCGACATAAGCCTCTTCCTGAATCTCACGCCCGACCACATCGACCGCCACGGTTCGCTCGAAGCCTATGCTGCGGCGAAGGCGCGCATCTTCGAGAACCAGAAGCGCGAAGACGCCGCCGTGATGAACGCGGACGACGCGGCGTCAGCGCGCTATGCGCCTTCGCGCCCGCGTGTCTACTGGTTCAGCCGGAAGAAGGACGTGGCCCGCGGCGCCTTCGTGCGCGGCAACGACGTGATGTTCTGCGACGGCGATGCCGAGGCGCGCTTGCTCTCCCGCGACGACATCCACCTGCGCGGCGAACACAACCTGGAGAACGTGCTCGCCTCCGCGACCGCCGCCTGCATCTGCGGAGTCGCTCCGGCGGCCATCGCTGAGGGCGTGCGCACGTTCCCCGGCGTCGAGCACCGCCTGCAGTTCGTCACCGAAATCGGCGGTGTGCAGTTCTTCAACGACTCCAAAGCCACAAACGTTGACGCCACGGAGAAGGCGCTCCTGGCTTTTTCGGGTAACCTGCTGGTCATTCTGGGCGGCAAAGACAAGGGCAGCGACTACCGGCCGCTGCGCTCCCTGCTCGCGGCCCGGGCCCGGCACGTGTTCCTGATCGGCGCGGCCGCGGAGAAAATCGCCTCGCAGATTGAAGGGTCTGCGCCGCTCGAAATCTCCGGCACGCTCGATCGCGCCGTTCACGCGGCATTCGCAGCGGCGCGCCCGGGAGACATCGTCCTGCTGGCGCCCGCCTGCGCCAGCTTCGATCAGTTCCAGAATTTCGAACATCGCGGCCGTGTGTTCGTCGAGATCGTGCGGCAATTGATTCCGATGAACGGGAAGACGGCGGCGCCCGCGGCCGGGGGGAGGCGCTGATGCCTCGCGGATTGCGCCCCGACCGCTGCCTCTTTCTGGCGACGCTCGCGCTGTGCGTCATGGGCGCCGTGATGGTGTTCAGCGCCTCCGCGGTCACGGCGCAAAGCCAGACGGGCAGCGCCTATGGATTCTTTCTCCGCCAGGTGGGAGCGCTCGTGGTGGGCCTCGCCGGGCTGATCGCGCTGGCGCGCATGGATTACCGCCGTTTGCGCAGCCCCGCCGTTGTCTTTACCGTGCTCGGCGCCGTTTTGATCCTGCTGCTGGCTGTCTTGTTTCTGGACCGGGCCCACGCCACGCACCGCTGGGTGCGCCTGGGACCGGCCAGCCTGCAGCCTTCTGAATTCGCGAAGCTCGCAGCGATCATCTTTCTGGCCTGGTTTCTGGAGCCCAGGGTGAGGCCCGGGCCGGGTGGCAACACCGTGAACCAGGTTTGGGAAACGCTGGTGCCCGCGCTCGCGCCGGTGCTCGTCTTGGCGGGTTTGGTCGTGGTCGAACCTGATCTCGGCACCTCGCTGATGATCATGCTGGTCGCCGGCGCGATGCTGTTCGAGGCGGGCCTTTCGCTGCGCTTTCTGGGCATCGCCATCGGCGCGGCGATCCCCGCGGTCTATCTGCTTATCGTGCGCGTGCCCTACCGCTACAACCGTCTGATGGCCTTCCTCCATCCGGACCAGGACCCGCAGGGTGCCGGCTTCCAGTTGCTGCAATCGCTGATCGCAGTGGGATCGGGAGGGTTGCTCGGTGTCGGCTTGATGTCCAGCCGGCAGAAGCTGTTTTACCTGCCGGAGGCTCACACCGATTTCATCTTCGCCGTCCTGTCGGAAGAATGCGGCTTCATCGGCGCCTTCGTGGTGGTGGCGCTGTTTGCGGTCTATGGATGGCGCGGGATTCGCGCCTCGCTGGCGGCGCCCGACGATTTTGGCCGGATGCTCGCCCTCGGAATCACCTTCCTGGTCGTCGGCCAGGCGCTGTTCAACCTGAGCGTCGTGGTCGGCTTGCTGCCCACAAAGGGCATCCCGTTGCCGTTCATCAGCTACGGCGGCTCGAGCCTGGTGGTGATGCTGCTGGCCACCGGCATCCTGCTGAACATCAGCCAGTACGCGGAATGACGTGAGACTCGCGATCGCAGGCGGAGGAACGGGCGGCCACGTGTTCCCGGCTATGGCCGTGGCGCGCGAATGGCTGCGCCGGGGCACTGAAAGGGAAGTGCTGCTCGTGGGAACGGAACGCGGCATGGAAGCGAAGCTGGTGAGAGACGCGGGACTGCCCTTTGCCGCCATCCCCGTGGGCGGGCTCAAGGGCATCGGCGGGCTGCGCTTGCTGCGCAATCTCGCCTTGCTCGGCCCGGCCATGGCGGAGTCGAACGCCATTCTGGGGCGCAAGCGCTTCGACGCGGCCTTCGGCGTCGGAGGCTACGCATCCGGTCCGTTTCTGCTGGCTGCCGCGATGGCTGGCGTGCCCACCGTGATCTTCGAACCCAACGCGGAGCCGGGATTCACCAACCGCGTGCTCGCCGGAATGGTGCGCCGCGTGGCAGCCGCCTACCCGACAGCAGCAGCCCGGCTGGGGAGCCGGGCCGTTGTCACCGGCAGTCCCGTGCGTGCCGCCTTCTTTGAAGTCCCGCCGAAGGTGCATGGCGCGCCCTTCCGCCTGCTGATCACGGGCGGCAGCCAGGGTTCGCTGGTGATCAATCGCACGGTGATTGATTCACTGGACGCACTCGCCTCGCGAAAAAACCACCTTTTCGTGATGCACCAGAGCGGCGAACGCGACTATAATGCTGTGCGCGTGGCGTATGCACGTCGGGAGTTCAACGCGGAGGTCGTGCCCTTCATCTCGAATATGGCGGAGGAGTTCGCCCGGGCGGACCTGATCGTCTGCCGGGCGGGAGCGATCACCGCGGCGGAAATCTCCGCCGCCGGACGCGCCGCCATCTTCATCCCTTTCGGCGCCGCAACAGACAGCCACCAACTGCGTAACGCCCAGGCCCTGGAGTCGGCGGGCGCCGCGCGCGTCATACCCGAGCCCCAGCTCAGCCCAAATCGCCTGGTCCAAGAAATCTCCTCGCTTCTGGACAACCCGGGACGCATGGAGGAGATGGAACGTCGTGCCCGCGCGCTCGCCCACCCGCGCGCGACGTCCGAAATCGTCAATTTGATAGAAGAGGTTGCGCGAGCATGATGGTGGTCTTCCGCAATTTTCAGCGCATTCATTTTGTGGGCATCGGTGGTATCGGCATGAGCGGCATCGCCGAGGTGCTGCTCACCCTCGGCTATTCCGTTTCCGGCTCCGACCTGAAAGCAACGCCCATCACCGAGCGCCTGGAACGGCTGGGCGCGAGACTGTTTTACGGACACGACGCCGCCAATGTCGAGTCGGCAAACGTCGTCGTCGTCTCCTCCGCTGTGCGGCCGGAAAACCCGGAGGTCAAGGAAGCGTTGCGCCGCAAGGTTCCGGTGATTCCTCGCGCGGAAATGCTGGCCGAGTTAATGCGGCTAAAACAAGGCATTGCCGTGGCCGGCGCGCACGGAAAGACCACCACCACGTCGATGACGGCGTCCGTACTGGGCGCCGCGGGACTGGATCCCACATTTGTCGTGGGCGGGCGCGTGAACGCGGCCGGCACCACCGCGCGCCTGGGCAAGGGCGAATACATGGTGGTTGAGGCGGACGAGAGCGACCGCACCTTCCTGCTGCTTGCGCCCGTCGTCGCCGTCGTTACCACCATCGACCGCGAGCACTTGGACCAGTATTCCTCTCTAGAAGACATTCAGGGAGCGTTTCTCATCTTTGTGAATCGCGTTCCCTTCTATGGCGTCGCGATCTTGTGCCTGGACGAGCCCAACGTGCAGGCGATCCTGCCCGGCGTGCGCCGTCCGGTGATTACCTACGGCACCTCGAACCAGGCGGACCTGGTGATCAGCGACGTGGCGCTGCGCGGCCCGCAGAGCGACTTCCGCCTGCGGTACAAGGGCGACGACCTGGGCATGTTTCACCTGAACGCTCCTCCCGGCATGCACAACGTGCGCAATGCCGCCGCCGCGGCCGCCGTCGCCTTGCACCTGAACATTCCGGCAGACCTCATTCGCGAGGGGCTCGAGAAGTTCCAGGGCGTCGGCCGGCGCTTTGAGGTCAAGGGCGTCTTTCACGGCGTCACTCTGATCGACGACTACGGCCATCACCCTGCCGAGATTCGTGCCACGCTGGAGGCGGCGCGCGGCTGCAATTACCAGCGGCTGTTGGTGCTCTTCCAGCCGCATCGCTACACGCGCACGCAGCACCTGTGGGACGAGTTCTGCCGCGCTTTCAATCAGGCGGACATGCTGGTGCTGACCGACATCTACGCCGCCAGCGAGGCGCCCATCGAGGGCATTACCGGAGAGGCACTAGCCGCGGCCGTCTCCGCGGCCGGACATCGCAGCGTGCGATACCGCGCCGCCATGCCGGAAGCGCTGAATGAACTCGTGAGCGAGGCCAAGCCGGGCGACGCAATTCTGACCATCGGCGCCGGCAGCGTGGGCCGCGCCTCGGAAGAACTTGCCGCGCGGCTGGCCGGCGGCAAACCGGCGGTGACGCATGCGCATTGAGTCGCCGCGCACCATCGCCGCCATTGACGAACTGGGCGTCGAGAGGCTTCCGAGGGCTTCGCTCGCGGAAATGACCTCTCTCGGTATTGGCGGTAACACCGATGTGCTGCGCATCCGGCAGCACCGCGTGCTGCCCGCGCTCATCCGGTTGCTGCGCGCCGACGGCATCGCGCACCGCTTTCTGGGCGGCGGAACGAACCTGCTGGTCGCGGACGGCGAGCTTGGCTGGGTCGCGCTGCAACTCGTCTCCCCGCAACCGGACGTGGTGGTCGAGGGCCGGACCGTTTGGGTGGATGCCGCCGCCGACCTCGGACGCATGGTGACCACCTGCGCGAAGCGCAACCTCGGCGGCATGGAGGGGCTCATCGGCGTGCCCGGCACCGTGGGCGGCGCCCTGCGCATGAACGCCGGAGCCTACGGCACGGAGATCGGGAAATTCGTGCGTGAAGTCGAGGTATTCCGCGCCGCCTCCGGCGAGAACGAAACGCTGCGCGGCGAGCACATTTCGTTCGGCTACCGGCACACGTCCTTCGCGCCGGCCGACATCATGCTGCGCGCGCGCCTGGAATTGCCGGAAAAGCCCTACGACGACATTCTTGCGGGCATTCGCGTGTGCAATGAGAAGCGCCGCGCGAGCCAGCCGCTCAATCAAAAGAGCGCGGGTTGCATTTTCAAGAATCCGCCCGGCGGCTCGGCAGGACGCATGATCGACGGTTTGGGCCTGAAGGGTTTTCGCGTGGGCGACGCCATGGTCAGCGAGCGCCACGCCAATTTCTTCGTAAACGCGGGCCGCGCCACCAGCGCCGACATGCTCGGCCTGATCGCCGAGGTGCGCGGGCGCGTGCGCGCCGCCCACGGATGCGAACTCGATGAGGAGGTCATCGTCTGGAACGCGTGAAGAAACGCGACGCGGAGGGGTTTCCGCCCGAGGTTCTGTCCGACGAGGAGCCGCGCTACCTGCGCCGGCAGAAGCCGCTTGAGGTGCGCAAGAAGAGCGTCATCCGCCGTCTCCGCGAAGACGTTCTTCCCTGGGCCAAGCTGGCCCTCCTCGCCGGTTCCGCTCTCGTGGTTGCAGGCATGGCCGGACACTTTCTGTTGTATTCGCCCGCAATGCGTCTGACCCGGCCGGATCAGGTGGAGGTCGCCGGCAATCAATACGTCTCGCGCGACGCGGTCGTGGCGCTGTTTGCCCCCGACCGCGACCGCAGCCTGCTGCGCATGCCCCTGGATCAGCGGCGCGCGCAAATCGAGCGCATCGCCTGGGTCGAGTCCGCGAGCGTGCAGCGCATTCTGCCGGACCACATCCGCGTCGAGCTCACCGAGCGCCGTCCCGTGGCCTTCCTGCGCGCGGGCAGCGAAATGGCCCTGGTAGACGCGCAGGGCGTGATTCTCGAACGCCCGGCTCAGGGTGACTTCGCTCTGCCTGTGGTCAGCGGGTTGACCGAGGAAATGCCGCTGGCGGAGCGCGCCAGGCGCATTCACATGTTCCAGCAGTTTCTCGAACAGGTTGAGGCTGTCCGCCCCGGCGCGAGCGACATGCTCAGCGAGGCGGACCTTTCATCCTCAGAGGACTTGCGCGCGATGCTGGTGCCGCCCGCCGGCAACACGGCGGCGCCACCGGCTGGCGCCCAGGCCGTCCTGGTGCATTTCGGGGCTGCTGAATTCGGGCCGCGCTTCCGCCTGCTCCTGGACAACTTTGCGCAATGGCAGGCGCAGGCGGGACGAGTTTCGTCGATAGATCTGCGGTTCAAGAAGCAGGTCGTAGTGAATCGCGAGCAGTGAGCGCTGCACCTTCGGCAGGTGCGGCGGTCTTATGCCGCCGTTAGTTGTTTCGAGGGAGTAAGTGTTTTGGCCAAGAAAGTGAACATCGTAGTCGGCGTCGACATCGGCAGCACGAAGGTTTGCGTGCTGATCGCCGGCATGCGCCCTGCTGAGCCCGGCGCCGACAAGGCGCTGAAAGCGGCGACAAACGGCAACCACCTCGCGCTCGAATGCCTGGGTGTCGGCGTGGCCGATTCGAAGGGGCTTCGCAAGGGCCTGATCGTCAACCTCGAGGCCACCAAGACGGCCATCGAACGCGCCCTCCAGCAGGCCGAGGATGTAGCCGGGGTCGCCGTCGAGACCGCTCTCGTCGGCGTGGCCGGCGCGCACATTCGCGGCATCAACAGCCGCGGCGGCATCGCCTTGGGCTCGCGGCCGCGCGACGTGCAGCGCGAAGACATGCAGCACGCCATTGAAAGCGCCCGCGGCGTCACGCTGCCCGAAGACCGCGTGGTCCTGCACGTTTTCCCGCAGGAATTCTTCCTCGACGGACAGGACAACATCCGCCAGCCCGTTGGTTTGCTCGGGCAGAAGCTCGAAGCCAACGTGCACATCGTCACCGCCTCCGCCACCGCGGAGCAGAACCTGGTGAGCGCGCTGAATCTCGCCGGCATCAAGGTTTCCGCCACGGTCCTCGAGCCGTTTGCCGCTGCGGAAGCCTGCCTGACGCCCGAGGAGCGCGAACACGGCTGCTGCCTGCTCGACATCGGCGCCGCTACCACGGAGATGATCGCCATTACCGACGGTGTGGTGCGGCACACCGCGGCCATCCCCGTCGGTGGCGACCACTTCACAAACGATCTGGCCGTCGGGCTGCGCACGCCCGTGCCCGAGGCGGAAGCGCTGAAGCGCGAGCACGCCTGCGTGTTCCGCGAGTTGCTGCGCGGCGACTCGCCCATTGAGATCTCCAGCGTCGGCGGCCGCCCTCCTCGCACGGTCTTTTCGCGCATGCTCACCGAAATCGTCGAGCCGCGCGCCACGGAACTCCTCGAACTGGTGCATGCCGAGCTGAAACACGGCGGGCTCGACACGCGCATCACCTCGGGCGTCGTGCTCACTGGCGGCGGCGCGCGCCTCCGCGGCCTCACCGACCTGGTCGAGCGCCTCTTCGGCACCCCGGTCCGCATCGGCAGGCCGAAAGGCATGGGCAGGCTTCCCGAGGAATTCGCTCATCCGGAGTTCACTGTGGCCGCGGGTCTCGCTCTTTATGGTCACCGTTCGCAGCCGGCGGACCAGCAGGCCCGCGCAGGGGGTTGGCGGCAGAAACTGAAGGAAGTCTGGAAGGGATAGCTTCATGGCCGGAAACAGCAGGCAATCCAAAGAGGGAGGCAACATGCCGCAGAAGGATGCCGGGGTGAAGTATTCGTTCAGCGAAGATCACGCGCTCGCCGCGAAGATCAAGGTCATCGGCGTTGGCGGCGGCGGTTCAAACGCTGTGAACCGCATGATCCGCGCCAAGGTCGAAGGCATCGAGTTCATTGCCGCCAACACGGACCAGCAGGCGCTCCAGCTTTCGTCCGCGGGCGTCAAGCTGCAGCTCGGCGCCAAGCTGACGAAAGGCCTCGGCGCCGGCGCCAACCCCGACATCGGCCGCAAGGCGGCGCTCGAAGACACCGAGAAGATCATCGAGGTGCTCGAAGGCTCCGACATGGTGTTCATCACCGCGGGACTCGGCGGAGGTACCGGCTCGGGCGCCGCGCCCGTGGTCGCTTCGCTCGCCAGCGAACTCGGTGCGCTCGCTGTCGCCGTCGTCACCAAGCCGTTCTCCTTCGAAGGCAAGCGCCGCATGGTGCAGGCCGAGCAGGCCCTCTCCGAGCTCGTGGCCTGCGTGGACACGGTCATCGTCATCCCCAACGAACGGTTGATCAGCACCATCGAGAAGGGCACCAGCTTCTTTGAAGCGTTCCGTATCGCCGACGACGTGCTGCGCCAGGCCGTGCAGGGCATCAGCGACATCATCACCATCCCCGGCATCATCAACCGCGACTTCGCCGACGTGCGCACGATCCTCAAGGGCATGGGTTACGCCGTGATGGGAACCGCCATGGCCAGCGGGCCGGACCGCGCAACCGAAGCCGCGAACCGCGCGATCAACAGCCCCCTGCTGGAAGACAATTGCATCCAGGGCGCGCACGGCATCCTGATCAACATCAGCGGATCTTCCAGCATGTCCCTCCACGAGGTGAATGAGGCGTCGCTGGTCATCCAGAAGGCCGCGCACGAGAACGCCAACATCATCTTCGGCGCCGTGCAGGACGAGTCACTCAAGGACCAGGTGAAGATCACCGTCATCGCCGCTGGTTTCAAGGAAGCGGCGACGCGCCGTCTCTCGCAGCAGAAGCCGGCCTACCTGCCCAAGGAATGGAAGGCGCAGCAGGCCGTGGCCGCGGCCGGCGGCGGTGGCGTGGTGGCGCCGGTCGGCGGCGCGGGGAGCCGCGGCATCGACAGCGTCGTCGCGCAGGTGCAGCGCAACGTTTCGAGCGTCACCGGCGACATCTCCCGCGACGATCTCGACGTCCCCACGTTCCTCCGCCGCGGACAGAAGCCGTAAACCGCGCGCGTCTCATGGCAGATTTCACCTTGGGGGAGAAATTTCTCCCCCAAAAACGAACCCTCCACATGTAGTAGCGCGGATTTTCTCTGTTCCTGATTCTTCTTGCTGCATCCAACCGGTGCGGTGGAGAATCCGCATAGCCACCCGCAATTCATCACTTCGTTGGCTCTTCTGGCTGGTACCTGAGTCCAGAACGAGAGGGAGAACACAATGCCTGTTG
>Ga0335085_10017717_pt1 | contig 10256 bp, 8 predicted proteins | sample Lox_Sample_45_FD_206712 | JGI IMG/M metagenome (GOLD analysis project Ga0335085, IMG submission 206712) | Soil microbial communities from Loxahatchee National Wildlife Refuge, Florida, United States - Lox_Sample_4.5 | ecosystem: Environmental > Terrestrial > Soil > Wetlands | place: USA: Florida... | reverse complement strand
GATGGGCTATGCAGCCCTGCGATGAGCACGAGACACTAGGCACGTGGTGGCAAGAGCTGTCGCCGGGCGCGCCGCGACGGAACCCGAATCGGTGACCGGGAGGTCGAACCGATCACACCGGACGCCTCTGGGCCTGTGACAGACCGAGCAGGCCTCCAGGGCCGTGTCGGCCCCTTGGCTACCTTCGTGAACCACGTGGACCGGGACGGCCGGGTTGTCCGCTGGGAATCCCGCCGTCATCGCAAGCACCTGAAAGACGCGGCAGCCGCCGGCTCGACGTGGTGGGCACCCCGGGCCCGGGGGTGGTGGATCGCCATCTTGTTCGCGGTGGGGTCGCTGCTGTTCGGGCTGGGGGCGGTACCGGCGTATGCGAGCACCGCGGGGGCCAGCTGGGACCTCGTAACGTTCTTTACCGGCTCGCTGTTCTTCACCTCGGCCGCGTTCTTGTCCTACCGGGAGGCGGTGGACGCCGCCCCGCGGGCGATGAACCCCGTGCACCGGCGCTTTTTCGTCTACCAGCCGGGGCGGATCGACTGGTGGGCCACCGCGGTCCAACTTGCCGGGACCCTGTACTTCAACGTCAGCTGCGGGGCCGCCCTGGTGGCCGGCCTGTCCGCACAGGCCGCGCACCGGCACGTGTGGCGGCCCGATGCCATCGGCTCGGTGTGCTTCCTGGTGGCCAGCGCGCTGGCCTGGTGGGAGGCCTGCCACGGCTGGGCTGCCTGGCGCCCCCGGTCCTGGGCGTGGTGGATCACGCTGGCCAACCTGATCGGGTCCATCGCCTTCGGCGTGTCCGCCGTGGCCGGCTACATCGACCCGCTGACCGGCCAGGTGCACAACGCCGCGGCAGCCAACGCATGGACCCTGGCCGGCGCGGTCTGCTTCTTTATCGGCTCCCTGCTGCTGCTGCCCGAACGCACCGAGGAAGCCAGCGCCCGGATCGCGGCGCCTAGCGGCGGTGCCGGGCCGGAGCAGCCGCTCGCTACAGGTGGCTGAACCCGCCTCGGTACCGGGGTATCCCCTGCCGCCGGGTTCACCTGGGTGAACGTGGGCGATGGGCGGTGCCTGCCCGACGATGACAGGTGATACTCGGCGTATGAACCACTCGAGGGTCAGGGAACTGACCGGCGCGGCGAGAGGGGTCTGATGGGCGGTCTGACGACTCTTGCGGTCGTGGTCCTGGCCTACACGCTCGTGGCGTCGAAGCTGGACCGGTGGTGGATCAGCGGCCCGATGGTGTTCGTCGTCGCTGGCGCGGTCCTCGGCCCTGGTGTACTGAATGTTCTCCCCTTCTCGCTGCACAGCGAGACGATCCGTACCATCACCGAGCTGACCCTGGCGCTGCTGCTGTTCTCCGACGCCTCCACAGTCCGGCTGCGGGACGTCGAGGGCGATGAGAGCCTGCCCCAACGGCTGCTGTTCGTCGGGCTGCCGCTTACCATAGCGGCCGGCGCGCTGGTGGCTTATCTCCTAATCCCCAACGCCGGGTGGGGTCCGGCCGCGCTGATCGCCGCTATCCTGGCGCCGACCGACGTGGCGCTCGGCCTGGCGGTCGTGACCAAGCGGGCGGTTCCGGTGCGTATCCGCCGGGCGCTCAACGTCGAAAGCGGTCTCAACGACGGGATCGCCACGCCGTTCGTCACCTTGTTCATCGCGGTGTGCGCGTCCGAGGAGGGTCTCAGCGGTCAGGCGTGGGGACTCGAAGCGCTCAAGGAGATCGGCCTGGCGATCGTCGCCGCGTTCGTCGTCGGGTATATCGGCGGGAAGCTCCTGGCCCTCGCCCATGATCATGGGTGGGCCTCCGGCGTGTCCGAGCAGATCGCGATCCTCGCCCTCGCGCTGCTCTCCTACGAGGGCTCGGTCGCGATCGGCGGGAACGGGTTCATCGCGGCGTTCGCCGGTGGCCTCTTGTTCGGGGCCGTGACCAAGGGCCGCCTGGAAGCACCGGTTCAGTTCACCGAGACGCTCGGGTTGGCCGCCTCCTTCCTGGTGTGGTCCGTCTTCGGCGGGCTGTTCGCGGGAAAGCTATTCACCGTGGCGCTCTCGGCTCAGCCCATCATCTACGCGATACTCAGCCTGACACTGATCCGGATGGTGCCGGTCGCGATCGCGCTGTGGGGAACGCACCTGCGCCCGGCCACCGTGGCATTCATGGGCTGGTTCGGCCCGCGCGGGCTGGCCTCTGTCGTCTTCACGCTCATCGCATTGCAGGACCTCGAGCACAGCGGCGCGGGGACAATGCTGCTGCAGACCGCCACCTGGACGATCCTGCTGTCCGTGCTGCTGCACGGCATCTCGGCGTCTCCGCTGGCGGCCCGCTACGGGGCGTCGATTGCCAGCGCGGGCGAGGTCCCGGAGCTGGCGCCGGCCGGTGAGCCCAGCATCCGGCTGCACGACCTGGCCGGACGCCATCACCATGGACGGCAGCAGGCCCACGATGTCATGAGCGGGCACTAGCGGCCGGTGCGCCGTTCTCGTAGCGGGAACTGCGGTTGACTGAGGCCATTCGATTTCTAGGCTGGTGAAGTCTCCCACCCCGATCTCGAGGAGCGAGCAGTGACGAACGGCGTGCGCCCATCGCCACGCGACCTGGCCTTGCTGCGGGACCGCGTCGTGCTCATCAGCGGCGGTACCTCGGGCCTCGGCGCGGCGATCGCCCGGGCGGCGGCTAGCGAGGGAGCCCTGGTCGCCGTCACCGGCCGGCGACGCGAGCCCGGTGAGGCGCTGGCCGCGGAGCTCACCGCGGCCGGCACCAAAGCGCTGTTCGTCCAGGCCGACGTCGGCGACCTTACCCAGGCACAGGCCTGCGTCACGGCCGCGATCGCCGGGTTCGGCCGGGTGGACAGCCTGGTCAACGCGGCCGGGCTGACCAGCCGCGGCACCCTGCTCGACACCACGCCCGAGCTGTTCGACGCGCACATCGCGGTCAACCTGAAGGCGCCGTTCTTCCTCATGCAGGCCGTGGTGGCCGACCTGCTGGCGCGCCAGGCGCCCGGCACGATCGTGAACGTGCTGTCCATGTCCGCGCACGGCGGGCAGCCCTACCTGGCGCCGTACGTGGCGGCCAAGGCCGGGCTGGCCGGGCTGACCCGCAACGCGGCGCACGCCCACCGCCGGGACCGGATCCGGATCAACGGCCTGAGCATCGGCTGGACCGACACCGAGGGCGAGGACGAGACCCAGCACCGGTTCCACGGCGCGGGCGACGACTGGCGGGAGCGGGCCGCCGCGTCCCGGCCCATGGGCAAGCTGGGGCAGCCGGACGAGATCGCCGACTTCGTGGTGTTCCTGCTCTCGGACCGCTCCGGCGTGGTGACCGGTTCGGTCATCGACTGGGACCAGAACGTGCTCGGCGGCTTCGACTGACACCGGGTCTCAGCCGCCGGGGATGCTCTTCGGCTGTCAAGGGTCCAGCAGCCCCAGCTCGCGGGACCGGTCGACAGCCTGGCTGCGGGTAGAGGATCCGAGTTTGCGATAGATCGAGTAGGCCTGTGACTTGATCGTGTTAGGCGAGAGGAACAGCTGCTTGGCGATCTCGGGGAAGGACAGGTGAGTGGCCATCAGCGGCAGCAGGCGCATCTCGGCAGCGGTCAGCGTGGATGCCCTGCCAGCCTGTGCCCCGCGTCCTTCAGCCAGCTGGGCCCGGAGTTCCCCGGCCTGGCTGGTAAGGGGACCAAGATCGGGCCGCCGGGTGAGCAGCTCATCGATCTCGCGCATCAGCGTCCTGGCACCGGCGAGGTCGCCGAGCGCGAGGTGGACGCGGGCGAGCTCGATGCGGGCCTGGACGGCCAGGTAGGGCAGGGCGTAGGTCAGCGATGTCCGCATCCGTAGCGCGGCGGTAAGTTCCTGCTCGGCGGCCGCGGTGTCGCCACGATGCATGGCCGCGCGGGCCTGCGCCGCGTGAACCAGCGGTGCCACGTAGCTGTTCGCCATCCGGCCCCGGTGCAAGGCGGCACGTGCCTGGCTGGCCAGTGTCTCGGCCTGGTCCCATTCACCGCGGGTCATCGCCAGCAACGATCGCTCCGACAGCGCGAGCGGGAGTATCTCGGGCGCCGCGCCCTTCTCCCCGATGCTGACACCGTCCTGCAGGGACGCGTCTCCGCCGCCGGGATCACCGCACAGAACGCGCGCCATCCCCTGCAAGAGCGCGGATACCGGGGCCACCGTTCCCTGCTCTGCGAACCTGCGGACCGCCTCGTCGGCGTCGGCGCGCATCCGTTCTACCCCGTGCCGGCACAGCATGGCCCGCAGCACAGCCGCCCACGCCTCAACGAGAGGATCATCCGTCCGGGCCGCGTCGCCGCGTTGCCAGCGGTCTACCATATCGGCCCACCGCTCGGCCTCGGCCGGCCGGGCGGTCAGCACGGCCAGGATCCCCGCCAGCACCGCGACCAGCGGATGCCTCCCGGTGGCACCGCGGTCTTCCAGCCAGCGGAACCACCGCTGGACGGTGGCGGTCCGGCCCTGCCAGTACGTCGGCACCATGAGAAGCCCCATCAGGCCGGCGGCCGCGTCAGCGTCCCCGGCGGCGATGTAATAGTCCAGCGCCTCCTCGGCCAGGTCATTCCGCAGGCACCAACTGGCTGCCCGGCGGTGCAGGACCGGGACGATGCCCGGTTCGCGGCTCTCCAGCTCGGCCAGCAGCAAGTCACGGAACAGGTGGTGGTAGCGGTACCACTCCCCCTGCCGGTCCAGCGGCACCAGCAGCATGTTGGACCGTGCCACATCGTCCAGGTCCGCCGCCGACCCGTGCCGGGCCAGTACCGCGTCGCACAACGGCCCGGACATACGCTCCAGCACCGCGGACCGGGTCAAGAACACCTGCATACGCCGGGGGATCCGGTTGAGAATTTCAGCGCGCAGGTAGTCGCTCACGAACACGTCGCGGCCGGTGAAAGCCGAGCAAGCCTGGCTAGGCCAGGTGGCCGCCCGCACGGCCAGCGCGGCCAGGTACAGCCCGGCCGGCCATCCCTCGGTCCGCTCATGCAGCCCGGCCACCTCATCCTCGCTCAGCGGCACGCCGGCGTTGCGCAGCAGCACCACCGCCTCCTCAAGGGTCAGCGACAAGTCGTCTGGGCCGATCTCCAGCAGCTTGCCCTCGGCGCGCAGCCGCGGGACCTCCAACGGCAGCTCGGCCCGTCCGGCCAGCGCCAGCCGCGAACCGGCCGGCACATGATCGGCCAGTACCGACACCGCGGCCCGGCATTCGGGGTCATGCAGCACGTGCACGTCATCCAGTACCAGCACCACTGGCGGGGACATCGACGCAAGAGCCGATCCCAGCCTGGGCAGCACCGAGTCAGGCACCGAACTCCCGGGCGCGGCCAGCGCGTCAAACACGCGCTCATCGATCGGCTCGACGGCATCCAGCGCGGCCGCGACGTAGGTCAGCAGCACTTTCGGATCGTTCTCCAGATCCTCCATCGATACCCACGCGAAGGACTTGCCGTTGCACTCGGCCCACTGTGACAGCAGGGTCGTCTTGCCGTAGCCCGGCGGTGCAACCACCGACACGATCGGCCGTGAGCCGGTCCGGTCCAGCCGTTCGACCAGCCGGGAGCGATCAACCGCCCCGGGCCGCACCAGCGGGCGGCGCAACTTCGATACGACCAGATCGAACGCGGCCCCCGCCACGTGCTCCGGCTCGCTATCCCGCTGACGTACACCGCCAGTAGCCATGCCTTGACGACCCCCAGAAAGTCCGGCGGCTCCCGTGATTCCGGAAGCCTCGTACTAGATCGAAGGTGAACACTCTTTACCTAGCACGAGGGCATACCTGCAGCTAGGGGCAAAGGTCCCGGGCATCGCGCCGTCATCATCGGCGATGAGGGCGCCGTCGGCGATAACCGGCACCACATCAGTCAGCGGAGCGGACCGACCGTGTGCCGGACGAGGAGCCGCGGGCCGTTGGAAGCCCGGGCTGGCTGAGCAGAGCGGCGGCCGCGCGCAGGCCGGACTCCTCCCCTATAGGGCAATGCCGCCTGGCTTATTTTTGATCGTGGATGAGCGCGCCCGGCCTCGGCGGTGCTCATGGTGCCACGGGGTCTGCGGTGTGCTGCCGCTGCTCCTGGTACCGGGCCGGCGGCCTGGTCATACGGCATGGATGCCGCGTTCATGTTGCCGCGGCTGCATGGTAGCGGCATTCATGCAGGACGGGTCCGGTACTGGCGTGGCGAGAGTGACGAAATCCCGTTTCCGGTACGGGCCGCAGCCGACGGCGGAGCGTCAGGGGACGGCCGGGCAGGCCTCGTGTATCCACTGGCCGTCGGCGCGGAGCCGGGCGTCCTGGCCCGGCTGGATGGGCATACCGCAGCGGGAGCAGGTCCGGCCGGCCGCGTGCAGTTCGTTGTCGCTGAAGTCGGTTCCGGGCCCGTCCTGGTGAGACACCGGGAATTCCTCCTGCGGGCCGCCGAGATCCTCCAGCAAACCCTCCTCGATTTCGTGGCCTCCGAAGTCTGGCGGGGTTGTCACGCTGGGCCTCCTGCGGGTGTGATGTGGCTCCTCCCCCAGTCTGGCACCAGAGCGGGGCGAAACGTAGGGCGACAGGCCGGGCCGCACCCTCCCCGGCCCGGCCCCTCACATCGTGGCCGCCGCGGCGCGGAGGTTCCCGGCGGCGAGGGCCAGGCCGTCGAGGCGGGAGTAGCCGGCGTCCTCGTGCTCGATGTTGACGGCCATGTCCGGGTCGATCTCGGCGAGGGCGGACAGGAACCCGGTCCAGTACGGGACGTCGTGGCCGATTCCCACCGCCACGAACCGCCAGGCGGGATCCTGCGGCCACACGTTGCACCAGAACCCGTAACCGGTCGGCACCGTGCCCTCGGCATCGGCGGGCACCCGCTCGAAGGACGTGTCAAGCACGCCGCGGATAGCGACACCCGGAGTGATCATCGCGTCCTTGGCCGCGGCGTGGAACACCAGCGGCCCGAGCCACCTGATGCACGCCACGACGTCCATGCCCTGCCACATCAGGTGGGAGGGATCCATCTCCGCGCCGACGCTGGCGGCACCGATGAGGTCCACGAGCTTGCGCAGGGTGACGGGCGAGAAGACCAGGTTGTGCGGGTGCATCTCGATGGCCACCCGCACGCCCCGGGCCCGGGCCAGCGCGTCGATCCCGGTCCAGAACTCCGCGGCGACGTCCCACTGGTAGTCCAGGACATCCATATACACCCCGTCCCAGGGGTTCACCACCCAGGACGGATACTTCGCGGCGGGGTCGGAGCCGGGGGTGCCGGACATGGTGACCACGTTCGGCACGCCAAGCAGGCCCGCCAGTTCGATGGTGCGGCGCAGGTCGTCGGCGTGCTTGGGGCCGACGCCTGGCAGCGGGTTGAGCGGGTTGCCGTTGCAGTTCAGGCCGGTGAGCTCCATGCCGCGGGAGGCGAACAGCTCGAGGTAGTCCCGGCGGGCCTGCGCCGAGGACAGCAGCAGGTCGACGTGGCAGTGCGGGGAGGGAATGAAACCGCCGGTGTTGACCTCCACCGAGGTCAGCCCGTTCGACGCCAGGACGCCCAGTGCGTCCGTCAGCGGGCGGTCGTGCAGGCAGGCGGTGTAGGCACCGAGCTTGAGCGTCATGCTGAGCGTGCCTCCCTCAGGCCGTCCCGCCGTGCTTGGCCAGGTACTGCCGGATCTGCTCCAGGTTGTGCGCGGAGGACTCGCGGGCTCGTTCCTCCCAGGCGAAGACGCACACGGTGGCGATGCCGTCGAAGTTCACCTCGGCGAGGGTGCGGAAGAAGACGTCCCAGTTCACCTCGCCCTGCCCGATGTCCAGGTGCTGGTGGATCCGGGCGGCCGAACCGGGCGGGTTGACGATGTAGCGCAGCCCGGAGGAGGCGCGGTGGTCGAAGGAGTCGGCGATGTGCAGCTGGGTGAGCAGCGGACCCGCGTACTTCATGATGCCCTCGATGTCGCCGCCCTGATGAAAGGTGTGCGGTGCGCAGTACAGGAACGAGACCCAGTCCTTGTCGATGCCGCGGATGAGGTCGACGGCCGCCCGGCCGTCCTCGATGAAGTCGTCCGGGTGCGGTTCGAGTACCAGCCGGATGCCCTCGCGCTCGAAGACGGGGAGCAATTCCTCCATCGACCGCCAGAACTGGGCCTCGCTGGCCGCGGCCGCCTCGGGCCGGCCGTTGAACTCCGAGTTCATCGTGTCCACGCCGAGGTCCGCCGTGATCTGGATGGCCCGTTTCCAGTAGCGCACCGCGGCCTGGCGCTCGCCGGAGTCCGGGCCGGACCACCGGTACAGCGGCAGCACCGACGCGACCCGCACGCCGGCCGCGTTCAGGGCCCGGGAGAACGCGGCGATCTGCGCCCGGTCGGCCCGCGGGTGCAGGAAGAACGGGAGAAAGTCGTCCCGCGGCGACAGCTCGATCCAGGAGTAGCCGAGGTCCGCGACCAGCGCGGGCAGATCGGTCAGCGGCACCCGGCGGAACATGTAGGGGTCGAGGGCGATTCTCATGTGGCGTAGAACTCCGGACGTCGGGGCATGGAAACCGCGGCGCGCTGGCCGGTGCGGAGCGCCGTGAGGGCGGCGTCGGTGACCACGGCGGCGGCGAAGCCGTCCCAGGAGGTCGGGCCGGTGGAGGTGCCCGCCGCTACCGCGTTCAGCCATTCCTGCAGTTCGGTGTCGTAGGCGCGGATGAACCGGTCGCGCCAGTCGACCGGGACGCGGCCGCTGTGCCGGTTCTGCGCCCGCACGGTCACCTCGCTGACGTCGGCCAGGGCGACGGTGCCGGTCTCGCAGACGACCTCGCCGCGGACGTCGTAGCCGTAGCGGGCGCTGACGAAGAGCTCGTCGTCCACGAGCGCGCCGCTGGCCGTCTCGAGCACCAGGATCAGCGGGTCCCGCAGGCCGTCGGGGGCGTGGCTGGTGCGGCGCGGCGTCAGCACGCTGGCCGCCACGATCTCCTCGCCGAACAGCCACCGGACGATGTCCATCTCGTGCACGGCCGAGTCGCTGATGATCATGTCGGTGGTGAAGCCGTAGTCCGGCACCGACGGGTTGCGGTGCGCGCAGTGCATCAGCAGCGGCACGCCGAGGCCGCCGTCCTCCAGCGCGGCCTTCATGGCCCGGTAGCCGGCGTCGTAGCGGCGCATGAAGCCGACCTGGACCAGCCGCCGGCCCGCGGCCATCTCGGCGTCCATGATCCGCTGGCAGGCGGCGCTCGACGGCGCGAGCGGCTTCTCGCAGAACACCGGCTTGCCCGCGGCGATCGCCGCGACAACCTGTTCCTCGTGGGCCGGGCCCCAGGACGCGACGAGGACCGCGTCGACGCTGTCGTCCGCGACCAGGTCCTGGGCGGTGGCGTGAGTAACCGCGCCAGGCAGGCCCGCCGCGACCTGCCCGGCGCGCGCCGCGTCGACGTCGTTGACGGCCGTGACGGACCCGCCGGTGAGCACCTGGGTGATCCGGCGGATGTGGTCCTGGCCGATCATCCCCACTCCGATGACGCCGACACGGACACTCATGGTTACTCCTGCTCCTCTCCGATGCCGAGGCTGCGCAGGTAGGTGTAGGTGCGCTGGGCGATCGGCTTCGGCTGGCCGAAGTCGCACGGGTACATGTCCTGCTCGACCACCACGAACAGGTCCCGGTCGAGAGCACGCAGCGCCTTGGCCACATCCTCGACGACCGGTTCGCCGCGGGGCGGCTCGCAGCTGGCGCCCATGGCCACGGCCTGGCCGAAGGCGAGGCCCTCGCGGTCGGCCCTGGCCACGATGGCCGGGTCCATCTGCTTGATGTGCACGTAGCCGATGCGGTCGGGGTAGCGGCCGATGATGGCCACGTTGTCCGCGTGCCGGTAGGCCAGGTGGCCGGTGTCCAGGCACAGGGACACGTAACGCGGGTCGGTCTGGTCCAGGAACCGCCCGGTCTGCGCCTGGGTTTCCACGTGGCTGTCCGCGTGCGGGTGGAACTCCAGCCGCAGGCCGTACTCCTCCGCCACGATCTTGCCCAGCTCGTCCGCGGACCGGATCATCGTCTGCCACTGCTCGTCGTCGAGCTCGGCGGGCTCGGTGAAGGCTCCGGTGGAGTCGTCGCGGTAGCCGGGCACCGGCACGAAGATCACGTGCCGCCCGCCGACCGCGGCGGTGAGCTCGGACACCTGGCGGGTGATCGCGACGATGTCCGGCCAGTCACCGGGCCGGTGCAAGCCGCTGAACCCGTGCACGGTGCCGCCGGCCACGGCCAGGCCGCGCCGGCCGAGCTCGTCGGCCAGCCGCGCCTTGTCGCTGGGCAGATAGCCGAACGGGCCTAG
>Ga0335085_10017716_pt1 | contig 10257 bp, 8 predicted proteins | sample Lox_Sample_45_FD_206712 | JGI IMG/M metagenome (GOLD analysis project Ga0335085, IMG submission 206712) | Soil microbial communities from Loxahatchee National Wildlife Refuge, Florida, United States - Lox_Sample_4.5 | ecosystem: Environmental > Terrestrial > Soil > Wetlands | place: USA: Florida... | reverse complement strand
CGTTGCGCGCGGGGTTCGGTTCGGCACCGTCGGGATTGGATCGCGGGCTGGAAGGCCAGACACAGATCATCGATTTCCGCATCGCCGGCGACAAAGTGATCGCCGAATACGAGAATCCGCGCTTCCGCGCGAGCGGCGGACCGGACGAGGAGACCGCGACGCGGGAATCCTTCGCCACCTCGCTCGTCTGGGCGCACAAGATCGCGGCCATGACGTCGGGCGGCGGCGCGCTGGTCGACATTTCGAGCTTCCTCACCCGCGACGTGCTCGATGCCGAGGCGCGGCTCAAGGATCTGGGCGGCAAGAAGGGATTTGCGCTGCAGAAAGACTTGTCGGTCGCCGATCTGGGGGCGACGAAAGTGTTTCCCGACAATCTCGAGTTCGAAGGGCGGCTGACCTTCGAATCCGAGACACCGGACGAAGAGGTGCAGAACATCGCGCCCGATCCCAGGCTCGTCACCATCGTCGTGCGCCATTCCTTCGTGCGCCTGCCGCCGCCGGGTTACAGCCCTCGCAAATTCGATCCGCGCGTCGGCGGTTTCTCGGTCCTCGTCTACGATTACAGCGCGCCGCTGGGAAAGCCCGTCGCTTATCGTCTCGCCATCCGCCACCGGCTGGAGAAGATTCACCCCGGGCCCGCGCCGTCGAGCGTGGTGAAACCCATCGTCTATTACGTGGATCGCGCCGCGCCGAAGGATATCCGCGACGCGCTGATCGAAGGTGCCGCCTGGTGGGCGAAGGCGTTCGAAGCGGCCGGCTACATCGATGCGTTCCAGGTGAAGGAGATGCCCGAAGGCATGGACCCGCTGGACGTGCGCTACAACGTGATCAATTGGGTGGATCGCGCCACGCGCGGATGGTCCTACGGGCAATCGGTGGTCGATCCGCGCACCGGCGAAATCGTCAAGGGCTCGGTGCTTCTTGGTTCGCTGCGCGTGCGCCAGGATATGCTGATCTTCGAGAGCCTGGTCGGCGCGGACAAGATCGGCAGCGGCGGGCCCAACGATCCGACGGTTGCTGCGCTGGCGCGCCTCCGGCAATTGGCGGCGCACGAGACCGGCCACACGCTGGGCTTCAGCCACAATTTCGCGGGCAGCACATGGGACCGAGCGTCGGTGATGGATTATCCCGCGCCGCGCATCGAACTGAAGGACGGCAAGCCCGATCTGTCGGACGCCTACGGCGTGGGCGTCGGTCAGTGGGACATGTTCACGGTGGATTGGCTGTACGGCTGGGAGCCGGACGGCGCGGCGGGCGAGGTCGATCTCGACAAGAAGGCGGCCGATGCCCTGGCCAAAGGCTATCGCTACGTCACCGACGAGGACGCAAGGCCGCTGGGCGCCGGCCAGCCCTATGCCAGCCTGTGGGACGACGGTCCCGACCCGGCCGCCGAACTCGTCCGTATGCTGAAGGTGCGGCGCGCGGCGATCGACAATTTCGGAACCGAAGCGCTGTTGCCGGGCGAGGCGGTGGCGGATCTGAAGCGCAAATATGTGCCGATCTATCTCTTGGACCGCTACCAGATCGACGCGGCGGCGAAGCTGGTGGGCTGCGTCGATTATCGCTATGCGGTGGCGGGCGATCCGGAACCGGTGGCGACGCCGGTTTCGCAGAACGAACAGCGCGCGGCGCTGGCGGCATTGCTTCAAACGCTGCAACCGGCCGAACTCGACACGCCGGAGCGGTTGATGCCGCTCCTGTCCTCCGGCCTGTCGGGCGACGACGACCGGCAATACGCGATCGAAGTGATGCCGACGCTGGGTCCGGCGATCTTCGACCGGCTAGTCGCGGCCGACATCGCATCGGGCATGACCATCGATGCATTGATCGCGCCGGAGCGGCTGGCGCGCCTGGCCGACCAGAACCGCCGCGATGCGAAGGATTTGAGCGCGTTGGACGTGCTGCATGCATTGGTGACGGCGGAATTTCCGGGCCACGCGGCGCCCGGCCGGCTTGCGCCGATCCAGCGGCGCGTGCAGACGCGGCTGGTGCTCGACATGGCGCGCACCGCGCGCGATGCGAAGACGCCGCCGAACGTCGCGGGACTTCTGGAGGCGGAATTGTCGGCGGTGGTGCATCGCCTGAGGGCCGCGCCGGGAAGCGACGCGGCGGAACGCGCGCATCGCGCCTGGCTCGTCCATCTGTTGACGGACGAGCGCGAGCTCACGCGTGTGCTGGCGGAGAAGGACCGCACGCCCGAGGTGCCGCCCGGCATGCCGATCGGGGAAGAGGAGTAGGGCGCCGATTGTGTTTTCCGAAGCGGCAACGCTAAGCTTCGCCAAACGCCATCCGGAGAACGCCCATGGACTTTTCCATTCCAAGAGAGATCGCCGATCTGCTCGTCCGCATCGACGATTTCATCGCGCGCGAGATCGTGCCGCTGCAAAAACAAGACGACAACGACCGTTTCTTCGATCACCGGCGGGAATGGGCGCGCACCGATTTCGAGCATGGCGGGCTGCCGCGCAAGGAATGGGAAGCGCTCCTGGGCGAGATGCGCCGGCGCGCGGACAAGGCGGGATTTTTGCGGCTCGCGCTGCCGGAGGAGTTCGGCGGCAAGAACATCGGCAATCTGGCCATGGCGATCATCCGCGAGCATCTCGCGGCAAAGGGCTTGGGCCTGCACAACGACCTGCAGAACGAGACCTCGGTGGTGGGGAATTTTCCGCAGATTCTGATGTTCCGCGATTTCGGCAGCGAGGAGCAGAAGAAGACGCTGCTGCCCGGCATGCTGGAAGGCAAGATCCGTATCGCGTTCGGATTGACCGAACCCAAGCACGGATCGGACGCGACCTGGATGGAAACGCGCGCGGCCAGGGACGGCAAAGGCTGGCGCGTCAATGGCGAGAAGATGTGGAACACCGGCGTGCACGTGGCCACGCACGACATGGTGTTCTGCCGCACGAGCGGCGCGGACGGCGACGCGAAGGGGCTGACCTGCCTGATCGTGCCGATGGGTGCCGAGGGCGTGAAGATCGAAGAATATATGTGGACCTTCAACATGCCCACGGATCACGCGCGCGTGTCGTTCAAGGACGTGTGGGTGCCGGATGACGCCGTGTTCGGGCCGGTGGACAACGGTCTGGTGCTGGCGCGCCATTTCGTGCACGAGAACCGCATCCGGCAAGCGGCGTCGGGCGTGGGCGCGGCGCAATACTGCATCGACGAGAGCATCGATTACGCCAATGCGCGCAAGCCCTTCGGCCGCCCGTTGTCGCGCAACCAGGCGATCCAATGGCCGCTCGTGGAATTGCAGACCGAGTGCGAAATGGTGCGCTGGCTGATCTACCGCACAGCCTGGGAAATGGACCGCATGACCGGACCGGAGATTCAGCTTTATCTCTCCGACAAGGTGAGCATGTGCAATTACCGGGCGAACCGGCTGGTCTGCGATGCCGCCGACCGCGCCATGCAGGTGCATGGCGGCATGGGGTATTCGCGGCACAAACCGTTCGAGCACATCTACCGCCACCACCGCCGCTACCGTATCACCGAGGGCAGCGAAGAAATCCAGATGCGCAACGTGGCCGGGCACATGTTCGGCTATATCGGCAAAAACCGGCCGCGAGGCTAGATGCATAAAATTTGACGCAAATTGTCCGGATGCGCTTAAGCCGCGCGCAAGGCGAGGGCTTTATTGAGGCGCGCGTGATCCCGATGCGCGGTGGGTCGACCGCCTTGGATGGAAGATGAAACAGGCGCTAGGCGTCGTCTGGGAAGACGTTTGCAATCCGGCAGAACGCCAAACCGAAATCAGTTGCCAACTCGCGGAGCCCGTGCATTTCGGCGCGCGGGTGCTGCGCGACTATTGGGAAGACCGGCAGGCACATGGCGGGCTGGTGATCGGCAAGGACGTGCCGTCGCGGCAAGTGGCGTCGGTCCTGCGCAATCTTCTGGTCTATGAGCCCATCGACGGGGGCACGGATTTTCTCGTGCGGCTCGCGGGCGCGGCGGCGCTGAGGCGCTTCGGTCGCGATGTGAGCGGCCTCAAGATGTCGACATTGTTCGCGCCGCCCGTTTTCGAGCGGCGGCGGGACGTGGTCAACGAGGCCTTGCGCAGCGGCCGGCCGTTCATCCGCGACGTCCGGGTCGTGCGTGAAGGAAGGCCGGAATTGCGCTTCGAATATATCGGTCTCCCGGCCCTGTCGCCGGATCGCGCCGCGATATGGTTGTTGGGGGGGATATTCTTCTACGATTGGAGCAGGTGACGGAGAACGGAATACCGAATGCGGGGATCGGAATTCTGCGGCGGATGACGACACCCTGACATTCTGATAGCTGTCTTCCGATGTCTGTACTCTGTATCGCCCATCGCGGCGGGGCCGCGCTTGCCCCGGAGAACACTCTGGCGGCGTTTGCCGATGCCATCGCGCGCGGCGCGGACGGCGCGGAGTTGGACGCGCAGCTTCTGGCAGACGGCCACGTGGCCGTGCATCACGATTATCATCTCAATCCGGCGATGACGCGCGATGCCGAAGGCGAGTGGCTGAGGACGCCGACGCCGCGGATCAAGGACCTGACGGCGGAGGATCTGGCGCGCTACGATTTGGGCCGGCCGGACCCGAAAAGCGACTACGCACGCGCCCATCCGTTGCTGAAGCCGGTGGACGGCGCGCACATTCCGCTGTTGGACGATGTGATTGCGCTGGCAAAGACCGCGTCGAAACCGTTCCGCTTGTTCATCGAATTGAAGACGTCGTTTTCCGACCGCGCGCTGACGGCGTCGCCACAGGAACTGGCGGAAGCAGTGGTGCGGCTGGTGCGCGACGCGAATTTCGCGGACCGCGCCACCATCGTCGGATTCGATTGGCCGGGCCTGTTGCATGCCCGCCTGATCGCGCCGGAAATCCCGTGCTGGTTTACGACGCTGGCGCAGTGCTGGTTCGAACCCGGTGTGCCCCCCGCAGAAACCGATCCGCCGCCAAAGGTGCATCTGGCCCTGCTGCGCTATTGGGCCGAGAGCGGCACCTCGCCCTGGGCCGGTGGCTTCGATGCGGTGAAGTATGACGGCTCGATCCTAAAAGCGATCCAGGCTGCCGGCGGGGCAGGGTGGTTCCCGCCCCATTACGACGTGACGGCCGAACGGGTGGCCGAAGCGCGCGCGCTCGGGCTGAAGATTGGCGCGTGGACCGTGGACGATCCGGCCGAGATGCGCCGGCTGATCGATCTCAGCATCGACGCGATCTGCACGGATCGGCCGGATTTGTTCCCGCGTTACAGCCCCTCGAACAGCGCAGTCGAAAGATAACGTTCCGCGAAGGACGGGATGATGGCGACGACGGTCTTGCCCGCCATGTCCGTGCGGCTGCCCACTTCCAACGCGGCGGCGATGGCCGCGCCCGATGAGATGCCGACGGGGATGCCTTCGAGCTTCGCCACCTTGCGCGCGGTCTCGAACGCGGTTTCGTTGGAGATGGTGACGACCTCGTCGATCACCTTGCGGTCCAGGATCGCCGGCACGAAACCCGCGCCGATGCCCTGAATGGGATGCGGACCGGGCTGGCCGCCGGAGAGCACGGGCGAATCCTCCGGCTCGACCGCGATCATCTTCACGCCCGGCTTCTTCTCCTTCAGCACCTGGCCGACGCCGGTGATCGTGCCGCCGGTGCCGACGCCGGAGACGACGGCATCGACCTTGCCGTTCGTGTCGTTCCAGATCTCTTCGGCAGTGGTCTTGCGGTGGATCTCGGGATTGGCCGGGTTCTCGAATTGCTGCGGCATGACCGCGTTCGGCGTTTTCTCCACGATCTCGTGCGCCTTCGCGATGGCGCCTTTCATGCCCTTGGCCGCTTCGGTGAGCTCGAGCTGCGCGCCCAAAAGCAGCAGCATCTTACGCCGTTCGACCGACATGGAGTCCGGCATCACCAGAATGAGCTTGTAGCCCTTCGCTGCCGCGACAAACGCAAGCCCGATGCCGGTGTTGCCGCTGGTGGGCTCGACGAGCGTGGATTTGCCCGGCGCGATCTTGCCCTGCTTCTCCAGCGACTCGATCATGGAGACGCCGATGCGGTCCTTGACGCTCGAAAGCGGGTTGAAGAATTCGAGCTTGAGCAGGATGTCGGCCTTTGCGCCGGCGTCTTTCGCCAGGCGGCTGAGGCGCACCAGCGGCGTGTCGCCGATGGTTTCGGTGATCGAATTGTAGACGCGTCCGCGTCCGGGCTTGCCTTGTTCCATGATGTTTCTCCCGTTCGGTTGCGGATGAAGGCTCGGCCTCAGGATTGCCGCGCCTTGAATCCGGAATAGGTGAGATACGCGCCGAGCGCGAGCGGCACGATCAGGAAGTACTGGATGTGCTGCGCCACGCCCAACGACGAAAAAATGCCCGGCGCGCTCGACGGCAGCGCCAAGAGAAAGATGCCCTTCAGAAGCGTCAACCAGCCGACGATCGTGACCACGACCGGCAGCAAGCCGCCGGACCATTTGTTGTGGACGAGCACGATGGCAAGCCCCGCCGGAATCGCGACCGTGCCGAATGCGATCAACAGGCTTCGGTCGCTCACCATACTGGAGACGGCGTCCGGATTCAGGAACAGGCAAATTGCGAAGATCATCGCGAAGAGCCCGATGAACTTGCTCAGAAAACGCGTCGTCGAGGCCATGTCCGTCTCCCGTTCTAGATTGTGAAGTCCGCTGCCGCTCGACCGCCGCAGTCGACGCCCGCCGCGCGCGCGCGCTGGCAAAGGTCTTCGATGGACGTGTTGTCGAGCTCGGCCATCACCTTCGCCTGCAGATCCTGGATGAGCGGGGCCACGATGTGCGCGCCGAGATCGGAGCGGGGCTTGGCGTCCTCGCCATTGCCGTCGTCGATCGATTCCGCCACGCGCACGATGTCGCCTACGGTGATGCGGCGGCGTTCCTTGGCCAACCGATAGCCGCCGCGCGGGCCCCGCACGCCTTTCAGAACGCCGGCGCGAACAAGCTGTTGCATCACCTGCTCCAGATAGCGCTGCGGCACGCCCTGGCGCGCGGTTATCTCCTTGGCCTGCACCGGCTCCGGCCGCGCGTTGAACGCGATGTCGATCACGGCTTCGAGCGCGAGCAATGTCTTTCGCGAAAGCTTCAGCATGGTCAGACTTGTCTCGTGTGAAGGCCGGTGGAACCGAAGCCCGATTGGCCGCGTGTGCTCGCGGGCAGTTCTTCGGTCTCGATCAGGCCGGCGGATTCGTGTCGGGCGATGACGAGCTGGGCGATCTTCATTCCGCGCGCGACATGGAACGGCTCGGCGCCGTGATTGACGAGAATGGCCTTGATCTCGCCGCGATAGTCGCTGTCGATCGTGCCGGGGCTGTTGAGCATGGTGATGCCGTGCTTGAGCGCGAGGCCCGAGCGCGGGCGAACCTGCGCTTCGAAGCCTTGCGGAAGCGCGATGGCGATGCCGCAGCCGACGGCGGCGCGCGCGCCGGGAGCGAGCGTGGTTTCCTCCGCTGCGATCAGGTCGAGCCCGGCGGAGCCTTCGGTCGCGTAGCTGGGCAGCGGAAGGTTGCGGGCGTGGGCGAGGCGTTGGATGAGGACTTTCACGTCGTTTTCCCCAATTGCACCGCGATGCGCTGCACAAGCCGGGTGGCGACTTCGGATTTCGGCAGGTCGGGCCAATCCTCCACGCCCGCGGCGGTGATGAGATGCGCCGTGTTGCGGTCGCCACCCATGATGCCGGTTTCGGGGCGCACATCGTTGGCGACGATCCAGTCGCAGCCCTTTTTCGCGCGCTTGGCTTGCGCGTGCGCGATCATGTCCTCGGTCTCGGCGGCGAAGCCGATGACAAGGGCGGGACGCTTCTTATGATGCGAGAGCGTTGCGAGAATGTCCGGGTTCGCGGCAAGCTTGATGTCCGGCGGCACACCGCCTTCGCGCTTCTTCAATTTGCTGTTGAACACGGTTTCGGGCCGCCAATCGGCGACGGCGGCGGTAAGCACCGCCACATCGGCGGGCAGCGCGGATTCGCACGCAGCCAGCATCTCGCGCGCGGTTTCGACTTTCATCAGCTTCACACGCGGCGGCGGTGCAAGCTCGACCGGGCCGGAAACAAGGGTCGTCTCGGCGCCGGCATCCGACAGCGCGCGGGCAACGGCATACCCTTGCTTGCCGGAGGAGCGGTTGGCGAGGAAGCGCACGGGATCGAGCGGTTCGTGCGTGGGACCGGCGGTGACCAGCGCCTTGACGCCCGCAAGCGCGCCGCCGCCAAGCGCAGCCGCGACGGCTTCGGCAATCTCGGTCGGTTCGGCCATGCGGCCGGGACCGAACTCGCCGCAGGCCATCTCGCCGTCATTGGGGCCGATGAACCAGATGCCATCGTTCCTCAGTGTACGGAGGTTGCGCTGCGTGGCGGGATGGTTCCACATCCGCACGTTCATGGCCGGCGCCATCAGCACAGGTTTGCCGGTGGCGAGAAGCGCGGTGGAGGCAAGATCGCCGGCGTGGCCGGAGGCGAGCTTGGCCATCAAATCCGCTGTGGCCGGCGCGACGACCACGAGATCGGCCGCGCGGGACAATTGGATATGCCCCATTTCGGATTCGTCGGTCAGGCTGAACAGGTCCGAATAGACCTTCTCGCCCGAGAGCGACGCTGCGGAAAGCGGGGTGACGAACTCGGCACCCGCCGCCGTCAGGATCGTGCGCACGCGCGCCCCGCGTTCTTTCAGGCGGCGGATCAGCTCCAGGGACTTGTAGGCGGCGATGCCGCCGCCGATGATGAGCAGAACAGACTTGTCGCGCATGGGAATTCCCGTAGCCGGCAGCGGTATATATAGCGATCAACGGTCGGGAAGTGTAGTTCTTCCGCGCCTGGAGGGAAGCCCATGAATCTGCACGTGAAATCCGCCGAGCTGCCGCCGTTCAAGCCGCTGCCGATGAAGCCGGCGTCGCTGGATGTGACCCGCAAGCCGGACGGGACGATCTATATAAGGTCGAAGCATCCGCTGACGGCGATGCATCGCTCCATCGCGCATCTGCTGGAGGAGAAAGCCGCGGCGCATCCGGAGCGGAATCTTCTGGCGGAGCGCGTCCCGCTGGCAACCGGCGGCACCGGCGATTGGCGCTTCATCACCTACGGCGGCGCTGACGCGCAGGCCAATGCTGTCGCCCAGGCGTTGCTCAATCGCGGGTTTGGGCCCGACACGCCGCTGATGGTGCTGTCGGGCAATTCCATCCGCCACGCCGTGATGATGTTGGGGGCGATGAAGGCACGGGTGCCGGTGGCGCCGGTGTCGGTGGCCTATTCGCTGATGAGCGCGGATCATTCCAAGCTGAAGCACGTGTTCGGTGTGGCAAAGCCAAAGATGATCTTCGCGGAGCAGGGTCCGTTCTATGCCCGCGCGATTGCGGCTTTGCCGCTGGAGGGCGTGGAAGTGGTGACGGCGCTGCCCATCCCGGATCGCCAGACCACCGCCTATGACGATCTTCTGAAGACGAATGTCAGCGGCGACGTGGCCGCATCGGTGGCGAAGATCGATCATGGCACGGTGGCGAAATATCTCTTCACCTCCGGCTCGACCGGCATGCCCAAGGGCGTGATTCAAACCCACGGCATGATGTGCGCCGTGATTGCGGGACAGATGGCGCTGCGCACCGACGAACCGGATCCCGACGAAATTCCGCAATCGCTGGAATGGATGCCGTGGAACCACATTTCCGCCGGCAATATCGGCTTCAACAACAATCTGAACGCGGGCGGGACGGTGTATCTGGACGCCGGCAAGCCGCTGCCCGGCATGTTCGAGGAAACGATCCGCAATTTGCGCGAGATCGCGCCTTTGGGGTTCGGCTCGGCGCCCATCGCGTTCGGCTGGCTGTGCGATGCGATGGAGCGCGATGAATCCTTGCGCGATCATTTCTTCTCCAAGCTGCGCATGGCCGGCTATGGCGGGGCGACGCTTTCGCAAGACATTCAGGACAGATTCCAGTCGCTGGCGATCGCCGCGACCGGCATGCGTGTGCCGATGACCACGATGTACGGCGCCACCGAAACCCAAGGCGTGACTGTGGTGCATTGGCTGACCGAGCGCGTGGGGCTGATCGGCCTGCCGCTGCCGGGCATCGAATTGAAGCTCGTCCCCAACGGCACCAAGCTCGAAGTCCGCGTAAAAGGCCCGACGGTGACGCCGGGATATCTGAACCGCCGCGATCTCACGGCGGCCGCGTTCGACGAGGAGGGGTATTATTCGCTGGGCGACGCGGCGAAGTTCGTGGACGAGAACGACATCGGCCAGGGGCTGGTGTTCGACGGCCGCGTGACGGAGGACTTCAAGCTCGATTCGGGAA
>Ga0335085_10017715_pt1 | contig 10257 bp, 12 predicted proteins | sample Lox_Sample_45_FD_206712 | JGI IMG/M metagenome (GOLD analysis project Ga0335085, IMG submission 206712) | Soil microbial communities from Loxahatchee National Wildlife Refuge, Florida, United States - Lox_Sample_4.5 | ecosystem: Environmental > Terrestrial > Soil > Wetlands | place: USA... | reverse complement strand
CGTCGGGTTCTTGGAGCACCACACGAGGGCTTGAGAGACCTTGTAGAGCGAATACAAGATGCACGGAAGCCCCGCGGCGATCAGCAAGACGACATCAATGACCGGGCCGAAGCGATCGATGGCACTTCCGGCGCCTGCTCCCGCGCCGACGAATGCAACGATCCACATTGCAATGCAACATGGCTTGACCGCGGCAAATACCGCAAGCACCGTGCTCTTATATTCACCCTTCATGTCTACCTCCAGATGGAATTTCGAGGACTAAGATAATTATAACAGAGAGAAAAATATCGGGTGACCTACGTACTGCGGCAGTAATGGTAGTATTAATGCTATATGGACAAAAAGGTGTTGGTCGGGATCATTGCGGTGATCGTGATCGGCGGGGTCGCCATTTTTGCACTGGAGAATGCGCCGCACGCAGGAACCCCTTCGGCAACCGGCGGAACATTGCAAGTGGTCGCCGCAGAGAATTTTTGGGGGAGCTTGGTCGCGCAGATTGGTGGTTCGCACGTGAACGTGCTGAGCATCGTTTCCGATCCGAACGCCGATCCGCATGAATATGAAAGCAACACGACCGACGCGCGCGCGGTCGCCACGGCGAACTACGTGATCGAGAACGGCGCAGGATACGACAGCTGGATGGATAAATTATTGAGCGCCGGCACGAGCCCGGACCGGAAGGTGCTGGACGCCGCGTCGCTTCTCGACAAAAAAGAGGGTGACAATCCGCATTTTTGGTATAACCCCGATTACGTGAACCAGATGGCGGCCCAGATGGAGCAGGATCTCATCGCGCTCGATCCCACGAACGCGGCGTCCTACGAAGCGAATTACAAAACGCTCCAAGCGTCACTTGCGGAATATCAAGGCCGCATCGCGACCATCAAGACGCAATTCGGCGGGACGAAGGTGGCGGCGACGGAAGACATTTTTGCGTACCTTGCGGATGCCGCGGGTCTTGACCTCGTCTCGCCGCCCGCGTTCATCGAGGCCGTCGCCGAGGGGAATGATCCGCCGGCATCGAGCATCGTGCAATTCGAAGACCAATTAAAGAGCCGCAGCGTGACGCTCCTCGTGTATAACCAGCAGACCGTGACACCGCTTACCGAGAGCATGAAAAAGCTTGCCGCTGACCAAGGCATACCCGTCATCGGCGTCACGGAGACCATCCAGCCGCCGGACGTCTCGTTCGAAGATTGGATGAATGCGGAGCTCATCACGCTTCAAAACGCCCTCAACGCGAAAACGCTTGGAGAGTGATGATGAACTCCCAAAGATGAATACCGAAGCCCTCATCATTGCAAAGGACCTCGCGGGAGGCTATCCCTCAAAAACCGTCTGGCAAGGGGCTGATTTTTCGATCGGAAAAGGGGAATTCGTGGCGGTTCTTGGGCCGAACGGCGCCGGCAAGACGACACTCTTCCGGCTTCTCTTGGGGCTCGGCCAGCCGCTCGCGGGAACGCTCTCCGTATTCGGGAAGACGCCGGAACGCGGCAACCCGCGCATAGGATACGTTCCCCAGCAACATCCGATCGACAGCGAGACGGGCGTTGAGGCGCTGGAGCTCGTGCGTTTGGGGCTCGACGGGAACCATTGGGGGATGGGTTCGATGAACCAAGGGAGGAAAGAGGCCATGGCGGCGCTCCGTACCGTAGGCGCCGAGGAACTCGCGCATCGGCCGCTCGGCGTGCTTTCGGGCGGGGAACTGCAGCGCATATTTTTGGCCGAAGCCCTTATCGGAAAACCGGATCTGCTTCTCCTTGACGAACCGCTCGCGAACCTCGACATGCGTCGTGAAGCGAATTTTGTCCAACTCATCAACGACGTGGTGCGCAAGCAGGGCGTGACGGTGCTCCTGATCGCCCACAATATCAACCCGCTCCTGCCTGTGCTCGACCGCGTGATCTATGTGGCGAACGGCCGCGTGACGAACGGAAAACCGTCCGAGATCCTCACGTCGAAGTCGCTCACCGACCTCTATGGCATTCCGATCGAGGTCCTAAAAGATTCGCACGGGAGGATCGCCATCATCGGCATGGACGAACCTCCGGAGCATCACCATCACGACCATGAATAGCATAGTGTTCAGTCTGAATGTCTTTGCCGATCTGCAAACGATGTGGCAATACGATTTTATGCGCCACGCGTTCGAGGCGGGAACGATCGTCGCGATCATTGCCGGGATCATCGGCTACTTCATCGTTCTGCGCCGCTCATCCTTCGCCGCGCACGCGCTTTCGCACATCGGGTTTGCCGGCGCCGCCGGCGCGGTCCTCTTCGGCCTCAATCCGATCGTTGGGTTGCTCGTCTTCACGTGCGGCGGCGGCATTGCGATCGCAACGCTCGGCCGCAAAGCGGCGGAGCGCGACGTACAGATCGGGACCGTGCTCGCCTTTATGCTCGGTCTCGGCGTGCTTTTCATTAGCTTGTATTCCGGTTACGCCACGGAGGCATACTCGCTTTTGTTCGGTGAGATCTTGGGCATAAGCGCGACGGACGTCTTCGTGACGCTCGGCGCCGCGCTTGTTCTTCTTGGGGTCGTCGCCACCGTCTATCGCCCGTTACTCTTCACGTCGCTCGACGAGGACGTCGCGGAAGCGAAAGGCATTTCCATCTTCTGGATCGGGATCATCTTTATGCTGCTCGTCGCCGTCGCGACCTCGATCGCAGTACAGGTGGTCGGCGTGCTTTTGATATTTGCGCTCATGGTGACGCCGGCGGCCGTGGCCCAGCGTCTCGCCCGGCGTCCGGCACAGGGCATTCTCATCTCCGTCCTCATCGCGCTCCTTGCCACATGGTTCGGGCTTTTCGTCTCCTTCTATCTGCCGTATCCGGTGAGCTTTTTCATAACGAGCGCGACTTTCGTGGTCTACCTCGCGGTAAGGATCTTTTAAGATAGTTTTAATGGTGATTGTGGTATGGTGGCTCTGCCATGCAAAGGAAACTGCTATTTTCCGCGGGGATATTTTTGTTGCTCTTCGGACTGGGTCTGCTGTTGATCTTTATCGCGCTCCATCCGGTTGCGCAGGCCTTGCCGCCCATCGACCGCTCGATCAAGACGCAATACGGCGTGCCGATCCTTGTCCGGCGGGTGATCGACGGCGACACGATCGAGCTTATCAACGGCGACCGTGTGCGCTACATAGGTATGGATACGCCGGAAGAGGTTGACCCGGATAAGCCGGTGCAATGCTTTGCCGCCGAAGGAGCAGAGAGGAACAAGGAGCTCGTCCAAGGGAAAATGGTTGTTCTGAAGCAGGATGTCTCGCACTACGACCTCCACGGCCGATGGCTCGCATTTGTCTATCTTGCGGACGGGACATTCGTGAACCTTGAGCTCGTGAAGGAAGGGTTCGCATTCAACTATCCTTATCCACCGGATATTTCAAAAGCCGACGAATTCGCGGCGGCCGAAACGGCTGCGCAAAAAAGCGACGTCGGCCTTTGGGCAACGTGTTCCGTCTATCGCACCTCGACTGGCCGCAGCCAAACAAACCCGCTTTGACGAAAAGGCGACATTTACTTATGTCCGATTTCAATTTACGATAGTTCCATATGCGTCACGACAATCGGGACCATCGCGAAAAGATATATATTTACGGCAAGCACGCGCTCACGGAGGCGTTGACGCACACGCCGCATGTGGTGGGAAAAGTGTTCTTGTCATTCGAGGCGAATCAGGATAAGGAACTGCGCGAACTTTTGCGCCGTCGCGGCATTGTACCGGCGATGTTGAAGACGCCGCGCGAGGCGTCGAACATGGTGGGCGAGGACACGGCGCACCAGGGCGTGATCGCGATCGCGGACCCCTCGGCGCTTCTGCGTGATTTTAATGAATTTTTAACCGAGCTCACGTCTCAATCGGGTCCAAACGAAAACACGGCGGTCGTGATTTTGGATGAGCTCACCGATCCGCATAACGTGGGCGCCATCATCCGCTCCGCCGCCGCGTTCGGTGCCGCGGGCGTTTTGATCCCGCCGCACAACCAGGCGCCGATCACGGGTTCGGTCGTGAAGGCCTCCGCCGGTATGGCGTTTCGGATCCCAATCGTCGCGATCGGCAACGTGAACCAGGCGATCCTCAAATTGAAGGACGTTGGGTTTAAGGCCTACGCACTTGCCATGGAAGGCGCGAAAGACGTCACCAAGGTGAAGTTCGACGCGCCGTCGGTATTTGTGATCGGCAATGAAGGCAGGGGAATTCGCGAGAAAACGCTCGAACACTCCGACGTCATTTTGAAGATTCCCATGGATCCGCGTTGCGAATCGCTGAACGCTTCCGTTTCTGCAGCGGTCGTTTTGTATCAATGGAGCGCGCAACACCCGCAAGCACTGAAACACGAATAATATGAAGGAAAAAGATATCACCGTACGGCCGTGGAAGGACTATGAGTTGATTGATTCCGGTGAAAACCGCAAACTCGAGCGCTACGGCGAATTTGTTTTGATCCGTCCCGAAACGCAGGCGCTCTGGGCGCCAGCGCGCCCAAACGAGTGGCGTCGCGCGAACGCCGAATTTGTGTGGGCGGACGGCAAGGGAGCATGGCGCAAAAAGTTCATCAAGGAACCATGGGAATTTTCGTGGGAAGAAATGAAATGTATTTTGCGATTAACGTCGTTCAAACATACGGGCGTTTTTCCTGAACAAGCGGTGAATTGGACGTGGATAAAAGAGCGCGTGGAAGCTCTTGGCGGTTCGCCGAAGGTTTTGAACCTCTTTGGCTACACGGGCGCGGCGAGCATTGTGGCCGCGCAATCGGGCGCCTCGGTCACACACCTTGATGCCTCAAAGCAAAGCAACGTTTGGGCAAAAGAAAACGCAACGCTTTCCGAAGTCGCGCCCGACAACATTCGCTATATCCTGGACGATGCCATAAAGTTTGTTGAGCGCGAAGCGCGCCGCGGCGCCGAGTACGATGGCATCATTCTCGATCCGCCCGCATTCGGCCGTGGCCCGAACAACGAAGTGTGGCGCATAGAGGAAGATTTGCCGAAGCTTCTCGTCGGCCTCACGAAGATATTTTCCAAAAAGCAAAAATCATTCTTTTTACTGAACGGCTACGCCGCCGGGTACGCTCCGCAGTCGTTCGTCCAAGCCGTGGACAGCGCTTTCCCCAAAGCCAATGCCGAATTCGGCGAACTGCGCATTCAGGAATCCAACTCTGATCGGTGCGTTCCGTCGGGCATCTATGCACGGTTCGTGCGATAGGGGTATTTGACATTTTCCGCCCATCGGCTATACTGATCCTACTTCCAAAGACCGCAGGCACCCGAGAGAAAACGGGGTAAGCACCTGCCGAGGAGAAACCCCTTTAAAAGGGCGATTCGACCGGCTTTGGAAAGCCGTTTTTTATTTGTTTTTAATGAAAACGGGATTAAAACCATGAAGACAAAAGCTCAAAAAACAGAGGAATTGAAGAAGGCCAAAGACCTGCTCGATAAGAGCCAGGCGCTCGTTTTTGCCGACTTTACGAAGATCTCGGCGGAAGACATTCGCAAGTTCCGCGCGGAATTGAAGAAATCCGGCGCGAGCTATCTTGTGATCAAGAAGCGCCTTCTCGGTTTGCTCTTCAAAGAGCGGGGGATGGATATTGACCTCAAGAAGTTCAAAATTTCGATCGGGACGATCTTTGCCCCGAAGGGCATCGACACGATCGCGGGTCCCGCCGTAAAGTTCATGGCCGGCCTCGAAGTTCCGGAAGGCGGCGATAAGCAAATGTGGGTGAAGCATCTTCTTGCGGGATACGATGTGGCCGGCAACGCGCCGATGGACGGCGTGACGGTGATCGCGATCGGAAAACTGCCTCCGCGCGAAGTGCTCTTGGCGCAGGTCATGGGCATGCTCACGGCGCCACTCCGCTCATTCATGTATCTTGTGGACCAGAAATCCAAATCCCAAAAATAAAAGGTCGAGCTAACGCAAGCACAAAAATACGATTACAATGGCAAACACAAATTTGGAAGATATCATTTCAAAAGTAGAATCTCTCACGGTGGTTGAGCTCGCGGAGCTCGTGAAGAAGATGGAAGAGAAATTCGGCATCTCGGCTGCCGCCGCGGCTCCGGCCGCGGGCGCAGGTGCGGCTCCGGCGGAAGAGAAGACGGCGTTCAACGTTGTTCTCAAGGCCGCGGGCGCAAGCAAATTGAACGTCATCAAAGTCGTGCGCGAAGTGACCGCACTTGGTCTCAAGGAAGCGAAGGATCTCGTGGACGGCGCGCCGAAGACGGTCAAGGAGAACGTGAAGAAAGAGGAAGCCGCCGAAATGAAGAAGAAGCTTGAAGAGGCGGGCGCAACGGTGGAGATTCAATAAGCCAATCCGTTCTCTGCTCGAAAAAAAGCGTCGCACTATGCGGCGCTTTTTTTGTTGACTCGTTTGTCCGTTTTATCTATACTCGACGCAGTAGTAAGAGGAGGTAAGCACGTGGCAAAACCAGGGGTGGCTCAAGAAGTATCGAATTCCGAGATTCTGCCACGAGTATCGGCAGAACTGGAACATGTTACTGCATTTGAGAAGTTTGGCATCTGCGTTGTCCGCACCGCTACATTATGGGAAGCTGGCCAAGAGGTTCACGTAGTTCGGGAGTTTTCTCCCGTATTGTGGCGGGGCCGGATACTCGCGCGACAGCTCAATGGCACCCACGGGGATTTCCTCTACGTGGTCATCCTGTTGCTTAACTGAACCTTCCGCCATTCCAATAAAAAGCCCGTGGACATCCGCGGGCTTTTGTCTTAAAATGCTTTTGTTCTTATTCGGGGCGTTTAGCTCAGTGGTAGAGCGTTCCGTTCACATCGGAAAGGTCGCAGGTCCGATCCCTGCAACGCCCACACGCACAACTGACCATACCGTTTTTCGGCCATGGGCTCTTTTTAATGTCCGAAAAACGGTATGGTCAGTTGTGCTTATACTCCTTCGTACATCTTGTCTTTGATGGCTTTAAGTTGGGCAATGACCGTGGTATCTTCAATCTTTTGGAATCGTGGGCGTACCACGCCGTCCTTCGTCACGCTTTCCATGAACATTCCGAGGGGGCGAAGGTCGAAGAATTTTCCGGCTTTGTAGACCGACGATTCGTAGAGCGGGCGATAGATAACCATGTTCGCGTCTTCGGGCCGGCAATTGTCTTCGGTGTGATATCCGACGCCCACGACTTCATACGCGTAATTGTTTACCGGCCCACTCGGGTCGTGTTTGTAGTGGTAATAAAAACCTTTCGCCGGAATTTTTTCTGGGATTTTCATTGTTGTTATTCTAGCTTTTCCACAGTTTTCTGAATAGCATGTGCATATCCAGTGCGTAATTTTTTGAATAATATAAGTAAAATCTATATTTTTTTGTGATGAGATTCTTAAAATCCCATATTTTGCGCTAATGGCAAGGTGGTTTATAGTTAAACACAAGTGGGGAACTGTGGATGAATCTGGGGATAACTGGCCCTTTCTGTGCAGAACTTCCTGGATTCATACCGAAAACCCTACATAAACCAATGCTACTCGGCGAATACCGACATACCCTCGATAACAAAGGTCGCATGGCGATACCGGCAAAATTCCGCGATAAATTAACGTCCGGCGCCATTATCACCCGCGGAATCGACAATTGCCTTTTTGTATTCGCGCCGGCCGAGTGGGAGATCCTCGCAAAGAAATTAATCGCGCTTCCCTTGGCGCAGGCGAACTCGCGGGCGTTTGTGCGGCTCATGCTCGCGGGAGCGACGGATGTGGAGCTCGATAACCAGGGACGCATCCTAATCCCGGATTATCTGCGGAAGTACGCCGGCCTCAAAAAAGAGACCGTCGTCGCCGGGCTCTACAACCGCATTGAAGTGTGGGACGAAGCCGCGTGGGCGAACTACAAGACGAAGACGGAAAGCTCGTCCGAAGAGATCGCCGAGCATTTGGGCGAACTCGGCATATAAATGCACGAACCCGTTCTTTTAAAAGAAGTTTTACAGTTTTTAAATCCGCGACCAGGGCAATTCATTATTGACGGCACGGTAAACGGCGGGGGGCACGCGCGGGCGATTTTGCAAAACATCATGCCGGGCGGCACGTTCCTCGGCGTTGATCTCGATGCCGCGATGATCGCGAAGAAAAAACCGGAATATAAAGGAGAGCGATATGCGCACGGCAATTACGCCGACATCCCAATAATCCTGAAAAAGGAAAAATTGGATCGCGCCGATGGATTGCTCGTCGACCTCGGATTTTCTTCCGAACAGCTTGCGGGCGCCGGCAAAGGATTCAGCTTCACGGATGCGGCGGCAGGCGAACCGTTAAAGATGACGTACGACGACGCGGCAACGCCGCTTGCGGAACTGCTCCGCGAGCTCGACCAAGAACAGCTCGCGAACGTGATCTACGAATTCGGCGGCGAGCGGCGATCACGGGCCATCGCGAAAGCGATCGTCACGGCCGGCAAGCGGAAGCCGATCACGACGGCGGGCGAACTTGCGAGGATCGTGCGCGAAGCGGTGCCCGGGAATTACGAGCACGGACGCATTGATGCCGCGACGAGAACGTTTCAGGCGCTCCGCATCTACGCGAACGACGAGCTCGGCAACCTCAAAAAACTGCTTGGCGAACTCGGCGAAATCGTGAAGCCGGGCGGAAGGGTAGCGATCATCACATTCCATTCGCTTGAGGATCGCGCAGTGAAGCAAGCATTTCAGGAGGGCGCAAAAAACGGAACCCTCGAACTTTTAACAAAAAAGCCGGTGGCGGCGAGCAGGGAAGAAGAATTGAAAAATCCGCGCGCGCGTTCGGCCAAAGTGCGCGCCGCGATAGTAAGGTACCGATTATAAGATAGTCCAAAACCAATGACTTTTATTCAGCCAAATAAAAATAGCAGTTTGATCAACCTTGTTTTGGGTTTTCTTATGGTCGCTGTGGTTGCGGGCGTGTTCGGCATGGTGGGGTTATATAACGAAACGGTCAATTTGAACCATAATATCGCGGCCGCGAAGGCCGAACTCGATACGATCGGCGCGCAAAATACAACCTTGAGCAACCAGGTGATCGCAACGCTCGGCAGTGGCAATGCCCTCACGGCCGCCATCGCCGCGAACGGTCTTGTGGCCGACCAGAAACCGCAATACTTCCAACAAACCGACCCCTCATGGCCTATCGCTTCGCAATAGTCATTGCATTCCTCGTCGGGGCCTACGCGCTCCTTGCGTTCCATCTTTATCAACTCCAAATCGTAAAAGGCGATTATTATTACGCCCGCGCGGCGAGCGAGGCGGATGCGGCGGCGAGCGCGAGCGGCAGCCGCGGATCAATTTCGTTTACCGATTTGAACGGCAACCTTTTGCCCGCGGCGGTCGAGCAGCCCTTCCCGTATATCTACGCGGTGCCGACGGCAATCGAAGATCCGCAGGAGGCCGCGAATACGATCGCCCCGATCCTTAACCTACCGAACATGCCGGCCTCGACGCTCATCAATATTTTTTCGCGCAAAGGGGATTCGTATGAACTTTTGGAGCGAAAGGCCGACGCGTCGGTCGCACAGGCAGTGACGGACGCGAACATCAAAGGCGTCTACGCCGATACCGAACCCGACCGGTTTTATCCTTTAGGTACGGTCGCTTCGCAGGTGTTGGGGTATGTGGGACCGAATGCGAATTCGACCGGCGAGAGCGGATTCTACGGCATCGAGCAATATTACGACAGCGAGCTTTCCGCCGGACAGGATATCCAACTCACGATTGATCCGAACATCCAAATTGAGGCGGAGAAAATTTTGGATGATCTTGTGGCGGCGAACGGCGCGACGGGTGGCAGTATTATCGTGGAAGATCCGAAAACGGGAAAGATCCTCGCGATGGGCGCGACGCCGAGCTTTGATCCCAACAACTACAGCAGTTCATCCATCGCCAATTTTTTGAATCCGACGATCGAATCCGTGTACGAGCCGGGTTCCATCTTCAAGGTGCTCACGATGGCGGCCGGCATTGATGCCGGAAAGATAACGCCCCAAACGACCTACGACGACAAGGGGTATGTTGATGTTAATAAAGCGCACATCACGAATTACGATCTTACGACGCACGGCCCCTACGGCCCCGGCACCACGATGACGCAGGTGATCGAGCACTCTATTAATACGGGCGCCATCTACGCCGAAAACCAGATCGGCAACGCGATTTTTACGGACTATATGAAGAAATTCCGTATCGATCAACTGACGGGCATCGATCTCCCGGGCGAAGTGGAAGGGAATCTTTCGGAATTGAATCCCAAAAATCGGCAGGTGG
>Ga0335085_10017714_pt1 | contig 10257 bp, 9 predicted proteins | sample Lox_Sample_45_FD_206712 | JGI IMG/M metagenome (GOLD analysis project Ga0335085, IMG submission 206712) | Soil microbial communities from Loxahatchee National Wildlife Refuge, Florida, United States - Lox_Sample_4.5 | ecosystem: Environmental > Terrestrial > Soil > Wetlands | place: USA: Florida... | reverse complement strand
ATGCCGCGGCCTTCGGCGCGATGGCGTAGCCGGCCGCCTTGGCGTCCTTGAAGAACATTTCGACGGTCTCCAGTGAGTAGCGATCCAGGTCCTTCCCGACCAGCGAGAGCTTCTTCAGGATGTCGTTGGTCGCGGTGATGATGTGGCAGCCGACGGCGTCGGCCTGGAACACGTTGAGCAGCTCGCGCGGGCTCGCCCAGATGAGCTCGGCCTTCGGCTTCGCCTGCATGAGGTCGACCGACTTCTTCATGATCGGCATCGGGTCGACGCCGGTGTCGGCGATGCGCCCGGCGAAGACCGAGATGATCGCCGGCGTCCTGGCGTCGAGCCTGGCGGTGATGCGCTCGACCTGCTCGGGCGTCATGACGGCGGTGACGTTCAGCTGCACGCCGGCCTTCGACAGGCGCTCGATCAGCGCGCCGGCGAATTCCTTCTTCGTGTTGGTGACCGGGATCTTGACGTTGACGTTCTTCCCCCACGACGCGATTTCGCGCGCCTGCGCTTCCATCTCGCCGAAGTCGTCGGCGAACACCTCGAACGACACCGGGCGGTCGGGGATCGCGGCGAGCACGTCGCGCGCGAACGCCTTGTAGTCGCTGATGCCGGCCTTGCGCATCAGCGTCGGGTTGGTGGTGAAGCCCCGGATCATCGGGTTCGCCGCCATTTCCTTCATGCCGGCGAGGTCCGCGCCATCGGCGAACAGCTTCACCTTCAGTTTCTTGAGATCGCTCAAGGATCCCTCCCAGGGGAGAACTACCGGTCGGCCCGGACGATGTACCCGGCCGCTTCGGGCAGCGATTTTACCTCAACGAACGGCGGATCGGGTCGCTGCTCCTCGTATTTGTAGTTCACGAACAATGCCTTGCAGCCGGCGGCGTGCGCCGCCGCGACGTCGCGCCAGCGGTCGCCGACGAGATAGCTCGCGGCGAGGTCGATGCCGAGCTCGCGCGCCGCCTCGAGCAGCATGCCGGGCTTCGGTTTCCTGCACTGGCAGGCGTCGCTGTCGCCGTGGTAGCACACCTTCACCGCGTCGACCGGCAAGTCTTTCAAGAGTCGCGCGTGGATCGCCTCGACGTCCTCGCGCCTCGCCTTGCCGTTGGCGACGTCGGGCTGATTGGTGACCACGACGTTGAGGAAGCCCGCCTTGCGCAACAGCGCGAGCGCCTCGGGCACGCCGGGCAGCAGCTTGAACTCGGCGAGCTTCGTCGGCGCGTACGGCTTGCCGTCGCGCACGAGGCTCTCGTTGAGAACGCCGTCGCGGTCGAGGAAGACCGCGCGGCGCTTCACCATTTCGTTGCGATTTGCTGCAGGACCGGATGCGAGACGAGGCAGTGCCACACCACGGCCTGGAACGCCTCGGTGTGCGGCGTGACGCGGTTCGGGTCGACGGTCGGAACGACGATCACGCAGTCGCCGACCTTCTTCGTGTAGCCCCCGTCGCGGCCGACCACGCCGAAGACTTTCAGGCCGCGCTCCTTCGCTTCCTTGAGGCCGGCGACGATGTTCGGGCTGACGTTCTTCTCGAGGTTGCCGCCGCCCACCGAGAAGACGAACACCGCGTCGTTCTTGTTCGCCTTGCTCGTGCGCAGCCACGCCGAGAAGACCGTGTCCCAGCCTTCGTCGTTGGTGCGCGCGGTGAGCTCGGAGACGTTGTCGGTCGGCGCGTACGACTCGATGCCGCAGAGCTTGCGGAAGTCGTTCACCGCGTGACCGCAGTTGCCGGCGCTGCCGCCGACGCCGAGGAAGAAAAGCCGCCCGCCGCGATCGCGCAGCGCCTTCAGCTCGTTCGCCAGCTTCTCGATGCCGGCGACGTCGATCTGCTGCGCGAGCTTGCCGACTTCTTCGAAATAGGTTTTGACGTGCATGGCGCCGATTCTAAAGCCTCCACACACGGAATCCGGCGCCCTCCAGCGCGGCGCGGTCGAATCGCGCCTTCACGTCGATGAAACAGCCGCCGGAGACGAGCTTCTCTTTCATTCGTGAAATCTCGAGCGAGACAAAGCGCTTGTGCGCGACCGCCACGACCAATGCATCGGCGCGCGGCAGCGCTTCCCAGGAGACGAGGCGGATGCCGAACTCGCGCTCGGCTTCCTCGGCGTTCGCCTCCGGGTCGTGGATCGCGATCTCGGCGCCGTAGCTCGCCAGCTCGGCGGCCATCTCGGCGACTTTGGAATTGCGCACGTCGGCGCAATCCTCCTTGAACGCGAGGCCGAGCACGTTCACTTTCGCGCCCTTCACCGCGCTGCCGGCGGCGATCATGCGCTTCACCGTCTGCTCGGCGACGTACTTGCCCATGCCGTCGTTGATGCGCCGCCCGGCGAGGATCACCTGCGGGTGGTAGCCGGTGCGCTCGGCCTTGTGGGTGAGGTAGTACGGGTCGACGCCGATGCAGTGCCCGCCGACCAGGCCGGGCCGGAACGGCAGGAAGTTCCACTTCGTCCCCGCCGCCTCGAGCACTTCCAGCGTGTCGATGCCGAGGCGGTTGAAGATCAGCGCGAGCTCGTTCATCAGCGCGATGTTCAGGTCGCGCTGCGTGTTCTCGATCACCTTGGCGGCCTCGGCGACGGCGATGCTGGAGACGCGGTGCACGCCCGCCTTGACGATGCGCCCATAGAGATCGGCCACCTTCTCGAGCGTCGCCGGCTCGTCGCCCGCGACGACCTTGCGCACGCGCGCGAGCGTGTGCTCGCGGTCGCCCGGGTTGATGCGCTCGGGCGAGTAGCCGACGTGGAAGTCCTTCTTCCACTTCAGGCGCGAGGCGGCCTCGAGCTCGGGGATGCAGATCTCCTCGGTCGCGCCGGGATAGACGGTCGACTCGTAGATCACGGTCGCGCCGCGCTTCAGGTTCGCGCCGATGGCGCGGCTCGCCGCGAGGAGCGGACCGAAGTCGGGCTGGTGCGCCGCGTTCACCGGCGTCGGCACCGCGACCAGGATGAAGTCGGCTTCGCGCAGCGCCGCCGCGTTCGAGGAGAACTCGAGCTTCGTCGCCTTCTTCAGCTCTTCGCCCGGCACTTCGCCCGCGGGGTCGACGCCGCGGCGCAGGCTCTCGAGCCGCCGCTCGGCGGTATCGAAGCCGATGGTGCGCAGCTCTCTTCCAAACTCGACCGCGAGCGGCAGCCCGACGTAGCCCAGGCCGACGACGGCGACGGTGCTCATGCGCGTCGCTCGCCGAAGCGCTGGATATCGTCCTCGCCGATATAGCTGCCCGACTGCACCTCGACGATCTCGAGCGGCTTGCTCGCGGGATTTTCCAGCCGATGCTTGACGCCCACCGGGATGAAGGTCGACTGGTTCGGGCGCAGCCTGAACTTCCTCGCGCCGCAGGTGACCTGCGCGGTGCCGCTCAACACCACCCAATGCTCGGCGCGCCGGCGGTGGCGCTGCAGGGACAACGCGCAGCCCGGCTTCACCACCAGCGATTTGACGAGAAAGCCGGGGCCTTTGTGCAGCACGTCGAAGTGCCCCCACGGCCGGTACACCTTGCGGTGCGCGTCGGCTTCGCTCCTTCGGCCGGACTTGAGCCGCGCGACCAGCTGCTTCACCTCTCCCGCGCGGCTCTTCGGCGCGACCATCAGCGCGTCGGGCGTGTCGACGACGACCAGGTCGCGGGTGCCGAGCGCCGCGACGAGCCGTCCATCGGCGTGCACCAGCGTGTCGCGCGCATCCTCGAACAGCACGTCGCCGAGCGCGAAGTTGCCGCGCTTGTCTTTCGCGCTCATTTCCCACAGCGCGTCCCAGGAGCCGACGTCGGACCAGCCGGCGTCGAGCGACACCATCACGGCGCGGCACGGCGCCCGCGCGTCCGCGACGAGCGGCTCGGCCACCGCCTTGTCGATCGATTGCGCCGGCGAGCGCAGGAAGGCCTTGCGCGCCAGGCGCAGGAACTCGAGGTCGCGCTCCGCCGCCGACCATGCCTTGCGGGCGGCTTTTAGAATTTCCGGCCGGTAGCGCGCGATGGCGGCAAGCCATGTCGAGGCGCGCAGCACGAACATGCCGCTGTTCCAGGAGTATTCCCCCGAGGCGACGTACTTCCTCGCGCGCGCCGCAGCCGGCTTCTCGACGAACGACTCGAGGCGCCGCGCGAGCTTGCCGACGCGCGCGCCGGCGCGCAGGTAGCCGAAGCCGGTCTCGGCGCGCGTCGGCGGCACGCCGAACACCACGAAATCGCCGCGCGCGGCCTGGCGCATGCCGGCGCGCAAGGCGGCGCGAAGACGCCGCGCGTCGCGTATCAGGTGATCCGCCGGCAGGACGAGCAGCAGCGGATCCTCGCCGCCGCGGCTCGCTTCGAGCGCGGCGAGGCAGAGCGCGGGGGCGGTGTTGCGGCCGGCGGGCTCGAGGATCAGCGTGCGCGCGGGCGTGCCGGCTTCGCGCAGCTGCTCCGCGGTGGTGAAGCGATGCTCCTCGTTGCACACCACGATCGGCGCCGCGCCGCGCAGGCCTTTCAGCCGCAGCGCGGTCTGCTGCAGCAGCGAATGCCGCCCGGTCAGGCGCAGGAGGGGCTTCGGATGCTGCTCGCGCGAGAGCGGCCACAGCCGCGTGCCGGAGCCGCCGGAGAGGATCACGGGTTGCAGTGCGGTCATGCGCGAAGGATGTTATCAAGCAGCGAACGCCAGTCGGCGAAGCCGCGCCCGAGCAGCGCGGCGGCCTTGCGGTTGTCGAGCACCGAGTTCGCCGGCCGGCGCGCCGGCGTCGGGAATTCGGCGGTCTTGATCGGGTCGACGCGCACCCTGCCCTGCACGATCTCGCGCGCGAACTCGTACCACGTCGTCTCGCCGGCAGGCACGAGGTGCAGCAGGCCGCTCGCGTCCTTCTTCAGCAGCGCGAGCGTTTCCTCGGCGAGGAAGCGGCTCGTCGTCGGCACGCCGCGCTGGTCGTCGACCACGCGCAGGTTCTGGCCCTCGGCCGCCCTGCGGGCGATGGTGAGAAAGAAGTTCTTGCCGCGCGGCCCGTACACCCAGCTCGTGCGCAGGATCAGATAGCGGCAGCCCGAGCGCCGGATCGCCTCCTCGCCCGCGAGCTTGGTCTTGCCGTAGACGCTCAGCGGCCCCGTCTTGTCCTCCTCGACGTACGCGCCCCGCTTCGTGCCGTCGAAAACGTAATCGGTCGAGTAGTGCACGAGCAACGCGCCACTGCGCTTCGCTTCCTCGGCGAGGATGCCGGGCGCGGTGCCGTTCACCTGCATCGCGAGCGCGGGCTCCGCCTCGGCCTTGTCGACCGCGGTGTAGGCGGCGGCATTCACGATCAGATCCGGTCTTGCCTCTCTCACAAGGTCTTGAACCGATTTTTCCTTTGCAAGATCGAGGGCGGCGCGATCGGTCGCCGTCACCGAACCCAGTGATCCGAGAACCCGCTCAAGCTCGAAACCGACCTGGCCGTTGCGCCCGGTGAGCAGGATCCTCACGGGTAGAGCTCGGCCTCCGCGAGGCGCGCGCCCTTCGCGTCGCGCGGCGAGACCAGCGCGCTGCCCTCGAGCGGCCAGCGGATGCCGATCGCCGGGTCGTTCCACAGGATGCAGCGCTCGTGCTCGGGCGCCCAGAAGTCGGACAGCTTGTACTGCACCTCGGTGCCGTCGGCGAGCGCGAGGAAGCCGTGGCCGAAGCCGGGCGGGATCCACGCCATGCGCCGGTTCGCGGCGGAGAGGACGAAGCCGGCCCATTTGCCGAAGTGCGGCGAGCTGCGGCGCAGGTCGACGGCGACGTCGTAGATCTCGCCGCGCAGCACGCTGATCAGCTTTCCCTGCGGCTGGCGGATCTGGTAGTGCAGGCCGCGCAGCACGTTCCTCGCCGAGCGCGAGCGGTTGTCCTGCACGAACTCGGGATCGTCGCCGGTGAGCTCCTGGAAGCGGCGGCGGTTGTAGCTCTCGTAGGACAGGCCGCGCTCGTCCTCGAACACGCGCGGCTCGAGGAGCACCACGCCGGGCAGCTCGGTCTTGGTCAGGTTCATGCGGTTACAGGCAGTATACGGATTCACGGCCCGGCAGAAGGCTCGATGCGGACCCCGATCCTCGCGCTGCTTTGTTGCGCGCTCCTCCTCGCGGCGCCCGCCGCGGCGCAGGAGCGCGACGCCCATCCGCCCGAGCCGCTCGAGTTTCCCGCCGCCGAGCCGCCGGCGGTGGGCTGGGTGCCGTGGCTCGCGCGCCTCGAGGCCGAGGGCGCCACCATCGGCGAGATCCGCATCCGTCCGCAGAACATCTTCGACCTGTCGGATCCGCAGGAGAACTACCTGCTCTACCGCGCAGCCAACCTGATCCACATCGTCACGCGCGAGGGCGTGGTGCGCAGGACGCTGCTGTTCAAGAGCGGCGACAAGCTCTCCGTGCGCGTGCTCGAGGAAACCGAGCGCCTGCTGCGCTCGACGCTGCAGGTCTATTCGGCGCAGATCCGGCCGGTCGCCTATCACGACGGCGTCGTCGACCTCGAGGTGGCGACGCGCGACCAGTGGACCCTCGACCCGTCGGTGAGCTTCGGCCGCACCGGCGGCACCAACGCCGGCCGCGTCTCGATCAAGGAGGCCAACCTGTTCGGCACCGGCACCACGATCGGCTTCTCGCGCAGCTCGAACGTCGACCGCACCAGCAACACCTTCAACATCTCGCATCCGCACGCGTTCGGGCCGTTCACCGCCGCGAGCTACGCCTACTCGGACACGAGCGACGGCAGGAGCTGGGCCGCCAGCGTGACCCGGCCCTTCTACGCGCTCGATACGCGCGACAGCTGGGGCATCTCCGCGGACAGCGGCGTGCGCAACGACCCGGTCTACGTGAGCGGCATCAACACCGGCACGTACCGCCACGAACAGAGCAACGCGACGGCGTCCAGGGGCTGGTCGAGCGGCCTGGTCGACGGCTGGACGCGGCGGCACACGATCGGCTACTTCTTCCAGGACAACAGCTACGCGCCGATCCCGGGCCAGCTGCCGACCGGCGAGGTGCCGGCGGATCTCACGCTGGCCGCGCCCTACTACCGCTTCGAGCTGGTGGAGGACCGCTTCCGCACCGGCACCAACTACGACTCGATCGGCAAGGCGGAGGATTTCAACCTCGGCCTGAACCTGGGCGCGCAGCTCGGGCGCTCGCTGTACGCGCTCGGCTCGACGCGCCAGCAGTGGCTCTACAGCCTCAGCGTCGCCAAAGGCGGCGACATCGGCGAGCTCGGCCAGCTGCGCACCAGCGTCGAGCTCTCCGGCCGCTACGCCACGGGCAGCGAGCAGCAGCTCTCCAAGCTCTCGGCGCGCTACTTCGAGCGCCAGCCGCGCAACTTCACCTTCTACGCCTCGTTCACGGGCAGCATGGTGCGCAACCCCGACATCCCCAACTCGATCACGCTCGGCGGCGACAACGACCTGCGCGGCTACCCGCTGCGCTACCAGAGCGGCGACAAGTCGGTGCTGGTCAACCTCGAAGAGCGCCTGTACACCGACTGGAACCCGTTCCGCCTCATCCGCTTCGGCGCGGCGGTGTTCTACGACGGCGGGCGGGCGTGGGGCGGCACGAACCCCAACAGCGCCAATCCCGGCTGGCTGAACGACGTCGGCTTCGGACTGCGCTTCCTGACCGACCGCTCGTCGGTCGGCAACGTGCTGCACATCGACGTCGCCTTCCCGCTCAACCGCGAGCCGGGCATCGATCCGGTGCAGCTGCTCGTCTACACCAAGGTCAACCTATGAAAACAGCCGCTCGGAGAGCACGCGCAGCAGGTAGTCGCCATAGCCGCTCTTCTCGAGCGGCTTCGCCAGCGCCTCGAGCTGGCGCGCGTCGATGAACTGCATGCGGTAGGCGATCTCCTCGGGGCAGGCGATCTTCAATCCCTGCCGGCGCTCGATGGTCTCGATGAACAGCGCCGCCTCGAGCAGGCTCTCGTGCGTGCCGGTGTCGAGCCACGCCATGCCGCGCCCCATCGGGATCACCTCGAGCTCGCCGCGCGCGAGGTAGGCGCGGTTGACGTCGGTGATCTCGAGCTCGCCGCGCGCCGAGGGCTTCAGGCCCGCCGCGGTGTCGACCACCTGGTTGTCGAAGAAGTAGAGGCCGGTCACCGCATAGCGCGACTTCGGCTTCGCCGGCTTCTCCTCGATGCTGACCGCCCTTCCCTTCGTGTCGAACTCGACCACGCCGTAGCGCTCGGGATGCGTCACCGGGTAAGCCAGCGCGGCGGCGCCTTTGCTGCGATCGGCCGCGCGCTTCAGGAGCACGGTGAGGTCGTGGCCGTAGAAGATGTTGTCGCCGAGGATCAGCGAGACCGAATCCTTGCCGATGAACTCGCGGCCGATCAGGAAAGCCTGCGCGATGCCTTCCGGTTTTTGCTGAACCTCGTAGCTCAGGCTGATCCCCCAGCGCCGACCGTCGCCCAGGAGCTGCTCGAAGCGCGGCGTGTCGGCGGGCGTGGAGATGAGCAGGATGTCGCGGATGCCGGCGAGCATCAGCGTCGAGAGCGGGTAGTACACCATCGGCTTGTCGTACACCGGCAGGAGCTGCTTCGATACCGCCTGCGTCACCGGATAGAGCCGCGTGCCCGAGCCGCCGGCGAGGATGATGCCCTTCATGCGGTCTGCGGCGCGTGCGGCTCAAAGTGGCCGGCGTGGGCGAGGTACCAGCGCACCGTCTTGGCGAGCCCCGACTCGAAGCTCTCCTTCGGCCGCCAGCCGAGCTCGCGGCCGATCTTCGCGATGTCCATCGCGTAGCGCCAGTCGTGCCCCGGCCGGTCCTTCACGAACGCGATCAGGTCCGCGTAGCGGCCGCCCGCGCGCGGCCTTGCCTCGTCGAGCAGCGCGCACAGCGTGCGCACCACGTCGATGTTGGCGCGCTCGGACTCGCCGCCGATGTTGTAGGTCTCGCCGAGGCGCCCCTTCTCCAGCACCACGCGCAGCGCCTCGCAGTGGTCGTCGACGTACAGCCAGTCGCGCCGGTTGCGGCCGTCGCCGTACACCGGCAGCTTCTCGCCGGCGAGCGCGTTGCGGATGCAGAGCGGGATCAGCTTCTCCGGATACTGGCGCGGGCCGTAGTTGTTCGAGCAGTTGGTCGTCACCGCCGGCAGCCCGTAGGTGTGGAAGTAGGCGCGCACGAGCTGGTCGGAGGCCGCCTTCGACGCGGCGTAGGGGCTGTTCGGCGCGTAGGGGGTCGTCTCGGTGAAAGCCGGGTCGTTCGGCCCGAGCGTGCCATAGACCTCGTCGGTGGAAACATGGACGAATCTGAAAAGCCTTCTCTCCCCCGGGGAAAGATTTTCGTAAAAACCCTTGGCCTCTTCCAGAAGCGCGAACGTGCCGACGATGTTGGTCTGGATGAACTCCGCCGGGCCGGCGATCGAGCGGTCGACGTGGCTCTCGGCGGCGAAGTGCACGATGGCGCGCGGCTTGTGCTTCTGCAGAAGGCTCCCGACCAGCTCGCGCTCGCAGATGTCGCCGCGCACGAAGAGGTGACGCTTGTCGCCGGCGAGCGGCGCGAGGTTGTTCGGGTTGCCGGCGTAGGTGAGCTTGTCGAGGTTCACCACCGCTTCGCCGGTCGAGGCGATGGTGGAGAGGACGAAGTTCGAGCCGATGAAGCCCGCGCCGCCGGTGACGAGAAGCATGCGGCGGGGATTATCGCGCAGGTTTGGCCACGCGTCGGTACACCGCCTCCATGCGGTCGAGCATGACCTCGTAGCTGTAGCGCTCGGCGCAGTGGCGCCGCGCGGCCTCGCCCAGGCGCGCGGCGAGCGCCGGGTCGGCGATCAGGCGCTGCAGCGCCGCGCGCAGCGCGCCGGCGTCCTGCGGCGGCACGACGAGTGCGGTCGAGCCGGCGACGGCGAGCTCGGCGATGCCGCCGACGTGCGTCGTCACGCAGGGCAGGCCGACCAGCATCGCCTGGACGAGCGCCTGCGGCACGCCCTCGTTGGCGTAGGACGGCAGCGCGAAGACGTCGAGCGCCTGCAGCCAGGGCAGCACGTCGCGCTGGTTGCCGGCGAACACGGCGCGCCCGGCGAGCTGCAGCTCCTGCACCAGCGCCTCGAGCGCGGCGCGCTGCGGCCCGTCGCCGACGATCACCAGGCTCGCCGAAGGCGGCAGCCCGACGAGCGCCTCGACGAGGAAGCGGTGGCCCTTCCAGCTGCGCAGCGTCGCGACGATGCCGACGAGCGTGCGCTCGCCGGGCAGGCCGAGGTTGTGGCGCGCGGCGAGCTTCGCGCCCGGGCGGAAGCGGCTCGCGTCGATGCCGGTGGGCACCGACTCGATCTTCTCCGCGTCGAAGCCGTTGTGCACGACGAGCTCGGCCTTCAGCGCCTCGCCGGT
>Ga0335085_10017713_pt1 | contig 10257 bp, 10 predicted proteins | sample Lox_Sample_45_FD_206712 | JGI IMG/M metagenome (GOLD analysis project Ga0335085, IMG submission 206712) | Soil microbial communities from Loxahatchee National Wildlife Refuge, Florida, United States - Lox_Sample_4.5 | ecosystem: Environmental > Terrestrial > Soil > Wetlands | place: USA... | reverse complement strand
CCTCGTACGCCCGATCGACAAGGACCGCTACGAAATCATCGCCGGAGAGCGCCGCTGGCGCGCCGCGAAGATCGCCGGTCTCACAGACGTCCCGGTGCTCGTGCGCGATGTTCCGGATTCTGCGGCCTTGGCCATGGCCCTGATCGAGAACATTCAGCGCGAAGACCTCAATCCGCTCGAGGAAGCGAATGGCGTGCAGCGGCTTATTACCGAGTTCAAGCTTACGCACCAGGAAGCGGCCGAGGCCATCGGTCGCTCGCGCGCGGCCACGACCAACCTGCTTCGCTTGCTCAGCCTGCACAAGCCCGTTCAAGCGCTTCTGTCCGACGGGAAGCTCGAGATGGGCCACGCGCGCGCCCTCGTCACCCTGGAAGGGAGGCAGCAGGAGACCGTCGCGAGAAGGGTCGCCGAGCGCGGCCTGTCAGTGCGACAGACCGAGCAGCTCGTCAACGACATCCTGCATCCGCAGGCCAAGACCAAGCACAATCGACGAACCGACCGCGATGTCGCACGTCTGGAGGAAGAACTGTCCGAGAGCCTCGGTACTACCGTGGAACTCAGACCGGGGAAGAAGGGTGCCGGAAAGCTAGTGATCAGCTATTCGAGCCACGACCATCTAGACGACCTGCTCTCGAAATTGCGGCGCTAAGCCTATCCTTCATCCGCTAAAGAGGGAAATCGGTGGGCGTACACCCTGACTGGCCCAAAGAAGGCGTCACCCGCATTCCCTATTGGGTCTACTCCGACCCCGAGATCTATGCGCTCGAACAGGCGCGCATCTTCTGTGGGCCCAGCTGGAGCTATGTCGCCCTCGAGGTCGAGTTGCCCGGCCCCGGCGACTTCAAGCGTACCTTCATCGGCGAGAAGCCGGTCGTCGTTGTGCGTGACGCCGAGGGCGAGGTCAACGTGGTGGAAAACCGCTGCGCGCACCGCGGCGTGCAATTCTGCCAACGGCATCTGGGCAACGCGTCCGAGTTCATGTGCCCCTATCACCAATGGACCTACGACCTCAAGGGGAACCTCATCGGAGTCCCGTTCCGCCGCGGCGTGAAGAGACAGGGCGGTATGCCCGCCGACTTCGACCCCAAGAATCATGGCCTGCGCAAGCTCAGGGTCGCGCGCCGCAACGGCGTGGTTTTCGCCTCGTTCGCGGCGGACCTCGAGCCTCTCGAAGCCTACCTTGGACCTTCCATGCTGCCGCTCTTCGACCGCGTGTTCGACGGCCGCGAGCTGCGCGTCCTCGGCTACTCGCGGCAGCTGATCCCCGCAAACTGGAAGCTCATGTTCGAAAACATCAAGGACCCTTATCACGCGAGCCTGCTGCATGTCTTCCTCGTGAGTTTCGGACTGTTCCGAGCGGACCAGCCCTCAAAGGTCCAGACGGACTCCACGGGGCGCCACGGGGCGCTCATTTCCTGGCGGGGTGAGCAGAAAAAGACCGAAGCCAACGCAGACATGAAATCGCTGATGGATAACTTCAGACTTCAGGATCCGGCCTTGCTCGACCCCGTGCGCGAATTCGCCGAATATACTGTCGTTATGACAACGCTTTGGCCCAATCTCATCATCCAGCAGCAGTCAAACACTCTCGCTACGCGGCAGCTTGTAACGCGCGGTCCCGAAGCATTTGAGCTCGCCTGGACCTTTTTTGGCTACGCCGATGACGACGCGGAAATGACCCGCCGCCGCCTACGGCAGGCGAATCTCATGGGCCCATCGGGGTTCGTCTCGATCGATGACAGCGAAGTAATGAAGTTCTCCCAAGCGGGGGTCGATCCATACCCCCAGGCCATGGGCGTAATGGAAATGGGCGGGCGCGACTGGAAGGATGAGCCGCATATGGTCACCGAGTCTGTCATCCGCGCCTTTTACGCCTACTACCGTCAGGTCATGTGCATCTAATTCCTTGTCGTGTATACATAAAATGACATATACGACCGTTCGTGCGTTTTAGCGGTGAAGTGACCTCAACTGAAAACTACCTGAAGCAAGATCCCAGGGACCTGCGCTCGGAGGTAGAGGAGCTCTACTCGGCGTATTCGGCCTGCCTCGATGAAGAGCGCTTCGAGGAGTGGCCAGCCTTCTTTGTCGAGCAATGTCTGTACAAGATCATCCCCAGGGACAACTTTGAACGAGGTCTACCCCTGGCGACATGGCTCTGCGAGAGCAAAGGTTATCTCGCCGACCGCGTCGTCGCAATACGCAGGACGGCAGTCTACGGCCCCCGATATGTGCGTCGCATGGTGAGCGGTATCCGCGTCCTCGGCTGGCAGGACGGTGCGCTTGAGGTGCGCGCGAACTATCTCGCCTTGGAGACATTGCAGGACGAGCTGACACGCGTGTTCAACACAGGGCAGTACCGTGACAAGCTGGTCGTCGACGCGGGCAAGCTGAAATTCAAGGAAAAGCTCTGCATCTTCGACAGCCTGCTGGTTCCGAACAGCCTGATCTATCCTCTCTGACATGAGCGAAACCTGGACGAAAGTCGCGCAGGTTTCCGACGTACCCGAGGATGGGACCCTGCTCGTCGGCCTCGGCGACGACCCGGTGTGCCTGTACAACATCGGTGGAAGGATTCTCGCGACGCACGATACCTGCACACACGGCCAGGCGAGCCTCGCCGACGGATTCATCGACAATGGCGAGATCGAGTGCCCGCTCCACCAGGGAAGGTTCAATATCGAAACCGGCAAGGCGGTGAGCGTGCCCTGCACGGAGGACATCCGCACCTACGCCGTGAAGATTGAAAATGGTGTGGTCTTGCTTAAGGCTTAGGCCTACAGACCCCGCAGCGGGACCGGCGGCGCCGGCGAGCTATTCGGCGCCTCGCCGGCTTCGGCCGCCCGCTACGAAAGACACCCTCCGGCGCGCCCCTCGACCGCCCCCGCCGTTCGGCCTCCTGCTATTCCGGCCGGATGCCTGCGTCGCGCGCTAGCTTCGTATACATCGCCAGCTCCGCTTTCATGACCTCGAGCAAGCGCTCGGGCGTGCTGCCAACCGGTTCCAGTCCGACTGGGGTGAGCCTCTCCTTTACAAGCTGCGGGTCCCGCACGATCCGGTTGATCTCCCCGTTCAAGCGATCGATGATCGGGCGCGGCGTGCCCGCGGGCGCCATCACGCCCAGCCACACGGTGACCGCATAGCCTGGCAAAGGGCCCGCTTCCGCGATGGTCGGGACGTCGGGCAGAATCGCCGTTCGCGTGGGAGCCGCGATCGCGATCGGGCGCAGCTTTCCGGATCGGTAGTGCGGCAGCAGCGAGTTCTCGGCGGCGATGGTGAAATCGATTTCCCCTGACAAGAGCGCGGGGATGATTCCGGCCGAGCCCTTGTAGGGTACGTGCACCACATTGATTCCCGTCATCGAGCGCAACAGCTCCACGGCGAGGTGGTGCGGCGAGCCTACTCCCGCGGTGCCGTAGGTCAGCGGTTTCGGCGATTTCTTGGCGTATTCGAGGAACTCTTTCAACGAGCGCACCGGCATGTTCGAATTCACGGTGAGCCCGAACGGGATCGTCGCCGCGAGCGAGATCGGCTCGAAGTCCTTGATCGGGTCGTAGGGCAGTTTCGCGAGGACGGCCGCGCTCATCACGTGGGCGGATTCAGACATCAGGATGGTGTAGCCGTCGGCCGGCGATTTGGCGACGAAATCGCGCGCGATGTTGCCTGCGGCGCCGGGCTTGTTCTCGACCACCAAGGGCTGGCCGAGCACCGGCTGCAGGTGCTCGGCGAGCAGCCGCGAGAGGTAGTCGGGCGAGCCGCCCGGCGGCAGGGGCACGACGAAGCGTATCGAATGGCTCGGCCACTGCTGCGCCAGCGCCCCGCCGGCGGGCATCCCGAGCAAAGCGGCGAGGGACGACGCAATCACGATTCGCAGAAACATGCTTCCTCCTTTGTTGTCAGCGCTTCTGGCTCGCTCCGGAGCCGCTCACATTGGTATCGTAGCCGGGCGCGACGCGCACGTCGACGACGCACACGGCGCCCATTCTCGCCAGCCGCAGCCCTTTCTCGATCGCGGACGCGAGCTCGGCGACCTGGGTCACCGGACCGATCCCCTCCGCTCCCTGTGCCCGCGCCATCATGGCGAGGTCGATGTCGGGCCCGCTGATGCGCTGGCCGATCCAGCGGTTCTCGACCGGACGACTGCGCTCCTTGGCGACGCGCTCCTGGTGAAGCTCGTCGTTGAAGAAGGAACGGTTATTGGCGACAAGGATGAGACAGGGAATGCCGTAATGGGTCGCCGTCCACAGCGCCGTGTTCCCCATCAGAAAATCGCCGTCCCCCATGATGGCGAGCGGCAGCCTGCCGCTGCCCTTCAGGGCGAGCGCAGCGCCCACGGTGATGCCGGGGCCCGCGCCGACTCCGCCGCCGCCTTCCGAGCCGATGTAATCGAGCGGATGGTTGAAATGACGATAGGCGCCGTTCCAGCCGAGCGGAAGGCGCGTCATGCAGACCTCCAGCCCCTCGGTCGCCGCGTTCAGCGCATCGGCGAGCGTGCGGATCGTCACCCTGTCCGGCGACGCAGCCGCAGGAAGCTGCGGTCGCGATGCGACTGCGCCGGGCCGCGCTTTCACCGCGCCGAGAAGAAGCGGCACGACGGTATCCGGCTCGCACATCATGTAGACGTCCACGGGCGGGAGTCCCTGGTAGTCCATGCTCCAGCCGCGGTGCAGGTGCGCATCCGGAGAAACCTGGATGACTTTCGCGTCGACGGGGTCGGTGCCCCAGGCCTGCTTCAAGACGCCGGCGAGGTCGACCCAGTCGAGCGCCAGCACCACGTCGGCTTCGCGCAAGAGCCTCGCCGCGTCGGGCGGGAGAAACGTCGCGGGCGGCGCGGCGTGCAGGGGATGATCGGTGGGAAACGCCGCGCCGAGCTTGATGTCGGTGAAGACGCGCGCCTGCAGCCTTTCCGCGAGCGCCACGCGCTCCTTCCAGGCGGCTTCGCTTCTCGAGACGCGGCCGGCGAGGATCACCGGACGCTTCGCGCCCGAGAGGAGCTTCGCCGCGGCTTCGACCGCGCTCGCGGCGGGTTGCACCGGCTCGCCCGGCCGATAGCGCTTCACGTCGGGAAGCGGCGGCAGTGTGCCGACTTTCGCCTCCTGCAGGCCGGCGTCGAGGTTGATGTATGTCGGTCCGCGCGGCGCGGTGTTGGCGATCTGCGCGGCGCGCAGAATCGCCTCGTACGCCGCCGGCACCGACGCGGGCTGGTTGTCCCATTTCGTGTAGTCGCGCACCAGCGCGCCCTGGTCGGAGGCGGTGTGGATCCAGTCGATCCAGGGCCGGCGCTTGGCCGCGTCCCAGGGCCCGGTCGCGCCGAGCACGAGCATGGGCACGCGGTCGCACCAGGCGTTGAAAATCGCCATGCTGGCGTGCATCAGCCCCACGTTCGAGTGAACCACCGCGCCCATCATCCGCCCGGAGACCTTGGCATAGCCTTGAGCAATCGCCACCGCCGACTCCTCGTGCAGGCACAGCAGCATCTGCGGGCGCGAATTGCCGAGATAGTTGACGATGCTGTCGTGCAGCCCGCGGTAGCTCGCCCCGGGATTGAGCGCGAGGTAGGGAATGTCGACGGCGCGCAGCACGGCTGCGATCGCGTCGCTGCCCCAGACTTCCTTCTGCTCCGGGCTTGCCACCGGGGCCTCGGCACGCACGCCGGAACTCAAGTCATCCTTGGCGTTCATCTGCGATCCATTGGACTGAAGGGCGGCGGGATCATAGCCTGCCGGCGATCCCCTGCGCAATCGACCGTCGCGCCGCCCCAACTCAGGCGCTCTGTGCCGAGAGCGCTCCCACCGCTGCGAAGACAGCCTCGATCGCTTCCTGCGCGACATTTCGCGTGATGAACACGATCCGAGAGCGGCGATCGTTCCCGGCCCAGGCCTCGAGCGTGACCGGGGGATGAAATACATGCTGCGCGCCCTGCACCAGGACCGGCCCGCGCTCACCCGTCACGTTGACCAAACCCTTCACGCGAAGCAGGTCCGGCCCGCGCAGTGACGTCAGGAGCTGCACCGCTGCAGAGAAACCGTCCCAGGTAAAGGGCTGATCAAACCAAAGGCAGAACGACTTGATGGCTGCATCGTGCCCCCCTGCGCGCGCTCGCCTGCCGAGATATGCGCCCTCGGGGTGACCTTCCCCCGAGGGTGCGAGCCAGCGCTCGAGCTCGCCTGCGGCAGCGCGCGCACTCCGCGGCCCGATGTCGCGCAGGAACGCGACCTCCACTTCACCGTTCACGGCCACCGTACGCGCCGCGTAAGGGTTCATTTCCTCCAGCCGTGCTTCGATCGATTCCACGGCGCCCGGCGCTGCGATATCGCCCTTGGTGATCACGATGCGGTCGGCAACCGCCGCCTGTTTGGCTGCCTCGGGCGCGTCGTCGAGATTGCGAAGGCCGTTCACCGCGTCGACAAGCGTCACCACGCAATCGAGCCGGTACTGCGCTCCGAGCATCCCGTCGGTCTGGAGCGTATGCAGCACCGGCGCCGGGTCGGCGAGCCCGGTCGTCTCGACGAACACCCGGTCGAAATCGATCACCTCGCCCGCACGGCGGCGGATGAAGAGCTCGCGCAGGGTCTCCTGCAAGTCGGTGCGCACGCTGCAGCACAGACACCCGTTTGCGAGCAGCGTCGTCTGCTCGGAGGACGAGGCGACGAGCTCGTGGTCGATGCCCACCTCGCCGAACTCGTTGATGATCACCGCGGCGCGGTTCATGCCGGGGTCGCGCAAGAGCCGCTTCAGAAGCGTCGTCTTGCCGCTGCCGAGGAAGCCCGTGATCAGGCTTACCGGGAGCTTGCCTGCGAGCGGATCGCGCGTCGGTGACGGACTGTGCATCAAACGGTCATCTCGAGCACGTACAAGCCCCCGGCGAAGCGGTCTACCGTATACACCAGCCGGCGGTCGTCAATGTAGACGTCATTGAGCTGGATCGCGCCGGCTCGCGAAAGCCTGGGCGCAGGGGGCACGAAGTAGGCGATCTCCTGCGGCTGGTAGGGATTGGCCACGTCGAAAGCGCGCACGCCGCCGCCGAAGAAGGTGCCCACGATGATCTCTTCGGATTTCCAGGAACCGGGGACCGGCAAGTTCTCGTGCAGGTTGTGCGCGCCAAAGCGGCCGCCTTCGCGCGCGAAAGCCCCGACCGGGGGCATAGGAAAAGTGCTGATCGGAACCGGGTTGCCCTCCACCCGCGCATCGACCACCCACACCAGTTTCGGCCAGTCCTTGCCGTCGTTATAGACGCACTCGTCGCTGACGATGAGGAGATCCCGCGTGAGAAGGGGCAGCACGGTGTGAGTGAAGCCGGTATAAGGCGGCGAGTAGCGCCAGTGCGCGACCGCCTTCGGACGCGACTTGTCGGCGATGTCGAGGATCACCGCGCCGCCCGAGATGTAGCCGACGTAGGCGCGGTCTGGGCGCTGAGGGAAGACGTTCGTGTTGTGCGCGCGGAACCCGGAATCGAACTGCGGATGGCGCGGCGGCGGTGGGGCCGAATCGCCGACGCGAGTCCCGGGCATCCACCAGCGTCCGACTTCTTCGGGCTTCGACGGCCTGCGCACGTCGATGATTCGGTAGAACTGGTCGTCCGAAGGGTGCGTCGGCTGAAAATCGGCCGCGCCCGAAGCCATGTGCACGTATTCGCCGTCGACGAACCAGACGGCGTGCACGCCGCGCGAATGCGGCCCCGAAGCGTCGAAATGGGAGATCAGCTTCGGCTTCTCGGGCGTGGAGATGTCGAAGAGGTCGAACCCCGCGGGCCTCGTGTTCACCGCGCTCGTCTGATAGGCGACCGCCAAGACGTCGCCGACGACGTCGAGGGAATTGGAGCGCACCTTCGCGTGCGGCAGCTCGGTCTGCACCACGACTCGCGGACTCCTCGGATCGGTGACGTCGACTGCGGTGAAGTTCTTCGGGGCAGATTCGTGAGCGAGCCAGAGAATCCGCCGCCCATCGCGCGCGAGCTGCATGCCCATGCCCTCGCCGATGCCGCCGAAGCCCTGCAGCTCGTGATGCGAGAGGAGTTTCATGTTCAGCGCGAGCGTTTGATCGGGTCGCGCACCGATCCCTGGAAGCGTCGAAGCCATTGCCTGTCCTGTTGGGTGATGATTGGGCCGGGCGGGTTCGCGGCAAGCCTTTATGGTACCCCGCGCAGGCTGCCGGAACACCGGCTTCTCAAACGAGCGAGTTTAGGCGAAGCAGTCTGCCGACGGCTACAGCTTCGTTGTCGGCAACATCGGGGCCCCGGACCCTCCTCCCTGCTTCTAGCGCGCTTTTCGCTTCTTTCGGCGCCGCGGGTTCCCCGCCATCTCCTCGAGCACGGCGCACACCGCGCCCGTGTCCTGCTTTCCGAGGCCCATCGCCATCGCGGCGTTATAGATCGGCGCGCTCGCGGCGAAAAGCGGCGTCGGGCAGTCGAGCTCGCGCGCAAAGTCGCCGATGATGGTCATGTCCTTCTGCCAGACTTCGTTCTTCATCGTCGCTTCCGAATAGTCGCCTTTCACCATCATCGGGCCGCGTACCTGGAACATCCGCGATCCGCCCGCCCCGCCCGCGATGACCTTCAGCACCATCGCGGGATCGAGCCCCGCCTTCATGCCGAGCACCATGGCTTCCGCCGCGGCGACGTTGTGGATTGCAACCAGCAGGTTCGCGACGAATTTCATCTTCGATCCGCTGCCGAAAGCGCCGACGTAGTAGTTGGCGCTGGTGAAACCGTGAAGCACCGGAACAATCCTGCGGTACGCGGCCCGGTCGCCGCTCACGTAAATAAGCAAGTCCTTGGCGCGCGCCTGCGCGCCCGTGCCGCTTAAAGGGCAGTCGAGCAGGACGACGCCGCGCTTCGCGAGCGCGTCGCGCGCGGCGGCCTTGACCTCGATGGGCAGCGTGCTCGTTTCCACGACCACCGTGCCGCGCCGGGCGGACGCTGCGAGCTCTGCGGCGACCTCGACCAGGGCGCGAGCCGAAGGAAGCGAGGCGATGACGATGTCGGCACGCTTGGCGACTGCAGCCGCGCTTCGCGCCGCGACGCCTCCCGCGCGCGTGTGCGCCGCGCGTTGCCGCGGCGCCACGTCGTAGCCCACGACGCGGAATCCCGCGCGGCCCAGGTTGAACGACATCGCCGAGCCCATGATGCCGAGTCCAATCATCCCCACGGTCTGCTGCGGCATTTCCATTTCCTCCTCGCCCTGGATTCTAACGATTGGCGCGTCTTCGCCTTCTTCTACGACCGGCACCGGATCGGCAAGTAGCCCGGTGCAATGTTCGTCTTGTTTTCGCCTTTGACCGTCATCTTCTCAGGCGCGGCGGCATAGCCGCACACCCAGGTGACCGGGACGATGGGCGCATCTTCCACGACAGCCGGACGAAGGGTGAGGACCTTGCCGAGAATGGCGCCATTCGCCCTATTGCCGAACGTGATGTTGATGGCGCCCTCCTGGATCGACACCGAGCTGATGTAGTAGTTGACGATCTTCTCGGCGACGGGCAAGCCGGCGGCGGCGTTATCGGCTGGAAAGGATTGCAGCGCGGCCCACGACAGAGCGACCGGCGACTTCGCGATGTCCGCGAGCGGCAAGGCCTCGGCGATCTGGTCGCGGATGAACTTGTCCTGGTAAGTGGGGATCGCGAGCAGCGCGAGGATGGCGATGAGCCCGACCACCACCATCAGTTCGAGCAGCGTAAAGCCGCGGTCGCGCATGGCTGCGCGTCAGCGCGCGCCGGATTGCTCGCCAGGGGAAAGCTAGGGCCTCGCGGGCTTCTTCGGCTGCTTCGGTTTCTTCGGTTCCCTGCGTTGCTTGTCGCGGTTGCCCATGCTCGTATTCCTTTCCTTTTGGAGGACCGCCAGCTTACGCCGATTCGCCGAAAATCTCCGGAGTTCGGAACCCGTACAGCACCCTGGTTCAGCTGGCCGGAGTGTCGTCGGGCTTCGGGGGAACGGGCGGGGACTGCGTATCGGCGGCCTCGGTATCGGGAGCGGTATCGGGAATGCCCATCTTGCGCCGGCGCTTCTCTTCCTGCTTCTGCTTCTTGGCAAGGTCTCTCTGACGTCGCGCGAAAACGTAGTTGGGTTTTGCCATGGGGGCGTGGGCCTTGGGGATCCGAAGCCCCGAGTGTAAGCGAGTTTGCCGCCGCGCTGCTCGCTGTCGGAATGCGGACAGCGTCCGCGCGCAACCCTGGCTCTCCGCAGGAAATACGCTACCATCCTGCCCTCAAGACAGCGGGCGGGGAAAAGTGCGACGGCTTCTGGTCGGCGTGGATATTGGC
>Ga0335085_10017712_pt1 | contig 10257 bp, 8 predicted proteins | sample Lox_Sample_45_FD_206712 | JGI IMG/M metagenome (GOLD analysis project Ga0335085, IMG submission 206712) | Soil microbial communities from Loxahatchee National Wildlife Refuge, Florida, United States - Lox_Sample_4.5 | ecosystem: Environmental > Terrestrial > Soil > Wetlands | place: USA: Florida... | reverse complement strand
TTCACGCCCGACTCGGCGAGGTACCACTCGCGCACGGTCGCTTCCGGGTAGAGGAGGTCCACCGGCACCTCCACGAACACCGGCCCGGGCACGCCCTCCACCGCCACCTCGAGGGCACGCTCGACGAAGGGGCCGAGCGCGGCGAGCGTGGTGACGCGCGTGGCCCACTTCGTGAGCGGGCGCATGAGCACGAGCTGGTCGATGTCCTGGAGCGAGCCCCGGCCGCGGAGGATCGTGGCCGTGGCTCCGCCGAGGACCAGCACGGGCGACTGGGCCATCTGGGCGTTCTTGAGGGCGGTGACCGAGTTCGTGACGCCCGGCCCGGCGGTCACCGCGGCGACGCCGGGCAGCCCGGTCATGCGCGCCACGGCGTCCGCGGCGAAGACGGCGTTCCCCTCGTCGCGCACGTCCACGACGGCGAGGCCGCTCCGCTTGCACTCGACGAGGATCGGCGAGATGTGGCCGCCGCACAGCGTGAAGAGGTGGCGCACGCCGGCGCGGGCGAGCGCCGCGGCGATCACGGCGCCGCCGTTCTGGGGAGTCGGCATCCTCGGCCTCCGGGTCGCGGAGGCTAGTAGGCGGTGAGCTTCGGGTCCAGCTTCGCGGGATCGCCCAGCATGACGAACTGGAGGTTCCGGGCGTACGTCCGCGCATACGCCTGCACGTCGGCCGCGGTCACCTTCGCCGCCAGGCCGAGGAGCCGGTCGAAGTACCGCCAGTCGCCGGCGAGAAGGAGCCCGCGCGCGAGCGACGTCGCCTGCCCGTCGGTGGTCTCCTGGGCCATGAGGAAGCGGGTGCGGTAGAGCGACTCGTAGCCTGCGAGCTCGTCCGTCGGGATCGGCTGCTCGCGGAGCCGCGTCAGCTCGCCGAGCATCACCGGCAGCGTGGCGTTCGGATCGACCGCGGTCACGTAGATGCCGCCCATGGCCGAGTCGGCCGCCACCTCGTAGCGCGCGCCGGGCGCGTAGGAGAGGTTGCGCTTCGTGCGCACCTCCTCGAAGAGGCGCTGCCCGAGCGCGAAGTTCGCGACCCTCGCCGCCGCGTAGTCCGGTGCCCCCGGCCCGGGCGCGGTGAACATCGCCTGGAGGTAGTTCGTGGGAAGCTTCCGCGTCTCGGTCGTCAGCGCCGGCGACGAGAAGGACGGGCGCGAGAGCGCCGCGGGCGACCACGAGCCGCGCGGCAGCGCCCCGTAGGCCTGGCGCGCCAGGGCCACCACCCGCTGCGGCTCCACCGCGCCCACCACCACCAGCACGAGCCGCGACGTCTCGCGGAGGCGATCGAGGTGCGCCGCCAGCTGCTCGCGGCCGAGCTTCGCGACGGTGTCGGGCGTGCCGCCGGGCCGGTTCGCGTAGGGGTGCCCCTTGAAAACCGTGGCCTCGACGAGGAGCTCCAGCGCGCCGTCCGGGTTCTCGCGCAGGCGCTTCAGGGCGAGCACCTCCTGGTTCCGGGCGAGCGTCACCTCCGACTCCGGCATCGCCGGCGCGAGGAACGCCTCGGCCACGAGGCCGAAGGTGTCCTCGAAGCCCGCGGCGGGCGACTTGCCCTCGATCACCGACCAGTCGCGTTCGGTCGTCCCGGCGATCGTTGCGCCCAGGTCGGCCAGCTTCCTGCGCATGAACGTCATCGTGTCGGCGAAGTGGTCGGTGGTGGTGGAGAAGAAGTAGTTCACCCGCTCGGTGTTGGTGGTGCCGTTCCAGATCATGCCGAGTGCCCGCGCCCGGGCCAGCCACGCCTCCTGGTCGGGCAGCGCCTGGTTGGCCTTGAAGAACATGTGCTCGTAGAGGTGCGAGAGCCCGTTGTACTCGGGCGGCTCGGTCATGGAGCCGTTCTTGAAGGCGATCTCGATGGTGACGAGCGGCTGCGAGTGGTCCTCGACCACGATGACGGCGAGGCCGTCGGGGAGGACCCTCTGCTGGATGGGCGGCCCCGAGGCGCGAGCGGGGGTCGCGAACCCGAGCGCGAGGGCCAGGACGACGGGGACGGTCCGGGGGACGAACGTCATGTGCTTCTCCTCTCAGGCCTTCTCGAACAGGAGCTTCCCCCCCTCGAACAGGCGCGTCGCCACGACGGCGAGCAGCACGGCGAGGAGGAGCGACGCCGACATGGCGCGGAGCGCGTCCTCGACGGGCACGAGCTCCCCGCGCAGCCAGCGAACCATCACGAGCTGCTCCCCCAGGGCCGGGGTGATCTTCATCCACGCCTTCTCCTTCACCGGGGTCATGGCCAGGATGAAGCCGGGGATGGCCGGGACCAGCATGAGGAAGGACATCGTGGACTGAGCCGCGCGGAAGGAGCGGGCCCGCGCCGCCACCACCACCATGAGGGCGCTCGCGGCGAGGAGCAGCGGCAGCGAGAGCAACCACAGGCGCGCCACCATGCCCGGGTCGAGCCGGAACGACACGCCCAGGTCCTCCAGCGGTGCGATGACCGGCAGGAGCGTGAACGCGATCGACGTCTCGGTGAGCGCCATGAGCGAGAAGAACGCCGAGGCGCCGATCTTGCCGAGCACGAGCGCCGCACGGGGGACCGGGTTCGCGAGCAGCGGCTCGAGCGAGAGTCGCTCGCGCTCCCCGGCGGTCGTGTCGATGGCCACCGACATGCCCCCCATGAAGATGGAGAGCACGAGGAAGTACGGCATCACCGAGAAGAGGATCGCCGACCGGCTCTCGGCGGTGGAGACGTCCACCTCCTCGACGGCGAGCGGCTCGATCACCGCCGGGTGCACGCCGCGCATGACGAGCCGCTGCGCGGCCGTGACGCGGCCCCACCGCTCCAGCCGCTCGCGCACGCGGTCGGCGGTCACCTTGGCGGCGCGGCGGGACTGGTCCACCACCAGCCGGACCGGCGCCGGGCGCCCCTCCCGCAGGCGGGCGCCGTACTCGGGCGGGATCGAGAGGACCACGTCCACGTCGCCGGATCTCACCGCCCTCTCGGGCGACGCGGGCGGCTCCACCGGATCGAGCCCCCCCTCCGCCAGGAACGCGACCAGCTCCGGCGCGTTCTCGCGGCCGGAGACCGGCAGCTTCACCGAGTCCTCGGCCGCGGAGCGCACGTCCTTCGAGACGAGCGAGAACGACCCGGCGAGGACGAGCGGACCGAGCAGCGGGAACACCAGCGCCATCGAGAGCGAGCGCCGGTCGCGGAGCCCGTCTCGGAGCTCCTTCGCCAGCACGGTGCGGGCGAGCCGTAGTGCCGGGGGCTGGGCCCCCGCCTTGGCGATCATCCCAGGCCCTCCTCGGAGCCGATGGCCGCCACGAAGGCGTCCTCCAGGCTCTCCTTCCCGGTGGACCGCCTGAGCTCGTCCGGCGAGCCCTGGGCCACCACCTCGCCCCGGGCGATGACCACCACCCGGTCGCAGAGGATGCCCACCTCCTGCATGACGTGCGACGAGAAGAGCACGCACCGGCCCTCGTCGCGGAGCTTCCGGAGGAGGCCGCGCACGGCCCGGGTGGCCCCCACGTCGAGCCCGTTCGTGGGCTCGTCGAGCACGACGTTCCGCGGGTCGTGCACGAGCGCGCGGGCGAGCGCCACCTTCACCCGCTGGCCCTGCGAGAAGCCGTCGGCGCGCCGGTCGGCGAAGTCGGCCATGTCGAGCGCGGCCACGATCTCGGCGACCCGCGCCTCCAGGCCCTCGCCCAGGAGGCCGTGCAGCGCCGCGAAGTAGCGCACGTGCTCCCGCGCGGTGAGGCGCGGGTAGAGGCCCTGCGCGTGAGGGAGGACACCGAGCCTTCGCTGGGCGGCCACCCGGTCGGCGGCGAGGTCGATGCCGTCCACGGTGGCGCGGCCCGCGTCGGGGACGAGCACGCCGTAGACCACGCGGAGGGCGGTGGTCTTGCCCGCGCCGTTCGGCCCGAGGAGCCCGGTCACCTGACCGTCGGCGACCTCGAAGGAGACGCCGCGCAGGGCCTCCACCTTCCCGAACCGCTTCCGGACGCCCTGGAGCGCGATCACGGCGAGCCCCCCGAGGCGTCGAGGAACGGCGGCGACGGCCGCGCCCGCTCGACGCAGCTCGCGTCGAGCCCGTCGGCCGAGCCCCGCTCCACGAAGGCCGCCGCCAGGCGCGGGACGCACCCCCGGAAGAACACGCCGTGGCCCTGGCCGCGGAGCACGATGTGGCGCGAGCGCGGCAGGTCCTTCGCGAGCATCTCGGCCCAGCGCGGCGGCGTCACCGGATCGGCCTCCCCGGAGAGGAGCAGCGCCGGGACGTCCGAGCGGACCGGTTCGCGGAACGCCGCAGGTGCGGGCTTCACCGGCCAGACGGAGCACGCGTTCTCGAACTCCTCCCGCACGCGGTTGCCCAGGAACCCCGCGCGCGCTACCTCCCGGCGCGGCCCGAGGAACGGGATGTCCTCGGCGCAGAGCACCGAGAGCTGCATGGGCCTCGCGATCGTCACCTCGATGTCGCTCGCCACGATCTGCAGCGCCCCGGCGAGCGGCGCGAGGTCGCCGCCCGCCGCAGCGTGGAGGAGCGGTGGAAGGAGCGCCGACGACTCCGCCGCGTAGTCGAAGGCCACGATCACCCGCCGGAGCTGGTCCGCGCCGAAGGAGCGTGTCCTCGGCTCGGCGGTGAGCGCGTCGCGGACGGTCACCTTCGCCGGGGAGGCGGAGAGCGTCGCGAAGAGCTTCTCCAGCTCCTGGCGGAGCGCCGGGAAGCGCCCGTGGCAGCCGGCCTCGGCCTCGCACCGGGCGAGCAGGGCCTCGAGCGCGGCCTGGCCGTCCTCCTCGAAGCTCCCGCCGATGACCATCTGGAAGGGCGCGACGCCGTCGAGGACCATCGTCCGGACCCGCCCGGGAAACTCGCGCAGGTAGACGAGCGCCGCCCGCGTGCCGTACGAGAAGCCCACGAGGTCGAGCTTCTCGTAGCCGAGCGCCTCCCGGACGCGGTCGAGATCGCGGGCGAAGGTGGTGGACCCGTAGGCATCGAGGTCGGTGGTCTTCGCGAGCGCCTCGGCGCAGGCGCGCACCACGGCGCGCTCGCCCTCCGGCGTCAGGCTCTCGCCAACGCCCGGCTGCGGGACCTCGGGGCACGCGAGCTTCCCCGACCCGCCGGTGCCGCGCTGATCCACGAGCACGATGTCCCTGCGCCGCGCCATCCGCTCGAGCGCGTGCGCCATGAAGGGATGACCCTCGGTCGCGGCCTGGCCCGGCCCGCCCGCGAGGACGACGACGGCGTCGCGCTCGGCGCGGGGGGCCTCCGACTCGACGACCGCGAGGCGAAGCGTGATCGTCTTCGCTCCGGCGGGGACGGGCTCGCCCGGCGCCGGCTCCACGAGCGGGACCTCGAACGTGCCGCAGCGGGCAGGCGCCCGTAGCGAGGACGGCCCGGGCGCCGCGAGCTGGCAGGGCTCGAGCGGGACGCGAGCCGACGGCCGGGCGAGGCCGGCGCTGGGTGCCGCGAGCAGCGCGGCGAGCGCCGGCGCTGCCGCGAACCGGGGGAACGGCATGGGGGCGGATTCGACCCGACGCCCGGTGAACGGGCAAGAGAAAGTCAGCGGGCCTGCGTCGATCCTGACCCGCGGGGGGCGTGCACTCAGGGTCGCCGTGCCGGGGCCGGCAGGGACTCGATCCGCGGCACGAGGACGTCGCGCACGTAGTGCCAGTCGGGGACCATCGCCATTGCGCCGTCGGCGTAGGCGCGTGCCACGTCCCGGTCGGGCGAAGGGCCGATCGAATGGAGGAAGGCGAGGCTCATGAGGTTCTCCGGGGCTCCCCAGGCCGGGAGCGCCGGGCCGCGCGGCGGGCCGAGCGATTCCCGCCGGGCCGCGAGGAGCCCTCGCCGGAACGTCTCCGCGGCGCGGGCCAGGTCACCGCCCTGCGCCGGTGGCGCCATGAGCCGGCCCCCGAGCATCCACAGGATCCTCGGATTGCCCTCCGCGCGCGGCTCGAGCGAGCGCAGGATCTCGTTCGACTCGGCGAAGAGGGCGGCCCTCCCCTCCCCGTCCGGAAGCGAGAAGGCCATGCCCACGAGGCAGCCCGCGAGGGCGGCGCCCGCCTCGTCGAGCGCGGGATCGAGGCGCAGGGCGGCGCGCTCCTCTCCGGCGCATCGCCCGAAGTCCGAGGCGACGTCCGCAGGCCGCGGTGTCTCCGAGAACCCGTTCATCCCTCTGCGCCACCACGCGAAGCCGGCCCAGTACCGCGCGAGTGCGATCGGATCCCCCCGGGGCCGCGGCCAGGGCCTCCGCGCGGCGAAGGAGCTCGGCGCGATCGCCCCGGTAGTCCGCGCGGAGGATCTCCCGGGCCTCGGAGGCGAGGCGTGGGCCGGAGTCCGGCGGGACGGCCGAGGGGCCGTGTTCCGCGACGACGAGCGCCGTGACGGCGAGCGCGAGGGGGATGCGGGCGAGGGTCAAGGCGGGCCTCCTGGCGGACGCCCCGGTCTACCGCGGCGAGGGGCGTCGGGGCCCGGCCGATCCGCGAGCCGCCGTTCGGTGCCCACCGGCGGCCCGCCGGCGCCATGAACGGGCTATCTGAACTGGGCGCGGAGGCGTTCCGACGCCGACCGGCTCGCCACGACCGTGCTGCCATCGCGCAGGGTGAGGAGCAGGCGGCGGTCGTCCGCGGCGGACAGGTGGAGGACCGCGTCGAGGTTCACCACGTGGGATCGGTGGACTTGATGGAACGCGTCGGGATCGAGGCGGGCGACGAGCTCGCGCAGGGGGATGCGCACGAGGAAGCTCTCGCCCGGGACGTGCACCTCGGAGTACTCCCCGCTCGCGTCGATTCGCAGCACGTCGACCACGGCGATCGGGACGACCCGCGTCCCCTTCCGCGCGAAGATCCGGCGAAGCGGCCGGCCGGTGGCGTCGAGCGCCCGCTCCACCGCGCCCGGCTGGCCGCGGCCCTGGCGCAGGCGCTCGCGGGCGCGATCCAGCGCCGCGAGCAGCCGCTCGCGGCCGAACGGCTTCACGAGGTAGTCGACCGCGCCCAGCTCGAACGCGGCGACGGCGTAATCCTCGTGGGCCGTGGTGAAGACGACCTCGGGCCGGTGGCGGATCCGCCGCAGCACCTCGATGCCGTCGTGCTCCGGGATGCGCACGTCGAGGAGGAGCAGGTCGGGCCGCGTGCTCTCGACGAGCGCGACCGCCTCGGACGCCGAGCCAGCCGTTCCCAGGAGCGAGCAGCGGGGCGCCTCCGCGACCCAGCCGGCCAGGCTCGCACGGGATTCGGGCTCGTCCTCGACGACGACGCACCGGATCGATTCGGTCACGCGAGTTCCGCCTCCTCCGGGCTCCACGGCTCGCCGCGAAGCCGGACCGTCGCGCGGACTCCGCCCAGCGTCGAGCGGTCGAGCGCGACCGACGCACCGCCCTGGTAGAGCGCCTCCAGCCGGTCGCGGAGGAGCCTCAGGCCGAGCCCGCTCGGCTCGCCAGGGCGGGGCGTTGCCGCCGTCCGCTCCTCCCCGTCGTCCTCGACCGTGAGCACGAGCGCGTCGCGTTTCCCTGTGATCCCGATCCGCACCACGCCTCCCCGGGCCCTGGGAGCGACGGCATGGCGGATCGCATTCTCCACGAGCGGCTGCAGCACGAACGGTGGCACCACCCGCCCGAGCAGCGCCTCGTCCACCTCGAGGTGGACCTCCAGGCGCTCTCCCAGCCGCAACCGCTCCAGCTCCAGGTACTCGCGCGTGAAGTCGAGCTCGTCGCGGAGCACCACCCGGTCGGAGCGCCGGCTCATCGCCCGCTGGGCGTAGCGGAGCGTGGTCCCGAGCCGCTCCAGCGCGGAGGCGGTCGCCCGCGGGTCCCGCTCGGCGAGACCCACCAGCGAGTGGAGCACGTTCAGGATGAAGTGCGGGTTCAGCTGTGCGCGCAGGACCGCCAGACGCGACTCGGCCCCGAGCGCCTCGGCCCTGAGGGCGCGGGTGGCCGCCGCCCTCGCCTCGCGCGCGTTCCGCCGGGCGAGGCCCGCACCGGACAGCACGCCGAACACGAGCAGCGAGAGGAGCGCCTTCCAGGCGAGGGGACGGACGTCGACGGCCAGCGTGAAGACGCCCGACCGCGCAGCGCGAAGCGCCGCGAAGGCGAGCCCGCTCGCGAGGAACCCCCAGGCCACGAAGAGGAGGCCCGCGAGCGCCAGCCTCCTCGCGCCGGGCGCGGTGGCGGCACGGAGGGCGAGCGGTGCGGCGAGCACGTCCGGCAGCGTGTTGGCCAGGCCCGCCAGGATCACCTCACCCGCGCCCCGGTCGGAGTACGAGACCGCGATGGCGCTCGTGCACGCTGCGACGTACAGGGCCGCCGCGCTCGCGCCCGCGAGGGCGACGGCTCCGCGCCGCCTCACCCCCGCCCCGGCTTCCCCGAGCTCCGGCCACCCGGCGTCCACGCCGTCACCATCCCACCTCCGCTCCGAGCGCGGAAGGCGGCGGCGCCGCCGTTGGTGAGCACCGAACGGCAGCTCGTCGCGCAGCGGCGCCTCACGGCACGGGCGCCGGCGTCCGCAGCTCCACCGGATCGCCCCGGAACGCGGGGAACGCGGTGCGCGCCGCCACCCGCCTCAGGCAGGCGGCGAGGTCCGTCGCCTCGAGCGCCGCATCGTCGATCCGCGCGCTCGCCTGGCCCCCCGGCTGGACGGTGACCACGATCTGGGGCGTCCGCCCGGCCCAGAGCGCGGCGGCGGAGGTGCCCCGCGCCTCCTGGGCGCACCGATCGAGATCACCGCGCCGCGCGTCGAGCGCCGCCTGGAGCTCCGTGACGTCCGGGAGACCGGTCGTCACGGGTACGTCCTGCTTGCGCCCGAGCGCCTCGGCAAGCCCGGCGTCCACGCCCGCGGGCCGCCGCGCACTCGGTGACGCGCGCGGCTCGAAGCCCACTTCGGGCGGCTTCACCGCGGGTCTGTGCCTCCTCCGGTCCTCTCCGGCCGAGACCGGAGCGACGCGCGCGGGCGCCGCCGGAGGCGCTCCGGGGACCGCTGCGGAGGGCGCGGGGGCCGCCTCCGGCCCGGCGGCCGGCAGGGCGGGCGGCGCGGGCGAGCCGGATCTCCCGGCCGACGCGGCCGACGCGTTCGCATCCCGCGTCGATCCGGTCCGCAGCAGCGCCCCGGCGATCGCCGCCGCCGCGACGGCGGCGATCGCGACGAACGCGCGGCGGGTCCGATGGCGCCTGGCGAGCGGGAACTCGTCCGAGAGCCCGAGGTCGATGGGGATCTCGTCCGTCTCCTCGGTCCGGCCGACCGGGGGCGGCACGCCCGCCTCCCGCGCCTGGCGCAGGAGGGCGGAGTCGAGCGCGGCCCGCGCGTCGGCGGCGTCGGCGGCGACCACGGCCGGCCCGGCCTCCGCCTCCGGCTCCGGCGCGGCGTCCGGGAGCGCCGCCGTCACGCGCATGACCTCGCCGCAGCGCCCGCAGCGCACCCGGTAGATCCTGCCGGGGACGGGCTCGTCCACGCTCGTGTAGCGCTTGCCGCAGCGATCGCAGCTGAACCGCATCGATCGCTCGAAGCTACCGCGGGCTGCGCCCCGGATCGAGTGATGGTACAGTCGGCCTCGCCGGGCGGATGGGCGGGCCCGGGCGGGGAAGCGCGGTCGCGGGCCGGGAAAGGGCGGCGGGTCGGATGGGCGGGTCCCAGGCGGCATCACGCGCGCGCGCGCGCTCCGGCGAGGCGCGGCTCACCGCGTTCCACCAGCGCATTGCAGCCGAGGCGCTCACCGCGCGCTCCGGCGCCGGGGCGGCCCGTCTCGCCGGGACCCTCGCCCACGCCGCGGTGGACCTCAACCCGCATCAGATCGAGGCGGCAGCCTTTGCCCTCGCCGCGCTGCCGACGGGCGGTGCGGTGCTGGCCGACGAGGTCGGCCTGGGCAAGACCATCGAGGCGGGCCTCGTGGTCGCGCAGCTCGCCACCGAGGGGAAGGGCCGAGCCCTCGTCCTCGTGCCCGCCTCACTCCGGGCGCAGTGGCGCGACGAGCTCCGGACGAAGTTCGGGCTCGAGGCCGAGCTCGTGGACGGCGACTCCCTGCGAGATGCTTGGAAGGCCGGCCGCCGCCCGAACCCGTTCGACACGGGCGGCATCGTGATCTGCTCCCAGCCGTTCGCGGCGAAGCACGCCGCCGAGGTGGAGCGGGTGGGCTGGGACCTCGCCGTGGTGGACGAAGCGCACCGGCTCAGGAACGCGTACCGCCGCGACCACCGCACCGGCCAGGCCCTCCGTAAGGCGCTCCGCCGCTGCCCGAAGCTCCTCCTCACCGCCACCCCGCTCCAGAACGACCTCATGGAGCTGCTCGGCCTGGCGACCTTCATCGACGACGCGTTGCTCGGGAGCGAGGACGCCTTCCGC
>Ga0335085_10017710_pt1 | contig 10257 bp, 7 predicted proteins | sample Lox_Sample_45_FD_206712 | JGI IMG/M metagenome (GOLD analysis project Ga0335085, IMG submission 206712) | Soil microbial communities from Loxahatchee National Wildlife Refuge, Florida, United States - Lox_Sample_4.5 | ecosystem: Environmental > Terrestrial > Soil > Wetlands | place: USA: Florida... | reverse complement strand
CCAGCACCCCGACGGCCACCAGGTCCTCGATGAACCCGATGAACGCCCAGTGCCCGATCCAGGGCAGCGAGAACGTCCGGGAGAACAGCGCGCCGTACGACTCGATGATCGTCAGCAGCAAGATCGTGAAACCCCAGAACGTCAGGAAGTGCGCCACCCCCGGCACCGTCCACTTCAGCAGCTTGCGCTGCCCCAGCACCTCGGCCGTCTCGGTCCTGACGTCCCGGCCGGGATGCGACCGGACCGACGCGACCCGCTCCGGCGCGGGCTGCCCGCTGAACGCCAGCCGCTTCAGCCACCACAACCGCCGCCCCGCGATCGCGAGCGCGACCACGGTCAGCACAAGCCCGACAGTCATCCGCAAGACCACGCCAGCCTCCTTCTTCCTATCCGAACCTCAAGCGCGGAGCTGGTTTTCTCACATTGGCAGCTCGGCGAGCCGCTTATTAGCGGCTACGTTCTCGGCCCAAACCGACAATCCGGTCGGCAATCACTTTGACCCCCTGCGATCGGGCCGCCTGGTCAATTCAGGTAGCGGAATACGAGTTGGGCGACGCAAGCCGGCTTATTGTTGCCCTGGCGTTCTACGAGAATGTCGACGGTCAGTTGCGCCCCGCCAGGTATAGCCTCAAGACCGACGAGCGTCGCCTGCGCCCGAATTCTAGAACCGCTTGGAACCGGGCTCGGGAAACGAACCTTATTGAGGCCGTAATTCACTATGGTATGGACGTCGCGGACTTCCAGGATGCTGGTCCACATGGGGATCAGGAGGGAAAGTGTCAGATAGCCGTGAGCGATCGTCTGCCCGAACGGTCCGTCCTTGGCCCGGTCTACATCCACGTGGATCCACTGATGGTCGTCGGTGGCATCGGCGAAGCCGTTGATCCGGTCCTGATCGACCTCAATCCACGAACTGGTGCCGAGTTCTTTCCCGACGAAAGAAGCCAGATCGTCAAGTGTCTCGACTCTTGTCGTCATTGCGTATCCTTTTATTGCAGCGAACGGGGCGGAGGTTTTCAAACTCTGGCTGCTATTCGTATGTAGCCACGAGCTTATGAGCAGTCAATTTCACGGCACGCCTCGGGTGCGGAGACTGGACCAGTGGCGCCTTCCTCTCACACGGCATAACAGGCTGTGCCAGCGGCGACCGTCGTTCTCGATGAGCTGCATAGCTTCCTTGGGACCCCAGGTCCCGGCGTGGTAGAGCGGGATCGGATCGGGCATCTGGTGCCAGTAGGCCAGCAACGGGTCGACGATGCGCCAGGACCGGGCCACCTCATCGGCGCGGATGAACAACGTGGCGTCGCCGATCAGTGCGTCCAGGATGACCCGCTCGTAGGCGTCGTCGCGCGGTCCGCCATAACCATGCGAGTAGAAAAAGTCCATCGACGCCTTGCGGATACGGAACTCATGGCCCGGCACCTTGGCGCCGAAACGCAGGCTGATGCCTTCGTCCGGCTGTACCCGCGCGATCAGTGCGTCCGGTCCCAACGTTAGCGCCTCGGAGGGGAACAGCGGCAGATGCGGCGGCCGCCGGAACTCCATGATCACCTCGGTCGCGCGGTGCGGCAGCCGTTTGCCGGTGCGGACGTACACCGGCACGCCAGCCCAACGCCAGTTGTCGATATCCAGTTTTAGCGCCACGAACGTCTCGGTGTCGCTCAGCGGGTCCACGCCGTGTTCTTCCCGGTAACCCGCGATCAGATCTTCCCGGGTGCCACCACGGGTGTACTGGCCTCGGACCGCCCGCCGCGCGATGTCGGCCGGCTCGATCAAGGGCCGGACCGAGCGGAGCAGCTTGACCTTCTCGTCCCGGATGGCCTCGGGATGGAAGGACGTCGGCGGCTCCATCAAGAACAGCGACAGCACCTGCAGGACGTGGTTCTGGACGATGTCACGGACCGCGCCGGTGGTGTCGTAGAACCCGCCGCGCGAGCCGACTCCGAGCGTCTCGGACACCGTGAGTTGCACGTTGTCGACCCAGGTCCGGTTCCAGATCGGCTCGAAGATCGAGTTGGCGAACCGCAGCGCCAGCAGGTTCTGCACGGTGTCTTTGGCCAGGTAGTGATCGATCCGGAAGATCTGCGACTCCTCGAACGAGGTGTTGATCTCCGCGTAAAGGTCGCGGGCACTGGCCTCATCCCAGCCGAACGGCTTCTCGATGACGAGCCGCGTCCAGCCACCGGACCCGGGCGCCTTGCTCAGCCCGGCCGTCCCGAGGCGGGCCGGGATGACACCGAACAGCCGGGGCGGCGTGGACAGGTAGAACACCCGGCGTCCGGCCGTGCCCAGGGTCCGGTCGCACTCGTCGAGGACCTCGCTCAGGCGCCGGTAGGTTTCCGGCTCGTCGTAGCCACCGCTGATGTAACGGAACCTGGCCTTGGGCGCCCATTCCCCGGCCGTGTCCGTCCCTCCGGAGGAATCTCGCAGGCACTTGTCCGCCCACTCTTCGTCGCTCATCGCGGTCCTGGCCACACCGATCAGGGCGAATTCGGGCCGAAGCCGGCCGCTGGCAGCCAGCTGGCGGATCGCGGGCAAGAGCTTGCGTTCTGTCAGATCGCCCGACGCGCCGAAGATGACTAGCGTGCACGCTGGCGCCCGCCGCTCCCCGCCGTCCTCACTTCCGCGTTCACCGGAGCTGCCTCCGGCTGTCCGGCGGCCGCCTGCACCCGCAGATTCGCTCATGTTTCATCACCCGACTCAATGATCCGAGGATGAGGCACGCAGGTCACCTGCCGTGGGCCTGACGGCAGGGCCGCGTCCAGTGCCGGGATGGACTGGCCAGTGACCAATCGGGGGCCTTGTGGCAGGTCTTGGTCATGGTGCCTCCACATGATCCGGCGCCCCGCGGCAGCGGGACTTACCGCTCACAAACACAGGCGAGATCTGTAACTTGCCACGCTGACCGGGGGAAAGCAAGGGTTACTGGAGCCGGAGTTGGGTTACACTTCCACTAACGAGGCAAAGCCGTGGTCGGTCGCGCACGAGATGCCGCCGGCACTCTTGAACTTTTCCGCTGAGGTCTCATCGCAGGGGAGCGCCGGCATGGCTTCAGGAAGTCCGCCCGGTAATGAGGAAGAGGCACTAGGTCTTGTCGAGGCGGGGGAGGCCATAGGCATTCCAACCACCACCCTGCTTCTCAATGGCGTCGCCATGACGCTGGCCCAGCCTCGAAGCGTCGTCAGGGAGGCGCGTCGGCTGGCCGGTGACACGGTCCGGATCGCGGCGGGAAAGTCAGCCCGCGCGCCCGCCAAGGGCGACCGGCGCTTCACCGATCCCGCCTGGTCGCAGAACCCGGCGTTCCGCCGGCTCTGCCAGGAATACCTGAGCCTCTGCGAATCGGCCGGTAACCTCGTCGGCGATCTTGACAACGGCCCCAGGAGCTGGCAGGACGCCGAGCGCGCCGGGTTCGTCATGAACATCCTGATGAGTGCGCTTGCACCCACTAACTTCCTGCCGACTAACCCGGCGGCACTCAAGCGAGCCTTCGACACGGCTGGCCTGAGCGTCGCGAAGGGCGCCTCCCAGTGGTGGCGTGACCTTCGCCAGAACGGCGGCATGCCGTCCCAGACGGACCGGAGCGCTTTCCAGGTCGGGCTCGATCTCGCTGTGACTCCGGGCGCCGTCGTCCATCGCGACGAGCTGGTCGAGATCATCCAGTACACCCCGACGACCGCAGCGGTCCGCCGCCAGCCTGTGATCATCGTCCCGCCGCCGATCGGCCGTTACTATTTCCTTGACCTGCGGCCGGGCAGGAGTTTCGTCGAATACGCGGTGAGCCGGGGCCTGCAGGTCTTTATGATCAGCTGGCGCAACCCCGGCCCCGACATGGGCGACCTCGGCATGGACGCCTACGCCATGCGGATCCTGTCTGCCTTGGACGTGGTCGGCGAGATCTGCCGAACGCCGGATCTGGGCCTGATCGGTTTCTGCGCAGGCGGGATCTTGCTGTCCACGGTCCTCAACCACCTGGCCGCCAAGGACGACGACCGGGTACGCGCGGCGTCGTTCGCCGTGACCCTGCTGGATTTCGACTCCCGGGCGGCTCTGGGGGCCTTCTCGGCGCCCAGGCTGCTGGAACTGGCACAGAAGAACTCGCGCCGTGCTGGGATCATCTCCGGACGGCAGCTCGGCAACGTCTTTTCCTGGATGCGACCGGACGACCTCGTGTTCAACTATTGGGTCAGCAACTACCTGATGGGTGATCCGCCGCCGGTCTTCGACATCCTGGCCTGGAATGCCGACAGCACCAACCTGCCGGCCCGCTTGCATGCCGAGTTCCTCGGCATCTTCAAGAACAACACACTGTGCACGCCGGGTGCGGTCGAGGTCCTGGGCACTCCGGTGGATCTCAGCCGGATCACCATCCCGACGTTCGTGACCGGGGCAATCACTGATCACCTGACCCCGTGGAAGGGCTGTTACCGGACGACCGAACTAGTCAGTGGTCCGTCGACCTTTGTGCTCAGCAACGCCGGCCACATTGCCAGCCTCGTCAACCCCCCAGGCAATCCTAAAGCGACGTATTACGTGAACGGCGAGCCCAGCGCCGGCCCCGACACCTGGTTCAAGTCGGCCGCCAAGCGCCCCGGGACATGGTGGGAGGCCTGGGCGGACTGGACGATCGAGCGCTCGGGAGGGGAGGTGCCGGTGCCGCCGCAGCTCGGCAGCAGCGCCCACCCGCCACTCCAGCAGGCGCCCGGCCTGTACGTCCGGACCTGACAGCAGGATAGCGGCTTGGCCGTATCTCGGCGGCGGCAGCGGGGACATGTGCTACGCAGGCCGTCGCCTTACCCTGAAAGGAATTCGCCAACGAGCGCAGCACTGGCTTCCGGATGTTCCATCATCCAAAGATGGCCGGCGTCTGGTATCAGCTCCAGCCGCGCATGGGGGATCTGACGAGCGAGCAGGCGAGCGTTTTGTACCGGCACGAGCGGGTCATCTGCGCCGCTGAGCACCAGGGTGGGCGCTGTGACCCGGTGCAGCCAGGAAAGACTCGTCCACCAGCTGATCGCGTATACCTGCTGGAGACTGTCAATGAGGTTTGGCCGGTACTCCAGCAGCCGTTCGAGCTCGCACCGGGCCGAGGCGCCGCCGCGCCGCATGCCGCCGCCGTAAATTACGGGGGCGATCCGGGTCAGGTACGACCTCGACAGGTACGGCAGTGGTGAGGAGACGAGCACCAGCACGCCGGGCGAGGGCAGCTTGCCGCCCACGCCCGGAGACGTGGAGGCAAGGACAAGCCTGCGGACGCGCCGCGGCGCGTCATGGGCGAACTGCAGGGCGAGCGCACCGCCCCAGGAGTACCCGAGCACATCGACTCTCGTCTCACCCAGCTCGTCGCAGAGCTCCCCGACGAGCCTGGCCAGCCCCCGCATCCGCAATGGCCGACGCCCGCCGCAGGACCCGCAGCCGCCTGGGGCGTCGAGCATGATCAGCCGATGGCTCTCGCTAAGCCGCTGTGCGAACGGCCACCATGTCCGTATTCCTGCGCCAAGGCCGTTGATGAGCAGGAGCGGCTGGCCGGAACCAGTCTCGGCTATCCGTAGCGTGGTGCCGGTGAGATCCACGTCGCGCGTGCGTGGCGGGCGGGACTCCCGGACAGCCGCGAAAGCCGGCCCGACCAGCCGTGGTGACGGCGATCTCACTAGGACGGCTCGGCACTGACGGCGAAGCCCGTCGCGACGCGGCTCAACTTGACGAGCTCGGCGCGGAACCGGCGCGGGCCGAGCGCACGGTGCGGCTCGGCGAGGCCGAGGCGGGAACGAGCGGCCATTTCGTACAGAACGACCATCGCCACCCCGTTGACATGCGCGCTGGCCAGGTCGCGGTCGGGAGCGAGCCGGCGGACGGCCCCGGCCGCCGAACGAATGAGCTGCCTGCGCGCGTCGCTTCGGATGTGCTCGGCCAGCAGTGGCTCCTTCGCCGTACTGAGGAAGAAGATCTTGGCTTCCTGCCCGGCCGCGTCGATCTCATCCAGCAGCGCCACGGCTACGTCGCACAGCGCATCGGGCGTGCCGGCGGCGTCCAGCAGCCGCTCGACCATGCCGATCCACTTGTGCGCGAAGTCCTGGACAATCTCCTCGAGGAGTTCCTCCCTGGAGGAGAAGTGATAGTAAAACGTCGCCGGGGTCATGCCGGCGCGCTCGACGATGTCGGCGACGGTAATGACTTCCCACGGCTCGAGCGAGAACAGCTCTACGGCCGCGTCAACGAGGTAGTGCCTGCGAGAGGGCCGGTTCGCTGGCTTTCGCTCATGGAGATCGACCGACATGTCCCCTATGTTAACCGCCGAGTAGGCTTATCTCGTGTCCCCGGAGCAACGCAAGCGCCCCGCTCACCGGCCATCCCGGCGTAAGGAGATCGTCGAGGCCGCGACGAGAGTGTTCTCCGGTGACGGGTACGTCGAGGCCAGGGTCGAGGACATCGCCCGGGCCGCCGGGGTCGCCCCGACGGCCATCTACTATCACTTTGGCGGCAAGGAGGAGCTCTTCACCCAGGCGCTGCGCACCGCGATGGCCGGGTTCAGCGAGCGCATCTATCAGGCCCGCCCGGACTTCGAAGCTCCCAACGTCGATGGCCTGCGCAGGGTCCTGGCCGCTGGCTGGGACTATTTCAACACGCACCCGGACGAGGCCCGGCTTGTGCTGCGCTACTCCGAAGGCAGGACTCCGCACGCGCTGTCGCTGCGCCGGGAATGGGAGGAGCGGCACCTGCAGCGTGCCTATGACTACACGCCCGCCGCGCGCACATCCCGCAGCACGCGCAAGGCACGCGAGCAGCACGCCTCGCACACCATGGCCATCCGGATGATGCTGGATGTGATCCTCACCACCCAGGCGGAGCTGCTGGAGGACAACTGCAGCGAGTTGCCCCGCGACGCGGTGTTCACCGCGGTTGAGGAGGTATGCGTGTCGCTCATCCTGTCCATGCACTGACGGCTACGGCGCAGCGACCGCCACCGTCGCGTGCGCCGCGGCTAGCCGGGCGCCGGGCACGCGCGACGGCGAGCATGAGACGTAGTCCAGCCCCAGCCGCTCACACAGCTCGATCGAGGCTGGGTCACCGCCATGCTCGCCGCAGATACCGAGTTTGATGGCCGGGCGAACGCCGCGGGCACGCGCGATGGCCGTCTTGATCAGCGCGCCGACGCCGTCCGGGTCCAGGCTCGCGAACGGGCTCACTGGCAGCAGCTTCTGCTCGGTGTACGTCGTGAGCAGCTGTGCCTCCACGTCGTCCCTAGAGAACCCGTAGGTGAGCTGAGTGAGGTCGTTCGTCCCGAACGACAGGAACTGCGCGATTCCGGCCAGCTGGTCGGCGATCAGTGCGGCGCGCGGCGTCTCGACCATCGTGCCCACGGTGTAGGGCACGGACACACCCGTGGCCGCCTCGACGTCCGCGGCCGCGCGATGGATGTGCTCGGCCGCCGAAGCCAGCTCCCCGGCCAGGGCCACCAGCGGCACCATCACCTCGAGCTGCGGCGTCGCGCCGGTGGCGGCGATGTCCACCCACGCGCTGAACAGCGCCCGTGCCTGCGCCGGGTAAAGTTCGGTCCGCATCAGCGCCAGACGGACGCCGCGCAGCCCCAGCATCGGGTTTACTTCCTGCGCCTGCTCGCCCAGGAACTCATGCAGCGGCGCGTCGAGCAGGCGTACCGTCACCGGCCGGTCACCAACTGCCGCGAGCAGATCGAGGAAGTCCTCCTTCTGCGCCTCGGCGAGCTCGGCGAGGGCGGCGGCCTCCTCGTCCGCATCGGTGGCGAGCAGGTACCGCCGCACCAGCGGCAGCCGGTCGCCGAGGAACTGGTGCTCGGTGCGGCACAAGCCGACACCCTCCGCGCCGTGCTGGATCGCGAGCGCCGCGTCCCGGCCGTTGTCCGCGTTCGCCCGGACCTTGAGCCGCCGCACCCGGTCCGCGTGCCGCAGCAGCATTTCTAGGTCACCGCCCGGCTGCGGCGGCACGACATGAACGGCGCCGACGTAGATGGTGCCGCTGCTGCCGTCGACCGAAATGACATCGCCCTCGGCGAGCGACTGGCCGTCGGACGCCACGGTCCCGGCGGCCTGGTGGATCCGCACGGCGGTCGCGCCACAGACCGCGGGACGGCCCAGGCCCCTGGCGACCACGGCCGCGTGCGCGGACAGCCCGCCGCGCACGGTGACGATCGCCTTCGCGGCGAGTATCCCGGGCAGGTCACCGGGCGAGGTCTCCTCGGCCACGAGGACCACCGGATCACCGCTTTCGCTCCATTCGACGGCGCGCTCGCTGCTCAGCGCGATACGTCCGGCGGCCGCGCCGGCAGAGGCGGGCAGGCCGTGGGCGAACTCGGTCTCGTGCCCCGTCAGCTGGAGCTGGGGATGCAACAGCGCCTCGATGTCGGACGTCCGGATCGAGCCGACGGCGGTCACGTCGTCGATGACGCCGGCCTCGGCGAGATCGAGGGCGAGGCGGATCGCCGTCCGCGGCGCCGGCCGCTCGACCCTGCGGGCGGCGAGCAACGCGAGTTCCGCGTCCCTGACCTCGAACTCGACCTGAGCCACGCCGCGCATATGCAGTTCGAGCGTGCGCAGAGCGGACACCAGCAGGTCCCGGCCGCCGGGGAGATCTTCCAGGGGCTCACCGGGCCGGTCCTCCGCCATCGCACGGCGTACGCTGCGCCGGAACGCCCCGGTAGGAGCAAACGCCCCGTTGGCCGGATCGCGGCTCTCGGCCGCGCCGTACCCGCAGGTTTCCGGCGGGCCGACCCGGATCGCCTGCACGTGCAGCGCGAATCCGAGTTCTTCTGGCAGTCCCTGCCGGCGCCGCAGGCGGCGCGCACGGGGCGAGGCCCAGCGGCGTAGCGCCGCCTCCGCCGCGCAGGCCAGCTGGTCGGCGGGGTGGTCGGGGAACGGGAAGCCCGCGACGGTACACAGCTCCAGGAACTTGGCGACGCGCTCCTCGTGGCTGCTGGTGACGTACTCCGCCTCGGCGAAGTCATCGTCCGGTATGCCCGAACCGTGCTCGCCGATGTAGCGGATGACCGCGGCGAAAACCTCGTAGATCGCTCCCCCGCAGCCCACGATCTCGTCCAGGGCCGACGCCGAGGAGGTGGTGATGCCCAGCCCCGGAAGGTCGACCGGGATCCCGGCACCGCCCGCCGACGTGCTCGCGAGCAGCCGGATCAGCAGCGGGTGCTCCGGATCGCCGAAGCGCCGGCCCGCCACCTGCTGGAGCAGGTCGATCGCCGCGCGCGCCACGTCCGGCTGCACCAGCGACGCCGCATGCGACGCCGGTACGGTCACGCCGGGCACGACGGGCAGTCCCAGCGCGACCAGCCGATCCATCTCCACCCCGTGAGCGCCTAGCTCGGCCTCGTCCAGGCCGCGGCCGCGACCCTGGCCGTACGGAACGAAGATCGTCGAGACAGCCTCGATGCCCGTCATGTCGTCTCCGTCGCTCGGGGCCGGTATCAGCCGGCGATGGTCCGCTCGGTGGTCCAGTACGGGGCTCGCATCGCCTTCTTATCGGGCTTGCCCATTGCGTTGTAGATCAGCTCGGCCCGGAACTCGTACGCCCGGGGCACCTTGTAAGGCGCCAGGTGCTTTCGGGCGTAGGCTTCCAGCTCGGCCGGGTCCGGGGGGTCGCCCGACGGCACGATCAGCGCCAGCAGGCTCTCCCCGAGGTCTGGGTGCGGCACGCCGATGACCGCTACCTCGGCGACGGCCGGATGGCTGACGAGCACCTTCTCGCTCTCGGCCGGATACAGGTTCACCCCACCGGACACCACCATGTCGGCGATCCGGTCGGTGATGTAGACGTAGCCGTCCTCGTCCACGTACCCGACATCGCCCAGCGTGAACACCCCCGGTGCGACGTAGGCGCTCTGCGTCTTCTCCGGGTCGGCGTGATAGCGGGGACCGCGCCCTTCCGGCGCCCGGAAGCCGAGGACGCCGACCTCCCCCGGCGGCAGTTCCCGGCCGTCCTCGTGCAGGACTACCACCTCGTAAGGAGGACGAGGCCGCCCGACCGACCCGCGGTGCGCCAGCCATTCGCGGGAGTCGATCCGGCACAGCGTCCCGCTCTCGCTGCCGCCGTAGGACTCGACCAGGACCGGCCCGAACCATTCGATCATCGCGAGCTTGGTGCCGGCTGGGCAGGCCGAGCCGGTCTGGCTGATCATCCGCATGCTGGATACGTCGTACCGCTCGCGTATCTCGGCTGGCAGCGCGAGCAGGCGCTGCATATGCGTCGGGACCATGACCGACGAGGTCACGCGGT
>Ga0335085_10017709_pt1 | contig 10258 bp, 6 predicted proteins | sample Lox_Sample_45_FD_206712 | JGI IMG/M metagenome (GOLD analysis project Ga0335085, IMG submission 206712) | Soil microbial communities from Loxahatchee National Wildlife Refuge, Florida, United States - Lox_Sample_4.5 | ecosystem: Environmental > Terrestrial > Soil > Wetlands | place: USA: Florida... | reverse complement strand
TTCACAACGGGCAGAACGGCTACAACTGCGGCGTCTACGTCGACCCGCAGAACCCCGACATCGTGTACACAATCAACACGTCGAGCTTCAAGTCGACCGACGGCGGCAACACCTTCACCGGCTTCAAGGGCGCCCCCGGCGGAGACGACCCGCAGCAAATGTGGATCGATCCCACCAACGGGCAGCGCATGCTCCTGGGGGTCGACCAGGGCGCGACCGTCTCGCTCGACGGGGGCAAGACATGGAGTTCGTGGTACAATCAATCCACCGAGCAGGTGTACCACATCTCGGTCGACAACTCGTACCCCTACTGGGTGTACGCGACCCAGCAGGACGCCGGCTCGGTCGGCACGCGCAGTCGCGGCGACCTCGGCGAGATCACCCCGTGGGACTGGTATCCGACCGCCGGCTACGAGTTCGGCTTCATCGTCGCCGACCCGCTCAATCCGAAGATCGTCTACGCGAGGGGCGAGGGGAGCGGCAGCGTCAACAAGATCACGTACCCGAACGGACAGTACATCGACGTGAGCCCGACGGTGGACCCGAGCTCGGAGCTGCGCGGGGCCAGCCCTCCGATGGGATGGTCGCCGTTTAATCAGCACGAGCTCATGGTGGGCTTTCAATACCTCATGGCCACCACGGACGGCGGGTCGCACTGGAAAAAGCTGAGCCCCGACCTCACGTATCCCAAGGGCGAAGAGCCACCTCCGGCCGGCGCGGCGCGCGGTGGAGGCGGCGGACGGGGAGCAGGTCGCGGGGGACGCGGCGGGCGTGGCGCCACTCCTGACTCGGCCACCCGCGCGGCCCTCGCGGCCGTGCGCACCGCGGCTGATTCGGCGAGGATCCTCGCGGCGGCACCGGCACCGGCCCCCGCGGCTGGCGGCGGCGGCGGCGGTGGCGGTCGTGGAGGCGGCGGCGGATCGATCGCCGCGTTTTCGCCGTCGACCGTGACACCCGGTACGATCTGGGTCGGCACCAGCAACGGCCTCGTCAAAGTGACCAAGGACGGCGGCGCCCACTGGGTGGACGCCTCGATTCCGGACATTCCGAACGGCGCCACCATTTCGAGCATCGACGCCTCACACCTCGATTCGGCGGCTGCGTATGTCGCCGTCGATCATCACACGAGCGGCGACTACAAGCCCTATCTCTACCGCACCCACGACTACGGCAAGACGTGGACGGAGATCGTCAACGGGCTGGCCGTCGATCAACCGAGCGGCAGCTTCGCGCGCGTGCTGCGCGCGGACACGAAAAAGGCCGGACTGCTCTTTGCCGGCACGGAAAGCTCGATGTACGTCTCGTTCGACGATGGCGATGTCTGGCAATCGCTGCAGCTCAACCTGCCCAACACGTCGTATCGGGACATGGTGATCAAGGACAATGACCTGGTGGTCGGCACGTATGGTCGCGGGATCTGGATCCTGGACGACTACTCGCCCCTGCGACAGATGACGCCGGCGGTCGCGACGGAGCCGGCCCATCTCTTCAAACCGGGCGACCAGATTCGCGTGCGCCGGAACGTCAACGGCGACACGCCGCTCCCTCCCGAGATTCCCCACGCGGAGAATCCTCCGCTCGGCGTCATCATCTACTACCACCTGGCGGCCAAGCCGGCGGGCGAGATCTCGCTCGATGTCTCGGACGCCGCGGGCAATCCGGTGCGCCACTACTCGAGCGCGCCGATCCCGCCGCTTCTCGAAACGCCGCCGACATTGCCGGACTTCTGGTTGGAGGTGCGGAAGCCGATGTCGACCGACATCGGCACCAATCGCATGAATTGGGACATGCGCTACGACCCGCCGTACGCGGCGTCGCACAGCATCGGATCGACGATGGGCGCCGTCCCGGGTGAGACCGTGCCGGGCCCCGAAGGTCCGCTCGTCGCGCCTGGAACCTACACGCTCAAGCTCACGGTCGACGGCAAGAGCTACACGCAAACGGTCGGGATCCGGAATGATCCGCGGTCGCCCGCGTCAGCGGCTGACCTGCGAGCGGACATCGATCTGCAGATGAAGGTCTATAAGACCGCCAAGGACGCGCACGCGGCGGCGTTGCAGGTCGCGGTGATGTGCAACGCGGTCGGGGACATCGCCCGGAACAACCCGCCCGCGGCCGTGCTCACGGCCGACACGCTGTTGGGCCGCAAGCTGCTGTCCCTGGGTGGCGCGGGTGGCGGTGGCGGCGGTGGTCGAGGCGGCGGGGGTGGCGGTGGCCGCGGCGGTGGTGGCGGTGGTGGACCCGCCTCCGGCTGTGGCATTGAGGGCGCTGGTGGAGGTGGCGGTGGGGCCGGTGGCGGTGGCGGATTCGGCGGCGGCGGCGGCGGGTTCGGCGGCCGGGGCGGCGGCGGAGCGCCGGCGGGCGGCATCCCGACTTTCAGCTCCGTCAATGGCACGATGGATCGTCACGTGACGGCGCTCGACATGGCCGACATGGCCCCGACCCAGCCGATGATCGACGCGTTTACCACGGATTGCAATGCCTATAAGTCGGCCGTCACCGAGTGGAGAACGATCAATACGAAGGACCTCGTAGCACTGAACGCGTTGTTGAAGAAGAGCAACCTCAACGCCATTCCGGCTGCTGATCCGCTGATCGCGACGCCGGTGTGCGCGCTGAGCAGTGGGATGCCGGCGGGTGCCCCGGCCCGAGGAGGCGGCGGTGGCTGATCGACTGCGCCGATAGAGTCGCGCGTTCACTGTGAAATTTGGGTGGTGCAGGTGCCACCACCCGCGTCAGAGCCCGCCGGACGTGTTCCGGCGGGCTTTGGCGTCATCAAGACCCACGATCTCTTCTCGGCGGCGGTGGCCGCGCGCTCCTGAAGATGCAATTCATTCGGCGGAGATCGTGGGCACAAGGTGAAGCAACGGTTTCCGGCGTCGTTTGTGTTCGGCGCTCCGCCCGCCTGCGGATACGGGGTGCTTGACCGACGCTGGGCTGCCCTTGACTAACGCTTGACTAACGCTTGACCGACGCTTTGGCGAGCGCTTGACCAACCGGTAGACTGCCGGGCATCCGAGGATGTTTCGGGCTTCATGTTTGAACTCCTCGAATGGTGGAATACGGACGCGGCCGGGCTGTCGCCGGCCCTCGTCGGCCATCGTGCACTATCGATTCGAAGCCATTCATCCGTTCGCCGATGGCAATGGCCGGACCGGACGGGCCCTTGCCCTGTGGGACCTGTACCGGCGCGGGTTCGACACCCATCATATTTTCTCGGTCGACGAATTCTACTGGGAGGATCGCCCACGCTACTACGCGGCGCTCCAGTCGGTTCGGACCGATGAAGAGGACCTGACCAGTTGGCTGGAGTACACCTCCGAAGGGTTGGTCACGACACTCGAGCGGGTCTGGCAGCGCATTCAGCGGTTGTCCGCCTCCAGGGGGCGGGCATCGCTCGTGCTGCGCCCCAAGCAGGAGCAGTTGCTCCAACTCCTGCGCGAGCACGGTAGCCTCAGCCCGCGCGAGATCTGGAGCGAAATCGACATCTCAAAGCAGGGAGCAATGGACTTGTTGCGCCCGCTGCTCAAAGCAGGGCTGGTCAAGCGCGTTGGCTCGCTCAAGACCGGCCGCTACATGCTGAAGCAGCCGGGCGGCTTCGGTTGACTCATGGGTGAAACGTCGCGAAGCGCTCGGCCTGCTCGACGTGGATGTGGGGCGACTCACGGTTCTCACGACACCGGGAACGCCGGCGGACGCCCGCGGCTTCCGCGGCAATAGTGGTACCCAAGTCATGGAACCCCTCTCTTCGCATTTGGGTACCGATTCGGGCCGCCAAACCTCGCGGATTCGCGGTCAAGAGACTAAGACAGCCGCCGCCGGTACCCGCAACACAACCTCCGGGTACCACTTCCTCCCCTGGCCATGGGGTCGCGGCGGCGGGTGGGGTCAGAAGATGGCGCCGAGCGAAAGGCCGCCCGAGAGATGAACGCCGCCGGATAAGAACGGCGTCAAGGCGATGCCGAAGTCGAACCCGCCCGTACGGGGCATGTGGCGGTAACCGACGACGGCCGTGGGGATCGCGCCTGCGGCCGAGCCGCTGAACGTGTCGAAGCTGTCCGACACATGGCCCGAGATCTTGGCCAAGACAATGCCCGCGCCGAGCTGGAGCTTGTCGTTCTCGTCGCCGAGATAGTAATTGCCCAAGATCGGGAAGGTCGTCAGCGACACGCTGGAGGAGTTTGCCGGCTCACTCGAGGACGAAGAGGCGTAGCTCGACCCAATGCGCAGGCCGACGTCACCGAAGAAGCGCTCGTAATTGAGCGAATAGACGCCGCCGTTGCCGGCCAGCTCGACGAAGACGGCGTTGTTTGCCGTGCGCTCGCCCTGCGGCGCCTGGGCACCCACGAGCACCGGTAGACAGGCCGCGACTACTACGAATGCGTGACGCATATGGAACCTCCGTGTAGGTGTGTGGTCCGCTTCATGGCGGACGTGCACCAACCTGAGGCGAGAGGGTCAGCTGGCGGTGAGTTCGCGCGGAGAGCTGGGCGGCTGCCAGGTGACCGGTGGCTGACCGACGCGAAGACGGATGCTGGATTCCACCCGTGAGGTTGCGACCTGCTAGCCCGGATGTCTCGTCAGATATCTGGGCCGTACGTGCGCCCGGTGATTCCTCGTGCGATGCCCATCTCCTGGAGCCGCTTGAGACCGCTCGTCACGGTTGGGATTGAAACCGCGGTCGCCTCAGATACTCGGCGGATCGACACGATCACGCGTCGCTGCATCTCCTCATGGATGCGCAGGGTCGATGGTCGTTCCGGGTCGAGGCCACGGGACAGACCGTCGAGGCAGCACAATGAACTGCTAGCGCGTTCCAGAGCCCGCCAAGGCCGCCCGACAGGTCGAGCGGCGGGTTTGGAGGGAGGGGCTTGAGAATGAAGGCGGCGTAACCGTCAGCTCCCGACTGCTGCCGGGCTAGTTGGCCAGCCCTCGAGGACGCGGACAGAGCCAGCGTTGCGGTTCATTCGAGGGGCTTGGCGTCACGGGCTGTCGCGATCCCGGGTGTTCACTTTAATTTGCCGAGATCAATTTAAAGAAATTGGCCAATAATTGTAATTTCAACGCCAAGCTGAGCGCCGATCGTGGCCTCCATTAGCCAATACCGGGGCGCCATTTGAAAGAAACTGGTCGCAACTTTGAATTCTGTCTCGACGATGGCTCCGCTTCCATGCGACGATTCGAGGGAACCCGTCGGTCGCGCTTCGCCACCCGCGCGTCGATCGTGGCGAAGTACGTCGATCCAGACCGGTACCGGTACCCAAGCCACCGAACCGCCTCGCACGGTCACCTACCGCCGATGGTTCGATGCGAAGTATGGGCGCGAGATGAAGATGGCCCGATGGGTCAAGGCCCACGCGATGGTCGGTACCACCACGAGCGTGATCACCGCCATTCGCGTCACCGAGTCCAATGTCAATGACGGCCCGGAGCTTCCCGCGCTCGTCGCCTTCACGGCGGAACGATTCGACATCTCCGAAGTCTCGGCGGACAAGGCGTACTTGAGCCATGCCAATCTCCGGGCGATCGAATCCGTGAACGCGGTCCCCTACATCCCGTTCAAGGTCAACAGCCAGAGCGAAGGGTCAGCGGCGTGGCGTCGGATGTACGGCCTATTCATGTATCGCCAGGAGGAGTTCATGGCCCGCTATCACGCGCGGTCGAACGCTGAGAGCACGTTCTCGGCGATGAAGCGGAAGTTCGGCGCGTCGGTGCGATCGAAGAATCCGACCGCCCAAGGCAATGAAGTGCTGTGCAAGGCGCTGTGCTTCAACCTCTCCATGTTGGTGCATGCGATGCACGAACTTGGCATTGACCCGATGGCGGCGAGGGCCGCATGAGCGACCTCACCGCAAAGGAACAGGATCATGTCCGTGCCGCGATCCGGTTCCTGCGCGTGCAGTTCAGGACATGGGAGGCGACTGCGAACCTACTCGCCTGCCGCCGTAACGCCCTCCACCGGGTCAATGCGGGGAGTCGTGGAGTGACGGCCGGCTTGGCGTTCAGAGTTGCGCGGATTGCTGGCGTTGGAGTCGACGCCCTGCTCAGCGGCGCGTACCCGCCCGCTGGCGTTTGTCCGCATTGCGGCCACTCCCTCGAAGCAGACGAGCCGATACGCGCTAGTACGCGAGCGTGAAAAACCCCGTCGTTCCGTTGTAGTTAAGCACGCAACGGCCTAGGACATCGCGCCCGATGAGAGCGTCAATTCCCTGATGACGCAACGCCGCTTCAAGGACCGGAACGTTCGGCAAAAACAGTGGTGGCTCTAGGGGCGAGCTTGCACCGATCATCAAGCTCACGTCGTACTGATTTGCCATATGCGGCGTCGCGTTTGTCGACGGAGTGAGCACTGGCACGGGACCGCCCGTCGGACTCAGGGACAGGGGGGCCAGCACCGCCGGATCGATGCATGTGCAGCTTGCGCCAGTATCAACCAACCCCCGGAACGGTTGGAGGGGCGGCAGCGGTATACCAGCCGCCGTGAGGGCCGCAGCGCGTGCTTGACTCACTCCAACCGCAGCGTTGAGCAGTGGCCCAGACGCAGTGAACTGGAGCGTGAAATGAGGCACTACACGAGAGCGGGAGGCGACGCGGGATCGACCAGGCGAGTGATGAACTGCACCTGTTCAACCATGTGGATTTGCTTCACCAAAAAGGGCTCAAGCCCGAATTGCTTGTACCCCGCCTTGACGGCATCCTCATACGTGCCGAAAACGTCTTCAACGGTATCCTCATGGATGAGCACGAATTTGCCTTCGTGTTCCTTGAGTTCCGGAAGTTTGGTGCGATAGGTTTCTAGTTCTTTTTCGAGCGCCATCCGGGGTTCTCCGAGGTCGATCACGCTGCGTCGCCCGCACGAGACCGTACATAAGTGTATGGCGGGTCTGGCCTTTCCGTCAAATGAGGCCGGTTCGAGGTAAGTATCGGCAGGCCGGGAGCCGACTTTAAGGCCGTGCGCGAAACGTAGCTGCCCGAATAATCCGGCCGCTGCCCGGCAATTCAGCCGTCATCGGCATTTCTCAGGCAAAGCCCCGCGACACGGCCTGCGGGTACCACTCCGCCCCCTTCGGCCTTCCGGTACCGCAGCCGGAGTGGCCCAGCTTGCGCGGCGGCGGACGGTGGAGTCGCTATCGCCCTGACGAGATCACGAGCATGAACCCATCTGGATCCCGCAGCCGGAAGACCTTCGCGCCCCGCGCGTCCGCCGGCTCGGATTCGAGCGTGCCGCCGCGCGCCTTGATCCGCGCCGCGAGCTCGTCGATGTTCTGACCGGTCGTGAATTGGAGCGAAAAGCCGACGCCCTTGACGCGGTCCAGGCCCTTGGAGCCATCGTCTTGCCCGATCAAGAGCTCGACGTCCCCGGCCCGGAGGGACACGGCGCGCACCGCACCGCCGCGCTCATGTTGCCGAGTGACGGTAAAGCCCATCACGTCGCGGTACCAGGCCAGGCTCGCCTGCAGATCGCGCACCGTCAATGATGCGGCGAGGGCGCGGGCGCGAAACGGGTCGGACCCAAGCGGTTCGGGAACAGCCGGTGGGGCCTCGGATGCGGTGCTCATGATGTTCTCTCGTGGGACACGCTCTGTTGCACTGCCGATGGGCGCGAACGGGGTGCGCGCGGAGCGCCTGTGCGCTTCAGTCCAGCCGTCGTGATCGAATACGGCGAACGGTACGCGCACGGAGCGCCTACCATCAAACCGTGGACAGGCAAGATAGTGGCGAGGTTTCATTTAGTACCGGGGTACCGGGCGAGTGCACGGCGTCGCCGCCGGAGCGTAGTCCGTCGCCGGCCTATTGCACAGCGTTGCGGGGAGTTAGGCGGGCGTCGGTCCCGGATGTCAGGGGGTCAGAGCGGGAGTGGATGGCGTCGTCACACGATTGGAGTGCGTAGCAGGTCGTGGTGAGAGGGTTGAGCCACGATCGAAGGCCGTTGAGGCTCGATCGGAGGCCGTTGACGCCCCGATTAGAGCACGTCGGCGCCCGATTAGAGCACGTCGGCGCCCGAGGCGGCTGCGTCGTGGAGGCAAGTGATTGCGTCGCCTTGCGTTGGGAGCGCGTCGATGCTCGAGCGGACCGCGTCGCTGCGCAAGTGGAGTGCGTCGTCTGTCAATCGCACAGCGTCGGTGGCAGATGTCACTGCGTCGATAGCGAATGTGAGTGCGTCGCGGGCCGATGCACTGCGTCGCTGCCCAATGCAACTGCGTCGGCGGCTGATGCAACTGCGTTGGCGGTCAATGCGACTGCGTCGGCGCCTGATGCAACAGGAATGAACTCGTCGGCGAGCGGAACAAACTGCCTGCCTTCGAAATGAAATCGCCGGCGCCTGGCAAGAAAGCGGACAAAACGTCGATCATCTCACCGGATGTGACCACAATCATTCCGGCGCCGTCAGATAAGTGGACAATCTGTCCAAATATCCTGATGATGTCAGTCGAAATCTCGCCAGCGATCGCGCCGATCTAATCGACAAGCGGCACGAAATGTCGTCGGTCGGTCACTTTGTCGTGTGCGGTCCTCATGATCTCGATGAACAGCCCAATGAAAGTCGGAGCCTCAGCCGAAAATTGCCGAGCGGGAACGAGTAATTCGCCGACGGGCGGTTCTAAAGAGCCGGAAACGACAACGAACTCCGCGGACGTGCCAGAGAAGTCGGGTGTTTTGCCAGATATGTCGCGTGTTTCGGCAGATAAGTCGTGTGTTTCGGCAGATAAGTCATGTGTTTCGCCAGAAAAGTCGGGCGTGTCGCTCGATAACTCAGCGGCATCTCCAATGTTGTCGTCGGCGGCCCGACCGATCTCCTGTGAGTCAGGGCAATTAACAATCGGCGGCGACGCGGATCACCCCGATCTGTTCCCCCGTCCGAGCGCTCACTCCTCGACTTCCGGGTGAGCGCAAGACAACCCTGCCTCATCGCGCCAACACGCCGTCGTAGAACCGCGCGAGATCGCGTTTCAGCTCCACGAGGGCTGGTGTGTGCAGGTAAATCATGTGGCCCGATTGGTAGTACCCGTAGGTGATGTTCTTTTCGAGCGAGGGATCGAGCCCCATGTGACTGAGGGTGTACTCGGTCTCGAAGAACGGCGTCGCGAAGTCGAAGTATCCGTTCGCCGAGAAGACTTTGAGGTTGGGGTTCTTCTCCATCGCCTCGCGCAGGTCGGCGGACACGTCGGGGAGCGGCCATTTCTGCCCTTCGACCCGATGGTGATTGTCCCAATCGTCGCCAACCACGGGATAGTTCGTGGTGAGATAGCGGCGGTCCGACTGGTAGTGCAGTTCGTTCGCGAGGTAGGCGTTGAACGCGGTGGTGAACGGCCCGTTGATCGCGACATCCGCGGGATCGTTCTCCGGCGTTTCACCGGCCGCGTCGTGATCGATGCCCACGAAGCGCGAATCGAGCCGGCCGGTGGTGCGCCGGTCGCCCCGCAACAATTCCTTCTCGAATCGGTCCGGCGTGAGGCGCAGGTTTGCGGCCCGCCAATAGTCCGCCGAGATCCCCGTATACGCATGCAGCTTCGCGACCACCGCGTCCCGTTCGGCGGCGCCCAGGTGGGATCCCTGTGTGAGCGCGTGCAGATAATCGCCGAGGGCGAATTGCCGCACCTCGGCGAGAAACGCCGCGAGATCCGCGGGTTTGGGCGACAGCTTGTCGTGATACCAGGCGGTCGCGGCCATGGTGGGCAGGTAGAGCGGATAGGAGATCTCGAGGCTGAACGCCGGGCCCGGGAAGTCGACGTACGCGTTCAGGTAGGACGACACGAGGATCACGCCGTTGAGCGGCATGCCGCGATCGTCGAGCACGTCGGCGAGGCCCGCCGACCGCGTCGTGCCGTACGACTCGCCCAGGAGGAACTTGGGCGAGTTCCAGCGATTGTTGACCGTCACGTAGCGCGTGATGACGTCGGCGAACGCGGCGATGTCCTGGTCGACGCCGTAGAAGTCCTTCCCCTGCCCCTTCCCGACGACCCGGCTGAAGCCCGTGCCCATCGCGTCGATGAACACGAGATCCGTTTTGTCAATGAGTGAATACGGATTGGCCTTGAGATCGTACGGCGCGGGCGGGGTCGAGCCGGCGTCCGTGGTGACGACGCGCACCGGCGCGAACGATCCCATGTGCAGCCAGATGGTGGACGACCCCGGTCCCCCGTTGTACAGGAACGTGACGGGCCGCGTGCGCGGCTCGGCCCCGTCCTTCGTATACGCGACGTAGAAGAAGCTGCCCGTCGGGTCGCCCGAGTCGTTGCGGACGAGCAGTGTGCCG
>Ga0335085_10017708_pt1 | contig 10258 bp, 5 predicted proteins | sample Lox_Sample_45_FD_206712 | JGI IMG/M metagenome (GOLD analysis project Ga0335085, IMG submission 206712) | Soil microbial communities from Loxahatchee National Wildlife Refuge, Florida, United States - Lox_Sample_4.5 | ecosystem: Environmental > Terrestrial > Soil > Wetlands | place: USA: Florida... | reverse complement strand
TCGCGCGGCTGGTTCGCTCCTCGCCATCGTCATCATCGCTTCCTACTACCTCATCCTGGTCACCGGTGCCGGCTTCGCTCGTCAAGGACTCCTCCCTCCTTTTATCGGCATTTGGGCCGCAGACATTGTCATCGCTCTCACCGCTATCGCGCTTTTCCCCCGCATGGAGCGCTACCGCGGAGACGTTCCCACTCCCCAATTTGTCACCCGCCTTGCCGCGTTTTGGCGACTCCTTCGCCGCCGCACCCGCCTCCGCCCTCGTGGCGCCGCCCGCGCCGAAAACGGTGTCGCCTCGCAGCCTTCCTACTCCAGCCTTCCTTCCATCCTCGATCTCTACATCCTTCGCCGCTTTTTCTACTTCTTCGTCGTCATCATGGTCGCCTTTATCTTCCTTTTCGAAATCTTTACCTTTTTCGAACTCGCGGAAGACATTCGCCGCCACAATGTCCCCTTCATGATCGTCTTCGGCTATTTCCGTTATCTTATTCCCTACTCCGTCTACCAATTCACTCCGCTCGGCGCGCTCGTCGCCGTTCTCGTTACTCTCGGCATTCTCAGCAAAAACAACGAAATCGTTGCCTTCAAAGCCAGCGGCATTTCTCTCTACCGCATCGCTCTTCCACTCCTCATCGCCGGTTGCGCCATCGCTGCCACTCTTCTCATCCTCGACGACACTTACCTCCCCTACGCCAACCAGCGTCAAGACGCCTACCGCGCCATCATCAAAGGACGCCCTCCGCAGACCTACACTCGTCCCCAGCGCTGGATCTTCGGCGTCAACTCCAAGGTCTACAATTACGATTTATTTGATCCCAAGGAAAAACTCTTCGGCGGACTTTCCGTCATCGAACTCGATCCCACTACGTTTCAAATGAAGCGCCGCATCTTCGCTTCCCGTGCCGAATGGCTCGACACTGAAAACACCTGGGTCCTCGAGTCCGGCTGGGTTCGTGATTTCTCCGGCAGCGCCGTCACCCGCTTTATGCCTTTCAAAGTCACCTCGCTTCCCGAACTCACCGAGCCGCCTTCCTACTTCAATCGCGAAGTCGTCCAGGCCTTCCAGATGTCCTGGCGCGAACTTCTTCGCTACATCGCCGGTCTGCGCACCGCCGGGTTCGACGTCTCTTCCCTCACCGTCCAGTTCCACAAAAAATTCGCCTACCCGCTCATCGCTCCCATCAGCATGATGCTCGCGATTCCCTTCGCCCTCTTCGTCGGCAACCGCGGCGCCGTCGGCGGCTTGGCTCTGGGTGTTGGCATCGGCATCGCCTACTGGGCGCTCTCCGCCCTCACCGAAGCCATGGGCGGCATCGGCCAGCTTCCCCCATTTCTAGCCGCCTGGTCCCCCGACCTGGTCTTCTTCTTCCTGGCCCTCTACTTCTTCTTCAAAATGCCTACCTAAGAAGAAGAGCCAGAATACAGGGCGTTCTCAACAACTCATCGCCGATTTCCACGCCGCCTGTGTAGCGCCGATCTTCAGATCGGCAAGCGGCCCCGAGCGAAGCGAGGCAGCGCATCTAACATGAACCGCCGCAAATGCCCACCTAAGAGGGTCGACCCAGATTTGGATACTTTCGCGGCTTCTTGCCGACGGCTTCGCGTGCCGGGGCCCACACCTGCCGCCCCTTACGAATTCCTTACGCCCCTCATGCTAGCCTTTCCTTGGCCAGCACTTTCAACTCCGCCCGGATTGATCCCGATGAACGGCCAGGTGGTCGTGCTCTTTTACGAAACCGGGCCCTCCGACCACCTTAATCTCGCTCCAAAACGAGGTGTGTTCCGTGTCACAGCAGCGCCGCCCAGGTGAACCGTATCCTTCCTATATGTCACTCGCCCCGGGATTTATGAACAAGCATGGCCAATTACTCCTCAACAATCACACCAAGTCGGATTCCGGCGATTACGTCTGCGAACTCGGCTGCTCCGTCTGCAGTCACCTCTACACCGTCCCCCACGTTCACGTCATCGACTGTCACTGCCCTCGCTGCCACTCTGTTGCCTCCGAAGCTCCCTCCCAATCAGCCCCTACCCAGCTTTCCTGACCACACGAAAACGCTTACCACGCCCCGCGTCCCTCCGCCTTTTCCGGTTTTGTTGTATCCACCGACCCCACGATCTCTCGCGTCGCCACGCAATAAATAAAATATGCTCCGCGCTCTTTCGCCGCGAAGTCTCTCATCTTTTCCCGCGCGGCATCCAGACCGTCTGCCACATCCAGCCACAATCCGTCTCTGGCATCATGTCCCGAAAATATGTCGTACCGGACCGTGCGCATCTCGTCTCCGTCGTTCCGCCGAGTTCTGCGCTGGGGACACGTATATTACTCTCAGGACTCCTCCCGTCAAGCCCTACCCGCAACTCCCCACTCATCCGCGTATTGATCGCACACTTCGACTGAGTTGTCCGCGTCCACCCACCGCCCCACATGCCGCGGTTGGCTCTATCTATCTTCTAATTTCCATTTCCCGTTTGCGATCTCTGTAGGTCTAACTTTTGCTCTCCTCCATGCAACTCCACCCGCTTCCCCTCCCACACAAATTCTCCCGTAACTCCCTCCGGCAATTTCACCTCTGCCTCCAACCCGCTGGTCCCCAACACATATTTCACCTCAATCGTTCCTCGCGGTGTTGGCAACCCCGCCTCCACACTGGTCAGATATAACAGGTGTGGTGCAATCCGCACCGTCGCAAATCCCGCGCTCGCAGGACGTATCCCTGCCACAATCCGCACCAGATCGATATTCGGCGACGAACTCCACGCATGCGAATCTGATCGCGTCGGTTCCGGCTGCTCGGCCCACGTAGTCAAGCCCAGCTTGATCATTTCCCGCCACGGCCCCAACAAACCCAGATACAAATCGCCCATGCCCGCGTGATCCACTGCCCGCGCCAGGTAAAACCGGAAATAATAAGTAGCCAGCGTCATGTGCGGCAGCGCCTGATACTGCTCGTACTCGATGTGATATTTCGGATTACTGGGCTGATCGGGGGACTCGCTCGCGAATAAAACTCGATTCATCACATCCTTCTGCTTCTCCGCCGGAATCACATCCAGCCAAACTCCCAAAATGTTCGCGTGCTGCGAATAATGTTTCTTCGCCGGAGTATCCGCCAGCAATCCCGCACTCGCATCCCAGCATAATCTCCAGACGCCCTCCGCAGCACGGGCCGCCGCTGCACGATAAATCTCCGCTTTGTGCTTATCGCCAAACGTCTCCTCTAACTCCGCCGCGTATCGCAACGCCTCCACATACTGCAGTGTCATCACCGACGATTGGCCGTCCGCCTCCTGCGGCGCCTCCCCATTCTCAAAATCCTTTCCCCAATCCACAAACGGCCACCACGGAATCTTCCCCAGCAATCCATCCGCGCGCTGCCGCGCCACATACCAATCCATCACCGTCCGCACGCCCGGCAGATTTGCTTTTACAAATTCCGCATCCCCCCGATACATCCAGAAATCATGCACCATCCCCACATACAGCAACGAAAACGTCGGAATCATCTGCACCAGTTGCGACGGGTACCGGCTCTGCGTCAGCCCATCCGGTATTCGTGAATGGTTGAACGCCACAATCGCCTGCCGCGCCAACCGGTCGTCGCCCGACACCGTATACGACACCAGAGCCTGTATCCGCGTATCCCCGATGTACTGCAACCTCTCCCAGTACGGCGTGTCCATGTACGTGTCGTGCGCATCCAGTCGCGCCGTTCTCCACCCGATCTTCCAAATCTCACCCAACGAAGCATCATCCGCCCGAAAATATCCTCTCTCCTCAAACGGATACGCGCTGTACCACGTCTTTAAGGGACCAATCTCTACTGGTGAATCGCCCGCTTCGACGTCAATCTGCAAATATCTCCACGTCCTCCAACCCAACGGCATAAACTCGCGTGTCGCCGTCACTCCTTGCGCCTTCTCGCCACCGGAAGCATTTGTCATCCCGAGCGCAGCGAGGGATCTGCTTTTTTCTTCTCCTTTGCCTTTCTCTTCCTCCCCACCCAACACAAACTCGTCCGCCACTCCCAAAATATGTTTTCCTTTAATCTCGTTTCGGTTCCCTTTCTGACCTTTCTCATCAAACAGCGCTTCCGCATACGTCAGCCGAACCGTGCTCCCCCTCCCTCCACTCATTTCCAATTCCGGATAACCCGTCACTAACTCTCCATGATCGATCAGAAACGTTGCCTTCTGTCCGGCGGGTATTGTTAAAAGGCTGCTTTCGTTCTTCCACTTCCCTCCCGTCCGCACCGTTCTGCCTGTCGCCACTTCCTTCATCTCCATCGCCGGTAACGGATCCTTCACCAACTGCCAGTTGTTTGGCGCATCTCTCTCCCCTCGCGGCGCTCCGCGCCCCAACGTCACTGCCTTGGTCCACGCGCTTTTGTCCTTCACCTCATCGCCATCAAAACTCCAATCAAATTTCCCCGCATCCACGCGCTCTCCCGGCCCCGCCGCGTAATAAAATCCCGGCAAATCCGGCTTCAGCGTTGTCAAACCCTTCTCCTGTTCCACATCCCACGACGCATCCGTATCCGCTGCGCGCTCCACTTCACTCTCTCCGTGGACCAAAAATCCCACTCGGTCGCTCATTTGCGCCACCGCGGAGAGCGTCCCAAAATTCCACACCGTGGCCGCCAAAACGTTCTTCCCGCCATGCAAAAACGGCGCCAGATCAAATACCTCATATTTCCAGTGCCCCAAATCGCTTTTCGCCGGTCCCGTCCCCACCCTTCTTCCATTCACATAAAACACAAACGCATTGTCGGCGCTCACATCCACCACAAAATGCTCCGGCACCGCCCCACTCACCTCAAGCACCTTACGGAAATGCAGCACCACCTCATCCCGCGCCGGCGCTCCCGCCATCGTCACCCACTCCGCCTTCCAGAACGCGTGCTCCCCCTCTTGCGCAAACGCCGCTCCACCGTTCAGCCACGCCAATACCATCCCGACGCACACCGCCGCAGTCACCACCGTTAGTTTTCGCATGCCCCGAGCCTAATCCTTCCCCCACAATCCCCGCAAGGTCACCCAACCCACAACTCGTCTTGGAATGCGACCCCGACCAATTCGCCTGTAGAGGCGGCTTCTTGCCCTGAGCTTCGAAGGGTTACGCCGCCAGCTCTACTCCCCGCAAACGCACACCCTCACCGCAAGGGATCCCTCTTTCGGTCTCCGCATTCATCCGCAACGCGACAACCCTGCGCGTTCAATTACCCCAAAATGTTTTAGGAATATTCCGACAACCACGCAGGCAAACGCTCACACCACCACACTCTTCCACTTCTTCTCGCTTCAATGACCGAATGGTTACTTCCCGATCCCGCTTACTCCGCTACCCTCGGCACCAACTTCCGCAACGGCTTCGCTCCCGCCGCCGGAAACGCCATACTCCAGAACCTCTCCCCACCTTCCACAAATTCAAACGACGCGTGTACATCTCCCTCTTTCCCGCTCCGCACCGCCACGATCTTGGCCGTCGCCTTCTTCCCGTTATGCTCGTTCGCCACGTTAAACGTCTGGCCTACCGCCATCGTCGATTCCAGGCGCAGCACTCCGCCGTGCGCGCTTACGCTTTCCGATTTTGCCCAGTAGCGAAAAATCCCCTCGTCGCAATCGCCGTACACCAGCACGCGCATGCTCATCGTAGCCCGCGCCGTTCGTCTCCGCTCCACCCGCCGAAAATGTAATAGCGACATACGCCTTCCTCCGTCACGAGTCTTCCAACCTGGTCCCGTCAAATCTCGAACTACCTGCCACGAACTGAGAAATATCGCGTGGTCATCCTGAGCGCAAAAAAGGATCCATCGCCGCGCCTGGCCCTCGAACTCTCGCCATGGCCCGCCCAACGACCGCGTTCGCCAAACATAAATCCTTCCATCTGCCCACACTCTACCCCCTCCTCGCTGTGACCTCTATAGCTTCTCCGTACCAAACCCGCCCCCTCTTTCGTACTATCCCCGCTCCCACCCTACTCTCCTAGCACTCCCCGCGCCGGCTTGTCCTGAGCATCGAAGGGCTCGCCCTGATAAAGACAGGGAATTCCCGTCGATCCTCGTATCCATACAAAATCCCACTTGTAGAGGCGGCTTTACGCCGCCAGGTTTAAGCCTGTAAACGCGGCTTCTTGCCCTGAGCGCAACGAAGGGCTCCCCCTGAGCCTCTCCTCTCTTCCGTCTCGCCACTCGCCACTTCTTCTCCTCCCCCCTGCCCCTTTTCTGTCCCACCGTCCAGTTCCCTCTACCCCACCCTCCACCGCACACTATCCTCACTATGTCCTCCGCGCTGCGCCCCCTGTTCTTATTCGGATTCGTCTGTCTCCTCGCCCTCGCGCTGGCTTCCTGCAGCAGTTCCTCCTCTGGACAAAAACAAAGCCCGCCTCCGCCCGATTCCGTTACCGTCGCTATCGCTCCCACCACCGCCAACATTCGCGCCGGTTCTACTCTCACTTTTTCCGCCACCGTCACCGGCGCCAGCAACACCTCCGTCACTTGGTCCGTCAATTCCGTTGCGGGTGGCAGCGCTACTCTTGGCACCATCGACTCCACCGGCAAGTTCACCGCGCCCGCCGCTCTTCCTTCTCCCAACACCATCTCCGTCACCGCCACCAGTGTCTCCGACACCACCAAATCCTCTTCCTCCGCCGTCACTCTCTGGAATCCCACGCCCAGCCTCTCCGGCATCTCTCCCGCTTCCACCAATCTCGGCGCCTTCTCCCTCACCATCACCGGCGCCAATTTCCTCAGCGGCGCACAAGTCCTCTTCAACAATTCCCCACTTCCCACTACGTTCGTCTCCTCCACGCAACTCACCGCCACCGGTACCGCCGCTGCACCCGGAACCTTCCCGGTCGCCGTGGCAAACCCCGATCCCGGCGCTAGTTCTTCCCCCTCTCTCAATTTTCAGGTAAACGGTTCGGTGCAAACTTCCTCCTGCTCGCAAATGTCCACAGGACAAGGCGCCAGCCTCGGCGGCTTCCTGCCTTTCCCCTCCGACAATCTCTGGAATAAAGATATTTCCTCCGCCTCCGTCGACCCCAATTCCTCCGCCATCATTAATTACATCGGCTCCTCCATTGGACTTCACGCCGACTTCGGTGCCGGTCAATACAACGGTTCCACCATCGGCATCCCCTACACCGTCGTCGATTCTTCGCAGCCCCTCATCCCCATCGACTACCAGGCTTACGGCGACGAATCCGATCCTGGCCCCATGCCCATTCCTCTCACCGCGCCCATCGAGGGCTACCCCAATCCCGGCTCCGGCGATCGCCACGTTCTCGTTCTCGATAAATCCAATTGCTTTCTCTACGAGCTCTACTCGTCCTACCCACAATCCGCCGCATGGAACGCCGACTCCGGTGCCGTCTGGGATCTCCTCGCTGACGAGCAACGCCCCTACACCTGGACCAGCGCTGACGCCGCCGGTCTCCCTATTTTTCCTGGATTAATTCGCTACGATGAAGTTGCCGCCGGCGCCATCCATCACGCCATTCGTTTCACGCTGCAGAATTCCAGCGCCGGGTTCGTTCCGCCCGCTTCGCATTTCGCCTCTACGACCAGTAACGCCAACGCTCTTCCCATGGGCGCGCGGCTCCGCCTCAAATCCAGCTTCGATGTCTCCAGTTTTTCTGCAGCCAACCAGGTCATCCTCAACGCCATGAAAAAGTACGGCCTCATCCTCGCCGACAATGGCTCTTCCATGTACATCTCCGGCGCACCCGACGATCGCTGGAGCAACGACGACCTGCACAACCTCGGCTCCGTAACCGCCAGCAATTTTGAAGTCCTCACACTCACGCCGCTCTACACCAGCTCCAACATTCCCACCGGCGCCAACCCCACCATCACCAGTTTCACAGCCTCCTCCAACTCCATCTCCTCCGGCACGGCGGTAACCCTAACCTGGCAAGTCACCAACGCCGATTATGTAATCATCTCCCCCACAGTAGGCGCCACTCGCGCCACCTCCACTCAGGTTTCCCCGGCCGCCACCACCACCTACACGCTCTACGCCACCAACCGCTACGGCCAAACCACCTCCACCCAACAAATCACCGTCCACTGATCCCCCCCTCACGCAAACTTCCGCACCTTCCTCCAAAACGCCTCCCAACTGCCTTTCAACCCCCGGCACACAAAAATCTCCGGGTCCTCAATCGTCTCCTCGTTCATCACCCCATATCGGTTCCACACTCTTCCTCCCACCTCGCACGACGCAAACTCCCCCTCCAAAAATTCCCGCGAATATCCCACCACAATCACCACCTCCGCTGGATCTCCGTACCCGCGTTCCCAACTCGAATTGACTCCACTGATCGCCCGCGGCAATCCATATTTCTCCCCATACAAATTCAGCGCCCCCACTTCTCCATAATTTCCCGCCAAAATCGCCACTCGTCCGCGCTCCTCCACCGGCAAACGATCCCGCACCTGCGCCACCGCCTCCACAAATTCCGGCCACCCAATCTCTTCCGGAAACACGCTGTCCACCTGCGACGCAAATCGCCACCACCTCGAATTCACCGGCGCCACCGGCAACGCCACCGCCCCCGCCACCACCACATCCAGAATCAAGCAAACCCAAATCACTTTTCCTAGCCAAGCCTTCTCAAAAAGCTTCTCCCGTTTCTCCCCCGGTCGGTGTTGCACCTGGGTTTTGCGCTCCCCTTCCTCTAGTTCTTCGCTTGTCTTTTCTCGCCGCTTGCCACTCGCCACCCGCCACTTTCTTTCCACCCACACCGCCCCCATCGCATACAGCATGGGATACCCTGGCGCCAAATAATAATCCCGCCCCCGCATCACCAAATACAGAATCAGCAGCACCACATACATCCAACCCAATATCCGAAACTGCTGCCCGTCCAGTTCCTCACCATCATTCGTTCCATTCTTTTCATGCCTCTTCTCGCCACTAGCCACTCGCCACTCGCCACTGTTTTTCCGTGCCGCCCCGGGCGCAAAACAAAACCACAATCCCGCCAACGCTAACGGCGCCGCCAGCAACGTAATCTCCAACTGCCCAACCAAAAACCAGTCCGTCAATCCCTCGCCCACATCCCGCACATGCAAAAATCGCAAAAAATCCAACGACACAAATCCATGCCGCCACTCCCAAATAAAATTAGGCGCAAAAATTCCCACCGCCACCGCCGCACCCAACCACAACCACCCGCTCCGCAAATGTTTCCGCATTGGCGTAAACAAAATTCCCGCCACCACTCCGCACACCAGAAACAGCATCGTGTACTTCGCCAGCATCCCCAGCCCTATTCCCGCACCCACCACCAGCCACCACGCGACCCGTGGTCCTGTTTGGCTCTCCGCTGCACCTTTCGCCTGGCGCCCTATCACCACGTCATTCCGAACGGAGTCCCCGGAGTGAGGAATCCCTCTTCGATGGCTCTCCCGGCCAGTCCTCGCTGCTGCCACCTTCACCACGCCCCACGCCACCACCACCCAGCACAAATAATCAAACGAGATGTACTGCATCAACGCCCCAGCCCCTAAGCAAAACGGCACTCCCGCCAACGCCGCCACCACCATCGCCCATTTCCCGCCGCCCATTTCCTTTGCCATCATCCCCGTCAACACCACCGCCAACGCCTGCGCCACCGCCGCAAACAACCGGAATCCCACCAACGATGTCCCGAACAATTTCAGCGCCAGCCAACCGAAAAACGCCGTCATCGGCGGATACTGCACATATCCCCAGGCCAGATGCCGCGCATCTTCCAATGCCATCAATTCGTCGCGATCAAATCCATACCTCCACCCCGTCGCCAAATGCACCACCACCGTCCCCACCGCGATCCACACCACCACCGCCGTCCCGCTCGCCCACCATTTCTCGCTCACGTATTTCTCCGCCATCACTTCATCCATCCCATCCAGCACCCGTAATCATCCTCTACCTGTCCTTCTTGCACTTCGTCTCTTCCGCGGGGGGCGGTTTTGGATTCCACGCCATCAGTCTTCTCCGTTCGTCCACCCTCTTGCTCCTTGCTTCTTTACTTCTTTCCTTCGCTTTTCCTACAATCTCATCGACAACTATGCGAATCCCAAAATTTCTGTTCCTTTGCCTCACGCTTTTCCCAACCCTCGCTCTCGCTCAATACGAACCGCCGCTACCTTCCATGCCTCCGCCCATCTATTTCGACGCCTCGCTCCCCATCGAACAGCGCGTCGCCGATCTTGTCTCCCGCATGACCATCGAAGAAAAAATCGCCCAGATGCAAGACGTCGCCCCCGCCATC
>Ga0335085_10017707_pt1 | contig 10258 bp, 7 predicted proteins | sample Lox_Sample_45_FD_206712 | JGI IMG/M metagenome (GOLD analysis project Ga0335085, IMG submission 206712) | Soil microbial communities from Loxahatchee National Wildlife Refuge, Florida, United States - Lox_Sample_4.5 | ecosystem: Environmental > Terrestrial > Soil > Wetlands | place: USA: Florida... | reverse complement strand
TAAGCGCGCGCTAACCCTGCCCTCGTCTCGTCAGATGGTCGACGAGGCTCTACCAGACTGCTCTCCAAAGCCCTCTATCGCCGCTTCTGCATGCGTGAGTTCGGCCAATTGCGTCTTAATGTCGAGTAATCTGGCGAAATTCCGCTCGTTTGGCTCAAGCGCCAAAGACCGCTCCGCGAGTTTCAGCTCCTTATTTAAAGCGCCCGCCCGCCGGTGCAAGGCCAAGCCTTGCCGCAGCACGAGTTCGGCGTCGGCGAGCGAGGCTTCCGGCCTCAGGCACCACCAATTGGGCATCTTTGCGGCGAGGGCGAGAATGCGGTCGCGCTCTTCCGCGCGCCCGGCGGCCGCCAAGGCTTCGGCGAGCGTGAACGGCGACTGCAGGGCCTCCGCCGGCGCGTTGAGCAGCGCGTCCCGCAGCGCGGCGAGCTTGCCTGCGGAGAGCTCCACCGCCGCCAGTTCCTCGCAATGCGCCTCAATAAGGGACGGATGACCGAGCGCAACCGCCAGAATTGTGACCTCCCGCGCCGGCTCCCGCGCTTTACGGGCGAGCTTGGCCTGCGCGAGCAATGGCGCGCTCGCGAGCCCGACACGAGGTCCTGGCTGAGGCCATTGCCCGCGCCGACTATAACGCGAGCGCTCCGCGCCTCCACCAAACGGTCTCGATGGGGGTAGCGGTTCACCGCCAAAAGAAGCCGCTAGGCGCTGTTTCACGTCCGCCTGATAATGGCGCCGCAGGCTCTCATCCGGAATCGCCCCGACCGCCTCGAACAACCGACGTTCAAGCGCGGCTCGCTGCTCGGGGGTGTCGAACCGCCGGCCTTCCGTCTCGCGCTCGAACAATATCTCGGCAAACGCGCGCGCTTTGCTCAGGACCTCCGCCACAGCCTCGGGGCCCTCCGTCCGCACGAGGTCGTCAGGGTCCTGCCCTTCCGGCAGAAGCGCAAAACGCAAGCTCTTTCCCGCTCCGATCAAGGGCAGGGCAGTCTCGACTGCGCGGAACGCCGCTTTTCGTCCGGCGTTGTCGCCGTCGAAACAGAGGATCGGCTCGGCCGCCATTGTCCACAGGAGCGCGCATTGTTCCGCGGTCAGCGCCGTGCCGAGCGGCGCAACCACATGCGGAAACCCGGCCTCGCTCAACGCGATCGCGTCCACGTAACCCTCGACAACGACGAGTTCTCCCTTACGATGGGCCGCAGGCCGCGCTCGATGATGGTTGAACAGCAACGACCCTTTGTGGAAAAGCGAAGTCTCGGGCGAGTTGAGATATTTGGCCTGAGCGCCCGGCTCCAGCGCGCGCCCGCCGAAAGCAATCACTCGGCCCGAGCGATCATGGATGGGGAACATCACCCGGTCCCGGAACCGGTCATAGGGCACAGCGATCCCCTCGCCGTGGACGAGTAATCCCGCTTCGATCATTTGATCGACGGCGACGCCCCGCGCGGCAAGCGCGTCGCGCAAGGCGAAACGCTCCGGCGCCGCATAGCCAAGCGAGAAGCGCTTCAGCGTGCCGGGGCCGAGGCCGCGGTCGGAGAGATAGCCGCGCGCCTTGGCCCCGCTCGCCGCCTGCAGGTTCAATTCGAAGCAGCGCGCCGCCGCGTTCAAGACATCGATGAGGTCGGCGCGCTTCTTCTCCCGCGCTTCGTTGGCCTCGCTTGGCCGCGGCAAGGGCACTCCAGCCATTCCGGCAAGCCGCTCCACCGCTTCGGGGAAACTCAGGCCCTCGGTCTCGACCAGAAACGAGAAGACGTCGCCGTGCTTGCCCGACGAGAAATCGTGGAAGAAGCCCTTCTGGTCGTTGACGAAGAACGAGGGCGTCTTTTCCGCGTTGAAGGGGGACAGCCCGACCCATTCCCGCCCCTGCTTGCGCAGCTTCACGCGGCGGCCGGCGACTTCGGAGACCGGCAGTCGGGCTCGGATTTCGTCGAGGAGGCCGGGCGGGAATCGCATGAGCCACACATTCTGACAGCGGGCGGAATTAGCAAGGCGCGCAATTCGTTGTCCCCGCCTTTCACAGCCGCTCAAGCCGGTACGGCGCCCATCAGCTTGCGCGCCGCCTCGGCGCTCATCGGACGGCCAAAGGCAGCGCCTTGGGCGAACTGACACCCGATCTGCGCGAGTTGCACTGCGTCCGATTCGGTCTCCGCGCCCTCGGAAATGACGTCCATGCCGATGTCGCGCGCCATAGCGACGATCGACGGCAGAATCGGGGAGCGGACGCCGAGCGCGTTCGGCCTTACAAGCGAGGCGTCGATCCGAATCGCGTCGAAGCGATAGTGGGGAAGGTGGCCCAAAGACGTGTAGCCCGCCCCAAACTTGTCGAGTATGAGGGAAGCGCCGGATTCGCGAACGCGTTGCAGGAGCGCAGCCGCGTATTCGGGGTTCTCCATCACCAGGCCCTCCGCAACCGCAATCTTGAGCGAGCCGCGTTCAATGAAATATCTGCTCAAGGCCGCCCGGACGTCGGTCAGGAGGTTGTGGCTGAGCATTTGGCTGGACGATACGGTCACGGTCGCGAAGATGGGCGGGTCGACCTCGAGCGCCTTCTGCCAGGCGGCGAGTTCGCGGACGGCGACATCGAGCGTGAGGGCGCAGATCTCTACGATGGCGCCGCTCGAGGTGGCGATGTCTAGAAATTCATCTTCCTCGATGAGACCCAGTCTGTGGTGCCTCCAACGCGCTAGCGCCTGAAAACCGGCGACCGTGCGGTCCTCGAGTCGCACGATTGGCCGGAAGAGAACCATGATGTCATTCCGCTTGAGCGCGTTGCGCAGATCGTTCTCAAGCATGCGACGGTCGGACCGCAGCGACCGCATGATCGGCGAGAACATCTCGCTGCGGTCGCCTCCCAACTTCTTTGCGTTGGCGAGCGCCAGTTCCGCGTCCGAGAGGAGGTCCGCGCCCTTCGCGTGCAGCTTCGGATTGTAGCTGGCGGCGCCAATCGAGACCGTGAGTGAGATTTCCCGCTCCCCGAAGCTAATGGGCGATGAAAGGCCCTGGCGCGAGGCTTCGACCTTCGCGGGGAGGTCCTTCATTTGATCGTCGCCCAGGAGGACGGCGCCGAACCGGTCGCCCCCGAGGCGCGCGAGCGTGTCTCCCGGCTTCAGATCGCGGGCGAGCCGGCGCGCCACCGCCAGCAGCACGGAATCGCCGACCGAAAGGCCATAGGCGTCATTGACCTCCTTGAAGCCGTCAATGTCGGCGACGAGCACAACGGGCTTGATTCCGCCGAGCTTTTGCGCAAGCTGGATCGCGGACGTCAGCCGATCGTAGAACAGCTCGCGATTGGGAAGACCGGTCAGGTTGTCGTGGATGGCGTCATGGAGCATGCGCTCCTCGGCGGCCTTGATCTCGGTCACGTCGACAAGGGACCCGATGACGCGAACGACCTCGCCGTCCGGGCCAACGACGGGTTTCGCCTTCAAGACGTACCAGAAGTAGTGGCCGTCAGCCCCGCGCAGGCGAAGCTCGTGGTTGATCCGGCCGGAGCGTTGCTGAAGAAGCCCGTCGAGCGCCAGGGTATAGCGGTCGCGATCCAGCGGATGCAGCACGTCGAGCCAGCCCGCAGCTGGACCCTCCAACGCGCCGCGCTTCAGACCAAGCTGATGTTCAAGCGGCCCTGCGCCGGTCACCTCGTCGTTCACGACATTCCAGTCGAAGATGGCCTCGCCTGAGCCGGTCATCGCGAGCGAGCGACGTTCGGCGTCGGATCCGCTGTCAACGCCGCTGCTCGAACCGGAAAAGGCGAATTGCATCACGGTGAAGCCGATCAGCATGACGATCAGAACGAGTCCGCCGACCAGGCCCGGCGCGGCGAGATCGTTGGTCAAATAACCGAGCGCGGTCGCTCCGGCGGCGACGACCCAGACACCCAGCAGATACCACGTCGGAATGAGCATGACGGCGCGGTCCGAGCCGCGCGCGGCAAGGGTGAGGATAAGGAGGAGGCCAATCCCCGCGATGGCGGCGATTGAAATTCGCGCAATGCCGGCTGCGACCGGCGCGTTGAACACCGAAAGCGCCACGACCGCCGCCATCAGAACAAGCCAGGTCAGCACGAAGTGGACATAGCGCACGTGCCACCGACGCAAATTGAGGTAGGCGAAAAGGAACACGATCAGCGTCGCGGCGATCGCCGCTTCAACTCCGGCGCGCCAAACCCGCTCCGCCCCGTCCTCGAGAGCGAACATCTTGCGCCAGAACCCGAAGTCTATGCAGACATAGACGAACACCGCCCAGGCCAGCGCCGCCGCCGCCGGAAAAATCATCGCGCCCCGCACGACGAACACGATGGTGAGAAAAAGGGCCAGCAGTCCCGCAATGCCGATCAGGATGCCTTCATAGAGCGTCAGGCTGGTCGACTTGTCCTTGAAAGCGTCCGGCTCCCAAAGATAGAGCTGCGGCAGCGTGGGCGTCTTGAGCTCCGCCACATAGGTGACCGTGGCTCCCGGGTCGAGGGTCAGCCGGAAGACGTCGGCCTGAAGGTTGTCCTCCCGCTCCGGCGCGAGGCCCTGGCTGGCGGTGATCGTCGTGATGCGCGAGGAGCCGAGGTCAGGCCAAACGACGCCGGAGCCGACGAACCGGAAGTGCGGCGCGACGATCAGGCGGGTGAGCTGTTCGTCGGAGTCGTTGGTGAGGGCGAAGACGATCCACGAGGGCTGGGCGCCGGATTCGAGCGCGCTCACCTCGATTCGGCGCACAATGCCGTCCCTCGCGGGCGCAGTGGACACCTGGATACGGTCGCCCTGCGCGCCGAAATGCTCGACCGCATGGGTGAGATCGATGGCTTCCGAGTCGGGCGACACCCTGACAGATTGCACCGCCTTCGCCGGCACGGCCGCGACGGCAAGCAGAAACAGCAGCGCGATCCGGACTAGGCGGAGGACGAGCGGGCCTTGGAGCCTACGATTCGATTCGGCTGAATATCTCCGGCCGCCGCTCAGGGGCCGAACGACTCGAAAGAGAATATCGTTCAAGCTTTCGGCGCCGATTTCGTGATGACGTCGGTTTCCAGCCGCGCATACAGAACATGGTCGCGCCAGGCGCTGTCGATCTTGAGGTAGCCGCGCGCGCGTCCCTCGCGCTGAAATCCGTTCCGCTCGAGCACTGCGATTGATGGGACATTGTCGGGGATACAGGCGGCCTCGACGCGATGCAGGCGCAGCCGAGCGAAGGCGAAATCGACGGCCGCCGCAACCGCACGGGTCATGCGCCCTCTCCCGGCATGGCGCGCTCCCATCCAGTAGCCGAGCGTCCCGGTCTGCGAGACCCCCCGCCTGAGGCCGCCTAGGGTGACGCCGCCCAAGAGATCATCGGATGTGCTATCGAAAATCAGGAAGGCATAAGCTTCGTCGCGGGCGATGTCCTCGTCTTGCCGACGCAAGCGGCGACGAAAGGCCGCTTGAGTGAGGTCGTCGTCCGCCCAGGTGGGCTCCCAGGGTTCGAGAAATCTGCGGCTTTCCGCGCGCAGCCGGGACCAGGCGGCGAAATCGCCGGCTGTCGCCGGACGCAGGTAGAGTCCCGCCCCCCGCACAAGCGGCTCGGGGCTAACGGAGCGGGTGAGGCCGAAAAGCGCCATCAAATACCTTTCAGCGCCTCGGCGATCCTGGCTTGGCCAGGGACCTTGCGAGCGGCGCCGATTGTCGCCACGGTGGGCCGCGATCCAAGCATGACGGAGCCCACTTTGCGAACGTCTTCCACTAAGATCGCGTCCACCTTCGCCGTCATTTCATCGACGGAGAGCGGCCGCCCGTAGATCTGTATCTGCCGGGCCAGCTGGTGGGCGCGCGCGCCGGGGGATTCGAGCGCCGCGACGAGCGAGACCTTCATCTGGGCCTTGGCGCGGCGTACTTCCGTCTCGGTCACGTCTTGCGCGGCTTCGGCCAGGCAATCGAGCGACGCCGCGACTACCTCCGGCGCGTCGCGGTCCGCCGAACCGGCGTAGAAGCCGAAGAGGCCGGTGTCGGAATAGTCCCAATGGAAGGAGTGAACGGAATAAGCGAGGCCCCTTTTCTCGCGCACCTCCTGGAAGAGACGCGAAGACATGCCGCCGCCGGTGATTGCCGCAAAGACATGGGCGGCCTCCCGGTCAGGAGCGTCGATTGGGCGGCCCTCGAAGGCGACCACGACGTGCGTCTGCTCGAGACGCTTCCGAAGCTTCCGTTCGCCCCCTTGATAGACGGCCGGGGCCTGCGGCGGCGCCGCCTCGCGAGGCAGCGCCGCCAGGCGGGCCTCGGTCAGCGACGCGACCTCATCGTGATCGATCGCGCCGGCGGCCGCGACCACCATTGCCGGCGCGCCATAATGGGCGCAAAGGTAGCGATCGATCGCGTCGCGGTCGAAGGCGCCGACGCGCTCCCGGGTGCCGAGGATTGGGCGTCCGACGGACTGATGCGGCCACGCGCTTTCGGTCAAGAGATCAAAGACGAGATCGTCCGGCGTATCCTCAACCGCCCCGATTTCTTGGACGATGACGTTTTTCTCCCGCTCGAGTTCGGCCGCGTCGAACTGGCTGTCGGTGAGAATGTCGCCGAGGATGTCGAGAGCGAGCGCCACGTGGCCGCCCATCACCCGGGTAAAATACCCAGTGCGCTCGACGCCGGTCTCCGCGTTGAGATCGCCGCCGACGTTTTCGATCGCCTCCGCAATGTCCCGGGCGCTCCGTCGGCGGGTGCCCTTGAACGCCATGTGCTCGAGCAGGTGGGAAAGACCGTGTTCCGGCAAGCTCTCATCGCGGGAGCCGACGGCGACGAAAACCCCGATGGCGGCGGTCTTGACGTGCGGCATCGCTTCGGTGACGACGACTAGGCCGGAGGGCAGCGTTGTAACCTTCACTGTCAAGCTGGCGCTCTCGCTGTCTCTCGAAGGCAGGCGGCGACCGCCTTCGCCTCGTTCGGAAGGACGCGGAACCTCTCCTCGCGGTCGAGCAGGTCGGCAAGATGCTTGGGCAGCGCCGGTCGAACGCCGGTAGCGCGCTCCACCGCGTCGGGGAATTTCGCGGGATGGGCCGTTCCGAGCGCGATCACAGGAGTCGCTGGAGACGCTTGGAGCGCACCCCGCGCCGCGCGAAGACCGACGGCGCTGTGCGGATCGACGATGATCCCGCTCTCCCGATAGACGCGCCGCATCTCGTCCGCGCACGCCGCCTCGTCCACCCGCTCCCCGATGAAATCGGCGCGAATGCGGTCCAGCACGGCCGCGGGTATCGAAAACCAACCGTCCTGCGCGAAGCTGGACATCAAGTCACACACCTCTTTCGAATCTTGACCCGAAGCTTCGAAAAACAGGCGCTCGAAATTCGAGGACACCTGAATGTCCATTGAGGGCGACTGGGTCGGCTTGACCTTCCTCGGTTCATATCGCCCAGTTTCGAGGGCCCGGGCGAGAATATCGTTTTCGTTGGTCGCCACGATCAGTCGTTCAATCCGCAGCCCCATCCGCTTTGCGTAGTAGCCCGCGAGAATGTTGCCGAAGTTACCCGTCGGCACCGCAAAGGACACGGCGCGCTCGGGCGCGCCGAGCGCGACCGCGGCCGCGAAATAGTAGACGATCTGCGCCAGGATGCGCGCCCAGTTGATGGAATTGACGCCAGACAAATTCAGTTCGTCTCGGAATGCGAGGTCGCCGAACAGCTCCTTTACAATGCGCTGGCAGTCGTCGAACGTTCCCTCGATCGCGAGAGCATGCACGTTGGGCTTCCGGACGGTCGTCATCTGCCGCCGCTGGACGTCCGAGACGCGGCCGTGCGGGTAGAGAATGTAGACGTCGGTTTCCGGTTCGCCGCCAAACGCCTCGATGGCGGCGGCGCCCGTGTCTCCCGAGGTTGCGCCGAGAATGGTGGCTCGGCCGTGGCGTTGGCGCAGGATGTGGCCCATGGCGCGGCCCAGCCACTGCATCGCGAAATCTTTGAAGGCCAGAGTCGGCCCATGGAATAGCTCCAGGGCGAACAGATTGACGTCGATCTGCACGAGCGGCGCGGTGGCGGCGTGACTGAAGCCGGCGTAAGCGTCGCGAGTCATCCTTTCGAGCCAAGCAGCGCTTAAGTCGCCGGCAATGAAAGGCGCCATGACCCTTATCGCCGCGTCTGCGTAGGCAAGCCCGCGAAGGCCGCGAATGTCGTCGCCAGTCCAGCGAGGAATGGAGCGAGGCGTGTAGAGGCCGCCATCTTTGGCGAGACCTGTAAGCAGCGCGTCCGCAAAACCAAGCACCGCCGCCGTTCCGCGCGTCGATATATATTGCACGAAGTGGAATTCCCTGACCGATCGGCCCGTCGTCTATCGCAAAAGCGCCGAAAGGAAAACTCGCCCGGCCGGACAAGGTCCCATGACTAGGGCTAAACCAAGGCGCGGGGCCGAGCCGACGGCTGGGCTTGAAATCACCCGCGAATGTTTCGTAACTAACCGTAAGGGTAGTCTCGCGCGGCCAACTCCGGCCGCTCATGCGGGAGCGTTTGCGATGGCGATTTCGTTCGTGCGGCTCATGAGGAAGCTGGTCCGCAATGGCAACCTCGAAGTCGAGACTGAGGACGGCAAGATTCACCGATTTGGCGACGGTTCCGGACCGCTTCTTGGGGCGAAGCTCGCAGACCGGGCCGCCGAGCGGGAATTGCTCGTCAACCCGGCGTTCTCGCTCGGCGAACTCTATACGAACGGCCGCGTCATCGTCACGAAGGGCTCGCTCTACGATCTTCTCGAGCTGGGGGCGAGAAATCTCTCTGAACTAAAAGGTCTTGTTTGGGTCAAGGCGCTCGACAAGACCCGGTTCGTGTTTCGCGGCATGCATCAGCGCAACGATCGCCGACGGGCGAGATCCCATATTGCCCAGCACTACGACCTCGACGCGCGGCTCTATCAGCTCTTCCTTGATCCGGACCTCCAATATTCCTGCGCGTATTTCGAGCATCCGGGTCAACCCCTGGAAGAGGCGCAGCTGGCTAAGAAACGGCACATCGCCGCCAAGCTCCTGCTCAACGACGGCGCCTCTGTGCTCGACATCGGCTGCGGGTTCGGCGGCATGGCGCTTTACCTCGCCCGCGTCGCCGGCGCGAAAGTCATGGGCGTGACCCTGTCCGACGAGCAGCTTGCCGTCGCGACCGACAGGGCGAATCAATCGGGACTTTCGCAACACCTGGACTTCCGGCTGCAGGATTATCGCGACGTCCGCGAGACCTTCGACCGAATCGTCTCGGTCGGCATGTTCGAGCACGTCGGCGTGCGCCGCTATGACGAATTCTTTGAGACCGTCAAGCGCCAGCTCAAGGACGACGGGGTGATGCTCTTGCACTCGATCGGGCGTAACTCCGTTCCCGCCGTCACGAATCCGTGGATCCGAAAATACATCTTCCCCGGCGGCTATATCCCGAGCCTGTCGGAGGTGCTGCCGGCGGTCGAGCGGGCGGGGCTGTTCGTTACCGACGTCGAGATCCTGCGCCTCCACTACGCCGACACGCTGAGGGCTTGGCGGAGGCGCTTCATAGCCAACCGGGACACAGCGAAGAGGATGTATGATGAGCGCTTCTGCCGCCTGTGGGAATTCTATCTTGCCGGGTCCGAAACCTCGTTCCGCGTCGACGGCCACATGGTCTTCCAGCTCCAGATCGCGAAGAAGCAGGACGCCGTCCCGCTCACCCGGGACTATATTCTGGAGGCCGAGGCGGAGTTGCGCCGCCGCGAAGCGGCGTCGCAGCGGCTACGGCACGCGGCCGAGTAAACTGCGAGGATTGTCTAGGCCGCCCGCGCGATGCGGACCGCAACGCCGGTCGCGGTTACACGGCGCAGCGCCAAACCGTCGATCTCGCAGTTCTTGACCTCGTCCGCCTCAAAGCGGACCCCGACGATCCCGTCGGCCCCATACTCCGCAGCTTCCCGCTTGAGCGCATCGAGAGCCGCCTCGCGCTCGATTTCCATGATGAAACCATCGCTGCCTCGCCAGCGCCCCGCCGCGCTGATTTGACCGATCGCCGTCGTAGACCACCCGCCGTCGAGCGTTTGGCCGAAACTCACCCGCATGATTCGCAACTCGCCCTGTCCCCGTCGCCGCAAACTTAAGGCCACTGACGTTTACGGCTAGTGGCTTGATTCATTCATAGTGTATAGGCTCTTAAGCTTGATGCGCGCGCCAGCGGTTGTGAAGAATTGATGAACGCTTCGGCCTGAATTGCCTAGACTCGGGACCCCCCAATGTCGCCGACGCTGCTTGCGGACGTCACGCTGCAGCAAAAAGCATCGCGTTGCTTTTGCAGGCTGGAGCGCTGACAGCGCCG
>Ga0335085_10017706_pt1 | contig 10259 bp, 10 predicted proteins | sample Lox_Sample_45_FD_206712 | JGI IMG/M metagenome (GOLD analysis project Ga0335085, IMG submission 206712) | Soil microbial communities from Loxahatchee National Wildlife Refuge, Florida, United States - Lox_Sample_4.5 | ecosystem: Environmental > Terrestrial > Soil > Wetlands | place: USA... | reverse complement strand
CGAATCGGGCCTGGACTTTTACGACTACCATGCCTACGAGTACGACGACCGGAAGTTCGCACGGCTGGTGGAGGAGTTTGGGCCCGCAAAGCCGCTCACCTTTACAGAATGGGGATGGGAGGTGGCGGGACCGAAGGCGGTGTTCTACGAGCGCAACTTCGATTCCCTGCTGGAACTGGTGAATGCGGGAAAAGTCGCCGGCCACGCGTACTGGAGCTGGAACGATGTGCCGGAGTTCAACCGCAAGGATTGGTCCACCACGAATGGGCTGTTGCGTTCCGGCGCGGTTACCGAAGACCGCGAAATCCGCCAGCCGATTTATGGAAGGCTGGCCGGATTGTTTAACGGCAGAAGAGAAGAAGAGAACCGGCCGGCTCCAGAGCGGCCGACGGTCCTGCCTTTGCGCACTGTTCCGTTCGTACCGGGCAGCAAGTTCCAGAGTGCGGACCTGCAACCTCTGGCAGACTCGGACCATGGGAAGCAATCGTGGAAGGCGCTGGAGGATGAGCTGGGAAAATACTGGGGCGCAACCCGGATGGCTCGCAACCAGTGGAAACGCACGGGCGGCAAGTTTGAATTGTGGAAGACAGCGGAGGTGACCATTGCCGGCGCCGCGTTCAGGTCGCCTCTCATTGAAGGCCGGGTGCGGCCCATCCTTCTGACCACAGAAGTTCCTGAAGTCACGATTCCCATTCAACAGTCCTGCACCGCGCTGCATATCCTGGGGCAGGTAGCCTTTGGGACGGGGTATCCGCTGACCGGTGCGCCCGACCTGTTCGGCCATATTCCCGCCGGCGAAAATCACCACCTCGGGGACGCCGTCGCCGAATACACGTTGCAATATGCCGGAGGAAAGACGCAGGTTTTGCCGGTGCGCAACGGAATTGAAGTGGCGCAGGCCAATCGCATTTACGGGGCCAGCCGCATTCTGCCGATCGCTACTTCGGCGCAGCCGGCGCTGGAGTACATAAAGGATGTGGTGCGCGAGCAGTATCAGATATTGCTTTGGTCCGTTCCCACGGCCAAAGCCAAGCTGGAAAGCATTCACTGCAAGCTCACTGGCGGGCAGGGGAACCTGGCTATTTTTGCTATCACTATGGAGAACAGTTCGTCGCCGGCTTCCAGTTCCGGGAAGAGCCGCGTTTAGGTCCAGCGAAACCAGCGCAGCGCCAGCACAAACGATATGCCTCCCCAGGCGATCAGGATTGCCAGATGGGGCAACTGTGAGGCCAGCGGTGCACCTTGCAGAATGGTGGCGCGCAGAGCGTCATTGAGCGCGGTGAGAGGCAGAGCCTTGATGAACGGCAGCGTGACGGCCGGAAAGCGCTCGTACGAAAAAAAGACGCCGGAGAAAATCCACATGGGCATCATGACCAGGTTGATGAGCCCGCTGATGCTCTCGATTTTCTGGGCGCGGCTGGCGGTGAGCAGGCCCAACCCGCCGAACGACAGTGCGCCGACTGTGCCGACCAGCAGGATGGTCAGCAGCGATCCCAGCACGCGCATCTGAAATACAAGCACGCCGAAGCCGAGCAACAGCGCGACTTCAATCAGCATCAGGACCAGCCGGCTGCCGGTGAGCGCCAGAAGAAAATCGCTGCGCCGCATGGGAGTGCCTACAAATCGCTTGAGCAGCTTGCGCTGACGCATGTCGACCAGGCCAAAACCAATGCCCCACATGGCGGCGTTCATCAGGTTCATTCCCAGCAGTCCCGGAATCAGAAAATCGATGTAACGCGCGCCCGGCTCGGTGGAAGCCACGGCGGAGGTCGGCAGCGGATTGCGGCGCCCAGAGGCGGATTGCAGCGCATCGTCCACTTCGGCGCGGGAGAGCACGCTTTCGGAACGGCTGGGATCATAGTGATACTGAATTCCGCCCCGGCCGTCGGGTTCGATCACCAGGTCGTACTTGCCGAGGCGGAAGCCTTGCAGTGCCAGCGACTGATCGAGCACGGTGGCATGAATCGAAGCATGCTGCGGCGAATGCTCAAGCAACTCCGCGGTTTGAGCAGCGCCCGGGCCCGCAGCAATTGCGATGGAGGTGACGTCTGCCGGCTTATTGCGGAAGGCTATACCCAGCCCAAGCGCCAGAAGAATAGGAAAGCCGAACACCCAGAAGATGACTTCCGGCTCACGCGCCATCTCTGTCATGCGCGCTCTGAGAAGGTGAGTGAAGCCGGACCAGCGGCCGTTGCGAAGCAACGTCTGCTGTTTCGGTTCCGTCGGGATTTGTTGCGCCACAGCCATATTGACAACCTCACTCTTCCCGCAGATGCCGTCCGGTGAGCCGGACAAACACGTCTTCCAAACTCGCCTGGCGCGTGGTCAAATGCTGCAGCTCAGCGCCTTGCAGGCGAAGAGAATCCAACAGCGCTGGAATGGCCAGGTGCGGCTCGCGGACCGTCAGCGAAATCAATCCATTGTCGTGGCGGACGGACTCGACGCTGGGCAGCGTCCGCCAGGTGTCGAGCGACGCGCCATTGGAATCGGAAGTTCCGCTGGCCTCAAACTCCACCACGTGATGTCCGCCCAGCCGGTTAATCAAGTCCGCGGGTGAGCCCTCGGCGATGATCTGCCCGTGATCCACGATGGCCAGCCGGTCGCACAGGCGCTCGGCTTCGTCCATGTAGTGGGTGGTCAGCAAGACCGTGCCTCCGTTTTTCTGAAAGGCACGAATCGTGTCCCACAATTGGCGACGGCTCTGTGGGTCAAGGCCGGTGGTCGGCTCGTCCAGAAACAGAATCTTTGGATTGCCCACCAGCGCGGTGGCCACAGCCAGGCGCTGCCGCTGTCCGCCGGATAATTTACCCACCCAGGCGTCGGCCTTCTCGGTCAGCTGCAATTCCTGCATGACCTCGCCGGTCGGCCGCGGCTCGCGGTAGAAGCTGGAAAAAAGCGCAATGGTCTCGCGCACTGTGAGTTTGTCGGAGAGCCTTGTTTCCTGCAGCGACAGGCCCAACCACTCCCGCAGCTGGCGCGGATTCTCACGCCAATTATGGCCCAGGATGGTCACTTCGCCGGAGGTCGGCTCCAGAAGACCCTCAAGGATTTCAATCGCGGTGGTCTTCCCTGCCCCGTTCGGTCCGAGCAGCCCGAAACATTCCCCGGCGGCAATTTCCAAGTTCAGACCGCGGACGGCCTCGACCTTGCCGTCGTAGGTCTTGCGCAGGTCGCGGCATTGGACGGCAAAACCCATCCCGAGATTCTAGCCTAAAGGCATTGAGAAAGTGTCTGCCATGCTGAGCTTAAGTTGAGCGGGTGCGCGGCCGGATGGCTCCCGCGCTCGGCGGCTGCGGCCGGAGACGTCGATAAGATAGAATTCCCTAATCGGCAGCAGGCGAACCCACATGCGACCATTCCGCCACGGCTTTACTTGACCCTGCCCTCCTAAAACGCCCGTGCGTCGTTTCTGACAAATAACATTCCACGTACCAGCCGGTAGTTCTCTAAATCGGCAAGAGGAAGCTAAACATGCTGCGGAAAGCTGCGCTAGTACTGCTGTTGACCCCTGTCCTCTCGATGTTCGCATCGGCTCAGGCGACACGACACTTCATGCTTCACTACGCGTTCACGGTAAAAAACGTTCCCGCCGGAGAAGGTGTGCGGGTCTGGTTCCCCAGGGCCCATAGCGACGCTTTCCAGGAGGTCAAAATAGTTTCAGCCACGGGCGATTTGCGGCTGAAGAAGACTCGCGAGTCAAGATTTGGCAACGAGATCTATTACGCGGAGACCGCCAAGGCCCGTCTACCCGAGCTGCACTTTGAAGTTGTCTATGACGTGGTGCGACATGAGCGGCTTACGCTGGGCGCCGAGGTGCCGCATCTTGCCAGCGTGGAATTGAGCGAAAAAGAGAGAAGACAAGACCTCGCTCCAGACAGGCTGGTACCGGTCACAGGATTGCCCGCCACACTGGCAGCAAAAGTCACAGCCGGCAAAGACACTCCTCTGGAAAAAGCCCGCGCCATTTACGACTATGTTTTCGACAATATGAGCTACGACAAGAGCGGGACGGGGTGGGGCCGGGGCGATGTGCTCTACGCCTGCGATGCCAGGAAGGGCAACTGCACCGACTTTCATTCGCTGTTCATTTCCATGGCGCGGTCGCAAGGCATTCCGGCACGGTTTGAAATCGGATTTCCGTTGCCGGCCGGCAAGCACAGCGGCGAGATTGCCGGTTATCACTGCTGGGCCGAGTTTTTCGAACCGGAGCACGGCTGGGTGCCGGTGGATATTTCCGAGGCGTGGAAGGATCCCAAAAAGAAGAACTACTTTTTCGGCGCGCACGATGACAACCGGGTGCAGTTCACCATGGGGAGAGACCTGGTGCTGAACCCGAAACAGGATGGAGAGCCGCTGAACTACTTTGTCTATCCATACGTGGAAGTGGCGGGGAAGGCTTATGCGAATGTGTCGAACGCATTTTCGTTCGCGGACGAATAACGGGTCACCATCAAGTCCCGGCGATCGTCGTCAGGTGTCCCCAGAAACAGCCGCAGCTCCCTGCGCTATGGGGAAGCTGGCCAGGATTGTGGTTCCCGCCGGGCTGGACTGGATATCGAGCGCGCCCCCGAGCTGGCCGACGCGCTCCCGCATCCCGCGCAGGCCGACCCCCAGGATTCCACCGGAGACGATTTTGGCACGGTCTTGCGGAGAAATTCCTTTGCCGCGGTCGCTCACCTGAACCACCACCTGATTTCCCAGCCGCGAAAGCGAAACCGCCGCCGCCGGGCTTCCCGAATGCCGCAAAACATTGGTCAGGCATTCCTGAACCACACGAAAGATGGCCCTTTCCAGTTCGGGCGGAAGCTTCACGCCGTCCATCGCATTCATGTGGAAGCGAACATCAATGGCACTGCGTTCGCGCAACCCGTCCACATACCAATTGAGGGCAGCGCCCAGTCCTACCTCATCGAGCATAGGAGGATGCAGCAAGTACGACAGGCTGCGGGTTTGTTGCAGCGCAGTGTCACAGCAGGCAACCGCCTCCTCCAGTTCTTTTGGCGTCTTGCCGGCGTTGCGCGCCATGGAGGTCTGAATCAGAATTTTTATGGACGCCAACTCCTGGCCCATGCTGTCGTGCAGCTCGCGCGCGATACGGCGCCGCTCTTCATCCTGGATGGTCAGCAGACGGCCGCTTAAATCCTTGAGCGATTCCTTTTGCAGCCGTAGAGCTTCATTGGCCGAGAGCAATTGCAGGGGACTGGGAATCGCAATGGCCTTCGGGATGATCGGTATCAGAGCGACGGCGGTGGCGATGGAAGCCACCGCGGTCAGCGCTTTGATGGCTCCCGAGACCCAATAATACGGATACCAAAGCGTCCAGACTTCCATGAGGTGGGTCAAACCGCAGAAGATGATGAAGCAAGCGAAGGCCAGAAATATCCAGTTAAAAGGTATGTCTTTGCGCTTGCGGACGAGGTACGCCAGCCCGAAAGGAATGGCAGAGTAGGCCAGAAAAATCAGGGAATCGGAGATGGCATGCAGCAGCACCAAACCTTCGTTCCAGCGATAACAGAAAACGTGAGGTAGAAATGGGGGAACGGCAAAATTTAGAACCATCCTCGACGCTCCACGTACGGCCCGATAGATTAGCTCATGACTCTAATGCCACTCCGATGGTGCGGCCAAGGGCAATTCTTCGCAAAGATCACTTGCGCGTAGGGAATAAGCCATTCCCGAGCAAGGGGACCGCCGGAGATCTCCGATGGCCTCAGCCTAGCATGAGCAGGGCTATGCGGCCCTACGGTGAATGTTGTAGAGAAAGGTAACTTTTCGGGAAGGGTCAAATCGCGAACCCTGCCGCCAGCCGGTCTGCTGCGGTGAGATACACCGGAACCAAGGCCCCTACCGGCGGTCGGTGGCCGCCTGCTGGGTGGCCGGCAACGGCTCTTCCGGACCGGCGTTGTGGCGTACGTCGGCGCCGCGCACCCAGAAGATGACATCTTCGGCAATGTTGGTGGCGTGGTCGGCGACGCGCTCCAGATTGCGGGCAACGAGCAGCGCATCCAGGGCCTGCCGGGTGACCTCTGGATGATCGTTCATGGTCTTGACCAGCGTGATGAAGGCTTCGTCCTTCATGCGGTCCACCACATTGTCCATCTCAAGCACGGCCTGGGCCAGCTCGGCTTTGCCCTCAATGAAGGACTCCAGCGAGCGCCGCACCATGGCGGAAACCGCCGCCGCCATGCGGGCAATATCCACGGGCAAGTCTGCCTTCGGCAGTTCGGCCATATCCATCACACGCTCGGCGATGTTGACCGCCTGATCGCCGACCCGCTCGAGATCGGAGTTGATCTTGGTGACCGCCAGGATGAAGCGAAGGTCGACGGCCATGGGCTGTTGCATGGCGAGCAAGTCGAAGGCCTGCTCGTCAATCTCGCGTTCGGCGATGTTGATTTGCGTCTCACCTTCGAGCACCATGTGGCAGCGCGCCAGATCGCGCTCGATGTAAGCCTGGCAGGCGCGGTCCACCGCCTGCTCGGCCATACCGCCCATGCGGAGCAAGCGTGCCCGAAGTTCGTCCAATCCTTGATGAAAACGGCTGCGCATTATCCAAACCTGCCTGTAATGTAGTCCTCCGTCCGTTTGTCGGACGGGGTCGTAAAGATCTTTTCCGTCTTGTCGAACTCGATCAGCTCGCCCAGCAGGAAGAAGCCGGTAAATTCCGCCACACGGGAAGCTTGTTGCATGTTATGCGTTACGATCACAATGGTAAAGCGTTCCTTGAGCTGAAAAATAAGCTCTTCGATCTTGCCCGTGGAGATGGGATCGAGCGCCGAGCAGGGCTCGTCCATCAGCAAGACTTCCGGCTGCACGGCGATGGCGCGCGCAATGCACAGCCGCTGCTGCTGACCGCCCGAAAGGCTGGCGCCGGACTTCTTACGCAGGGTGTCTTTAACCTCATCCCAAAGCGCTGAGAGTTGCAGGGAGCGCTCGACAATTTCATCCAGCCGCTTGCGCTCGTGGAAACCGTTCAGCTTGAGACCCGCCGCCACATTGTCGTAGATGGACATGGTGGGAAATGGGTTGGGCTTCTGGAAGACCATGCCGATGCGGCGGCGAATCGCCACCGCCGAAGTGCCGTTGTAAACATCCAGTTCCCCAATGCGCACTCGCCCCTCGGCGCGGGCGTTCGGAATGGTCTCGTGCATGCGGTTGAGGCAGCGCACAAAGGTTGACTTGCCGCAGCCCGAGGGGCCGATCACCGCGGTGCAGTGATTGGCGGCCATGGTGATGTTGATATCGCGCAGAGCCTGCGTCTTACTGAACCAGGCGTTGAGTTTTTCGACCTGGATGCCTACACCCATTTCAGTTTGCTCCCTTAAGCGTTCCCCGGCTGGCCGCGATGCGCACGGCGCTGATAGACAGCACAATTAAGATAATCAGGATGAGCGCCCCTGCCCAAGCTTGCCGATGCCACTCATCGTAAGGGCCGGTAGCGTAGGTGAAAATCTGCAGGGATAAAGCCGCCGTCGGCTGATTGGGGCTCAAATTCCAGAACTGATTGCCCAACGCAGTAAACAACAGGGGCGCAGTTTCGCCGGCGATGCGCGCGAAGGCGAGCATGATTCCGGTGATTACCCCGGACGTGGCAGTGCGCAGGGTAATGGAAAGCGTCGTGCGCCAGCGGGAAACACCCAATCCGTAAGCGGCCTCGCGCACTACGTTGGGCACTAACAGGAGCATCTCCTCGGTCGCCCGCGTGATGGTGGGAACCATCATGATCGCCAGGGCAGCACCACCGGCCAGCGCCGAAAAGTGGCCTTGCGTGATCACTACGATCGCGTAGGCCACGATGCCCACTACGATGGAAGGTACGCCGTTCAGTACATCCGCGGTAAACCGAACCACATCTCCCATGCGGTTGCGGCCATATTCGGCGAGGTAGATTCCAGCGCCAATCCCAACTGGAACTCCCATAAGGCTGGCTATTCCCAGGATCAGGCATGTGCCAACAATTGCATTGGCGATGCCGCCCCCGGCTTCTCCTACAGGTTTCGGAGGTTGGGTTAAGAACGCCCAGTTGATCGAACCAACGCCTTTGTAGACCAGATAAGCAAAAATGGCGACCAGGGGGGCGAGCACCAAAACCACAGCGGCGACTGCAAGAAAAGTTACCGTTCCGTTCTTGATCCGCCGTCGCAGACTAATGGGCGGCAGCGAGGTCTCCGATAGAGCGGCGTTAGACATGGCCCCTCGCAGGTGTCCCGCGTGTTACGGACCAAACCAACAACTGGGCGATGATATTCACCACGATGGTCACGAGAAACAGGGCCAGACCAACCTCGATGAGAGAACTGAGGTAGAGATTGCCGGTGGCTTCCGTGAATTCGTTCGCCAGCACGCTGGCCATGGTATAGCCGGGGGCGAAAAGAGACTTTGCAATTTCCGGGCGGTTGCCAATCACCATGGTGACCGCCATGGTTTCGCCCAGAGCGCGGCCTAATCCCAAAATGATGCCGCCCATAATGCCGGCGCGGGCATTGCGCAGCACGCCGACCCGAATCATCTCCCAGCGGGTGGCGCCCAGGGCGAGAACAGCTTCCCGCTGCTGCTGCGGCACCGCCGTCATGACTTCACGTGTGATTGCGGAAATGATGGGGATCACCATGATGGCCAGAATAATTCCCGCGGCCAGCATGCTGTAGCCATAGCAGGGCCCGGTGAACAACCCCGTCCAACCAAGATACTTCCCGAGGGGCGGGACAGCGTATTCCCGCATCAACGGCACGAGAACGAAGATCGCCCATAGACCGTAGATCACGCTGGGGATGGCGGCTAATAGCTCAGTGGTAAAGGCCAGCGGTCCGCGCAGCCAGGCCGGAGCCATCTCGGTGATGAATACGGCGACGCCGACCGCGAGCGGAACGGCAATCACCAGGGCGAGCACGGAGGAAACGATTGTGCCGTAAACGAAAGGCAAGGCGCCAAACTGATCGTTAACCGGATCCCAGTCGCTACGGACGAAGAACTTCCAGCCAAAGGCATGCCAGGACAGACTTGACTTGGTGACCAGTTCGTAAAACGTGAGCCCCACCAGCGCCAGAACGCAGAGGCCACATGCGAACATCAGAAAAGCAAATATCTTGTCGGCAAAGGGGTTATATTTGGAACCGGCCAGAGGCGAGGTTTCCACCTTATCCGCCGCGACCCCTGGCTTCGCTACAGGTTGTGGTCCAGGCAAAAGCGGCGCTCCCAGGGCTTGGTTTGCCATCGCTGGCAAAACTAGCAGATGCTTGTTACAGCAGTGTTAAAATGGCCGGTCGTCGATCTTTTTCTGGAGGAACTTAGGCTCGGAGGGTTGGCTCCCACTGAGCGGGTTCTTCCGGCTTGCTTTCCCAGAGTCTCTTGTAAATTTCCGTACGCTCGCCAGTATATTCCTATGCCCGCAAGTGCGAATCGCGCGCAGTCCGTTTTCGCTACGCTGGACCGCCAGCTGAGAAAATTGGCGGCCAAGCCCGCGCCGCAGGCGGTTCACCGGTTCCGCACCAGCGGCCGCCGGGTGGAAGTTCTGCTCGAAGAACTGGGTTCAAACGGGAATCACAGAAAGCTCCTGAAACTGCTTTCCCGTTTGCGCAAAAAGGCGGGCCGGGTGCGGGACCTGGACGTGCAAATCGCACTGCTGCGGAATTTCAAAATGCCGGAAGGGGCCCGGCACAAGCGACAACTGCTGGAGGCATTGGTCGAGGAACGCAACCGCAAGGAAAAGAAATTTGCCGAGGCCGCGGACAAAAACGCGATGCGCGATCTGCGGAGACGCCTCAAGCGGGCTGCCCGCGAGATGCAGGCCAATCAAGAGGCACCCTGGCCCCGGGCGGTTCGCCTGCTGGGCAGACTCGACCAGCAGAATGCCCCGCTGACGGAGAAGGTATTGCACCAGTACCGCCTGGCCGGCAAGCGCATACGTTACCTGGCAGAATTGGCGGACGACGAGCCCCAGGCTCGATCCCTGGTTCGGCAGCTCAAAGGCATGCAGGACGCCCTTGGAGAGTGGCACGATTGGCTGAAGCTCACGCAGCGGGCGGAAAACGCATTGAACTCGGCTCCTGAATCTCCACTGGTCGCCGCTTTACGCAATTTGACCCACGCCAAATTTCGTCTGGCGGTGACCGCCCTGGCCGAGGCCCGGTCCGCGCTCGCAGCAACGGCGGCCGCGCAGGCTGCCCCCGCCCGCAAAGGACCCGCCGGCATTCCCGCCGATAAGACCGCTGCCGCCTGATTCTGCTGAGGCAGTGCCGTTCACCTTGCGAATCTCTCCC
>Ga0335085_10017705_pt1 | contig 10259 bp, 9 predicted proteins | sample Lox_Sample_45_FD_206712 | JGI IMG/M metagenome (GOLD analysis project Ga0335085, IMG submission 206712) | Soil microbial communities from Loxahatchee National Wildlife Refuge, Florida, United States - Lox_Sample_4.5 | ecosystem: Environmental > Terrestrial > Soil > Wetlands | place: USA: Florida... | reverse complement strand
TGATGACGTAGAGCTGGAACCAGAACGGCTTGCCGGTGGCTTCGGCCACGTCCTCGATCGAGCAGATCGACATGGTCGACAGCGTGAACGGGATGCCGGCCTCGTTGGCGGCGCGCGCGGCGAGGATTTCGCCGTCGCCGTGCTGCATGCCGAGCAGGCCGACCGGCGCCAGGATGAACGGCGACGTGAGCTTGTGCCCGACCACCGTGGTGGCGAGGCTGCGCGCCGAGACGTCGACCAGAATGCGCTGGCGCAGCTTGATCGCTTCGAGATCGGCGCGGTTCGCGCGCAGCGTCTCCTCGTTATAGGAGCCGCTGGCGGCGTAATCGTAAAACGCGCGGGGAACTTTGCGGCGGGCAAGCTGCCGCAGGTCTTCGATGCAGGCGATGTGCTTCATGGGATGGCCCGGACATTGGCAAACGCCAAGGAAACCGGGTAGCACAGCGCAACGAACGGCGAAACGGGCGGTTCCACCGGGAATTCGCGGCAAAGGCAGCAGCCGGGCACCTTTTGTTAACGGCAAGCGGTAACGAATGCTCACAATTTTTGAAGTAAATTCACGGCGTTGGCTCTATGATTGGGCGGTGCGGACGGCCGCCAAAAATAGCGCCGCGCGGGGCGACGGCATCAAACGGGCGTAGGGGTAGACTTCATGGTTCGTCGCTATTTCGGCACCGACGGCATCCGCGGCCGGGCCAACCGGGTCATTACCCCGGAATTGGCCTTGAAGGTCGGGCAGGCCGCCGGTCTGGTGTTCAAGACCGGCGAGCACCGGCATCGTGTGCTTATTGGAAAAGATACCCGCCTCTCCGGCTATATGATCGAAACCGCGCTGGTCGCCGGTTTCACCTCGGTCGGCATGGACGTGCTGCTCACCGGCCCGATCCCGACGCCGGCGGTCGGCATGCTGGCGCGTTCGATGCGCGCCGATCTCGGCGTCATGATTTCCGCCTCGCACAATCCTTACGCCGACAACGGCATCAAGCTGTTCGGACCCGACGGCTTCAAGCTCAGCGACGAGGTCGAGAGCGAAATCGAGGCGCTGATCGATTCCGATCTCGGCAAGAAGCTCGCCAAAAGCGACGAGCTCGGCCGCGCCAAGCGCATCGACGGCGTGCAGGACCGCTACATCGAATTCGCCAAGCGCACGCTGCCCAAGGCGATCGATCTGTCCGGTCTGCGCGTTGTGATCGATTGCGCCAATGGCGCCGCCTACAAAGTCGCCCCCGGCGCGCTGTGGGAGTTGGGCGCCGACGTGGTGTCGATCGGCGTCGACCCGGACGGCTTCAACATCAACAAGGAATGCGGTTCGACCGACCTGGCCGCGATCTGCCGCAAGGTGCGCGAGATGCGCGCCGACATCGGCATCGCCCTCGACGGCGACGCCGACCGCGTCATGATCGTGGACGAGCGCGGCCATGTCGTCGACGGCGACCAGCTGCTCGCGGTCATCGCCGAGAGCTGGAAAGAGGACGGCCGTTTGCAGCGTCCCGGTGTGGTGGCGACCGTGATGTCCAATCTCGGCCTCGAGCGCCATCTCGACGGCCTCGGCCTGGAACTGGTGCGCACGCCGGTCGGCGACCGCTATGTGCTCGAGCACATGCGCGCGCACGGCTATAATGTCGGCGGCGAGCCGTCAGGCCACATTATCCTCTCCGACTACACCACAACCGGCGACGGGTTCGTCGCCGCCTTGCAGGTGCTCGCCGTGGTCAAACGCAGCAACAAGCCGGTTTCGGAACTGTGCCATCGCTTCGAGCCGCTGCCGCAGGTGCTCAAGAACGTGCGCTATAAAAACGGCAAACCGCTGGAAAACGCCGGGGTTCGCTCAGCTATTGCCAGCGCCGAGAAGAAACTGGGGCGCGGCGGCCGGCTGATCGTGCGCCCGTCCGGCACCGAGCCGGTGATCCGCGTGATGGGCGAGGGCGACGACAAGACGCTGGTCGAGGCGGTGGTCGACGACGTGGTCGAGGCGCTGACCGAGGTCGCCGCCTGAGCGCCACTTTATAACGCTTTTAATGTGGGCTCTCGATTTTTGACTTGGCGCAATGAAGCCGTTAGCAATGCCGCCATTGTGCGGTTCTGGCAACCGCTGGAGCCGTGGCCTGCGATGATCGTCTGTTCTTGCAACGTGTTGAGCGACCACGACGTGCGTGGCGTCGTGCAGGCGTCGGCGCCGCGCAGTACTCATCAGGTCTACGGCTGCCTCGGTTGCAGCGCCCAGTGCGGCCGTTGCGCCCGCACCATCCGCAAGATCATGGACGAAACGCTCAGCGGCGCCGCCTGCCCAGCGGAGTGTAACTGCGCCGTCCATCACCTCGCCAAATAGTCCCGTCGTAGTTGCGCGCCGCCGCCTGTTGACCGGCGCGACGGAACATTGGCATTGTTTCATTCACACGCCGAAGGAGTTGCGCCATGAAGGGTGATGCGAAGGTCGTCGAATACCTCAACAAGGCGCTGCGCCACGAGCTCACGGCCGTCAATCAATATTGGCTGCATTATCGGCTGCTCGACAATTGGGGCTACAAGGACCTCGCCAAGCAATGGCGCAAGGAATCGATCGAGGAGATGGAGCACGCCGATAAGCTCGTCGAGCGCATCATCTTCCTCGACGGCTTTCCCAACATGCAGGTGCTCGATCCGCTGCATATCGGCCAGACCGTGAAAGAGGTGCTCGACTGCGACCTCGCGGCGGAAATGTCGGCGCGCGCGCTCTATCAGGAAGCCGCGACATATTGTCATTCGGCGAAGGACTATGTCAGCCGCGACCTGTTCGAGAAACTGATGGCCGATGAGGAGCACCACATCGACTTCCTCGAGACGCAGCTCGACCTCGTCGCCAAGCTCGGCGTCGAACTCTACGCTCAGCATCACATCGGCGAGATGGGCGAGGGCGAGGCCGACTGAAGCGCCAGCGCGCCCGCCGAGACCGGGTGCGCCGCATCGCGGTGCCTGGCGGTCCACAAGCGTAAATGACCTCTTAACGAGGCCGGCCCGCCGGGCGCTCGCGGCGTGCGCGGCGACGCGCGTTCATCATCTGGCAAGGTTAATTATTAGGGTTAAGCCTCACTTAAGGAATTCCTGCCATCGTCCCTCATCGATCCGTTGCCTGGACGCAGGCGCTCGCGACGTTGAGGGACAGTACGATGTGCACAGTTCGCCGGAAGATTTGGACGCTGGCCGCGCTCGCCACGCTTGCGGCGTCCGCCGCGCACGCCGCCGACATGCCGATGCCGCCGCCAGCTCCGGAAATTGTCGATAACTGGTATCTGCGCGGCTTCGTCGGCGTCGGCATGACCGGCAAGGCGACGCTCGACTACGAGACGGTCACCGGCGCAACGCTGCAGGCCAATTCGAACGAGGACACAGCCTTCGTCGGCGGCGCCGTCGGCTACGAATGGAACAACTGGCTGCGCTTCGATGTCAGCGGCGAGTACCGCATGAAGTCGCGCATGTACGCGCTCGTCACCTATCTGCCGGGCGGCATCGACGAATATCAGGGCAACCTGAAATCCTACATCGTCCTCGCCAATGCTTTCGTCGATCTGGGAACGTGGAACTGCTTCACGCCCTATATCGGCTTCGGCATCGGCGGCGCCTACAACAACCTCGCCGATTTCATCGACGTCAATCCGAACGGCGGCTACGGCTTCGGCCGCAACCCGAGCGAATGGCACACCGCCTACGCGTTCTATGCCGGCATCGGCTATTCGGTGAGCAAGAACCTCAAGGTCGATCTCAGCTATCGCTACCTCAATTACGGCTCGATCACCGACACCGTCGATTGCTCGGTGACCTGCACGCACGACAGCTTCAATTTCGGCAACCTCTACTCGCACGACTTCATGGTTGGGCTGCGCTGGACCTGCTGCGAAACGGCGCCGCTGCCGCCGCGCTACGTGTATACGCCGCCGCCGGCTTACGTCCCGCCGCCGTCCTATGCGCCGCCGCCGCCGTTGAGCAGCCGCGGCTAGTCAAAAGGTCCAGCGCGCCGTTAACGGCGCGCTGCTTTGGATGAAAAAACGTGGTTAAGGGCTCGCTAATATTCCGTGAGCCGGTCGAGTGGTGACGAGGGAAAAGTGGTCATGAGTTCGCCGAAGACGTCAGATGCGCTTTGTGGTGGTTGCGCGATTTCCGGTCCGCGACGCCGTCCTTGCCGCACCCTGCAAGCGGGCTTTGCCGCGCTTGCCTTGATGCTGATCGCCCCGGCCGGCGCCTTCGCCGCCGATATGCCCGACACGGGTGGCTACACGCCGCATTTTAATCGCTGGGAAGGCTTCTATTTCGGGGCGCAGAGCGGTTGGACCTGGGCCTCCGCCGATTTCGGCAATGCCACGCAATCGATGATCAGCTACATGCTGGCCGACACGGAATTGCAGCCCATCGTCTCGCAATGGACGTCGTTGCCGAAAGGCTCGACCGGCGCCGCCAGCTACGGCGGCTTCGTCGGCTACAATTTTCAATGGGACGATGTCGTGCTCGGCGCCGAGGTCAACTACAACCACATGGCGGTCGGCATCGGCGCGATCGATACGATCGGTCCGATCCTCGTGCCGGGCGCCACGCTGCCGGATGGCTCGACGGTCCTCTACAGCGTGACGGTGAACTCCGCGGCCTCTGTCGCAATTCACGACATCGCCACCTTCCGCGCGCGTGCCGGTTGGACGTCGGGCATCTTCATGCCGTATGGATTTGCCGGCGTTGCGGTTGGCCTTGCCGACGTCTCGCGCTCCGTGACGCTCGCCGGCACCACCAAATCGACGACCACGACAGCGACGCCGCCGGTCACGACGACGGGGTTCTTGAACCTGCCGCGCGATCCGCAATCGCAAGTGCAAGATGGTATGTTCGCCTACGGGTTTGCCGCGGGCCTCGGTCTCGAAGTCGCAATCCTGCAAAACGTATTCGCCCGCGCCGAGTGGGAATTCATCGAATTCCCCAATGTCAGCGACTTCCGCGTCGAGGCGAATTCGGCGCGCGTCGCCGTCGGCCTCAAGTTCTAGCGGTCCTGGTTGCCGACGCCGTCGCGGCGCGCGCGCGGCGCCGTCCAGACTTTTCTCGATAAAGTCGCCGTCTGACGCGCGCCCAAACGGGTGGTATTTCCAGCCATTGACCGCGAGCGGCAACTCGCCTATGTCCGCCAGTGGGACACCCCTCCCCAACGAGGGGCGCCTATCTGGAAGGATAGAGACATGACTGGAACGAAGCCCGGCGTGCGGCCGGTGATCCCGCACTTCTCCTCCGGCCCCTGCGCCAAGCGCCCCGGCTGGAACCTCACCGCCCTCACCGACGCTGCTTTGGGACGTTCGCACCGCGCCAAGATCGGCAAGGCGAAGCTCAAACGCGCCATCGATTTGACCCGCGAAGTGCTGGAAGTGCCGGCCGATTACCGCATCGGCATCGTGCCGGCCTCGGATACCGGCGCGGTGGAGATGGCGCTGTGGTCGCTGCTCGGCGCGCGGCCCATCACCATGCTCGCCTGGGAAAGTTTCGGCGAAGGCTGGGTCAGCGACGTCACCAAGGAGCTCAAGCTCAAGGACGTCACCGTCGTGAAGGCGCCCTATGGCGACCTGCCGGACCTGAGCAAAATCGATTTCGCCACTGACGTCGTCTTCACCTGGAACGGCACCACCTCCGGCGTGCGCGTGCCCAACGGCGACTGGATCGCCGCCGACCGGCAAGGTCTCACAATTTGCGACGCCACCTCGGCGGCCTTCGCGCAACGCCTCGATTGGCCCAAGCTCGATGTCGCCACCTTCTCCTGGCAGAAGGCGCTCGGCGGCGAGGGCGCGCACGGCATGCTGATCCTGTCGCCACGCGCGGTGGCGCGGCTGGAAAGCCACAAGCCGGCCTGGCCGCTGCCGAAAATTTTCCGCCTGACCAAAGGCGGCAAGCTCAACGACGGCATTTTCGCCGGCGAGACCATCAACACGCCGTCGATGCTCTGCGTCGAGGATTATCTCGACACGCTGCAATGGGCGAAATCGATCGGCGGTCTCAAAAGCACGATCGCGCGTTCGGACGCCAACGCCAAGGCGATCGCCGATTGGGTCGCGGTCACGCCTTGGGTGCAAAACCTCGCCAACGACGCGCGCTACAGCTCCAACACCTCGGTCTGTCTCAAGGTGATCGATCCGGCGGTGACGCGGCTGTCGGCCGACGATCAGGCAGCCTTCGCCAAGACGCTCGCCGGGCTGTTGGAGAAGGAAGGCGTCGCCTACGACATCGCCTATTACCGTGACGCGCCGCCGGGCCTGCGCATCTGGTGCGGCGCGACCGTCGAGGCAAGCGACGTCAAGGCGCTCACGCCCTGGCTCGACTGGGCCTTCGCCGAAGCAAAAGCAACGTTGCCCAAAGCGGCGTGAGGCTGGCGATGTTCGCCAATCCTCTCACCGAGCGGCTGGCGGCATTCGTGCGCGGCATCGGCATCGATGTGCGCGCGGCGGACCTGCCGGAGCAGACGTTTCTGCCCGGCCTCGAGATCCGCAACGGCGCCATCCTCATCGATGAAACAAAGCTCGCCTATCCGGGCGACATTTTGCACGAGGCCGGCCACATCGCGGTCGCCGAGCCTCAGGCGCGCAGCGCGGCAACGCTGACGCCGACCGACGGCGAGGAGATCGCGACGCTCGCCTGGTCCTACGCCGCGCTGCGCCACCTCGACGTCGATCCCGCGGTCGTCTTCCACGCGCACGGCTACAAAGGCGGAGCGGATGCGCTGATCACCGCCTTCGCCTCGGCGGCCAACCCCGGCGTACCGCTGTTGCAGTACTGGGGCATGACCGTCGAACCGAAATTCGCCGCCGCACGAGGCGTCGAACCCTTTCCCCACATGTTGCGCTGGCTGCGTTGACGGCCGCGTGCAAAGTCACAAGGAACTCCCATGGCTCCCCGTGTTCTTATCTCCGACGCCCTCTCGCCCGCCGCCGTGCAGATCTTCAAGGATCGCGGCATCGAGGTCGACTTCCAGCCGGCGCTCGGCAAGGACAAAGACAGGCTCGCCGAGCTGGTCGGCAATTACGACGGTCTCGCCATCCGCTCGGCGACCAAAGTGTCGGCCAAGATCCTGGAGAAGGCGAAAAGCCTCAAGGTGATCGGCCGCGCCGGCATCGGTGTCGACAATGTCGACATCCCGGCCGCGACCGCGCGTGGCATCATCGTCATGAACACGCCGTTCGGCAATTCGATCACCACCGCCGAGCACGCGATCTCGCTGATGCTGGCGCTGGCGCGGCAAATTCCCGAGGCCGACACCTCCACGCGCGCCGGCAAGTGGGAAAAGAACAAGTTCATGGGCGTCGAGATTTTCTCCAAGACGCTCGGCATCATCGGCTGCGGCAATATCGGCTCGATCGTCGCCGACCGCGCCATCGGCCTGAAGATGAAGGTGATCGCCTACGACCCGTTCCTGTCGCAGGAGCGCGCGACCGAGATCGGCGTCGAGAAGGTCGAGCTCGATGAATTGTTCAAGCGCGCCGATTTCATCACGCTGCATACGCCGCTCACCGACAAGACCCGCAGCATCATCGACGCCGCCGCCATCAAGAAGATGAAAAAAGGCGTGCGCATCGTCAATTGCGCGCGCGGCGGCCTGATCGATGAAGCCGCCATCGCCGAGGCGCTCAAATCCGGTCAGGTGGCGGGCGCGGCCTTCGACGTCTTCGTCGAGGAGCCGGCGACGCAAAATCCGCTGTTCGGCCTGCCCAACGTGGTCTGCACGCCGCACCTCGGCGCCTCCACCAGCGAGGCGCAGGAGAATGTGGCGCTGCAGGTGGCCGAGCAGATGTCCGACTATCTCTTGCGCGGCGCCATCTCCAACGCGGTGAATTTCCCCTCGATCAGCGCCGAGGAGGCGCCCAAGCTCAAGCCGTTCATCTCGCTCGCCGAAAAGCTCGGCTCCTTCGCCGGGCAATTGACCGAAAATCCGATCAAGGAGATTCACATTACCTATGAGGGCGCGGTGGCGCAGATGAACATCAAGGCGCTCTCGTCGGCGGTGCTCGCCGGGCTGTTGCGGCCGATGCTCGGCGACGTCAACGTGGTGTCGGCGCCGCTCGTCGCGCGCGAGCGCGGCATGGCGGTGGAGGAGACCACGCGCGAGGCGGAAGGCGACTACGAGAGCCTGATCACGGTCACGGTGGTGACGGAAAAGCAGACGCGCAACGTCTCCGGCACGGTGTTCGCCGACGGCCGCCCGCGCATCGTCAACATCAAGGGCATCCGCATGGATGCCGAATTCGGCGCGTCGATGATCTACATCACCAATCTCGACAAGCCGGGCTTCATCGGCAAGTTCTCCTCGACGCTCGGCGATGCCGGCATCAACATCGCGACCTTCCACGTCGGCCGCGAGGCGGCGGGCGGCAACGCCGTGGCGCTGATCGAGATCGACGGCGAACTGCCCGACGAGGTGCTCGCCAAGGTGCGTGCGCTGCCGCAGGTGCAGCAGGCCAAACCGCTGCATTTTTAAGAAAAAACAACGGCCGATCAACCGATTAGGACGGCGCGCGGCGTCGATCGCGCGCCGTTCTGCGTCTTGCCACGGCGACCGGCTTCCTTTATCCGAAGGTGGACCTGGCCGGCATCGACCGGCGTCAGTGTCCTTAAAGCGCTGGCGCAGGGAAGTCGTCTGAATGGCGAATGTGGTGGTAGTCGGGTCCCAGTGGGGCGACGAAGGCAAGGGCAAGATCGTCGACTGGCTCTCCGAACAAGCCGATATTGTTGTGCGATTCCAGGGCGGCCACAATGCCGGCCACACCCTGGTGATCGACGGCGTGACCTATAAGCTGTCGCTGCTGCCTTCGGGCGTGGTGCGCACGGGCAAGCTGTCGATCATCGGCAACGGCGTGGTGGTCGATCCGCATGCCCTGATTGACGAGATCGGCCGGCTCAAGCAGTTGGGCGTGATCGTCAGTCGCGACAATCTGAGGATCGCCGAGAATGCAACGCTCATCCTGCCGCTGCACCAGGAATTGGATGTGGCGCGCGAGGCGGCGTCCGGCAAGGCCGCGATCGGCACCACCGGCCGCGGCATCGGTCCCGCTTACGAGGACAAGGTCGGCCGCCGCGCCATCCGCCTCATGGATCTCGCCGACCTGCAGATGCTCAATGGCAAGATCGAGCGCCTGCTCGCGCATCACAACGCCTTGCGCCGGGGCCTCGGCATGAGCGAGGTGGCGCCGCGCGCGCTTTACGACGAACTGGCGGCGGTGGCGCCGAAGGTGCTGCCCTATATGGATTCGGTGTGGTCGCTGCTCGATGCCAAGCGGCGCGAGGGCAAGCGCATCTTGTTCGAAGGCGCGCAGGGCGCGCTGCTCGATATCGATCACGGCACTTACCCTTACGTCACCTCGTCCAACACCGTGGCCTCGCAGGCAGCGACCGGCTCCGGCCTCGGTCCGGGCGCCATCGATTATGTGCTCGGCATCAGCAAGGCCTACACCACGCGCGTCGGGGCGGGTCCCTTTCCCACCGAGCAGCAGAACGAGATCGGCGAACGCATCGGCGAACGCGGCCGTGAATTCGGCACGGTGACCGGGCGCAAGCGACGCTGCGGTTGGTTCGATGCGGTGCTGGTGCGCCAGACCGTGCACACGAGCGGCATCGACGGCATCGCGCTCACCAAGCTCGATATTCTCGACGGGTTTGCCGAGGTCAAAGTCTGCGTCGGCTATCATCTCGATGGCCGCGACATCGACTATCTTCCGGCCAGCGAGCATGCCCAGGCCCGTGTCGAGCCGATTTACGAGACGATCGAAGGCTGGCAGGAAGGGACCGCGCGCGCGCGGTCCTGGGCGCAGTTGCCGGCGCAGGCCATCAAATATGTGCGGCGGATCGAAGAATTGGTGGGATGTCCGGTGGCCCTGCTGTCGACCAGCCCGGAACGCGAAGACACCATCCTGATGAAGAACCCGTTCGAGGTATGATTTCCGGAAAAATGCCAAGAAGCAGGGCTCGAGCTGATACCCAATGGCTGATTATCACCCGCTGATCGCACGTGCCGTTGCCGGCCTCGACAAGAGCACCGGTGAAAACCGGCGCGCCTTGTACGAGCGCGCGCGGACGGCGCTGGTCAATCAGTTGCGCAGCGTCGAGCCGCCGCTCGATGAAGCCGACATCACGCGCGAGCGCTTGGCGCTCGAAGACGCGATCCGCAAGGTCGAGGCGGAGGTGGTTAAGCGCGTGGTGGCGGCGCCGGTCGAACCGGTCGTGCCGATAAAATCGACGCCCGAGCGGGCGCTGCGCGAATTCCACGAAAC
>Ga0335085_10017704_pt1 | contig 10259 bp, 9 predicted proteins | sample Lox_Sample_45_FD_206712 | JGI IMG/M metagenome (GOLD analysis project Ga0335085, IMG submission 206712) | Soil microbial communities from Loxahatchee National Wildlife Refuge, Florida, United States - Lox_Sample_4.5 | ecosystem: Environmental > Terrestrial > Soil > Wetlands | place: USA: Florida... | reverse complement strand
CCGTCGGGAAGGACCACGCGCTCGTCCGCAGGCTGCGGACCCTGACCTTCGGCCTCCTGACCCCCTTCTACTTCATCCGCGCCGGGTCCTTCGTGTCGCTCTCCGCGCTCGCGGCCGCCCCCTCGGGCTTCCTCGTGCTCCTCGTCTCGAAGATGGCCGCCAAGTTCGCGGGCGTGTGGCCCGTCACCCGACGGTTCGGCTCGCCGCCCCCCGAGGCGGCGTACACGACGCTTCTCATGTCGACCGGGTTGACCTTCGGGACCATCTCGGCCCTCTTCGGGCTCTCTCACGGAATCATCGACCAGGGCCAGTACTCGTCCGTGGTCGCCGCGGTCATCGGCAGCGCCGTCGTGCCGACGCTGGTCGCGAACGCGTTCTTCTTCCCCCATCACCTGAGCCCGCGGGCGGCCGGAGCGGATCCCGGCGCGTCGCCCGTGACCGCCGCAGAGGAGGTCCGACCGTGATCCGGAAGATCCTGCTCGCTTTCGACGGGTCCGAGCCGTCGCGCAAGGCCCTCTCCTTCGCGATGGACCTCGCCCGGAACCACAACGCCGAGCTCGCCGTCCTCACGGTGGCGGAGGTTCCGCAGCTCCCCGAGGACGTCGAGACGACGGCGATCCTGGAGCAATCCCAGGCCGCGCACCAGAAGCTCCTCGAGTCCGTCGGTGACGAGCTTCGATCGTCGGGACTCCAGGCGTCCCTCCACCTCGCGGTCGGTCACCCCGCCCACCAGATCCTCGGCGAGGCCAGCCGGCTGGGCGTGGACGTGCTCGTGCTCGGCCATCGCGGGCGCGGCCTCCTCGATCGGTGGCGCCTCGGCTCGGTGACCCACCGGGTGATCAGCTACGCGGAGTGCGCGGTGACGGTCGTTCGCTGACCGCACCGGCCGCTCGACACCCCGTGACCACGTCCGCATCCAGGGCACGCCGCGACGACCCCTCCCGCCTCGAGGCGCTGGCGAGCGTCGCCCGGGAGCTCGGCTCTCCCGAGCTCGCCCTCGACGCCGAGCAGACCGACACCCGGCTCGCGGAGGGACGCTTCTACGTGGCCTGCGTGGGCCAGTTCAAGCGTGGCAAGTCCACCCTGCTCAACGCGCTCGTGGGCGAGCCCGTTCTCCCGACGGGCGTCCTGCCGGTGACGTCCGCCATCACCGTCCTGCGCCACGGTCCACGGAGGGCACGGGCGGCCCTGCGCGACGGACGTTCCCTGGAGGTCGCGCCCGGCGAGCTGTCCAGGTACGTGACGGAGGACGGCAACCCCGGCAACCGGCTCGGCGTGAAGGTCGTCGAGGTCTTCGTGCCCTCGGACCTCTTGTCCCATGGCCTCTGCCTCGTCGACACACCCGGCATCGGCTCGGTCTTCGAGGCGAACGACGTCGTGACCCGGTCGTTCGTCCCGCATCTCGACGCCGCACTGGTGGTGGTGGGTGCCGATCCGCCCGTCTCCGGTGACGAGCGCAACCTCGTCCAGGAGGTCGCGCTGCGGGCGGGAGCCGTCCTCGTCGTGCTCAACAAGGCCGACCGGTCGACGCCGGAGGAGCAGCGGGAGGGAGCACGGTTCGCCAGGGAGGCGCTGGAGAGCGTCCTGCCCCGGAGGATCGAGCGCGTCTACGAGGTGAGCGCCGCCGAGGCGCTCGCCGGGGGCCCGTCGAGGGACTGGACGGCGCTCGTGGGTGCGCTCCGGCAGCTCGCGGTGTCCTCCGGTGGAGCGCTGCTGGCCAGCGCAGAGGAGCGCGCGGTGGAGAGGATCGCCCGGACGTTGCTCAACGACGTGGGCGTTCGCCGCGAGGTCCTCGAGAGGCCCGTGCAGGAGTCGACCGCCTGGCTCCACGCGCTGGGGACCCAGGCCGCGGCCGCGGAGCGGGCTCTCGGGGACCTCGGGGTGCTCCTCTCCGCGACCCAGTCGCGCCTGACCGGCGAGTTCCGGGACCGTCACGAGCGGTTCCTGGGTCCTGCCCAGGCCCGGGCCCGGGCCGACCTCGGGAGGCGGTTCGCGCCGAAGGCTCGTGGTCGGCCGAAGCGCCGGCTCGGCGAGCTGGCCTTCGAAGCGGCGCGAGACGTCGAACGCGAGATCGTGGAAAGCTTTCGGCTCGAGCTCGAGCCCGAGGCCGAGCGCCTCTACACCAGTGCGGTGGAGCGTTTCGTGGAGCTCGCCAACGAGCTCCTCGAAGGAGCCGCGTTCGCGGCCGATCTCCAGATGCACCGGCTGGACGTTCCCGAGGCGATCGCTCTCAGGGAGCGCTCACGCTTCCGGCGCGCGGAGCTGCGCTACCGTACCACCCGGATCCCGCCCATGATCGCGCTCGACATGGTGCTCCCGCGTGGCATCGTCGAGCACGGGGCGCTCCGTCGGGCGACGGCGTATCTGGACGCCCTCGTCGAGTCGAACAGCTCGCGCGTCGCGGCCGACCTCGTCGAGCGGGCGGGTGCGAGCAGGGAGAGGCTGGAAGCGGAGCTCCGGACGCGCATCCGGGCGGTGCTCGAGCGGGCCAGGCGGGCGGTCTCCGAGGCGCGAAGGCGACGGGAGGACGGTGCCGGAGCGGTGGCGAGAGAGCTGGAGAGGCTGAGGTCGATCGAAGATGCGGTCGGGGCGCTGATCGCGACCCCGGAGGAGGGAACGAGATCATGAGGACGGTGAGGCAGGTGACGGCGCGGGAGATCCTCGATTCGCGCGGCAATCCGACCATCGAGGTGGACGTGGTGCTCGACGGAGGTGCCTCCGGACGCGCCGGGGTCCCGTCCGGCGCGTCGACCGGTAGCCGGGAGGCGCTCGAGCTCCGCGACGGGGACCGGAAGCGGTTCGGCGGGAAGGGCGTGACGAAGGCCGTCGCGAACGTGAACTCCGTGATCGCACCGGCGCTCGCGGGCGCCGATGCGGAGGACCAGGCCTCCCTGGATGCGAGGCTCCTCGCCCTGGACGGGACCCCCAGCAAGGAGAGGCTGGGCGCGAACGCGATCCTCGGCGTCTCCATGGCGTGCGCGCGCGCGGTGGCCGCGGCGCGCGGGTTGCCGCTCCACCGGCATCTCGGCGGCGACGGCGCCCACCTCCTCCCCGTCCCGATGCTGAACGTGCTCAACGGCGGCGCCCACGCGGACACCAGCGTCGACTTCCAGGAGTTCATGATCGCGCCGGTGGGCGCGCCCACGTTCCGCGAGGCGATGCGCTGGGCCGCCGAGTGCTACCAGGCGCTCAAGGCGACGCTCGTCGCCCGCGGGCTCCGCACCGGCGTCGGGGACGAGGGTGGCTTCGCGCCCGACCTCCGCGCGAACGTCGAGGCGGTGGAGGTCATCCTGGCCGCCGTCGAGAAGGCCGGCCTGAAGCCGGGCGTGGACGTCGTCCTCGCCCTCGATCCCGCGGCGAGCGAGTTCTTCGAGGACGGCGCCTACCAGCTCACGAGGTCCGGGGAGGGAAGGAAGACCTCCGCCGAGATGATCGAGCTCTGGGCCGACTGGGTCCGCCAGTTCCCGATCTGGTCGATCGAGGACGGCCTCGCCGAGCAGGACTGGGGCGGCTGGCGCCTCCTCACCGAGAGGCTCGGCGAGAAGATCGAGCTGGTCGGTGACGACATCTTCGTCACGAACCCCGCCATCGTGAAGGAAGGCATCGCCCGGAAGGTGGCGAACTCGGTGCTGGTGAAGCTCAACCAGATCGGCACGGTCACGGAGACCCTGGAGTGCATTCGCATCGCCCGGGGCGCCGGTTACCGGACCGTCGTATCGCACCGGTCCGGCGAGACGTCGGACGACTTCATCTCGGACCTCACGGTCGCCACCGGTGCCGGCCAGATCAAGACCGGCGCGCCCTGCCGGGGCGAGCGGGTCGCCAAGTACAACCAGCTCATGCGCATCGAGGACGAGCTCGGATCCGCCGCGCGGTACGCCGGCCGCAAGGTGTTCCGGAGATGAACTCCCGGGTGGCGGCGGGCGCGGCCGTCCTGCCGCTGCTACGGGATGATCCAGGTGTCGCCGCTCGCGAGCAGGCGTTCCAGCGACGTGTCCCCGGCCTTCGCCCTGGCGGCCTTCACCTGCTCCCAGGTCAGCTCGTCCGAGGTGGGCCGGCGGACGTCGCGGAACACGCCGATGGGCGTGGGGAAGCCCGGCGTCAGCGCCAGGTTCGCCATCATGAACGCGATGGTCGGGTCGTCGCGCCTGACGTCGTGCACCAGGATGTCGGCCTCGGTCACGCCGTTCTCGCCGACCGTCACCACCTCGAGCCGCGCCTGCCGCCCGTCGAAGCGGATGCCCTTCTTGCCGTCCTTGCCGAAGAGGAGCGGCTTGCCGTGCTCCATCCGGAGCAGCTGGTCGGCCTTCACCGCCTTGTCGGTGATGGAGGTGTAGGCGCCGTCGTTGAACACCGGACAGTTCTGGTAGACCTCGACGAACGCGCTCCCGTGGTGCTCGGCGGCGGACTTGATGACCGCGCCGAGGTGTGGGCCCTCGACGTCGATCGAGCGCGCCACGAAGGTGGCCCCCGCCCCCAGCGCCAGGGCCGGCGGGTTGAAAGGCGCGTCCGGCGTGCCGTGCGGCGTCGACTTCGTCTTCTTGCCCAGCTCCGAGGTGGGTGAGGCCTGGCCCTTGGTGAGGCCGTAGATGCGGTTGTTGAAGAGGAGGAGCTTCAGGTCCAGGTTTCGGCGCATCGCGTGGATGAAGTGGTTGCCGCCGATGGCGAGCGCGTCCCCGTCGCCGGTCACGACCCACACCATGAGCTCGGGCCGGGAGATCTTGAGCCCGCTCGCGAAGGCCGGCGCCCGGCCGTGCAGCGTGTGCATCCCGTAGTTGTTCATGTAGTACGGGAAGCGGGACGAGCAGCCGATCCCGGAGACGAAGACGATGTTCTCGCGCTTCACGCCGAGCGCGGGCATCGTCCTCTGGACCTGGTTGATGATGGAGTAGTCGCCGCATCCCGGGCACCAGCGCGGGTCCACGCCCGACTCGAAGTCCTTCTTCGTGTAGGCGGCTTCCTTCACCAGAGTCTCGGTGGTGCTCACGCCGTCACCTCCCGGGTGATCTCCAGGGCCCTCGCGACGAGCTCCGCGATCTTGATCGGCTTTCCGTTGATCCGGTTGAACTGGAGCGGGTCGATGCCCGGGAGCGAGCCGCGCAGGTAGAACGCGAGCTGACCGTCGTTCACCTCGGGCACCAGCACCTTGTGGAACCGGCGCAGCGCGTCGCCCAGGTTCCGCGGCAGCGGGTTCAGCCAGCGCAGGTGGATGTGGCCGACCGAGCGCCCGCGCGCGCGGAGCTGCTCCGCCGCGCCGCGAACCGACCCGAACGTGCCGCCCCAGGAGACGAGCACGAGCTCGCCCGCGTCCTGCCCGAACGGCTCGACGTCGGGCACGTCGGCCACCACGTTCTGGACCTTCTGGGCCCGCGTCTTCACCATCCGCTCGTGGTTCATGCCGTCGTACGAGACCATGCCCGAGAGCGAGTCCTTCTCCAGGCCGCCCACCCGGTGCTCGAGGCCGGGCGTGCCCGGGATGGCCCAGTCCCGCACCAGCCGCTCGTCCCGCTGGTAGGGCATGAACTGCCCGTCGGCGTGGTTGGGCCCGGTCTGGTACCGCACGTCGAGCCTGGGCAGCTCCTTGAGCGTGGGGATGCGGAACGGCTCCGTGCCGTTCGCCAGGTAGCCGTCGGTGAGCAGGATGACCGGCGTCATCCAGCGCACCGCCACGCGCATGGCCTCGAGCGCCGCCCAGAAGCAGTCGCCCGGGCTCTGCGCGGCGATGACCGGCAGGGGCGCCTCGCCGTGGCGGCCGAACAGCGCCATGAGGAGGTCCGACTGCTCGGTCTTGGTCGGCATGCCCGTGGAGGGACCGCCGCGCTGCACGTTGACGACCACGAGGGGCAGCTCGGTGATGACCGCGAAGCCCAGCATCTCGGTCTTCAGGGCCAGGCCGGGGCCGGAGGTGGTGGTCACCGCCAGCGCCCCGCCGAACGCGGCCCCGATCGCCGAGCCGATGCCGGCGATCTCGTCCTCGGCCTGGAACGTCACCACCCCGTGCTCCTTGAGGTAGGCCATCTCGTGCAGGATCTCGGAGGCCGGGGTGATCGGGTAGCTGCCGAGGAAGACCTGCTTGCCGGAGAGATGAGCCGCAGCCGCGAAGCCGAGCGCGGTGGCGTAGTTGCCGGTGACGTTGCGGTAGGTGCCAGGCGGCAGGCGTGAGGCGGGCACCTCGTAGCGCTGGAAGAAGACCTCGGAGGTCTCGCCGAAGGCGTAGCCCGCCTTGAACACACGGGCGTTGGCGTCGGCGAGGTTGGGCTTCTTCGCGAACTTCTTCGCGATGGACTCGAGCTGGCCCTCCATCGGGCGGCTGTACATCCAGTACATGAGGCCCAGCGCGAAGTAGTTCTTGCAGCGCGCGACCTCCTTCGCAGAGAGCCCGCTTCCTTCCAGCGCGGTCTCGCTGAGGCGGTTCATGTCCACCGGGAAGACCCGGTAGTTCTGCTGGAGCGCCTCGTCCTCGAGCGGGTTCGCGTGGTAGCCGGCCTTCTCGAGGTTCGCGGCGTTGAACGCCCCCGCGTTCACGATGAGCATCCCGCCCTCGCGCAGGTCGGGCAGGTTCGTCTTGAGCGCGGCGGGGTTCATCGCCACGAGCACGTCGGGCGCATCCCCGGGGGTGTGGATCTCGCGCGCGCCGAAGTGGACCTGGTAGCCCGACACGCCCGCCAGCGAGCCGGCCGGGGCGCGGATCTCGGCGGGGTAGTCCGGGAACGTAGCGAGATCGTTGCCGGCGAGCGCGCTCGCCCGCGTGAACTCGGACCCGGTGAGTTGCATTCCGTCGCCGGAGTCGCCGACGAAGCGGATGACCACCGTCTCGACCTGCTGGACCTGGTGCTTCGAGCCACCGGCGTGGGTGGACATGGGGGGTGTTTCCTCCGACCGCGTGATCTTCGACGTCCGGACCGTCTGATATCCCGCACGACCCGGGTGGAGTCAAGGCACTGGCGCGTCCAACCCCGCGTCCGAACAGGAGTAAACGCGCAAGAATTTCAGCGAGGAGAAAAGATCTTCCCCGGGTTGAGGATCCCGGCCGGATCGAAGAGCGCCTTGAGGCGCCGCTCGAGGGCCACGACCTCGGGCCCCTGCTCGAGCTCGAGGAAGTCGCGCTTGGCGAGGCCCACGCCGTGCTCGCCGGTGATGGTGCCCCCGAGCGCCACCGCCTCGCGCAGGATCTCCGCGACCGCCTGGTTCACCTTCGGTCGCTGGTCCTCGCGGTCGAAGAGCACGTTGCAGTGCAGGTTGCCGTCCCCCGCATGGCCGTACGTCGCCACGGCGAGGCCGAGCCGGGCGCCGATGGCCCGCGCGGTGCGCACGAGGTCGGGAATGCGCGAGCGCGGCACCGCCACGTCCTCGGAGAGCTTCAGGGGGTGGACCTTCTTCAGGTTCACCGAGAGGAGCTTGCGCGTCTCCCAGATCTCCCGGCGCTGAGCCTCGTTCTGGGCGACGATCGGCTCGCCGGAGGCGTCGCGGCCCACCGCCTCGGCCACCCGGGCCATCTCCGCGAGAACGGCGTCGGCGTCGTTGCCGTCGGTCTCGACGAGCAAGGCCGCCCCCGCCCCGGGCGGGAACCGGAACGGCGAGCTGCGCGCCGCCGCCTCGAGGGCCACGTCGTCGAGCAGCTCCAGGCAGCGCGGCAGGACGCCGCCCGCCAGCACCCGCGCCACCGACGAGGTCGCCGCCTCCACGGTGGGGAAGATCAGCATCGCGGTGGCCACGTGGCGCGGCCTCGGCAGGAGCTTCAGCGTGATCTCGGTGACCACCGCCAGCGTGCCCTCGCTGCCGACGAGGAGCGCCGCGACGTCGTAGCCCGCCACGCCCTTGATCGTCCGCCGGCCGAGCCGGAGCACCTCGCCGGTGGGAAGCACCGCGGTGAGGCCCAGCACGTACTCGCGCGTCACGCCGTACTTGAGCGCGCGCGGGCCGCCGGCGTTCTCCGCGACGTTCCCGCCGAGCGAGCAGGTGTCGAGCGAGTTTGGGTCGGGCGGGTAGAAGAGGCCGTGCTTCTCCACCTCGGCCTGGAGCACGCCGGTGACGACGCCCGGCTCGACCCGCGCCGTCAGATCGGCCGGCCGGATCTCCAGGATGCGGTCCATGCGCTCGAGCGAGAGCGCGATCCCGCCCTCGATCGCCAGGGACCCGCCCGACTTGCCGCTGCGGGCGCCCACCGGCACGACCGGCACCCGGTGACGGGTGGCGAGCGCCAGCACCGCCCGGACGTCCTCGGTGGACGCGGCGAGCACGACCGCGTCGGGGGGAAACGTTCCCAGATCGGACTCGTCGCGGCCGTACGGCTCGCGCGCCTCGGGCTCGAGCCTCAGGCGCTCGGGCGGCACCAGGCGCCGGAGCTCGTCCACCCAGGCGGGCGGCGGGATCACCCGAACACCTCGAGGTTCGCGCCGGTCGTGGCCAGGGGGGCGTCGAGCGCCGCGAACGCGATCACCCGTGCCACGTCCTCGGGTGTCATCCGCGGCTCGAATGGCGTCTGGTGGAGCATGGCCGTGTCCGTGCTGCCGGGGGACACGGCGATGCAGGCCACACCGAACGCGCGGAGCTCCTCGGCGAGGCACTTCGTGAGGCCGACCACGCCCCACTTCGAGGCGTTGTAGGCGCTCGACCCGGCCGTGCCCAGCGTCGCCGAGATCGAGGCGACGTTCACGATGCGGCCGCGCCTCCGGGCCTTCATGCCCGGAACCACCGCGCGGGCGCAGAGGAAGCTGCCCACCAGGTTCACGTCGAGCACGCGGCGGAAGTCGTCCGGCGCCAGCCGCTCCACGTCGCCCCGCACCACGATGCCCGCGTCGTTCACGAGCACGTCCACGGGGCCGAGCGCGCGCTCGTGCCCGGACACGAGGCGTTCCACGTCCTCCTCGCGCGAGACGTCGCCGGCGCAGGACCTCGCCGCCGCCCCGCCTCGCACGGCCGCCTCGAGCTCCGACGCGGTCCTCGCGAACACCGTCACCGCGAGGCCGCGCGCGGTGAGCGCGCGCGCCGCCGCGAGGCCGATGCCCCGTCCACCGCCGGTGACGATGGCCGTGGCGGGAGCGCTCACCCGCCCCTCCTCCGCGACCGGGCCCGGAGCGGCCTCGCCTCCGCGAGCGCCAGGAATCGGCGCCTCGCCGGGCCGTCCTCGGCGAGCGCTCCCACCCAGGCCTCGGCGTGCGCGCGCGCCCGGGGGCGCCGCTCGCCTCGCACCGACAGGCACAGGTGCTCCGCCTCGAGGAGGCAGGCCGCCCCGCGCGCGCCGAGGTGGAGTGCGAGCTCACCGGCCACGTCGCGGGCGAGGTCCTCGGCGAGCACGAGGCGGTGCGCGAGGGCGTCCACCACCTTCACCACCTGGCCGAACCCGGCCACCGCGCCGCCGGGCAGGTAGGCGACGTGGGCCACGCCGCGCGACGGCAGGAGGTGGTGGGGGCAGACCGAGACGTAGTCGATGCCGGTGACCGCCACGAGGTCCCGCGCACGGCTGGGCATCGCTCCGGAGAGGATCTCCGCGGGGTCGCGGCGGTAGCCGTCCACGAGCTCGTCGAGCCAGGCCTCCGCCACGCGGCGCGCGGTTTCCGCGAGGTCCGGCCCCGCGCGCACGGCGTGCGGAAGATGGAGGGCGTCGAGGAACGCCGCCACCGCGGCGGCGGCGGGCTCGAGGGCGGGGGCGCCCTGGGGCCGGCCGGCGCCCAGGGCGCGGGGGCGCGAGAGGCTGCGGACGCGGGCCCGGGCGGAGCGCATGCGAGGCGCTCTAGCCGCGCGGGCCGCGATAGGTCACGCAGCAGTCGGGGATCTCGAAGAGGCGAACCTCCCGCAGGCCGGGGACGCTCGGCTCCAGCACCTCCCAGATCCAGCGAGCGATGTTCTCGGCGGTGGGGTTCTCGAGGACGTCGTTCAGCGTGCGGTGATCCACGCGCGCGAGCACGTGCTCCTGGACCGTCTGCTTCACCACGCCGAAGTCGGCGACCATCCCGGTGCGCGCGTCCACCTCTCCCTCGAGGCCCACGAAGAACGTGTAGTTGTGGCCGTGCATGCGGAAGCACGGGCCCTCGTAGCGCGGCAGGCGATGCGCGGCCGCGAAGCGGAACTCCACGTCGAGGCGCATCCGCCGCACGTCGGTGTAGTCGATCGTCGCCATGTCGCGGGGTTATAGCTCGACGAAGACCTCTCCGCCCTCGACGGTCACCGGGAACGCGTCCACCGCCACGCCCGGGAACTCGGGGCAGAGGCCGGTCGCGATCTCGAAGGGCCAGGCGTGGAGCGGGCAGTAGACGACG
>Ga0335085_10017703_pt1 | contig 10259 bp, 9 predicted proteins | sample Lox_Sample_45_FD_206712 | JGI IMG/M metagenome (GOLD analysis project Ga0335085, IMG submission 206712) | Soil microbial communities from Loxahatchee National Wildlife Refuge, Florida, United States - Lox_Sample_4.5 | ecosystem: Environmental > Terrestrial > Soil > Wetlands | place: USA: Florida... | reverse complement strand
GCGATGGTTCGCTGCGCATTGTGAGCGATCGCGGCGCCATCAACATTCAGCCTAGCGACGGCGACTCGCTGAAAGTCGTCGTCCACAAGAAACTCTACGCGAACAACCAGAACGATGCCGACAAGTACAACCAGGGCACCAAGCCGCAAATCACGGTCAACGGAACGTCGGTGCTGCTGAATGCCAATACCAACGGTGCGGGCGACCACGGCGTATCGGCCGACATGGACGTCTATGTTCCGCGCAAAGCCGCGCTCGACATCGCCAGCCGACGCGGCGACCTGAACATCACCGACCGCAAGGCTGACGTGAAAATTTCCGGGCAGCGTGGCGATATCACGTTGAACGATATTGCCGGGGCGGTGAAGATCAACCTGGAAAAAGGCTCGGTCCGAGTATCCAAGATCACGGGCGATGTCGATATCGATGGACGTATCGACGATTCCACGGTCGAGGACGTAAACGGTTCGGTGCGATTGAACGGCGACTTCTTCAACGATATCCACGTCTCGAAGATCACCAAAACGGTGACGTTCAAGTCGGCGCGTTCGGACCTCAACCTGGGATCGGTTCCCGGAGACCTGGAAATTTCCGGCGACTCGCTGCGCGGTTCGGATGTGAACGGCCCATCGCGTTTGGTGATGCGCTCGAAAGAAGTTCATCTGGACGACGTAAGCGGCGACCTCGAACTGGAATCCAGCAACGGTGACATAGAGGTCCACGCCTCGAATAAGCTGCCGCTCGGCAAGATGACGATCACCGGCAAGAAAGGTGATGTCACCCTGGTGCTGCCGCCGAATGCCGGCTTCCAGCTGGACGCAACCACCCGCAAGGGCGACATCTCAAGCGACTTCAGCAATGTGAAGATCGATCAGACGAACGGCGGGACTTCGACAGCTACCGGAACGATTGGTAACGGGGCCGGCAAGCTGGTGATCAAAGCCGATGTAGGAGATATCAAGATAACCAAGAGCTGAGTGTAGAGCTTTGCCGGACTCTTCGAGGCGCCGAGCGAATCGGCGCCTTTTTTCTTGGTACTGTCCCCGCGAACGTTAAGCAGTCTGGAATTCGTTCCACTGGACGCCGTAAACCTCCGGGTTCAACCAGCTCTCTTCCCTTGCTTCACCTACCCCGATTGGCGCAAACTGAAGTGCTCGAATCAGCCACTGAATTTTGCCGTGCCCATCTTGCCAGGAAGACGGAGTACGCTCACGAAGCATCCAAGCCGAATCCTTGCCGCTGTTCTCTTCCTTCCAGTCGCGCTCTTGACCCTTGCATCCGCGCTGAGCGCTCAGCCGGTTGACAAAAGCAAAGCCCAGTCCTCTCAGGCTTCCAACGAACCTGCCGACATCGAGTTCTGGAACCGCTATATCACCACCATGCGCAGCAATCTGACCGGTGCTGGTCCCCAGGAACGCGCCGATCGCGCGGTGGAGAAGCTGAAAGGCCTACCGCTGGGAACGACCATTCAGGACGTCGAAGAACATCCCATCAAGGTCGAGGATCAGGACGGCATCGCCTTCACCTACCAGGGTAAGGTCCTGCTGTTTGTAGCCACCGGCGATCTCGACAAGGAGGGCGGAGAGAGCCTGACTTCGGTCACCCAAGGTATTCAGCTACGCCTCGCTGAAGCGCTGCAAGCCCGCGAGGACGAACGCCGCTGGCCGGTAATTCGCCGTGGTGTTGTTTATACCCTTATTGGGCTGGCATTGCTGATCGGTTTCTGGTTGGTGGTATGGCGAGTTTTCCATGCTGCGTACGACTACCTTCACCGGCAGGAAAAGACCCTCACGTTCCGGCTGCAGGTATCCGGAATCGACATGGTTCCTCATATTGCCGGTCTTCTGTACACGGTGCTGCGCGTGGTCACCTGGATGCTCACGCTCGGCGCCTTGTATGCCTGGCTGACGCTCTCACTGGGATACTTTCCCTACACCCAGCCGTGGGGCAGGCAGCTTGGCGGTTATGTCTTCCACTTCTTTGGCCATCTGGGAATCGCGGCGATCGACTCGCTGCCGGGAATCTTCTCCTGCATCGTCATCTACCTGATCACGCGCTGGGTGGTGCGGCTGGGCAAGGCGTTCTTCCGCCAGGTGTCCACTGGCGGTCTGCGACTCTCGTGGATGGACCCGGACGTGGCCCATGCCACGGAGCGCATTTTTACCTTTGTCGCATGGGTATTCGCGGCCGTCGTCGCTTATCCGTACATACCGGGCTCGAGCACGGAGGCCTTCAAGGGCATCAGCGTTTTCTTTGGCGTGGTGGTATCGCTGGGTTCAACGGGCATCATCAACCAGATTATGAGCGGCCTGTTCGTCGTCTACTCCAAGGCGCTCAAGACCGGCGACTGGGTAGTAGTGAACGACAAGGAAGGCGAAGTCCTGGAGGTCGGCCTGCTGGCAGTGAAGATGCGGACCATCGAGCAGCAAGAGGTGACGCTGCCCAACTCGGTAATCGTGAATACAACCACCACGAACTATACCCGGCTGGGACAATTTGAGGGCTCGGTCGCGAACGTGACTGTCACCATCGGTTACGACGCGCCCTGGCGCCAGGTGCACGCTCTCCTGCTGCTCGGAGCCGAACGCACGGGGAACCTGCGCAAGGCTCCGACGCCATACGTGGTGCAACGTGCGCTGTCAGACTTCTACGTCGAGTACAGCTTGATCGTGCATTTGCAGGCGGAAAGGCTTCGTATCGAGACGCTGTCGAACCTGCATGCCAATATTCAGGATGCCTTCAACGAGTACGGCGTGCAGATCATGTCGCCGCACTTCATGATCCAGCCACAGGACAACGTCGTGGTTCCGCGCTCCAAGTGGCATGCCGCGCCGGCGGCGCAGGAGGACTCGGGGGCCGGGAATACTTCACTGCCCGAAAAGAAGTAAGACGCACCGGGACCAGGATTTCTGACACTTTCTTGCCGCTCAGGCAAATCTCTCAAGAAACTGCTCGAGGCAAAGCGTCTTCCTAGCGGCGCGCGGAATCACATGAATCAGATCAATCGGATTCGCTCGCCATCTGCAGTTCGTGGAGGCTTCTGCCGTGACAACCAAAGTTGAACGCCGAACCGTCGATCTGTCGGGATTCCCCGAGTTGGTCGTCATCTATCTCGGCATGAGGGTGAATCGCATCACAGGGCTGAAGACGCTGCTCGGATTTGGCCCCGAGATCTCGGGCTCAGTCGACGCACGCCCCGACGGCTTGCTGCTGCATGAGTACATGCTTTACTCGCTCTTTCCGGCGCATCTGGGTATGCGCCAATACTGGCGGGACATGCCCTCGCTGCTCGCGTGGTCGCGCTCGGAACCGCATCGTGTGTGGTGGAAGAATTTTCTGCGCGACTCCGCCGGCACCGGCTTCTGGCATGAGACGTACCTGCTACAGGGCGGGATGGAGGCGATCTACGATGACATACCGCAACCCATCGGCATGATGAGGTTCGCGCCAACGAAGATTGCTCGCGGCCCAATGTTTGGGGCCGCGCATCGCGCAGGTAAGCCAGGAAGCGAAGACACCGTCGTCAGTGAAACCGAGCTGTACGGGACGTAGATGCCATCGTCAAATTTAGCGCATATCGTCGAGGATCGATCCGACGATGCCGCCGACCACTCCGCCACCCACTGCCTCCTTGGAAGTTTCGCGTGGCAGGTACTTCTCAATCGCGTGCGCTAGCTTGGCGATGGGAAGCGTCTGCAGCCAGATGCGTCCCGGGCCGCTGAGCTGCACGAGAAAAATGCCATCGCCGCCGAAGATCATGTTCTTGATCCCCGGTACGGTCGTGACCTGGAACGAGACACTGGATTGGAAGGCTCCCACATGTCCGGGGTGCACGAACAGCGTCTCACCCGCCTGTAGATCACGAACGATCAGCTCGCCGGAAAGTTCCAGCCAGGCAGTTCCCTGCCCTCCGAGGTGCTGCAGCAGAAAGCCGTTGCCGCCAAAAATGCCTGCTCCCAGCGACTGCTGAAATCCGACGCTGATCTGCACCTGTGAAGTCGCGCAGAGAAAACCGTGGCGATGAATCATGTACTCGTGACCCGGCGCGACCTCAACCGGAACAATATGGCCAGGCAGTTTCGTGGCGAAAGCCAGTTCACCGGCAGCGCCCACGGCGCGGTACTCCGTCATAAAGATGGAACCGCCCCCGGCGACGCGCTTGAGGACGCCAAACAGTCCTCCGCCCCCTCCAAACTGGGTGTGGGTGGTCATCTGGATGGAGCTGCTCATCCACGACAACTCTCCCGCCTCGGAGATGATCGCGTCGCTGGGATCGAGCACAAACTCGAGGACTGGCATGGTGGTTCCGGTAATACGGCTCTGCATGGGAGTCTCCTACTCGGCGTTTGCCGCCCAATAGATGATCGGCGGCAAACGGGAAAGTATACATTCCCAGCAAGGGTAACCCGATTCCCGGCGAAGCTGCGCGCTCTTGATCTCTGTTACAAAATGTTCACCGCCAGAAGGCGCTACCACGAGTAATCTCGTGGGCATCCCACAGATTTTGCCGGCTTGATGGCAGGCGCGCGACTCCGGAGGAGAATACTTGAACATTAACGACCTGATATTCGGTCCGCCTTTGGCGACGGAGCAGGAGCAGGCGGAGCGTATCGGCCCGGCGAAGGGGCTGCCCATCTTCGGACTGGATGCGCTGAGTTCGGCGGCATATGGGCCGGAAGCGGCGCTAACGCTGCTCATCCCGCTGGGAATGGCCGGGGTGGCTTACATCTGGCCGCTCACCGTGGGAATCGTCATCCTGCTGTGCATCGTGTACTTCTCGTATCGGCAGACGATCACCGCATATCCACAGGGCGGCGGGTCATACACTGTGGCAACGGAGAATCTCGGCGACCACGCGGGTCTGTTGGCTGCGGCGGCGCTGATGATCGATTACGTGCTGACAGGCGCCGTGGGCATCTCCGCCGGGGTGGGAGCGCTGGTGTCCGCCGTGCCGTCACTGCAACATCAGACCCTGCGCCTGTGCCTCGGGATCCTCATTCTGATCACAGTGGTAAACCTGCGCGGCATGCAGGAATCCGGCGGCGTTTTCCTGTTGCCGACTTACTTTTTCATCGCCTGCCTGCTGGGATTAATCGGTTATGGGTTGTACCAGACCCTTGCGGCGGGTGGACATCCGACTCCCGTCATCGCCCCACCCCAGTTACCGGCAGCGACTGGAGTTGTGAGTGCATGGCTCCTCTTGCGGGCTTTCTCCAGCGGTTGTACGGCAATGACAGGGGTCGAAGCCGTAAGCAACGGCGTGATGGCGTTCCACGAACCCACCGACAAACATGCCAAGCTCACGCTGACCATCATCATCGGGATCCTCATCGTTATGCTGCTCGGCATCGCGTACCTCGCGCCGGCCTACGGAATCGCAGCTACCGATCCCGACGCGCGCGGTTATGACAGCGTTCTCTCGCAATTGCTGGCTGCGGTAACAGGGCGAGGCTGGTTCTATTGGGTGAGCATCGGGTCGATTCTCCTGGTGCTGTGTTTGTCGGCAAACACAGCGTTTGCAGACTTTCCACGCCTGGCGCGCATCATCGCGCAAAACGGCTATCTTCCCCATGCATTCGTAATTCGCGGACGCCGCCTGGTCTTCGCCCAGGGCGTCTGGGCGCTCGCGATCCTCACCGGCGCGTTGCTGATTCTCTTTCGCGGCGTCACCAATCGTCTGATTCCGCTTTACGCCGTGGGAGCCTTCCTGGCATTCACGCTTTCGCAGGCAGGCATGGTCGTGCATTGGAAGCGCACCGGCGGCAGAGGGTCTGCGCGATACATCTTTGTGAACGGCCTTGGAGCGGCCGCGACCGGCATTACCACTGCTGTGGTGCTGGTAGCGAAATTTAGAGAAGGTGCCTGGATCACCGTCCTCCTGATTCCGTCGCTGATTGTGATGATGCGGTCGGTGAAAAGGCACTACCGCAGGGTCGTAAAAGAAATCTGCTCGACCACACCGCTGGCGACCGACAACCTGGTCGAGCCGGTGATTCTGCTGCCCATCGATCGCTGGAGCCTGATCGCGGAAAAAGCTCTGCGCTACGCGTTGACGCTCTCACGCGAGATTCACGTACTGCACGTGCGCGATTCCGAGGAGGTCGAAGATCTGGTGTATCAGTGGCCCGAGGTCGTCGAGAAGCCTCTCAAGGCGGCCGGACTCGAGGTGCCTAAGCTGGTCCTACTCGAGTCTCCATTCCGGGTGATCGTTCGGCCACTCGTGGAGTACGCCATGCAGCAGCAAGCCGCCAAACCCGACCGGAACATAACCGTTCTTATTCCTGAACTGATCGAGAGCCACTGGTACCACTACCTGCTGCACAACAACCGGCCGGAAGCGATTCGCGCCCTGCTGCTGTTCAACGGCAATCAACGGATTACCGTGGTGACGATTCCCTACCACATTAAGACTTGAGCAGAACAGAACGTCAGACCGGCCGGGGTGCGCGCGATAGACTGTAGCACGTCGTTCTAAACCCCATACGATGCCAGTTGTCATCTGCCTGCTTCGCGGAATCAACGTCGGCGGCCACCATAAAGTTGGCATGGCTGCGCTGCGGGAGTTGTGCGACTCACAGCAACTGACCGAGGCGCGCACGCTGCTGCAGAGTGGCAATCTGCTGTTCAAAACAAAGGAACGCAATATGCCGGCGCTGAAGAAGCGTTTTGAAGCTTGCTTTGAGCAAGCCTTTGGCTTCCGTTCGGAAACGGTCTTTCGCACCGCGGGCGAGCTGCGGCGGACCATCGCCGCAAACCCATTCGCCAAGCGGCGTGACGTGGAGCCCGCCAAGCTTATCGTGGCCTTTCTGGCTGCCGATCCGCTCGGCGATGGAGAGCAGCAGATCGGCCGACTCAACGTCACTCCCGAGGAGATCCATCTCCGCGGCCGCGAGGTTTTCATCTATTACCCTGGGGGCATGGGGCAGTCGAAGTTGCGGTTACCCAAGATCGAAAGAGCTCTTGGTACCTTCGGGACGGCCCGCAACTGGAATACGGTGACAAAGTTGTTGAGCATGGCCGAAGAGATGGAACATGCCTCAAAGCCGCGGCTATAATCGATCTTGCCTATGAAAGCCTACGTGTATGTTTCGCTGAAAAAGACGGTGCTCGATCCTCAGGGCAAGACCATCCACGGCGCGCTCAAGAAGATGGGCTACAAAGGCATCGACGACGTCCGCCAGGGTAAGTACTTCGAAATTGCACTCGACGGCGTCAGCCAAGAGGAAGCACAGGCGGAGGTCGAGCGCATCGCCCGCGAAGTGCTGACCAACCCTGTGATCGAGGAGTACCGGTACACGCTGGAGGGGTAACGGACGGCGGAAGCCCCCGCATCCATGCGGGGGGAACCACAAGCCCTATGGAGGAGAGCCCGCTTTTGCGGCGGCCGGGCTGAAATCCAATAATTGTGAGAGCTGACAATCACCTCGGATGAATCCGAGGGCTTCCACCGATGCAACTCCTTCTTGACCCTTTGTTACCTTCGTCACGTCGCGCGCCCGCATCGTTCCTCGCGGCTAACCATCAAATCAGCTAACATTCAAGAGTTGGATTCGTCTTCTCACTTCCTGACGACTCTCTACCGTCGGGCAGTGGCGTCTTCACACGGGGAGCCCCAATTATGTGCGGAATTGTTGGTTACGTTGGTAAGAAGCGGGTAGTGCCGGTCATTATTGATGGCCTGCGGCGGCTGGAGTATCGCGGCTATGACTCAGCCGGAATCGCGGTCGCCGGCAACGGTGAAGCGTTACAGGTACGTCGTGCTGAAGGCAAGCTGCGCAACCTGGAAGAGGTCATCCGGCTGAAGCCGCTAGACGGCACCTATGGAATCGGCCACACGCGCTGGGCCACACACGGACGCCCCACGGAAGAAAACGCTCATCCCCATCGCGACTGCACCGGTCACATCGTCGTCGTGCACAACGGCATCGTCGAGAACTACGTCGCACTAAAGAAGCAGTTGATCGCCGAAGGCCACAAGTTCACCACCGAGACCGACACGGAAGTCATCGCCCATCTGGTGGAGAAGAATCTCGGCCAGGGCGACAAGCGCGTGCCGCTGGAAGAAGCAGTGCGCGAGACGGTGAAGCAGTTGACCGGCGTATTCGCCATCGCAGTGATCTCTTCCGATGAGCCCGACAAGATCGTCGCCGGACGAAACGGTCCGCCCGCCGTGATCGGACTGGGCGACAACGAATACTTCGTCGCCAGCGATGTGCCGGCGATCCTGTTTCACACGCGCGACCTGTTCTTTTTGGGCGACGGCGACCTCGCCACCATCACCCCTTCCGGCGTGCAGTTGACTGACTTCGACGGCCATCCCATCTCGCGCCAGGTGCAGCACATTACCTGGGACCCGATCATGGCGGAAAAGGGCGGCTTCAAGCACTTCATGCAGAAGGAAATTTTCGAGCAGCCGCGTGCCGTCCGCGACACTACACTGGGCCGCGTTTCGCTCGATACCGGCAAGGTCTTCCTCGACGAAATGGATATCAGCGAGGAAGAATTCCGCAAGGCGGAGAAGATCTACATCGCTGCCTGCGGAACCAGTTGGCACGCTGCGCTGGCGGGCAAGTTCATGATCGAGCGGCTGGCGAAGGTGCAGGTCGAAGTCGATTACGCCAGCGAGTTCCGCTATCGCGATCCGCTGACGAAAGCCGGCGACCTGGCCATCCTGATTACACAGTCGGGCGAGACAGCCGACACTATCGCCGCCATGCGCGAGTCGCGCGCCAAAGGCGCAAAGACGCTGGGCATCTGCAATGTTGTAGGCTCGATGATCGCGCGCGAATCCAACGGCACCGTCTACACACATGCCGGACCTGAGATCGGTGTGGCCTCCACCAAAGCGTTCACCGCGCAGCTCACGGCGCTGTTCCTGCTCGCGGTTTACCTCGGGCAGGTGCGCGGCACGTTGTCTACCGAGGAATCGAAGAAACTGCTGACCGAGTTGACGCTCATTCCGGGCAAGTTGGAGACGCTGCTGAACGGTCACGACGTAACGGAAGAGTTGGCGAAGGAGTATCACAAGGCCTCCGACTTCCTTTTCCTCGGTCGAGGCATTCACTACCCCATTGCGTTGGAAGGCGCGCTAAAGTTGAAGGAAATCTCGTATATCCACGCGGAGGGCTATCCAGCGGGCGAGATGAAGCACGGGCCTAACGCGCTGATCGACGAAGAGTTGCCGGTGGTGATTCTGGCCACGCGCGATCTTAACGATCCCGACTCAGTGCTGCGCTACGAGAAGACGCTGTCGAACCTGAAAGAAGTGAAGGCGCGCTCGGGCACGGTCATCGCCGTCGCTACCGAAGGCGACGAGGAGATCAAGGAAGCGGCCGACCACGTCATCTACGTGCCGCAGGCCCCGGAACTACTCTCGCCAATTCTGGAGGTTGTGCCGTGCCAGTTGCTGGCGTATCACATCGCCGTTCGCCGCGGTTGCGACGTCGACCAGCCACGCAATTTGGCGAAGTCGGTGACAGTGGAGTAAGAGGCTCAACTTTTTCTGCGGGAATTGCGCCCTACCCAAGAGTTCCATTCCCGCTCGCCCATCTCACCGGCAGCAGCGGCAAGCACCTTGGCCGTCTGCTCCACCTCATTTGACAGCCACTCCCAGCCATTACGGTCAAGAAAGACCAATACGGCTGCCAGGGCAATCCGCTTATTTCCGTCCACGAAAGGATGGTTTCCTAGAAGTCCCCACCCGTAGGCCGCCGCCAAACGCGGCATAGGTGCCCTGGAGCGGTAAGTCGCAAGATGCATCGGGCGAGCCAGCGCGGAGTCCAAGGCACTTGGATCGCGAAGACCCTCGACCCCACCATACCGGGTAATCAACTCGTAGTGGATCGCCTCGACGGCAGGTCTGATGAGCCAGCGTATCCGTCTCACTTTGCAAGTTCGCGATAGCTGTTACGGTGTCTTGGCTCAGTGCGACGGAATGCTTCTACCTGAGCTGAAAACTCGGCGTCGTAAGGCGACAGCTCAATTCCTGAACTTGTCTCGCGCAACGTAAGTTCAGTTCCCTCCTCCACCCTGAGTCGCTCCATAACCTGCTTCGGCAAGAGAATGCCGTATCCGCTGCCTATCCTTCGCACCTTCGTCTTCATTTCGTCATTATAACATTTGTTATAACCAGGTAAGCGCTGATGATTCCTCTTCGCACCGAGTATCATCCAACAACTGTGAGCGATACCACCGCAATCATTCATCCCGCGCGTCCCAGCGAGCGCCAGACACTTACCGCTCGCCTGGCGCGTTCCATC
>Ga0335085_10017702_pt1 | contig 10260 bp, 17 predicted proteins | sample Lox_Sample_45_FD_206712 | JGI IMG/M metagenome (GOLD analysis project Ga0335085, IMG submission 206712) | Soil microbial communities from Loxahatchee National Wildlife Refuge, Florida, United States - Lox_Sample_4.5 | ecosystem: Environmental > Terrestrial > Soil > Wetlands | place: USA... | reverse complement strand
GGTGTCGGTCAGCACCAGCGCGCACACGTAGGCGAGGAGCGTGCGCATCGGCGTCGTCAGCCTCACCGAGGCCTGCGCCATGCCCGCTCCATCCAGACGACCGCTCCAGCACCCGGCTGCCCGTAGCGGCTAAGCGCAGGCTGTATCGTTCCACGGTCTCACATGCGCCCGGCGGCTATCATCCGGCGGCTGCCTGCGGTCAGCGGTCCAGCTGTTGGTGCAACCCGGGGTCCGCGGGGAGCTGCCGCATGTTGCGCCTGGGCCGGTATCGGTGTCATGTGTGGTGCATGAGGCTCGGCAGGCTGGGCGCGTGGTGCGGCGTGGCGGGCCCGGTGCTGTTCACTGCGGCATGGGTGGTCAGCTCGCTGCGGCAGGCCGGTCACTCGGCGACCGAGGTCCAGCTGAGCGGCCTGGCCGCCGACGATGCCAGGGATCCGCAGATCATGGTGGCCGGCTTCGTGGCGCTGGGCGTGTGCTCGATCGGGTTCGGGCTGGCACTTCGCCGGGCGCTCTCGCCGGGGACAGCCGGAGCGTGGCTGGTCGTCGTGGCGGGCGCGGCGGCCGTTGCCGCGGGCGTGTTCCGGCGTGATCACCTGCTGCTGGTCGGCCCGGGCTTTGGGGGTGAGTCGTGGCACAACCAGGTGCACGACGTGGCCAGCGGCGTCGCGTACGGGGCGATGCTCGCGGCGCCGCTGGTGCTGGCGCGGCGGTTCCGCGGTGACCCGGACTGGGCGGTGGTCAGCCGCCCGGTCCTGATCTTCGCGCTGGGCAGCGCCGTCGCCCTGGCGGTGTTCGCGTCCCGGATGGCCGAGCCGTCGAATGGCGTCGTGCAGCGGGTCGCGGTCACGCTGGCCCTGGCCGCGGAGGGCCTCACCGCCGCCCGGATGCTGGCGCGGCCGGCGGCCGGCTCACCTGTCCCGTCCGGCCGGGCCGCGATCGGCCCCAATCAGCTCGCGGTGCAGGATCTTCCCGCCGGTCAAGTGTGGCGGCGGCGGGGTAGGTTTTGGGGCAAGGCGGCCGATCGTGGGGAGGACCCATGAGCCGGATCAACGACGTCGGGGGCATGCAGGGCTTCCCGCCGGTGGATCAGGAGGCCGACGAGCCTGCCTTCCACGCCGACTGGGAGGCGCACGTGTTCGCCCTCAACCGTGCCCTGATCGGTCACGGTGTCTACAACCTTGACGAGTTCCGGGACGCGATCGAGCGGATGCCGCCGCAGGAGTACCTGGCGTCGTCCTATTACGAGAAGTGGTTCCACGCCATCACCACCCTGCTGGCCGAGAAGGGCGTCCTGACCGCGGAGGAGATGGCCGGTGGCTGAGCTGTACCGCTTCGGGGACCGGGTGCGGACGAGCCTCACCGACCCACCGCACCACACCCGGCTGCCGCGGTACGCGCGCGGCGCCGTGGGAACGGTGGTGGAGCACCAGGGCCGTTACCCGCTGCCCGACCGCCGGGCGAGGCAGCTGCCCGCCGAGCCCGAGCCCGTCTACACGGTCCGTTTCGCCGCCGCGGAGCTGTTCGGGGAGGGCGACCACACGGTGACCATCGACCTGTGGGAGAGCTATCTCAGCCCGGCCGCCCCCGGGGGGAAGCGGTGAGCGGGGACCACACCGGCCCGGCGGCGACGATCGCCGCCCGGGTCCGCCACGTGGAAAGCCTGCTGGAGCGGCGCGGCCTGGTCGATCCGCAGGAGCTGGATCGCGCGCTCGAGGCGTTCCTGGCCCGTGCCTCGCCCGCCAACGGTGCCCGGCTCGTCGCGCGCGCCTGGCTGGATGACGGATTCCGCGCGCGGCTGCTCGCCGACGCGAATGCCGCGCTGCCCGAGCTTGGGCTGTCGATGGGCGGCGGGCTGCAGGAGCAGCGGCTGAAGGTGGTCGAGAACACCGGCGACAGCCACAACGTGATCGTGTGCACGCTGTGCTCGTGCTATCCGATCGCGCTGCTCGGGCCGTCGCCGACGTGGTACAAGAGCGAGGCGTACCGGTCCCGGGTGGTGCGGGACCCGCGCGGGGTCCTGCGCGAGTTCGGCTTCGAGCCCGGCCCGGACGTGAAGATCAACGTCTGGGATTCCAGCGCGGAGTCCCGCTACATGGTCCTCCCGTGCCGCCCGGCCGGCACCGGGGACCTCGGCGAGCCGGCGCTGGCGGCGCTGGTCACCCGCAACGGCCTGATCGGAGTCGCCCCCGTCTGAGCTGGCTATCCAGCCTCTCACCAGCGGTTTCAACCATGTGGTTGACGAACCGGATGACCGCGGTCTACGATTACTTTCAACCAGGGAGTTGAAACGAGGGATCGATGACGGCGGACACACTGTCCCGGGTCTTCTCTGCCCTTGCCGATCCGACGCGCCGCAGCATGGTGGCCCGGCTCGCCGAGGGTGACGCAACGGTGAACCAGCTGGCCGAGCCGTACCGGATGACGCTGCAGGCCGTCTACAAGCACCTGCGGGTGCTGGAGGACGCCGGGCTGGTGAGCCGGCCGCGCGGGCCGCAGCCTCGGCCAGTGCACCTGGAGACAAAGGTCTTCGACGTGATGGACGCCTGGATCGAGCGCTACCGGCGCCGGGCTGAGCAGCGGTACCGCCGCCTCGACGCCGTCCTGGCCGCAATGAACGAAACCGACGACAAGAAGGACGGAGCCCACCATGACCAAGATCATGGAGACAACCATCGAGGCTGACCCGAAGCTGCCGATCATCCGCATGACCCGTGACTTCGCGGCAACGCCGGAACAGCTATTCCGGGCCCACACCGACCCGGCGCTGTTCGCCCAGTGGATCGGCCCGAGCGCCATGGACACCCGGATCGAGCACTGGGACGCCCGCAGCGGCGGTAGCTGGAGGTTCGTCTCGGTGCGCGAGGGCGTGGAGTACGCGTTCCGCGGCTGCTTCCACGAGGTACGCCCGGACCGCATCGTGCAGACCTTCACCTTCGAGGGCGACCCCGATGGCGTCGCCCTGGAGACGTTGTGGTTCGAGGACCTCGGCGACGGCCGCACCCGGCTGCGCACGCAGTCGCTGGTCGACAGCTTCGAGGGCCGGGACGCCTGGCTGGCCAGCGGCATGGAGATTGGTGTCAATGAGGGTTACGCGAAGCTCGACCGGATGCTGGCCGATGGCGCTGTCTGATCGCCCCGCCGAGCGGCACCGGCAGGTCGGCCAGCTGTTCACCGAACGGGTCGGCGGAACCCGGTTCTGGGACGCTCCGTCCCCCGTCAGTGGCTGGGTCGCTCGCGATATCGTGCGGCATCTGATCGAGTGGCTCCCCGGGTTTCTGTCCGCTGGCGCGGCCGTCGAGCTGCCCAGCGGGCCGCCCGTGGATGATGACCCGGCCGCCGCCTGGCAGGTCCACTGCGCCGCCGTGCAAACGGCGCTGGACGACCCGGCGACCGCGGACCGGGTCCTGGCCAATCCGCACGTCGGCGCCCTGCCCCTGGACCGCGCGATCGACCAGTTCTACACCTCAGACGTGTTCATGCACACCTGGGACCTGGCCCGGGCCACTGGCCAGGACGACCGGCTGGACCCCGGCTTCTGCGCCCACCTGCTGGCCGGGATGGAGCAGATGGAAGAGGCCATGCGGTCCTCCGGACATTACGGGGCGAGAGTCGAGGTGCCCGATGATGCCGACCCGCAGACCAGGCTGCTGGGCTTCATCGGCCGGGACCCCTCCTGGGCACCTGTGCGAACGTCACGGGCGTGAACGCGCTGATATCCGCCGGCCAGGGGCAAGGCCGGCCGGCGTGCTTCGCGAGTGCCTGCCGCTTTCAAAGCGCCCGGTACATGATGTGGAGGCCAACGTATCCGTATACCGGGTGGCGAAACGCCTCCGGCACCGTGGCGAGGATCTGAAAGCCGAGAGAGCGCCACAGCCGGATCGCCGGTGTATTGGTCTCGACGACCGCGTTGAACTGCATCGCCCGGTAGCCGTCCGCGCGTGCCTGTTCAAGGACGCGGCGGCACAGAGCCCGGCCTGCGCCCTCGCCGCGCCGCGCCGGATCGACGACAAAACCGGCATTGGCCACGTGTGCCCCCGGGCCAGGATGAACAGGCTGAGTGTTGGCGCTCCCAATTACGCGGCCGTCGTCGTCCACGGCGACTATGGTGCGCCCGGGCAGCTCCCGCATCCACCCGGTGCGGGCCCGGGCCTCGGTTCTCGTGGAATCCCACGTCAAGGTCTCGCCAGCGGTGCCGACCTCTCTCAGGATCAGCCAGATAGCGGGCCAGTCCTCGGCCTGCGCCTCACGTATCACCATGTGGCAAGCATGGAACAGCCCGCACTCATCTGGCCGCATGGCACGGTGGGTCTCCGCCCGCGGTCAGCGCGCCGGGCGGTTGCGGGATGATTCTGATCGAGGGGCGCGTTGACGGTAAGTGACACGACATGTCGTGTCACTTGGGTGGGCCTGGGCCCTTGACGCGCTCCGGGCCTTGAGAGGTGAGCGTGATGACCGGTTGGTACGCGGAGCGGACGCCGGACGGGCCGGCCAAGGCCATGATCGCTGTGATCCTGCTCGCGCTGCTGCTGGTGGCGGCCGTGCCGGTGGCCCTGCTGGCGGCAGTGGTCATGATGATCCTGGGATATGTCGTCGGCGGGCTCGCACTGTTCGGCGGCTCGGTCCTGGCCGCCGTCATAGCTGTTGCGCTCGCGGGCATGAGCGGAATGCGGCAGCTGCGCAAGCTGCTCTCCGGGGATGGCCTCCGCGTCGTGCGGCTGGACGGCAGCCAGTACACCGATGTCGCCGAGCCGGAGGGCAGCGGCTACCCCAACCTCGTGCAGCTGGACCGCAGCGAGTACACCGAAGTTCGCTGACCTGGCCCTCCTCCCAATACACCGCAAGGTGCGGGGAGAATCGGCCCGGCCTGTCCGCAGCTGATTGATACCGTCAGCCGGTGGCTGACTTGGCTGATCTCTCGCCAGATCGGTATGCACCGCTGATCGCGCCGGTGCTTGAACGGCTCACGTTCGCCGTGGTGAGGATGTCGGTTTCCCGCGCGGCGAGCATGCCCGGGCCGGGTGCCGCCCCGGCCGGCGCTATGCGCATGTTCGCCCAGCTTCGCACGGCTCTGGCGGCCCGCACCGTCACTGGGGCTGGGGTTGCCGCGGTCTACCGCTACCGCGACCCCGATGAGGTGCGTGCTGACCTTGACGGGTTGCGCGCGGCCGGACTGATCGACGTCGCTGGCGACGGTGCCATCGAGGCCACCGAGACGGGCCGTGCTGTGCTGGCCGGGATGTACCAGGCCGGCGCCGAGGTGACCGGCCAGCTGTGGAGCCAGCACGGCGATGCGCTGGCTGGCCTCAATGACCTGGCCGGGCGGGTGGTCCTGGCCGGCCTGGCGACCGGTGGGGAAGCGTACCTGACGATGGCTCCGCCGTATGAGCCCGCCGATGCCACCGTCGGTGTGCTTCTGCATCACCGGTTGTCGGTATTGCGCTACCACCGCGCCGACGCGCACGCCGCGGCGTGGCAGGCTGCCGGACTCACCGGCGAAGCCATGATGCAGCTGCCCGCGGGCCCGGTGCGCACCGCCATCGAAGCGGAGACGAACCGCCGGGCCGGTGTGCCCTATGCCACCCTGAGCGCCGGTGAGCGCGTTGCCCTGCTCGCCGGGCTCGCCGCGCTTCCAGGCTGAACGGGCGCCGTCCGGCCTCAGCGCACCATCTGGGTAGAGTTGGGTGGTGCCCGAGCTGGAGCAGCTGCATGCTGGCCATGCCCCGGCGGTCCTTGCTTTTGAACTGGTGAACCGCGCCTACTTCGCCGCTTCGGTCTCCGACCGCGGCGACGAGTTCTTCGACCAGTTCACCGGACGGCACAGCGCCATGCTGGCTGAGCAACAGGCCGGCATCTGTGCCTTCTACGTGCTCGTCGCCGACGACGGCTCGGTTCTGGGCCGGTTCAACCTGTACGACTTCGAGGACGGCACGGCCAGACTCGGCTACCGGGTCGCTCAGCAGGTCGCCGGCCGCGGCGTGGCGACCGCGACCGTCCGGGAGCTGTGCCGGATTGCGGCGGCGCGGCACGGGCTGCGCACACTGCGGGCGGCCACCTCCCACGACAACGCCGCGTCCCAGAAGGTGCTGGCCAAGGCCGGGTTCGTCCCGGTTGGCCCGGCCACCCCCGCCGATCTCGGCGGTAAGTCAGGCACCTGGTACCAGCGCGACCTCCAGCCCTAGACCTTGATCTTGCTGATGGACCGGCAGCGGGAAGGCTGCGGCCACCGCTGATCATCGGTGTATGCAGGCTAACGATCTTGCGGTGGCGGCAGGCCACACCGTAGACCCTGCCCGCTGGCAGGAGGCGTTCGAGGTCCTGATGTCCCGGATAGCGGGCCGGAATCAGCCAGCGTATGCGGCGGCGCCCCGTCACGTCCGTCATCGCGAAGCATGAGCTCTGCCCGGCGCCGCTCGATCACATACCTCGTGCTGGAGTGAAACACCGCCTGGAACTGATCGAGGCCAGCGGCCGGGGCAGGCCGGTGACCATCTCTGTACCAGGGAAGCCTGCTCCGGCCGAGCAGCCACCAGCCCAGCCGGTCCGCGGCCGCCAGCGCGACCAGGATGACCGCCAGGCCGGGGATCGTCATGAAGAACACCACAGCCACACCGGGCCAACGCGCTGAGCCGCTAGCGCGTTCCCGTCCGGCGCTGGCGTCAGCGGGCCTCCCATTGATGCCGGGTGATCCGGTATATGACCCACTCCCGCCCGTACTCGGTCAATGACCCGGCGAGCGTCCAGCCGACCCGCTGGAAAACCGTGCGCATCGCCGCGTTGGCCGGATCGGTGGGTGCCTCGACAACCTGGGCCGCTGCCTGCTCGAACAGCCAGTCCGTGAGCAGCGCGAGCGCTTCACGCCCGTAGCCCTGGCCGCGGGCGTTTTCCCGCAGGCCGATCCCCACCTCATATGTCCCGGCCGGGAGCTGACGGCCAGGGGGCACGAATGTCTGGATGCGCCCGACCGACACACCACCCACGTCGATGGCCAGGTCAAGCCAGCCATCGGCCAGCTGACCCGACCGCTGAAGCCGGGCCTTGAAGCGGGCCTCATCGGGAGGCTCGGCGATGGCCATGGGGTCGGCGGTCACCATGGCCCGCCATTCCTCATCGACCTCATCCGGCCGCAGTGCCCGCAGCACCATCCGCGATCCGCAGACCCGGACGTCCCTGATAACTGCAGCGGCGCCCTGCTCATCCTGCGGGTCCACGAACCAAAGCTAACCCTATGTGCGCCTGTACTCCTGGACCGCCCACATGTTCCCGTCCGGGTCCTCAAAGAAGCAGTAGCGTGAGCCGGGGGTGCCCTCGGGCCCCATCTGCTGCACGGCACTGATGCCGACGCCCCGGCCGGCCAGGTCGCTGCGGACAGCGTCGAGATCCTCCACGACCAGCTGCACTCCCTTGACCGAGCCGGGCTCACCCAGCGGCAGGCCCTCGCCGATCACCACTGAGCAGGACGAGCCGGGTGGCGTCATCTGCACCACCCGCATGTTGTCGCTCGGGCGTACGTCGTGGTCCAGGTGGAACCCGACCTGCCGGGTGTAGAAGTCCTTCGCGGCGTCCACGTCCTGCACCGGGACGGGAACGACCTCAAGTTTCATGTCCATGAAGCGTCACGCTAGTCCTGGCGCATCCGGCCGTACAGCGTGGTGGGCCGGCGGGAGTCCCAGCGCCGGTAAACCCCGGCGGGCATACCAGCGTTCTTAATTTGTGCGCCCGATATCGGGAGATGGCCTCATGCCGACGGCCGGCCGGCTCTTGCCGTGAGCGCTGCAGGGAGCGGCACCGGCGAGGACGCCCGGCTCGGGCAGCTGCAGCGCCAGTACCCGCGGTGGCTGATCTGGCGTGGCAGCGTCACCGGTCAGTACTGGGCCATGCCGCCACGCGGCCACCCGAGCCGGGGCGGGCTGGTCGGCGCCCGCGATCTCACTGAGCTCGCGTGGATCCTGGCCGAGGCCGAGGGGCAGCTCGACCCATGAGATCACCCGTGCCCGCGCCGGCGGCTACTCGACGCGGTCCAGCGCTGGCTCGGGGTGCTCGCCCAGATACTCCGAGAAGACCAGGTACCGAACGGGCTCGCGGAGCCGGTCAGAGGGCATCACGGGGCAGCTCCCGTCAGCTTGGAGAGGGGCATCAGGCTATCAATCCGTTGAGCGTTCATCTGCTTGGTGGATCAGCCCTCGGGCAGCGGCTGGGGGGTGATCCCGGCGGCGGGCTGAGAACCACGACTCGCAGCCGCTGGGACTCATGAGGTCAGGGCGCTTGCCGGGTGGCCGACGCCGCCAGCTGCGCCGGGTGCGCCAGTGTCTGGTAGACCACGCAGTAGCGCTCGGTCAGCCGCAGCAGCGTCGCAATCTGCTCGTCGCTCGCGCCGGTGTCGAGCTCGAAGCCCAGGCGGATGGAGGTGAACCCGACCGGCGCCTCCTTGCTCACGGCCATCGTCCCGCGGAAGTCCAGGTCGCCCTCGGCATGCACGGTTCCGCCCGTGACCGGGATCTGCAGCGACGTGGCCACCGCCCGCAGCGTGACGCCGGCGCAGGCGACCAGGGCCTGCAGCAGCATGTCCCCGGAGCAGGCCAGCGACCCGTCCCCGCCGCTGGCGGGGTGCAGGCCCGCCACGGCCAGCGCTTTGCCGGTCGCCACCGAGCAGCTGATGTTCTCTTCGCCGAGCTCGCCATGAGCTTCCAGGGTGATGACGGCCGCCTGCGGGTCCTCCCGGTAGGCGTCCTTGAGCGGTTGCTGCACGGCGCGCAGGGCGGTGCTGTCCACGGTCCCTCCATGCTTGCGGCCCGCCAGTGACCTGGACGGATCTGCTGGCCGCGGGCTGGTCTGCTGGCGTCCAGGCTCGCACCGGCCTGCCCCGCGTGTCCACCGGCGAGGCGGCGGTCCCGGGCGTGGTTCAATGGGGCCGTTCCGGGGCCGCTGCAGCCGGGAGCATCTGATGACCGACCGAGGGCGGGGTGACATCCGGCGGCTGGCGGCCGCGTCGGCCATCTCCGGCATCGGCAATTGGGCCGCCTCGACCGCGCTCGCGCTCGCGGTCTACGCAAAGACCGGGTCGGCAGTCTGGCTGTCGGTGAGCTTCCTGCTCACCCAGATCCCGTCAGCGCTGGTGGCCCCGCTGTCCGGAATCATGGCGGACCGGCTCAACCGCCGCCGCATCATGATCACGTGCGACCTGCTCGGGGCGGTGACCTATGCGGGCATGGCGGTCACCAGCGCGCCGCTGCCGCTGATCGCGCTCGGCTCGCTGGCCGCACTACTGCATGCGCCGTTCGGCCCGGCGTCGCGCGCGGCCGTGCCGAACCTGGCCGGGGCGGCGGACCGGTCATGGGCGAACGGCACGCTGAGCGCGGCTACCAACGTGGGGCAACTGGCCGGCCCGGCGCTCGGCGGGGTCCTGTATGCCGCCGTGGGCGCGGGGCCCGCCTTCTGGGCCAACGCGGTCTCGTTCGTGGCCTCGGCGGCGTGCATCGTGGCGATTCGCGGGCGGTTCCGCAGCGAAACCCCCTCGTCTCCCGCGGGCGGGAAGAGGGGGGTGTGGGCGGGCGTCGGGTTCATCTGGCGGCAGCCGGTCCTGCTGACCATGACCGTCGTCGGCGCTATCACGTTCATGGCGACCGAGGCCGTCGCGGTGGCCGACCTGCCGCTGGTCCACCACTTCGGCGTGGGCGGCGTCGGGTACGGGATCATCAACGTCGTGTGGGGAGCGGGCGGGCTGGTCGGCTCGCTGGCGGCGGCGCGGGTCGTGACCTCCCGCAGTGAGCCCGCGGCGGCCGTTCTCGGCTGCCTGATGTTCGGGGCTTTCGTGACGGCTGTCGGCCTGTCCCCGTGGTTCGCGCTCATACCGCTGTTCAGCCTGCTGTTCGCGTTCAGCGACTCGTTCGCCTTCGTCGGCTTCAACGGGATCTATCAGCGCCGGACCCCGGACGAGATCCGCGGGCGGGTGTTCGCGGCCATCGGCGCCGTGATGACGTTCGCGTCGGCCGTGAGCTACGGGTTCGCGGGCTTCCTGGTCGATGCGGTGGGCTGGCGCCCGGTCTACCTCGGCGGCGGCCTGGTGGATATCGCCTGCGCGGTGGCGCTGGCCCTGAGCCTGCGGTGGGCTCCCTGGCGGCCGGCGGAACCCGGGCCCGTCCCGCACGCCACCGGACCCTGACCGGGCATGCCGCGCGCCGCGATAGTGATCAACAGCACCCTGGCCCGGGACCTGGGCCGGTTCCGCCGGCGATGCCGGGAGGCGGCGGCCGCCGGTGGCTG
>Ga0335085_10017701_pt1 | contig 10261 bp, 7 predicted proteins | sample Lox_Sample_45_FD_206712 | JGI IMG/M metagenome (GOLD analysis project Ga0335085, IMG submission 206712) | Soil microbial communities from Loxahatchee National Wildlife Refuge, Florida, United States - Lox_Sample_4.5 | ecosystem: Environmental > Terrestrial > Soil > Wetlands | place: USA: Florida... | reverse complement strand
GACGGCAGCGTCGACCGCCTCGACGAGAGCGGACTCGGCACCGGGAAGGTCGCCTCCGTTCAGCCGAGCGACGCCGAGGCCGATCAGGACATCTGGCAGCTCGCGATCGTCGGCGGGGAGGAGGGCACGCGCCCGCTCGAGCAGGGAGATCGTCGCCGGCGCATCGGTGCGGCTGAGCGTCTCCTCGGCCGCGAGCTGCAGCAGGCGGCCCGCGCGTTCGGCGAGGTTCTCGTCGCGCAGGCCGAGCTCCCGGCGCAGCAGGGAGGTCTGCTCGAGGTGGAAGCCGACGAGCGACGGCGCGGCACCCGCGTCTTCGAGCTGCTTCGCGACCGTCTCGTGGAGGTCCGCGCGCAGGGTCTTCGGCATCGCCTCGTAGACGGCCTCGCGGATGAGTGCGTGCTGGAAGCGGAAGCCGTCCTCCGGAATGGAGGCGTCCGGCTGGACGAGCCCTCGTCGCAGAAGCTCGAACACACGCGCATGCGCCTGTTCTCGCTCGGCCGGCGGGATCAGCTGCAGGACCGCGTCGAGGGAGAAGCTGCGGCCGAGAACGGCGGCGCGCTCGAGCACGGCGCGCTCCTCCGGGTCCAGCCGGTCGAGCCGGGCGTGGAGGACACCCCGGATCGAGCCGCTCAGCGCGACGTCCTCGCCCTCCTCGCCCGCGAACGCGGCGAGCTGCTCGAGGAAGAGCGGGTTGCCCTCGGCGAGCTCGGCGATGCGCTCGCGGACGACGGCCGGCGCATCGAGCGCATCGAGCAGGCCGTGCGATTCGAGCTCCGACAGGGCCTCGAGCATCAGCGTCGCCTCCGGGCGCGCCAGCCACTGCGGCCGGCGTTCGCCGAGCTCCGGTCGGGCGAGGCAGAGGATCAGCACGGGCGCGGCTCCGAGCCGCACCGAGAGGTGCTCGATCAGGTCGAGAAGGGTCTCCTCGGCCCAGTGGATGTCGTCGAACACTGCGAGGAGCGGTTGCTCGCCGGCGAGCTCCTCGAAGAGGCTCCTTGTTGCCGCGAACACCTCGTAGCTCGAGCGCTCGAGCACGGTCTCGTCGCGGCCCGCGTGGCGAAACGCCTCTCGGACCGGCGAGAACGTCGTCCCCTCGCCGTACGGCGGGCAGCGCGCAACGACCACGCTCGCGCGGCCTTCCAGCGAGCTCACGAACTCGCGCGCCAGGCGAGACTTCCCGATGCCCGAGTCGCCGACGATCGTGACGAGACGGACGCCCGAGGAAGTCGTCTCGCGGTAGGCGGAATGGAGCCGCTCGAGCTCGCGCTCCTGGCCGACGAACCTCGTGTCGTGGCGCCGCGGGATGGCGGTCGCCGCAGGATCGATCGACTCGAGCCGGAACGCGATCGTCTCGCCGACCGTGCCCTTCAGCGTCAGCGGATCGAGCCGCGTCGCGCGCACCGCATGCTCGACGAGAGCGTGCGTCGAGGAGCCGAGGACGATCTCGCCCGGGGCGGCTGCCTGCTCGAGGCGCTTGCCGACGGCGACCGCGTCGCCGCTGACAAAGCCGTGCCCGGCGGACGGATCTCCGGTCACGACCTCGCCGGTGTTCAAGCCGATCCGTGCCTCGAGGTGCACGTCGCTGCCGCGGTCGAGCTCCGCGACGCACTCGCGCACGGCGACCGCCGCCCGTACTGCGCGAAGCGCGTCGTCCTCGTGCACGACCGGTACCCCGAAGACGGCCATCACCTCGTCGCCGACGAACTTCTCCACCGTCCCGCCGTGCGCCTCGATCGCCGCGGCCGCGCGCTCGAAGAAGCGGAGCATCAAGGCCCTGAGCGCCTCGGGGTCGAGGCGGCCTGCCAGCTCGGTGTAGGCGACGAGGTCGCAGAAGAGAACCGTGACCGTCTTGCGGCCCTCGAGCGCGCGATTGGAGGGCGCGTCCATGTGCCGAAGGTACACGCGTCTCGTCGGCTCCACCAAGCGCCGCTGCAGAATCCACTCAGCGAGGAGGGCCGCCTCGCTGACGCGGCCGTCATCCCGCGCGAACGAGATGCGAGGCATCCACCGCTGCGAAGCCCGAGCGGCGAACGTCAGGACGACCGCTAGGCACGAGGCGACGAAGTGCGATAAAAGATCCCGACAGCGAGGGAAGGCGTCATCGACGGCGAGATCCTCTTCGGCCGCAGCAGGTCAGAGCGTCTCGCCAGACATCTCGACGCACGTGCCTCCGTCCGAAGCGGCTGTGCTACATGGGGCGGCCGCTTCGTGCCCTTTTTCAGCTCGCGCGGAAGGTGTCGGCCGCGCTGTCTCGAATCGTCGTCGGGCAGGGGTCTACGACGAGGAGGTTCAGCGTGAGCGGTTCATGGCGGTACTTCGGGTCTGCGGTCGGGTTCGGCTTCGGCGTCGTCTGGATGACGCTCGGGGCCAGCTCGGCGATCCTCGTCCTCCTGTGCGCGGCTCTCGGCTTCGGCGTGGCCTTCATCGCGGAGCACGAGCGCGCCGCTCGTGACGAGCTCCGGCCCGAAATTCCGATCGGGATCTCGCAGGCCGAGGACGAGGACGAGCCCCTATTTCGCGACGACTTCAGGCTCGACGAGGACGAGCACCAGGACGACGCGATTCCCGCCGAGGAGCTGGCGCCGCTGGTCGCCGACGGCGATTACGGCTGGCCGGCCCCGAGCTCGTGAGACGCGGCGCGCGGTAGAACACCGGCGTGCGCGCGGGATCCGGCGCAGAGGCGTAGGCGACCGTCGGGTTGGGTGGCGAAGTGACGGCGATAGCAGCCTGACCGGTTGAGCAGGACGGTCCTGCCGCAACTCGGGCACTCCTGTGCCCGTGGCCGGAGGTCGGGACGGGTCATGAGTCCAAGGTAGGGCCGCCGCGTGCGCGCGGCCTGACCCGTCTTGATCACCGTGCCTCCTGGGAGGCGTCTTGAGACGGGACGGATTCCGCGCTACGGTCGGCCGATGGAGGGGCCGCGGCAAGTCGCGCTCCCCGCGGTCTGGGGGCGCGAGCGGATTGGGGCGTGGCTCGAGGAAGCGGGGCCGTTCGCAGTCGCGGCCGCAGCGAGCCTCCTGCTCGCCGTAGACGACGGCGGCTACCTGCCGACGACCTGGGGCTGGGCCGCGCTGGCGTTCGCCTGGGTCGGTGGCGTCGCCATCGTCTTGCGCGAGGGCCGCGTGAGCCGGCTCGAGCTGGCCTGGATCGGCGGCCTGACGGCGCTCACAGCCTGGACCGCAGCGTCGATGCTCTGGACGAGCAGCCAGACTCAGACGGCGCTTCAGGTAGAGCAGACGCTCGTCTACCCGCTCGCGGCGCTCGCCGTCGCGGCCGTCGCCCGCTCGCTCGCCTATCGCGCACTGCTGTGGGGAGCTTGGACAGGTTCGACGCTCGCCTGCCTGTACGCGCTCGCGACGCGGCTCTTCCCGGAACGGTTCGGCGTGACCGATCCGGTCGCCGGCTACCGCCTCTCCGACCCGATCGGCTACTGGAACGGGCTCGGCCTGCTCACGGCGATCGCCCTCCTACTCGCGGCCGGGCTCGCGACGCTCGGCCGCAGACCGTGGGCAAGAGGGGTCGCCGCGGCGACCGTTCCGCTGCTCGTACCCACTCTCTACTTCACCTTCAGCCGCGGCGCGTGGCTCGCCCTCACGGCAGGACTGCTGGCGGCGCTTGCGCTGTCCACACGACGACTCGCTCTGACCTCCTCGCTTCTCCTTCAGGCGCTGCCGGCCGCCGTCGCGCTGTGGCTCGCCTACGACGCCAAGCCGCTGCGCGAGAAGACCGCGAGCCTCGCCGCGGGGACGCATGCCGGCCATACGCTCGCGTGGCAGCTCCTGCTCGTCGCGGCCGCAGCCGCCGCTCTCAGGCTCGCCTATGACGCCCTGGCCCGGCGCGTTCAGGTTCCGAGAAGTGTGCAGCGCGGCTTTGCCGTCCTGCTGCTCGCGGTCGTGGTCGCCTGCGCTGCGGGAGTGCTCGTCCACTACGGCGGGCCGGCCGGCGCCTACGACCGCGTACGGCAATCGGTCGACAGCGGCACGCCCGATGGAAGCAATCTCGGACAGCGGCTCTTCTCTCTTTCCAACAACGGCCGGCTGCGGCAGTGGCACGTCGCGCTCGACGAGTGGAGAGCGCACCGGCTGCTCGGCGGCGGCGCGGGCACCTACGCCGAGTACTGGGCCGCCGCCGGACCACACCAGCCACAGCTGGTCAACGTGCACAACCTCTACCTCGAGACGCTCGCCGATCTCGGGCCGATCGGGCTCGCCGTGTTGCTGACCACGCTGCTCGTACCCCTCGTGGCGGCCGTTCGCTCCAGACGGCGCTCTCTCGTTCCGATCGCGGCCGCGGGCTACATCGCCTGGCTCGTGCACGTCGGCTACGACTGGGACTGGCAGCTGCCCGGCGTCACGATCGCCGCGATTCTGTGCGCGGGGGCGGTGCTCGTCGCCGCGCGCAGACAAGGCGCCGTCGCGCCGCGAACACCTGCGCGGTGGGGCCTGTTCGCGGTCGCATGTGTCGCGGGCCTCGCGGCGCTCCTCGGCCTGCTCGGAAATCGAGCCCTCGCCCGCAGCGCGAGCGCCGTCAGCGCCGGAAACCACGCAGCCGCGATAGCCGCGGCCCACGACGCGCGACGGTGGGAGCCGTGGTCATCGGCCCCGTTGGCGCAGCTCGCCTTCGTCTACCAGCTCGAGCACCACCCGCAGGCCGAACGAGTCGCGTACGAGCAGGCGGTGACGAAAGATCCGCGCAACTGGGAGCTCTGGCTCGGGCTCGTGACGGTCTCGCACGGCGCGCAGTACAGACATGCGCTGGCGCGGCTCGCGCGGCTGAGCCCGGCTGCCGCCGCCGGAGTGAGAGCGAAGAAGCCCTGATGCCCGGTCGCGACCCATTCGCCGATCCCGAGCCTCTGCTCCGCCGCGTCTACGCGTACGTCGCCTATCGAGTGGCGGACCGAACCGAGGCCGAAGACATCACGAGTGAGACCTTCGAGCGAGCGCTGCGCTACCGCGACCGCTACGACGACCGCAAGGGCGAGCCGATCGCGTGGCTTCTGGGCATCGCCCGCAACTGCGTCTACGACGCCCAGCTCCGCCCCCGCACAGCTGCGCCGCGCGAGCCCGAACCGACACACGAGGGGGTAGACGCCGAGGTCGTCGACAGGGTCAGCCTCGAGCAGGCGATGGCCAGGCTGACGATCGACGACCGGGAACTGCTCGCGCTCCGGTACGGGGCAGATCTGACCGTCCGCGACATGGCGAGGCTGCTCGACCGGCGCACGAACTCCGTCGAGGTGGCGCTATCGCGTGCACGCGGACGGCTCGCCACCGCGCTCGACCGCGGCGAGACCGGGACGCACCGGGGCGCCGAGGATTCCGCCGCGCCTCTCGCGGATCAAGCCCTGTAAGGATCGGCGCCCTCCGCCGGTACTACAGGTGATGCGGCGATTCTGGAAGCAGCCCCCCGAGGATGACGTCGAGCGCCTCCTCCGTGCGAACCGGGCCGAGCCGCGCGACGAGTTCGTCGCTTCCCAGGTCAAACGGCTCGAGGCGGGGCGGGGGAGAGCTCGTCCGCAGCGGCTGGGCCGCCGCGTGCTGGTCGCCACCGTTGTGACAGCGCTCGCCGTCGGCGCCGGGGTGGCAGCCGGAGGCGTGCATGTCGCGGGAACGAGCGTCTCGAACCTCGTCCGCGTCGGGAATTCCGGCATCCATGGCTACGGGGACAAGGGAGACAAGGGCAAGAAGGGCAAGGGCCACCACCACCACGGTGGGCCCGGAGATCACCAGTACGTCGTCGCAGTCTGCATCCACCAAAACTCCCGGTTTCACCCCTGGATCGAGCGGGACGGCCCGCCGTTCTGGGCCGCATTTGTCGTCAGGCACATCCCACTGAGCTACATCGTCGGCCAAGACGGGAACCCGGGCACCTGCCCGCCTTAAGCTCGGCGGGCCTCGACAGTCTCGTCCAGCTCTCCGTCGGACGGCTTCGCGTGAGTCGAGCCAGAGATAGACAGAACTTCAGCGTAGAGGGCACCCAAACGCCTCGCCTGTCTTGGTGCGGAAAACTTCTCCTGAGCAGTGCGCCATGCCTGGTTTCCCATCTGCTCAGCACGGGCCCTGTCCTCCGATAGCGCCTCCATCGCGGCGGCCAACGCAGCCGGATCATTCGGCGCCACCAGGATCCCAGTCCGATCGTCCGCGACGATCTCGCTGAGGCCGCCGAGTCGCGAGCCGACGACAGGACGTCCGGCCGCGAGCGACTCGAGTACGCCGAGCGGCTGCACTTCGTAACAGCTACTCGGCGCGACGGTGAAGAGGGATCCCCGTAGGAGCTCGCCTACACGGGCGCGGTCGACATGCCCGACGTAGCGCAGTGTCTCGCTCTCGGCACTCCCGACGAGTGGAGCGAGCGGACCATCGCCTGCGATGACCAGTGGCACGCGCGGCGCGAGTGCCGATGCCGCGACCAGAGTCCTGACTCCCTTCTCGTCCGAGAGCCGACCTGCGTAGAGGGCATAGTCGCCAAGCGGCGCCGGCGTCTCATCGACCGGCGTACCGTGGTGAACCACGTGGATGCGATCGTCGGGGTATCCGGCACGCACCAGCATCCTGGCCACGAAGTTGCTCGGTGCTACGTAGGCATCCACCCACCGTTGCATCAGCCGCAATCGCCGCTGCGCCTCGATGGCGATCCCGTACGCGACGCTCTCGCTCCAGATTCCGCGGGAATTGCGAAGTCCACACCAGAGAGACGAGCCGTCAATGCAGTCTTCGTGAATCTCGCCATTCCGAAGCAAGGTTCCTGCCGGGCAGGCAAAGCGGTAGTTGTGGACCGTCACCACCACCCGCGCACCGCAACGTCGCGCCTCTCGTAGCGCCGCCGGGGTCAGCAGCGGGATGAGGTTGTGGAAATGCACGACGTCGGGCTCGAAGGCTCCGATCGCCTCTCTCACAACTCTCGCACCCTCCGGCCGGTAAGCAAGCGTGAGCCCGAGTCGGACGCGCGAAAGCAACGTTGCGTTCTCGGGGCTCGTTACTTCCAGCCGGCCAACCTCGAGGCCGGCCTGAGGCAGCCACTCCTCGAGAAGGTCGAGGTGGCGCTCCTCGCCGCCGGGAATGCGATACCGATCATGTGCAAGGAGCACCCGCATGCCCGGACTCACGAGGCGTTGCCTTTCGATGAGCGGAGATCCGACTGTTCTCCACGCGGTCCCGAGATTCGAGCCGTTCGCCGATCGGCGGCAATCATCATGACTCAGATCGAGCGCGCAGGTATGCCACGAGTCTTCGTCCGGCGTCCCCGGCGTCACGCTCTAACTCTCGGGCCTTTTTCTCAAGAGCCCCTCTCACGTCAGCGTAATCCTGACACAGTCCTTCAACGCGCTCACTGATCGCCCCCGCTGTGACTTCTTCTCCATACAGGACATACTCCTGATGCCCGAACACCATCTCGTTTATTCCGCGCGCCTTCACGCTGTACCCGAGTGAGATGGTGGGCACCCCCGTCGATAGGGCAGCGATCGCAGCGTGCGTGCGAGATGCGATCACGAGCTTCGCCCGACCAATTATCCACTTCGCCTGACGAGCATCGACGTCCTCTTCGATGATTGTCACTTCATCACCGAGCGAAGTGTGGAACGCGCCCCGCATGAACTCGTAGTCACTCGAAGTGTGTGGCACTAGCACGACCGGGAGACCCGTCACTCTCTGAACACTGCGCACAATCTCCACGCACAGTTTTCCCCATCTAGCTTCGTCGCCATTAGTGACATATCTCGCCATGAGTGCGCTCAGACTCACGGCGACAAAGTCAGACCGCGCTTCGGTATCGGGCAACGCGGAGTCACAGGGTGAGGGCGACATGACGAAAGCAGGGTCGGGCATCACGTGACACCGCTCTTTGAGCCCGAGCTGCGATAGATAGTCGAAACTTCTCTGCTCTCTTACGAATGATCATCGGCTTCCCGTACTCTGTTGCGATCCTATTCAGAGTGAGAAAGCGTCTCGGGTTTCCATAATCCAATGAGAAATTGTCACCGCCGAGAGACAACACAAGCGCGCACCGACTAAGCGAGCGGCCGAGTCGCCCGTACAACAGCCGGCGCGCGAGTCTTTCCGAGGTGCGCTCAGCAGCCTTGAGGCAAGTCCACCGAGGACTCCATCTGGCCGGATACGGAATCGGGGCAGACACGACATCGTGTCCCAGATCGCGCTGCAAGGCGTCGCCGCTTGTGAAATGCGCATCGATGAAGGTGGCTTCGTCTAGGGCGCCTCGGAGGATGTCGATTGTCCCCCGCGTAATGGCCTCGCAGCCGCGGTTGCTGTAGTCACCGTTTCCAACGAGGAGAACGACGGGGCCGCCACTCGAGCCTTTTGGCCCTATCCACTCGGAGCCGCGCACCTAGGGTGAGTGCCAGCGGACGATGGCATCTAGTTCCCGCCTCGGCGACTCGGCTACTGCAAACTCACCCTCAGAGAGCGAGCCGACTGCAAGAAGAGTCACGATCACTTCGTGCTGCGGTATGCCAGCGACCCGATGCATGCGCTTGTCCCTGCCGGCCGTAGCGGACCAATTCAGGAAGCAGGTCGCGGCGCCGCGGCTGTGCAAGGCGTACACGAGCGACATAGCGAACAGTCCACCATCAACGTAGGCCTGACTTCTCTCACTGGGACCGACGAAATACCGCATATCGGCTGTTATGGCGATAACGTGACTACTCGTGTCGCCAAACCCGGCGTTTCCGTTTTGGAGGGCAAGTACTTCCTCTCGCATCGCCGGGTCATCGAACACATGCGCCCGCCACGCTTGCCGATTGCAGACCGACGGTGTGTACTGTGCTGTAGCGACAGCGGCGTTGATGAGCTCGCCGGGAACCGGAGTGGTTCCAAAGTGTCGAATACTGTGCCGCGTTCGCGCAAGCGAATCGAAGCCTTCGTCGACGCTTCGGCGAATGTCCGCCGCAGATATCGTAACAGTGCCTCCCGAAGAGATCTGGCACGATGTCCCATCAAGCGTCTCTCTGAGTAAGGCAGTTCGCTGACGAAGCTCGCCATCTTCCCCCGATGCGGTTCGCCAAGTGAGATACCGTTCAAGAACATTTAGAGCCATCGCGGCAGAGGCATCCCATCCGTGCAGCTGAACGAAGCGCCCAAGGGATTGCACGAGCCCTTGAGCAACCTCGAGGCCAAAGCCTGGTCGCGCATGCGGCAGTGCCATTCCTTTCTCAAGTCGGTGGGCATCTTGCATGATCAGGCCGCGGAGTTTGTCCGGATCAGTCGAGCCGCCGAGCGTCGCAGAATGTATGAGATAGCGCCAACCGTCGTAGAGGTAGTTGGGAATCAGATCAAGAGCCCACAGCATTCTCTTGACTGGACGCGACAGGCGACGCAAATCTCGGTGACTGACGGTCGTCAAGATTGTTCACCTAGCTTGGAGTCGACTCGATGCAAGTGTGAATATTGGAGAGAGATTAAGGCGGCCGAGGGTTGGTCATGAGTCGCATTGGACGCGAGCCGGACCGACCAAAGGAGCGGTGGGCCGTATGCGACCGCGATCCCCCACGCCGCGGCCGTGAGTCCAAAGAAGTAACCGAGTGGGAGCGCGAGAGCGAGTGCGAGTAGCGGTCCGATCAGGCCGACGGAGACGGCATCGCGTCCGCGACGCGCAACCTTAAGAAGGCTGACAAAGCCAATCATCCCAGCTAGGAGAGTCTGCCCGAGGGCAATCGGGATGATGAGAGCGACATACTCGCGAAAGTCCTTCCCGAAGAGGGAGACGACTAGGCCGTGCACCGATCCGATGGCGAGCGTGTACACAAGCATGCAGGCAACAGCCAGCCCGCTCACTCCATAGGCCATTCGAAGCACGTCGAGCCGTTGCTGTCGCCACATGTCGTTCATCGCCTTCATGGCAGGCACGGAGAGAGCGGGCGCAAGGAGAGAGAGGGGCGAGAAGATGGACTCGATCGCCCGATATCCCCCAAGAGCCGCAGTTCCCGCTACAAGCGCGAGCCCGCCAAGAAGCCCGTAGGACAACACGGACCACGCGATGGTTCCCGCTGTCAGCCAGGCACCGAACCCCAGCGAATCCCTTCTCCAAACACGGAACGCAGCTCTCGGCGACGTCAAGCGCCAGCTCTCGAGGGAAAAGAGGAGCCAGATGGACCCAGCAACGGCGCCCAGCCCCCAAGCTGCAACTAGCTGAGTCTCAGTTCGGTGCAGCCAGACTGAGGCAACGAGAAGAAAGGTGACGAGCATTAGTCCGCTACCCACGCACGCGGCCCACCCTCGGCTGGCCTTGAACGCTGCAGGCCTTAGGA
>Ga0335085_10017699_pt1 | contig 10261 bp, 4 predicted proteins | sample Lox_Sample_45_FD_206712 | JGI IMG/M metagenome (GOLD analysis project Ga0335085, IMG submission 206712) | Soil microbial communities from Loxahatchee National Wildlife Refuge, Florida, United States - Lox_Sample_4.5 | ecosystem: Environmental > Terrestrial > Soil > Wetlands | place: USA: Florida... | reverse complement strand
GCCGCGGTGCTCGAAGCGGTCGCGGCGACCGACCCCGAGATCCGGGTGTTTCACCCCGCCTCGGCGATGATCTTCGGCGACGCGCCGGAGAGCCCTCAGAGCGAGTCCACGCCCTGCCGGCCCCAGAGTCCCTACGCGGTCGCCAAGCTCGCCGCGCACGAGCTGGTGGGCGTAATGCGTGAGCACCGGGGCCTGCACGCCAGCTCGGGGATCCTCTACAACCACGAGTCCGAGCGCCGGCCCGAGCAGTTCGTCACACGCCGGATCAGTCGCGCCGCCGCAGCGATCTCGCTGGGGCTCGAGGACGAGCTGACGCTGGGCTCGCTCGATGCCGTGCGCGACTGGTCGTTCGCCGGCGACGTGATGGAGGGCGCGTGGCTGATGCTCCAGCAGGACCAGGGCGGCGACTACGTGCTGGCCAGCGGCGTCGGGCACACGGTGGCCGAGTTCGCCGAGGCCGCCTTCGCCTGCGTCGGCCTCGAGGCCGAGCGCCACGTACGCGTCGACGAGCAGCTCAAGCGCGCGCCGGAGAGCACGCCCAGCGTCGGCGATCCCGCCAAGGCGCGCGAGCGGCTCGGCTGGCGCCCACGAGTCGACTTCGCCGCGCTGGTGGCGCGGATGGTCATGGCCGACCTGGAGCGCCTGAGCCCCTGATCGGCGCTCGGGCCGCGAGTCGGCCGCGCCCCGCCGGGGCGTCGCCGGTGGCGCCTACACTGTCTGGCCTGTGAGGCGCGTCGGCGTCATCGGCCTGGGCTACGTGGGCCTGCCACTCGCCGTGGCCTTCGCCCGCGAGGGCTGCGAGGTGATCGCCGTCGATGTCGACTCGCGCAAGGTCGCCGCGCTGAGCGAGGGACGCTCCTACATCGAGGACGTCGCCGACGAGGAGCTGCTCGCCGTGCGGGATCGGCTGCACGCGAGCACCCGCTACGCCGAGCTGGCCCAGGCCGACGCGGTGCTGATGTGCCTGCCCACGCCCCTGACCGCCAACCGCGAGCCCGACCTCGGCCCGCTGACCGAGGCCACGCGCGCGCTCAGCGAGGTGCTCCAGGCCGGCCAACTGGTCGTGCTCGAGTCCACGACGTACCCCGGCACCACCCGCGAGCGGATCGCGCCGCTGCTGGAGGAGTCCGGGCTGGCGGTGGGACGCGACTTCCACCTGGCCTTCTCACCCGAGCGGGTGGACCCGGGGCGGGAGGACTTCACGCTGCGCAACACGCCGAAGGTGCTGGGCGGGATGACGGCGGCCTGTGCCGGGCGCGCGAAGGAGCTGTACGAGATCGTCTGCGACGAGGTCCGGGTCCTGTCCTCCCCGGAGGCCGCCGAGCTGACGAAGCTGCTAGAGAACATCTTCCGCTCGGTCAACATCGCGCTCGTGAACGAGCTGGCGATGCTCACCGACCGCATGGGGATCGACATCTGGGAGGTGGTGGACGCCGCCGCCACCAAGCCGTACGGGTTCATGCGCTTCGAGCCCGGGCCCGGGATGGGCGGGCACTGCCTGCCGGTGGATCCTTTTTATCTCTCTTGGCGAGCCCGCGAGTTCGACGTGTCCACCGAGTTCATCGAGCTGGCGGGCAAGATCAACCAGCAGATGCCCTACCACTGTGTGGCCAAGGCCCAGCGCGCCCTCAACGACCACGGCATGCCGGTGAAAGGAGCGCGCGTGGCGGTGTTCGGCGTGTCCTACAAGCCGGCGGTGGGAGACGTCCGCGAGTCGCCCGCACTGAAGATCATCTCGCTGCTGCGGGGCCTCGGTGCGGAGGTCTTCTACCACGACCCGCACGTGCCCGAGCTGGGCGAGCTGGGCCTCTCGAGCGTGCCCCTGGAGCAGGCCCTGCAGGACGCCGACCTGGCGCTGATCGTGACCGCGCACCCCGAGGTGGACCACGAGCTGATCGCCACCCGCGCGCGTCTGACCGTGGACCTGCGCGGGGTCACCCGCACCTCGGGCGCCCCGCGGACCGTGCGCCTGTGAGCGCTGCCCCGCCGGGCGGCGACCGATCGCCGGGGCCGCTGCTCGGGGAGCGCGTGAGGGTCGGCGAGGGAGTGAGCTTCGGCGCCTACGTCGTGGTCCACGACGGCACGGCGATCGGCGACGGCTGCCTCATCGCCGACCACGCCGTGCTCGGCAAGCGGCCCCGCCTGGCGCGCCACTCCTCCGCGCGCGGGGAGGTCGGCGAGCTGCTGCTCGGCCCCGAAGCGAGCATCGGCACCGGGGCGGTCGTGTTCGCGGGCACGAGTGTGGGGGAGGGGGCGATCCTCGGCGACCAGAGCTTCGTGCGCGAGCGCAGCTCGATCGGGCCGGGCAGCGTCGTCGGCCGCGGCAGCGTGATCGACAACGACGTGGCCGTGGGGGCCAGGGTGCGGGTGCAGAGCAACGTCTACCTGACGGCCTTCACGGTCGTCGAGGACGACGTCTTCGTGGGGCCGGGCGTCAACACCACCAACGACAACACGATGAGCAGGCACTCGGGGGTCCAGCCGCTGCGGGGCGCGCTGCTGCGCCGCGCCTGTCGCGTGGGCGGCAGCGCCGTGCTCACCCCCGGCGTGGAGATCGGCGAGGAGGCGTTCGTGGCGGCGGGCGCGCTCGTCACCCGCGACGTCCCGCCGCGGGCCGTCGTGATGGGCGTGCCCGCGCGGGTCGTGCGCGAGGTGCCCGTGGAGGACCTGCTCGAGCGCTGGCGCTGAGGCCCAGGCTCGACTCGAGCTTCAGGGCTCCGCTGCGCCCGAAAAGGGGCATCGCCGGGCCCCGAACTGGCCGGCCGGCCAGCGCTGATGCGGTTGAGCAGCCCCGTACAGCCCCGATGACGGTTGACCGGGATCGCGCGGCTGTGCTAGCTTTCTCGCCGACATGATGTCGGGGGTCGAGCTGGGGGAACGGTTGGAGGCGTCGCGCGCTTTCGCACGGCATGCGCCATCCGCGCCGCCGTGTCTCGATCTTGACGCCGGAGGGGTTTTCTGGCAAGGTCATGCAGTGGACCGATGCGCTGAGGACTAAGGCGCTAGGCAACGACTGGCTTCGGGGCTTGTCCGTCCCGACGCGAGGGGCTGATGGGACGGAACTTCGTCCCGGAGAGGGAAGTTCGGGGTCGGTCGAACTAATCCAGAGGGAAAAGGAGCAACACACAGATGAAACGCTTTAAGATCATCGGGCTGTGCCTGGTGGCTGTGTTCGCTTTGACCGCGGTCATGGCGTCCGTCGCGCAGGCCGGCCAGTTCGGCTTTTGCGTGAAGGCGGAAAAGCACTCGGTCGAATACGAACTCAACGGCAAAAAAAAGACGAAGTCGGTTTACAAGGGTAAATTCTCCGACAAGGGCTGCTCGACGCCGGCGCCAGAACCCGGCACATATGGGCCCGAACCTGAAGGCAAGTACGAATGGGCACCCAACACGAAAGTGGTCCCGTTCACCTCGGAAGGTGGCGCAGCCAGCCTCAAAGGCGGGCCTGGTGAACTCACCAGCCCACGCAACGTAGATACAGGCAAGATCCTGAACGCGACCGAAAACGAAGATCAAGTCACGTTCTACGAAGTCAAGCTCAACGGAGCACTGCCTTGCTACAACGCCGAAGAAGAAGTAACGGTGGGCAAAGGCAAAACCGAAAAAAAAGAAAAAATTAAGGTTCTGAAGACGAACAAACTCAAGAGCAAACTGATCGACCACGGCGAAAAAGGCCCGAGCGGTGAAGAACCCAAACCAGGCGAAGTCTGGATGGAGCTGGAAGCCGCCGAAGAAACCATTGGCTCCTTCGGCGAAAAAGGCTTCTACCAGGCCTCGTTCGCGTGCTATCTCGGCGAAACGGCGATCCCGTTCGACGTTACGGGCACGCTCAGCGGCGTGATCCCGGCCGAATTCGTCGAGGCCAAGCTCAAGGCGGGTAAGCCGGCCAAGGCGGGCAAACCCCTCACCTCCAAGGCGACGTTCAACATCGACTTCGGCGCAGGCAAAGGCGAACAGGACCTGAAAACGAAGTTGTTCAACCCCGAATCCATGATGATCGAAACCGTGGCGTCGACCCAGACCGCCACTGACGGAATCATCATCGAAAAGGCGAACCTCGAAAAGGGCTTCTCGATCAGCGACCTCGGGCTGTAAGAGCAAGCACACGGATCTCGGTGGGATCCCACGGTGGGTCCCGTCCGGGTCTCGAAGTAAGCGCAAAGGCGTGCGCGGGTACTGATCCCGCGCACGCCTTTCTTTTCGGCGTCAGGTCGACGGTGTTCGGTCAGCTGTCCGTTCCCGCTTGAAGGGGCCACGGGCGACTGGTACCCTCGCCGGAGAGTCACTTCAAGAGGGAGACTGGCAGGGGAGCTGTGATGGGTGCGTGGCGTCCGAAAGCGGGCGAGAGCGATCGGGCGGAGAGTTCGAGGTGGACGGTGCTGCGTCTGCCCGTAGCGATCCTCTCCGGGCTCGCGCTGATGCTCGCGATCTGCGCTCCGGCGTCGGCGATCAGCCAGCAGGGGCACAGGTTCGTCCTCTCCTTCGGGGAACCGGGCCATGGCTCCGAACAGCTCGAACATCCCTCGGGGATCGCCGTCAACGCGCAGAGCGGCGACATCTACGTCGCCGACCGCGACAACAACCGGGTGCAGGTGTTCGAACCGCATGGCACGGAAAAGCCGACGGTGGTTAAGAGCATCAGCGTGCCCTATCCGATCGCCATCGCGGTCGACAACTCCACCGAATCATCCGATCCTTCCAAAGGTGACATCTACGTCGTCGGCATCACCAACGCGGAGCTCAGGGAAAAAGAAAAGGAAGAAGAAGAACCAGAAGTCTTCCTTGTGTACAAGCTCAACGCCAAGGGCTCGCTGATCGGGAAGCTCAAGAAGATCAAATACAAACACAAGGAAAAGGTCGAAGGGGAAGTCGAAGAAGAAGAATTCGAAGAAGAATTCGAAGAAGTAAAGGGGGTCGCGGTCGACCCCAAGGGCTCGGTGTTCGTCTCCCAGGAAGAAGAAATCTACGAGTTCAACAACGCGTCCAAGAACAAGGGGATCGCCCACATCGAATCCGAAGGGGCCGAAGCGCGGCCCGGGCTCGCGGTCGACGGGGAAGACAACATCTATTCAGGCGTCGAAGAAGCGACCGAAGCCAGCAGCCTTGAAGAAGAACTGAGCACCGTGATCGAAGCCGAAGACGAGCTCGCCGGCATCCTCCCTGAAGAAGGATTCGCCGTGGTCACCGAGCTCGGCCCCAAAGGCGAAGTCAAGGTGCCCCAGTTCGACCCGCAATTCACGACCGGCGTCGCCGTCAATCAGTCCGGCGAAGCCCTCGGTGGCGTCGACGAACGCAACGACGTGTATATCACCAACGTGTCGCCGGTGGCCAGCACGATGGGGACCACGGTCGCGGTCTTCAACCCCCGGCACGAACTGATCCAGCGGATACCGGTTCCGCGCGGGGGCGTAGGCCAGTACGGCAGCGGCATCGCCGTGAACCCGAAGACGGGCACCCTCTACGTGGCCGACGCCATCGCCGACGATGTCGAGGTGCTCGAACTGGAAGGACCCGGCGCGCCGAGCGTGGGCGGGCTCACGGCATGCACGCCCGCTGACGGATCGGGCTGCCCGACGGCCGCGGGGGCGGTGAAGCTGTCGGCCCGCGTCGACCCGCGGGGGAGCGAGACGCACTATCACTTCGAATACGGGCCCAGCGCTTGCACGCCGGAACCGTCCACGTGCGCGAGCACTCCCGAACAGGATGCGGGGAGCGGCTACGCCGACGTATCCGCGGTCGAAGAACTCACGGGCCTGCCCGCCGGCACCTACCACTACCGCGTGGTGGCCAGCGGGCTGGGCAAGGCCTCCGAAGAACACATCTTCACAATCCTCGCGTCGCCCGCCGACGCGCTGCCGGACGGCCGCCAGTGGCAGCAGGTCTCCCCGCCGGAAAAGCACGGCAACGAACCCGAACCGATGTCTGGGCCCCCGCCGTTGGGGAGCACGCTGCGAGCCTCCGAAGATGGCTCGGCGATCACCTACTCCGCGGACGGCCCGATGGGGGAAGGCATCGAAGGCAGTCGCAACCCCGAATACGCCCAGATCCTCTCCATACGCGGGCCGGGCAACTGGAGCTCGCGCGACCTCTCGACGCCCAACGACCAGGGCCAGGGCATCTCCCCCGGGAAGGCCAACGAGTACGCCGACTTCTCCTCCAACCTCGCGCTCGGGCTGGTGGAACCGTGGGTGGGTTACGTGCACGCCCCGCAGTGGGCCGAACCGGCACTTTCGCCGCCGGTCTCGCCGCAGGAAAAGAAGCTCCAGGCCGAAGGCCTCGAATACCAGGAAAAGACGATCTACCTGCGCGCCAACCCACCGCTGCAACCGCAAGCGGCCGAAGCTGCGAGCTTCGAACGGGCCCTTGCGAACGGCTCGCTGATGGGGAATCCCGGCTACCTGGCGCTTGTCGACGAAGAAAACGCCCCCGGGCACCCGTTCGGCGGCGGGTTCCTCGCCCCCCACAACCTGGGCCTCGAATTCTCAAAGCTCGCAACGCCGGACCTCAGCCACGTCGTGTTCAAGTCCTGGAAGGCCGCGCCGGGCGTGTACGAGTGGGGCCCCGAAGGCATCCAGCTGATCAGCCTGCTGCCCGAAGGCTCCGCAGTCTCGTGTAGGGCGGCGGCCTGCAAGCCGGGCGGCCCCGAAGAAGTGCAGCCGGGCGGCGTGGAGTCGAAAATGCTCCGCAACGCGATCTCCGACGACGGCACGCGCATCTTCTTCTCGGCCGGCGAACATCTGTACGTGCGTGACACGGTCACACAGGAAACGCTCCAGCTCGACGTCGTCCACGGCGTCACGAGCCCCGGCGTCCCCAAAGCGAGGTTCACGACAGCGAGCACGGACGGCTCGAAGGTGTTCTTCACCGACACGCAGCGGCTCACCCCCGAATCGAAAGCGTCTGCAGGGGCACCGGGATCGCCCGACCTGTACGTCGCCGAACTCAGCGGCGCAGAAGCGCCCGAAAGCCCCCTGGCCGTCAAGCTCGTCGACCTGACATCCGAAGGCCTCGCCGGCGAAAGTGCCAGCGTCCCCGGGGACGGCGACTTCGGCGGCGGCGTGATCGGCGCCAGCGATGATGGCTCATACGTCTACTTCGCGGCCAGCGCGGCACTCGCCCCGGGATCCGAACGCGGAGACTGCTACTCCGAAGGAGGGACCTGCAACCTCTATGTGCGCCATTACGCCGGCGGCGAATGGCAACCGGCGCAGCTGGTGGCCGTGCTCTCCGGCGAAGACGGACCCAGCTGGGGCGACGACCGGAGCGGGTTCCCGGACGACCTCAGCGACATGACCTCGCGCGTCTCGCCGAACGGCGAATGGCTGACGTTCATGTCCAACCGCAGCCTGACGGGCTACGACAACGAAGACAGGGAAAGCGAAGAACCAGGTGAACGCCTCGACGAGGAGGTCTACCTGTACCAAGTCAGCGACGGCGACCTCGTGTGCGCCTCGTGCGACCCGACGGGCCAGCGCCCGGTGGGTGTGTTCGAGGAAGCGAATCGCTTCCCCGACCAGGAACACACCGAAGGCTCAGGCCTCGTCATCGATCGCAACGGCACCTGGAACGAACGCTGGCTGGCGGGGAGCGTACCCGGATGGACGCGGACGGACGGACAAGGCGCGGCCTACCCGTCCCGTGTCCTCTCCAACAGCGGACGCCTGTTCTTCAACAGCACGGACGCGCTCGTCCCCGCCGTCGAAGAAGAACTGAAGGCCGGCAAGACGAGCAAGGAGAAGGTGTACGAGTATGAGCCCCAGGGCCTCGGAAGCTGCACCAGTGCCGGCGGTTGCGTCGGACTGATCTCCTCGGCCGGGGCCGAACACGAAACAGCGTTCCTCGACGCCTCCGCCAACGGCAACGACGTCTTCTTTCTCACGGCCCGGCCCCTCGTGCCGACGGACATAGACGAAAGCTTCGACGTCTACGACGCGCACGTGTGCGAAGCCTCGTCGCCGTGCCTGCCGCCGCCCGCCGCGTCCGAAGTGCCCTGCGAAGAAACGAGGACATGCAGGCCCGGCAACTATCCGGCCTCGGGCTATCAGGCCGCGGCGAGCACCACAGGCACGGGCACGGGCAACGGAACTCCGAAGGTGCGGGTGCTGGGCGAACAGACGGAACAGAAACCGAAGCCGAAGCTGACGCCCGCGCAGCAGCTCGCAAACGCGCTGAAGGTCTGCAAAGCGGAGAAGAGCAAGAGCACGCGCGCCGCGTGCGAAAAGCGCGCGCGGGCCAAGTATGGCCCGCTGATCCGCGCGTACGACCTCGCCAACGCGCTGAAGGCGTGCAAGAAGGACAAGGCCAAGGCCAAGCGTGCCGCCTGTGAAAGGCTCGCTCACAAGAGATTCGGGGCCAAACATGCGACAAAGGCGACGCAGGGACGAGTGGGGCGGCGATGATGGCACGGCCCACCAGCCACTTCTCGGGGCGCGCGGCCGCCGCCGCGGCCGCCCTCGCTGCCCTCGTGCTGCTGATCGTCCCCGCGGTGGCATCCGCCGCTGGGACCCCGCCCCACTGGCGGGTCGAATCTCGCCCGGCGCCGACCAACCTGCCGCTCGAAGGTCACGGGCGTCTCGAAGTCGTGGTCACCGACCTCGGCGGCGCGGTGAGCGGGGAAGCGCAGGAAGTCCAGGTCACCGACAAGCTGCCCCCGGGGGTGGAACTGAATCTGGAAGCGGCACACCCCGTCGAAGTACCAACCCACCCGAAAGGGTGGGCGTGCCCCCTGCCGGCGCCGAAACAACCGGTCGTCTGCACCTTGCGCCAGAAGCTTCGCGCCTATGGACAGCTCGAAATCTACATGGAAGTCAAGACACACTTCCAAGCTGCCGCTGAACCGCTGAACGAAGTGACCGTGACAGGTGGTCAAGCACCCGAAGCAACCCTGCGCCGGCCTCTGAAGGTGAACGGGCAGCCGCCGAAGTGGGGCGTGGAACAGCTCGAACTGCTGCCGGAAGCGGAAGACGGCAAACCCGACACGCAGGCCGGCTCACACCCGTTTCAGCTGACGACGGCCTTCTATCTCAACCAGCGCGAAAGCGCCCACCCGGCGATCGCCCTGCAGCGCAACCTCAGCTTTCGGCTGCCACCCGGCCTGATCGGTGACGCCAACGTCGTGGGCGATGCCCACGCGGTCAAGCAATGCGGCGGCGTGGACTTCGGGGCCGAGTACGAAGAAGGCGAGAACGGCTGCCCGCCCGACACCGTCATCGGCGAGGCCAGCCTGACGTACTACGAACCGAACGTCCTCGGGCACCAAAACTCACCCGTCCCGGTCTTCAACCTCGTGCCCGCGCCGGGCGAGCCGGCACGCTTCGGCTTGGAGGCGGACCACGTCCCCGTCGTGCTCGACACATCGGTGCAGACCGGGGGAGATTACGCCGCCGTCGTGAAGGTCCTCAACGCGTCGCAGGCCGTCCAGGTGCTGGGCGCGAGGGTCACGATCTGGGGCGTTCCCGAGGACCCGAGCCACGACGACGCGCGCGGCTGGGCCTGCCTCGGCTACACGACCGCGGAATCGTGCGAAGCGACCACGATCCCCGACCCGACGGCGTTCCTGACGCTCCCCACGTCCTGCACGGGGCGCCCGACATCCACCGTCACCGGCGAGTCGTGGCCCCAGGGAGAACGGGGGGAAGTGGCAAGGATCGGCCCGGGTGAAGGTGAAAACTCCGAAAACACCACCTTTGAATTCCCCTCTGCCTTCACCGGCTGCGACCTCCTCAACTCCGGCTTCGAACCGACGCTGACCGTCGAACCCGACGAGCACGAAGGCAATACGCCCACCGGCCTGACGATGCACATCCACATGTCGCAGCAATCGAGCCTTGAAGCCAAAGGCCTGGCGCCGCCGGCGATCAAGGACACGACGGTGGAACTCCCTGAAGGCGTGTTGCTCAACCCCGCCGCCGCAAACGGGCTCCAGACATGCCTTGAGGGTGAAACCGAAGTGATCCCGGGCGTCGGCAGTGGCGGCATCGGATTCACCGGAGATCGTGAACTCGGCGAGGGGTTCGATGGTGCGGTGCCGACGTTCACCGGAACGCTCCCGACGCCCACGGAACCGGGAACGAACTTCTGCGCGAACGCCTCGAAGGTCGGAGTCGTCCACATCAAGACCCCTGACCTCCCCAACGAACTGGAAGGCGGCGTGTACACCGCCGCGCAGAACGCCAACCCGTTCGGCTCGCTGTTTGCGATCTACATAGTCGCCCAGGACCCCGTGTCGAAGGTGCTCGTCAAGCTGGCCGGCGAAGTGAAA
>Ga0335085_10017698_pt1 | contig 10262 bp, 10 predicted proteins | sample Lox_Sample_45_FD_206712 | JGI IMG/M metagenome (GOLD analysis project Ga0335085, IMG submission 206712) | Soil microbial communities from Loxahatchee National Wildlife Refuge, Florida, United States - Lox_Sample_4.5 | ecosystem: Environmental > Terrestrial > Soil > Wetlands | place: USA... | reverse complement strand
TTTTCTCACTCATCTGGGTAAAAACGCCCTTCCTTCCGGTTGCTCCACCGCCCGGCCGGCCTCCTAATACAGACGCCGCTTGCGCGAGCCAAGCGGCGCGCGCCTCTTTCATGCCAGAACTTGGCGCAACGATGACCGCCGGGTTCAGGGCGTCAGGATCAGGGATCCCGTCGTCTCCCGCGCTTCGAGCGCCCGGTGCGCCTCGGCGGCGTCCGCAAGGGGCAGCCGTTTCCAGATGCGGATCGAGACCACGCCGTCGCCGACCGTCCGGAACAGCTCGCGGGCCATTTTCTCGAGCCGCTCGCGGTCGGCCATGAAGGTAAATAAGGTTGGACGCGTTGCGAACAAGGACCCCTTGCGTCCGAGAAGCCCTAAGTCGAAGGCGTCAATCCCGCCTGAGGCCGAGCCGAAGCTCACGAACATGCCGAAGGGCCTCAGGCAATCGAGCGAGGCCGGGAACGTCGCCTTGCCGACCCCGTCATAGACGACGGCGCATTTCTCCCCCTTGGTGATCTCGTCTACCCGCTTGGCGAAGTCCTCCTGACCGTAGACGATCGTGTTGCGCGCGCCCGCCTTTTTGGCGAGCCTGGCCTTCTCCTCTGTGCCGGCGCAGCCGATAACCCTCGCCCCGAGCGCTTTGGCCCACTGGCAGAGGATGAGGCCGACGCCGCCCGCCGCGGCGTGAACGAGAATCCAGTCGCCCTCCTTGACCCGATAGGTCTGCCGCAGGAGGTATTGCGCGGTGAGACCCTTCAGCATCATCGCCGCGGCCGTGTCGTAAGCTATGGCGCGCGGCAGCTTGACGAGGAACTTCGCCTCGATATTGCGCTCCTCGGCGTAGGCGCCGGGCGGACCCGCATAGGCGACGCGGTCGCCGGGCTTGAAGTCCCTGACGCCGGGCCCGACCTCAACGACCTCGCCCGCGCCCTCCGTGCCAGGCGTGAAGGGCAGCGGCATGGGATAGAAGCCGGTGCGGTGATAGGTGTCGATGAAATTCACGCCGATGGCGTGCTGACGGATGCGGACCTCGCCCTTGACGGGTTTGGACAGGTCGACGTCTTCGAGTTTCAGGACTTCCGGACCGCCCGTCTCGTGAATCCGAATCGCACGCATGGACTATCCTCCTGGCGATGGGGCAAACGGATGTCGCGCATACTCGGCCGGCGCAAGCCTTTCTTTAACCGCACGAACCGGCGCGGATCAATGAGCGCCGCGCTACCGTCAAATCCGCCCCTTGCGCGGCGAAACAGCCGCCCGTATAGCATGCCCTCGCTGAAGAAGCGCCCGGAGCACGCATCTTCCCAAGCGCCATTGCGCCCATCGTCTAGCGGTCCAGGACGCCGCCCTTTCACGGCGGAAACACGGGTTCGATTCCCGTTGGGCGCGCCAATAAATTCAATGGTTTATCCGTGACGAGCTCCTTTCTGTCCGATCGCTGTCCAATAAAGCGGCGCGGTTTAGGGTGGAGCCAGGACGAGTAGAGGCGAGTTACCCCTTCCCCCATGATCCCCATCTCCATCACCCCCGCCGCCTTCGACGCGCTCGCCGCCACGCTCCCGCTCGGGTCAGTTAGCTTTGAGCCGCAGCTAGACGAGAAGGGCGAGCGGCTGATCTGGCTCGAAGAGACTTGGGTGAACAAGCTCGCCTACCTGCGCGGCCCCGGCGAGAGCTACAGCGACGTGATTCTGCGGCTGGTCGAAATCCAGGCGAGGTCATGATCCGGCTTCGATGCGTCCTTCGACACCTGGATAGCGCTCTGTTGATCCTCGGATTGCTGCTGTCGCTCGGGGGAGCTTGGTGGACCGCATCGGCGGTTGTCATTGACGAGAAAACCGCTGACCAGCTTGCGGCTCCAAAGTGGAACGAAAATCCAGAGCTAAAACAGGCGCTCCTCGATCAGTCCCACGCCGCACGAAACGGGTTGAAATTAGTCGCGCTCGGATCCGCGATTCAGATTCTCGGCGTGGTCTTGCAGGCGACCTCTGTCGGGAAACCGGTTACCTAGCGCCAGACCACGGAGATGACCTTTAAAAATGAAGTCTGCGACAATCCTCCTCGCCGCCGCCATCGTCGCTCTCGGCCTCGCCCTGTCCAGCGGCATCTATACGGTCATACCGTTCGACCGCGCTGACGCCCCTCGTGGCGTTTGGGTCTTCAACAAGTTCACCGGGTCGCAGTGCTGGTACGAGGACGTATGGGATGCTGCTTGCCCTGAGAGCGTGCGCGTGACCAATAGGCCTCGGAGTTGAGCTGTATCAAGTCGCGCGCAACGAAATCTGCGATGCTGACGTGGTCAGAGCGGAAACCCACCTAATAGCCTCTGCGTGAGGCGGACGCGGATCCCTCTGAAAGCTCGGGCCGAGGCTGGGAGACGCTCCGGCCCGAACTTTTTTCGTGAGTATGAGAAAGAAAAGAGGCGTCGGGCGAGCCGTCCCCTGCTCAAGCGCCGACACCCTCAAGTTTGTTGCGAAAAGCGGCGTTGGCGGCCAGCCCCCCGCTGGCGCCTCCTGCCCGAGGCCCCCTTTTCTAGGGCGAGCGGATTCAAGCACGGCGCGTTGTGATCTGCCGTGACGGCGCTCACGGCGCGGGAGCGTCTGCCGTCGTATGACTTAGTGGGGGCTCGAGTAGGCGAAAAAAGAAGCCCCGCACATGTGGGCGGCGGGGCGGGGCGAGGCAGAGCGTCCCCTCGAAGGGGACGCCGAAACTACCTGATTTCCGTCGTCGGCCGTCTCGGCGCCATGCGCCGGCCGGTGAGTGCTGCAGCGACGTGATTTTGCGGCTTGTCGCGTTTGGAGACGAGGGCTAGAGCCGAGGCGGAGGGGGCATGCCGACATTGTGGCATTTCACGACGTGGCTCGACCTGTTCGACCACTGGCAGACACTCGCGGCAGGGGTCCTCGCGGTGCTGGCGGCAATATTGACGATTTTGCAGACTAGAAGCTCGGCAAAACGAGAGATCGCCGCCAGCAAAGAACAGACGGACGTCGCGCGGCAGCAAGTTGAGACAACCCTTCGTCTAGAGCAACGACGCATTGCACGCGAAGGCTATGCATTTTCAGCTCTGTTGGAAGCCGCAATGGCCCGGGTGCTTTCAGAGGTGGCCGAGGCTAGAGGCGAACTATTGCCGTCAGCCGCTCGGCAGTGTTTCACAAAAAGCGCGTTCTCTGAACTACGAAGTGCATGTGTCAGGCAAGGTGGCCGTTTGACGGCTGATTTTCTTAACCTCGAGTGCGAAATTGACAGTCTCGCATCAAGTTTTATCGAGGTCGAGGGCTTGTACCGTGAGCGCTTGCGGGATGGTGTCCCTCAGGGGTTAACAGACCAACTCAGCCGTATTGAGATCAAGGCGAGTCACCTACGTGAGGAGGCAACGGCAGGGATGCAACGAGCAAATGCTTTGCTAGCCGAGTCGGAGAGCGTTGACCGCGGTTCGAATGGTTGAATGCCCCCGCGCGGCCTCGGCGAGAGCTAAACCGACTGTCATCTTGCGGCGGGCAGATTCGGACCGGAGGCCATGACGATCGACCCTTTCTGGACGCGCGCGGCGGCCCTTTGGGGAGCCGGGCTAAGCACGTTGCGGCGGCTATAAGGGCGTTGTGGGTTTCCTTAAAGAGCGAGAGCGAAGACACGGTGATGGTGAGCTGCATCGGCAACCAAAAGGTGGGGCCAAACAACCGGTGGCTCGTGATTTTCGGTTGGCAAGGGTCGCGGATCTTACCTTGGTTTTGGGTGCCAGTCCTGGTCTACGTCTCGACGGCTCGAGCGGGCCGGATGAATGCTGCCTTTAAGTAGGTTTAGCCTTCAGCGCCCCGCCCCAGCGTCGCGGCGCCGACCCCGGCCGGCCGTTTCATGACGACGAAGCCCGCGCGCTCGAGGTGCTCTACCAGGCGCTCCGCCGTGATCGCCGCCATGTATTCGTCGGCGTGGTGCACCCTCTTGCGGCCGTGGAACCGCAAGGCGAAGGCGAGCGCGTCGGCAAGGTCCATCGAGTCCGCGGGAGTGAGCTTGTCCGGGTCGTCGGGCATAGGGCGATGGTAGCCGCCCGGAGAGAACGTAGCAAGAACGCCCCGCACGCCGCATCCGAACAAAACGACCCGCCGGGCTGTATTGCCAATCGCTGGAACCAGTCCGTCCAGCGGCCCGCCAGCCGTTTACGCCCTTGAAGCCCCAAGGGGGCGGCTGGCGGTGTCCGTCAGGGCGTTGAGCTCAAAGATGCCCTCCGATCGAGGCGCCGCGCCCCACGCGCTGCCTGATCTCCCGCCCCCTGGATTGCCTCGCGCGTTTTCAGCTAGTCTAATGCGCCAGGACACCACAGCATGGACGGCGATTGACTTCGGGTTGAGCAGGTTGCCCACGCTCGGCGTCCCAACGGATATGGCGCAGGCTTAGCTTTCCAGCCTTGGTTTCTTCCGCGCGATGGTCTCCGCCGCGCGGGGTTGTGGGCGAGCGTCGCCGGTGGCATCGTGTACCCTGCCTTTTCAAAGCGAGTCTAATGGCGCGGGGGCCGCTCGGTTTCTTCGGCGATTCTAGCTCGACCGTCGCCCGCGCCCCCGCGCGCCCGCGCGCTATGATAGTCTCAAGGGCGCGTCTCTTCGGGAACGCGATCCGGCTATGGGTGTCCCGTGCCTTGCGAGGCGATATCCTCGACAAAGACAGATACGCCGCATTCGTCAGTTACCGACACATCGAGCCCGATCGCAGTTGGGCGATCTGGCTTCACGGCGCGCTTGAATCATACGTAGTCCCCTTCTCGCTGCGGAAAGAGTCTGATCGAAGGCGCGTTGGACGCATTTTTCGCGACGAAGAGGAACTGGCGGCTTCCCCTCACCTAAGCGAGGAACATACGGGAGGCGCTTCGCCGCTCCAATTGGCTCATCGTTGTTTGCTCGCCGAGAGCGAAGTCGTCACAGTGGGTGGATGCCGAAATCCGATATTTCCGGGAATTGGGCCGAGACGACCAAATTCTGGCTTTGCTTATTGAGGGCTAGCCGGCGACGGCCTTTCCCGAAAGCCTCTTCGAGATACGCCAGTCCTGAGACGGGAAAGCGGTCTTTGACCGCGACGAACCACTCACTGCCGATGTCCGGCCGGATAGCAGAAACTTCCGCAAGACCCGTCGGCTCGCAAAGCTTCGGCTTATGGCAACAATTCCCGGGTACCGGTTTGATGAGCTTCGGCGCCGCGAGCAGGAGCGGCGGTTTCGACGGACCGTAGCGACGGTGACCGCCGGGCTTGTTGTCCTGGCTGTTGTCGGGTCGCTCGTTTTCTTCCTCGCCGCGAGTCGCAACGAAGTTGCGCAAAGAACCGCCGAGTCGATCAACAATGACCTTGGCTTCGAACCGGGCACGGCCCTTACGGATAGACAGCGCAATGCGCTGTGGAAGCTTGCCCTCGCCGAAGAGGCGGTGAAGAGCGACTTTGTGTCCATCCTCGCCAGAAGCCCCGAAGAGACGATCCGCGTTTCTCCAGGGCTTTTCCTGATTTCACGTGCTCTGGGATTGCAGAGGCGAGCCAGGCGCTCGACCTCGTGCTCAATCAGATCGGGCACCAATCCCGACGCGCTCCGTGCGCTGGCGGAAGCGCTCCAGGCTTTGCCCGTCAAGCTGACCGAGCCGCAGGCGAGCCAGGCGCTCGACCCGGTGCTCAAGCAGATCGGGCACACGACCAATCCCGACGCGCTCCAGACGCTGGCGCAGGTGCTCCAAGCGTTGGCGCCCAAGCTGAGCAAGGTGCAGGCGGAGCAAGCTTCCGAGGATGCTGCGGCGTCGCTGGCGTGGGCCGCCAATGATGAGGAAGCGGCCGAATGGGCGCGTGCTCTCGTGACGCTGGCACATCCGGCCAAACGAGATGGAATGGTCGTGAACATAATCGCCTACCCTGCTTCGGCCGGATCGGCGACTGAGATTTTGCTTGGCCCGATCCGCGCGGCTTACCCCGACTCCCCGGCCAAAGAAGCCGGAATTGAACCCGCTTTGGCGTGGTTGGCGAAAACATTCCCCGATGTTCTTCACCCTCCGCTTTGCCCGGAACCGCTGCAAACTGGGCCCAACTTGAAATGTCCCTCAGCTCGCCAACAAGACTGAGACGCTCTTCGGGTTGAACGGCCTCCCGCGCTCGCTCAGGACCCCTCGCGCCGCCATTTCCGCCGCTATCGCGCGCAGGCTGAGCTTTCCGCCCTTTGGCCTTTTCCGGGCGAGCGTCTTCGCGAGCTTGACAACGTCGGGGCGCGCCTCGGCGTGGCTTTTCCGTCCCTCGACTTTCCTGCCGGTCGTCACGCGCTTGCGTCGACGGGCGGCCGCCAGCTTGGCCACGAGGGTCGCCTTCTCGAACTCGGCGACTGCGCCCAAAACCTGACGCACCAGAACCGCGGTTGGCGTCTCCTCCACAAAGAACGTCGGCGCGCTGGCCGCAATAAGCGTGACACCCCTCGCCTTCAACATGTCATGTCCGGCGAGCTGCACCATCGCTTCGTCACGCTGTTCGGGCCAGACCGGCGGCCCTTCGGCTTCATCGACGGGCGGCTGCTTTTGCCCACGCTGGCGAGCAACGCCAAAGGGTTCTCGTTCCGCCAGTTCGCCGATGCGGTCAACCACGGCACGGACGCAGACCGGGCCCGTCTTAGCCAACTGCCCGGGTTTCTGCCCGCCTCGGCGGCCGTCGCGCCGGACAGCGACAAGCGCGACGTGTTGTCGGGTCCGGTCGCGACTTGTGTTGGAATTTGCGAACGCGCCTTCGGGCAGCGTCAGGCTATCCGATCATGCGGCGAGGTCAATGATCTCCGATGACGTGCGCCTCCATCGGATCGTTGGTGGTCGCCTCGCAACGAGCATGCCAGCGTCTTTTGCGGGACTTTCGGCTGAGAGCGCCGGTTTAGCGAAGCGTCGGTGCCGCCGGTTTGATCATCATCCGCCCTCTGAGCGCTGGATGGCGCCTCAAGCCTCGGCAACCCGGTAGCCAATCCCAGGCTCCGTCTTGACGATCTCGGGCGAGGTCGGATCGCGTTCGATCTTGACGCGCAATTGGCCGATGAACACGCGCAGATATTGCGTGTCCTCGACATGCGCCGGACCCCACACCTGAGATAAGATCTGGCGGTGGGTGACGACCCGGCCGGCGTTGCGGAAGAGGATCGCCAGGAGATCGTATTCCTTGGGGGTGAGCTTGATCGGAGCGCCGTCCCGGGTGACGATGCGCCGCTCGAAATCCATAGCGACGCCGTCAATCTCGATGCGCGGGGCTGGTTGGGCCTCGCGCGCCGCATGGCGCAGAGCGGCCCGCAGTCGCGCCGTCAATTCGCCGATGCCGAAAGGCTTCTCGACATAATCGTCGGCACCGAGATCGAACGCCTCGATCTTTTCCGCCTCGCGATCGCGCGCGGAAAGAATGATCACCGGCGTCTGCGAGAACTGGCGGATCTCGCGCAAGACATCTTTGCCGTCGCGGTCTGGCAGGCCAAGATCGAGAACGATGAGATCGGGGGCGCTGGTCGCGGCGAGCCTGATGGCCTCGACGCCGGTCGCCGCCGTCAACGGCTCGTAACCCGCGGCGTTCAGCGCAACCGTCAAAAACCGCTGAATCTGCGGCTCGTCGTCTACGACGAGAACGCGCGGACCCTTCATGACGCCGGCTGTGACCCGCTTGGCGTCGCCTGCGCGCCGGGAAGGCGAACGATGATTCGCGTTCCGCGGCGACGCACCGCGGGGCTCTGCGCGACGATCGAGCCGCCCACCGCCTCGACGAGGCGGCGGCAGATCGAGAGGCCGAGCCCGGTGCCCGGCCTGCGCCCATCGGCGCGGCCGCCGCGATAGAATTTCTCAAAAATCCGTTCAAGTTCGCCTGGCTTCACTCCCGGGCCCTCGTCGGTGACGCTGAGCACCACGTCGGCACCCTCCCGGCGCGCGTGAACGATCGCACCGCTGTCGCTCGCATATTTGTGCGCGTTGTCGAGCAGATTGAACAGCACCTGTTCCAGGAGCTTGCTGTCGCCGCGCACGAACGGCAGGTCGGGCGCGAGGCTCACACGCACGGGCTGGTTGGGGAACGCCTTGCGGCTGCGCTCGACCGCCCCCTGAACGACGTCCGCGACGTCGACCAGATCGCGCCTCACCTTGAGGCCGCCCGCCTCGATGCGCGACATGTCGAGCAGATTTGCGACGAAGCGCGACAGGCGCGCCGTCTCTTCCTCGACTGACGACAGAAGCTCGAGCCGTTCCGCAGGCGACATCTTGTCGCCCAGCGTGCGCAGCGACGTGGCGGCGCCGGCGATGGCCGACAGCGGCGTGCGCAGATCATGAGAGAGGGAGGCGAGCAGCGCGTCCCGCACTTTCTCGTTCTCCTCCATCGTCGCGGCTTTCACGGCTTCCCGGGCGAGGAGCGCACGGTCGAGCGCAATCGCGGTCTGGTCGAGGATCGCGGTCAGGGCGAGTTCGTCTTCGGCGCTGATCGGGGCGTCCGGGGAGTGCGGCTCGAATCCACAGACGGCGATGGGTCCGCGCGCCGCAGTCAACGGGCGAAACTGAAACGCGACGCTGGGCAACGTTCCCGTTCCCCAACCGGCCGGCTCCCTTTTCTGTTGAGCCCAGCGGGCCGCGCTTTGCGCCGCCGCGTCTAGCTGCACGTCGGGCGGCCACGCCGCACGGACCTGAAGTTCGTCGCCTTCCATGACAAGCAGCACGACGCGGCCTCCGCGGGCCGCATGCACGTGCGCCACCGCCGCCCAGAGGACGTCGTCGGGGCTCGAGACGCCCGCGAGCTTTCGCGAATAGTCATAAAGCGATTGTGTGACCTCGGCTTTCCTGATCACGGTCTCGCGCTGGTCGCGCACCCGCCCCGCCAGCGAGCCAACCAGCACGGAGACCGCGAGAAAAATGAACAGGTCGAGCACTTCCTGGGGCTGGGCGACGGTGAACGTGTAGATGGGTTCGATGAAAAAGAAATTGTAAGCGGCGAAGGAAAGGAACGAGGCTATGACCGCCGCGCGCGTGCCGAAGAGCATGCCGCTGAACAGCACGGCGGCGAGGAAGAGCACCGACAGATTCGGGAGCCTCAACAGCGCGGACAGCGCCTCCGCTACGCCGATCGCGAAGGCGACGGAGACGAGCGCTGCCAGGATTTCCGCGCCGAGCCCCTTTGTTTCGAATGCCCATTGCCGCGGCCGCCAGAAGCGGCGCTGCGCCTCTTCGTTCGGGACGATGTGAACTTCTATGGTCCCGGCGCGCCGCATGATTTCGTCGGGAAGCGACCGGCCGAAGAGGCGCGCCCAGATCCCGGCATGCGATTGGCCGAGCACGATTTGAGTGACGTTCTCCCGGCGGGCGAGCCGTAGGATCTCTCCGGGATAGTCGTGGCCCTGGAGCCGCATCGTGTCCGCCCCGAGACGCTCGGCAAGGCTAAAGGTCTTGGCGATCTGGTTAGCCTTCTTCGCGTCCGGCGTCTGGCCAGGCGGCTCGATATAGACGGCCGTCCAGGCCGCGTTGAGGCCGGTGGCGAGCTGCGCGGCTCGCCTCACCACGCGCTCTGACACCTCGTCGGGGCCGACGCAGGCAAGCAGACGCTCCGAGGCGGCCCACGGCCCCTCGATCGCCTTTTGCCGAAGATAGTCGACCATCTGGTCGTCCACCCGGTCGGCGGTGCGGCGAAGCGCCAGTTCCCGGAGCGCCGTCAGATTGCCGGGCGTAAAGAAGTTCTGCGTTGCGCGCCGCGCGGTTTCCGGCACATAGACCTTGCCTTCATGCAGGCGCTCAATGAGTTCGTCCGGAGTGATGTCCACGAGGACGACGTCCGTCGCCTCCTGCAGGACCTTGTCGGGAACCGTCTCGCGAACCGCAACTCCGGTGATGCGCGCGACGACGTCGGCGAGACTTTCGAGATGCTGGATGTTGAGCGCGGTCCAGACGTCGATGCCGGCGTTGAGCAGCTCTTGCACGTCCTGCCACCGCTTGGGGTGTCGGCTCTCGGGTGCGTTCGTGTGGGCGAGCTCGTCGACGATGATGAGCTTGGGCCTGCGCGCGAGCGCCGCGTCGATATCAAATTCGGCAATCGTCCGGCCGCGATACTCGACTGTCCGACGCGGCAGCACCTCGAGCCCCTCGACGAGAACGGCCGTCTCGGGGCGCCCGTGAGTCTCGACGAGGCCGATGACGACGTCCGCGCCCTCCTCCTTGAGGCGGCGGGCGCCCTGCAACATGTCGTATGTCTTCCCCACGCCCGGCGCGGCGCCGAGAAACACCTTGAGCCGGCCCGCGCTCTCCTTCCGGAACGCC
>Ga0335085_10017697_pt1 | contig 10262 bp, 11 predicted proteins | sample Lox_Sample_45_FD_206712 | JGI IMG/M metagenome (GOLD analysis project Ga0335085, IMG submission 206712) | Soil microbial communities from Loxahatchee National Wildlife Refuge, Florida, United States - Lox_Sample_4.5 | ecosystem: Environmental > Terrestrial > Soil > Wetlands | place: USA... | reverse complement strand
TTTCGGATGAGCTTGGTGCCGGAAGGGCGCAAGCTGGGGGTAGAGGGACCGCTGGACACGTCTCGATTTCGCGCAGTATTGAAGCTTGCCGCGGAGAAATCCGGGTGGGGCATGCCCCTGCCGGCGGGCCGTGGGCGCGGCATCGCCTGCTTCTTTTCTTTCGACAGCTATATCGCGCAGGTCGCTGAGGTATCAGTCGGAGAGGACGGAACCGTGCGGGTGAACCGTGTCGTCAGCGCCGTTGATTGCGGGAGGCCTGTGAACCCCGACGGCGTGCGCGCCATGACCGAGGGCGCCATCAACTTCGCACTCACGCCAGTGCTTACGGGAGAGATCACCATCAAAGATGGCGCGGTGGAGCAGAGCAATTTCCATGACTATCAGGTTCTGCGCACGAATCAGGCGCCGGACATCGAGGTTCACATCGTACCCAGCACTGCGCCGCCGGGCGGCATGGGCGAGCCAGGCGTCCCGCCTCTGGCCCCCGCCGTGGCGAACGCCGTCTTTGCCGCAACCGGGAAGCGCTTGCGGCGGTTACCCGTCGCGAAGGTTACCTATACAGAGCGACATAAATGATTGCGAATTCGGCCGTTGCGGCGGTCTCTGACCGCCGTCGTCGATCGGAGATCGACGCTACAATTTATGTCGCTCAGTATAGAGCAGGTTTCCCACGGCCAAGAGGGTTCTCTGCAGGAGTTTGTCCGCGTGCGCGCGCCTCGCTCGAATCACCCATCGACTGTGTGTCCTGCGGGGACAACTGCCGCGGCGCTCCGGAGGGATTCCCCTCAGCGCCATTTGGAATCGTCGAAGCGGCTGAGGTCAATGTTGTCGTCGAGTATGCCGAGGGTCACGATTGCGAACGTAAAGACCGTAGTACCTTCGTGAAGGTGCCCACCAAAGGCCTTTTGGTCGTCGGTCATGGTGATGTGGGCATGGATCCTGCCTCCCAGCACGTACCCATTCACCGCGATCAGGTCCATCGGGACGGAGCGCTGTGTATAAGCCAGTTTCGCCGGAAGCGTGGTGTTGTGCACGGCGTGGACGTGGTAAGCCGTTACAGACCCGACACCGCTCAAAATCACCGCGTTCTTGATCTTCTCGTTTTTGACGGTTTCCTCAAGCCCCTTGAGTAAATCGGTGTTGTATTTGAAGCGAACCACGACCACACGCTTCATCTGGCTGGGGACACTGACCACAGAGGGCACATCCTCTGCGGCAGCGGGTGCGATTGCGCACATAAGCATCAGTATTGATGCCACTAAGCAGATAGTCTTTTTCATCTCTCCTCCTGATGGAGAAAGGTAGCCGAGGCGGGAGTTGGATGCAAGCGTGCCACGCAAGGGAATCCGTGGCCAGGAGCCTCATCGAGGATTCTGCCCCTAATAGACTCGGTCGGTAGGGCCAAGCGGAAAGTTGAGCAGGGAATTACAACATCGATTATCCTGAGAGTTAGGCCTCACAAGCCTGCACGGCGGGGTTTCGCAAGGTTGGCGAGGATGGGTAGGCCGATTCTGCGGCCCGCGGCAGAGTTCGCGCCGGTCAAACGGCCTACGAAGAGGGTGTTCAAAGCAATGAAGTACTCGCATATCGTCAAATCGGCGGCCAAGCACCTCTGGTCAGGCTTCAAGCTGCCCTACATGGTGATGTTTGAAACCACCCTGATGTGCAACATGTTCTGCGAATATTGCATATTCGGGGAAGAGGGCAAGTTTAACGATCTTCAGACTCGCGGCGCCCGCGACCGGATTTTCAAGCGCATCGACGAGTTTTGCGATATGGGAATTTTCGCCCTCAGTTTTTCCGGCGGGGAACCCCTATTAAACCCGAATACCTCCGACTACATCGCCTACGCCGCCGACAAGGGCATGTGGACCTCTATGCCCACCAATGGCTTGCTCATCAAGAAGTATGCGGACGGTGTGGCGCGGCTGGATATGCTGGAAGTTTCTATCGACTCGCTCAACGTGCAGCGTTTCGCCAAGCGGCGGGGCCTGGACGGCCTGTCGCGGATTGTCGACAACCTGGATTATGTCCTGGCCAAGCGCCGGCCCTACACCACGCAGATTAACGCCGCAGTGAACATCGAAAATCTCTACGACCTTCCGGAGCTTGCGGAGTTTTGTAAGCAACGGCACCTGGTGATGCACCCGGAAGCGGTTCACAACGTGATGCGCGACGGGGAACTGCTGCCCGATTCCGAGTTGCATGGCAAGGATCTCGATACGGTGGAACTCTTTTTGCGCGAGCTGCGCATGTCCTACCCGGACAACGTCCGCTTTTACACCCACTACTACGCTTTCTATCGCATGGGCGGATTCGGGGCAAAGTTCCCGTGCCGCCACCCCTCGAAGCTCATTTCGATGAAGCCCGACGGCTCCATCCATTTGCCTTGTGCGTTCGTGACGCTGCACAAGTCGCAAGCACCGTTGCGGGAGATATTCGAGTCCGAAACCGCGAAGAAGATCATTGCCCAGGAGTCTACCCTGTGGGACTTCTGCAAGGGATGCAAGATTGGGTGTCCGTACGAAGTAAGCGCATTTACCAATAGCCCCATGCTGGCGCTGGAATCCGGGCTGAATTTCTTGCGCATTCTGTAGGAAGAATGCTGGAAGTTAGGCGGGAGAACCGGGGTGAATAGGTCCCCATCGCCGTGTGCATGTTTCATGCTTCTCGGTTCCAGCCTCAAAATTGCCGTCACCTATGCTCTTGAACGCAGCGCTTATCCTTGCCGCCCTCGGATTGGCATTTGGCCTCTGGTTCTGGTGGGCCTGTTCGGAGCCCTCGTCCACGTTCTTCCGGCCCGTTCTAAGCCGGGGCCCGCAAGACGGCAAGCGCATATCCCTGACATTCGATGACGGCCCGGCGGAAGGGTTTACAGAACAAGTTCTCGCCATCCTGCGCGAGTACAACGTCCCCGCCACCTTTTTCGTTTGCGGGAAAAACGTAGAAGAGCACCCTGACCTGCTGCGCCGCATCGTCGCCGAGGGGCATGCGATTGGAAATCATACCTACTCCCACTTGTTCGTATACTTCAAATCCCGGCGGCGAATCGCGGAGGAGATCGATCGTACACAGGCGATCATCGAGAAGGTGGTCGGCTTCCGCCCCGCGATTTTCCGTCCGCCCTATGGGGCCCGTTGGTTTGGGCTGGTACCGGTTCTGCTCAAGCGCGGCATGCGCCTGATTCTCTGGTCCGCCACAGGGTACGATTGGAGTAAGGATGTTCGTGGGATTATCGAATCTGCAGTGCGCGAGCTGAAACCTGGGGCAATCATCTTACTCCACGACGGAAGAGAGACACGGCCGGCTGCAGAGATTGACCGGTCACGCACCGTCTTGGCCCTCCCGGAGATTATTATCAAGGCACGTGCCCAGGGCTATAACTTCGCCCCTCTGGAGGATTTCATGCCCCGCCCAATCGGGTAAATCAGTGTGGCAAAATGCACCAGCCCCACAAGCTCGTTATAAAATCGGTGACTTCGTTCAAACAATGATTTCTAGATGCGGTGCTCTTGCATTTGGCGTTCAAACAGGGCAAAAGAGGTCATACATCCTACTCGGACTCAAAGACCGTCGAATGTGGCATTTTGCCACACCCTATGGAGCCTAATCCGCTGCGTTAACCTCACAAACGCCCCTTTTTGTTAGTGAAGTCTAATCAAATCTGCGCCTTATGGATTTCTAAACTCCTTGGAACCCGCCTTGCTCTTCCATAACTTGTGTATGGGTGGCCATGTTCAAGATTCTAGTGGTCGACGACGATGCGGAAAGCCGCGAGCTTCTCTGTGAAGTTCTGGCGGCGAATGGTTACGCCCCGCATGCTGTGGCAAACGGATTGGCGGCGCGGGAGGTCCTTAATCGCGATGGCGAGTACCGCATTGTGATTGCTGATCTTCAGATGCCTGAGGAATCCGGTTTGGAACTCCTCCGCAAGCTCCGCCAACAGAATTCGCAGCATGAAATCATTCTGATGTCTTCGTTCATGAGCGGTGCGGAGAAAATAGCCGCAAGGGCGTTAGGCGCGTACGCCTTGCTCGACAAGCCCTTCCAGTTCAAGGAATTGTTGCAGGCCGTTGCTGGTCTGGCATCGCGGGATTCTATCGGCATTGTGTAATACCAAGGTTTGCCTGGTGGATTGGCACCTCATTCTGGCACGACAAGGAGCAAAGATGGATGTTTCCCAGAGAGTAATTGAGATTATTGCGCGGGAGCAGCACCTCGATGTGAGCAAGATCACGCTGGATTCGAGCTTCGCGGAGCTCGGCATTGATTCGCTGGACGGCGTGAATATCCTCTTCGCGTTGGAAGAGGAATACAAATTGGACATCCCTGATACGGTTGCCCAGAACATGAAGAGCGTCCGCCAAGTGGTGGATAGTCTCACCCGCGTACTGGAAGGCAAGGACGTGTCGGACCTGGTGGCGATGGCCAAAGGCGAATCCACCGCGACCGTCAGCTAATCCTTCGAATTCAAGGGGCCCAACGTGAGGAGAGTTGCCATCACCGGGACTGGAGTCTTCGCTGCTCCCGGGAAAAACGCAGACAGTTTTTTTGAGACGCTAATACAAGGCCGGTCGGCCATTCGCCGCATCCAGCAGTTCGACCCCGGTCCGCTCAGCGTGCAGATTGCTGCGGAAATCCCCGACTATGATCCCCTCCAGCATTTTCCAGCCAAGCGCCTCGACTTACTCGATCGCTTCAGTCAGTTCGCTTTGATCGCCGCGAAGGAAGCCATGGAGTCCAGCGGCCTGCAATTGCGCGATGAGGAGCGTCCGCGCTTTGGTGTAGTGACCGGAACCGGAATGGGGGGCGCGAGCACGTTCGAGTCGGGCTACTTTAAGCTGTTTGCCGAGCAGGCGACGCGTCTGCACCCTTTTACCATCCCCAAGATCATGCACAATGCCGCCACTTCCCAAATCTGCATGGAATTCGGTGCACAAGGACCCTCGCTGACCACCGCCACGGCCTGCTCTTCCTCCGGTCACGCCATTGGTGAAGCCTTCCACATCATCAAGTATGGCATGGCCGATGTGATGTTGACGGGGGGAAGCGAATCGCCCATCACCTTCGGAATGATCCGCTCCTGGGAATCGGTGCGCGTCCTGGCCACCGGCAACGGCGATCCCAGCAAAGCCTGCCGCCCCTTCTCAGCCGATCGCGAAGGTTTTGTGATGGGGGAAGGCGCCGCCATGCTGGTGCTGGAGGAACTGGAGCACGCCCGGCAGCGCGGAGCCAAGGTTTACGGCGAGATTGCCGGTTTCGGCATGAGTTCGGATGCGAGCCATATTACCCAGCCTTCCATTGAGGGGCCCGCGCGTGCCGTGCGCATGGCACTTGAGGAAGCTCGCGTCAATCCCGACGAAGTGGATTACATTAATGCCCATGGGACGGGCACGCGAGTGAATGATGTCACGGAGACGCAGGTCATCAAAGAAGTCTTCCGGGACCACGCTCGCAAAGTGGCCATCAGCTCCACGAAGTCGATGCACGGGCATGTGATGGGTTCGACAGGCGCGGTCGAGATGGCCGCCACGGTGCAAGCCCTGGACCGCGGCGTGATTCCGCCGACTGCAAATTACACGCAGCCAGACCCAGAGTGCGATTTGGATTACGTACCCAATCAAGCGCGAGATTGTTCCCCGCGCATAGCGATTTCCAATTCTTTTGCCTTCGGCGGGCTTAACGCAGTTTTGCTCGTCCGGCGGGTGGAGTAAATGTTGATCCCAAAGCGCGTTTGCATATTGACGCTGGGTGTGGGTTCGGGGCACTTGCGTGCCTCCGAGGCGGTGCAACGCGCCCTTTATGACGGGAATGATCCCATTGAGGTGAAGGTAATCGACGCTCTCGATTCCGCCCGGCGGTGGTTCCACTGGTTGTATGTGGACACGTATTGGTGGATGTTGCGCAATGCCCCCTGGCTATGGCGGAGCGTGTTTGAGCGGCGGCAGAGCAAAAGGCATCGTTCCACGGCACCCGATTGGGTCTTTCGCCAGGGCTGCCGGGAAGCCCTGCGCCAGATCAAAAGCTACGCGCCACAATTGATTGTGGTGACGGAGGTCGGGGCTGCAGAAATTGCCGCGCTGGGGCGCCGCGAAGGCTGGTTCAACTCCCCCATACTCGCCGTGCAGACGGATTTTCACACGGAGCCTCCCTGGGTTCGATCGGAAATTGACGCTTATTGCGTGGCGAGTGAGGAAGCGCGCGCGCAACTGATTGGATGGGGTGTTTTGACGAATCGGGTACTGCTTTGCGGCATTCCGGTGGATTTCGCGTTTGCCTTGCCCTTTGACCGGAGTGAACTGAAGCAGGCCCTGGGCTTGGATGTGCGCCGCCCGGTGGTGCTGGTCATGGGCGGCGGAATGGGGCCGGTGCCCCTGGACCAAGTGGTATCCAGCCTCGAACTTTGCAACGCACCCATGCAGGTGCTGGCCGTTGCCGGTCACGACCGCAACCTCCGCCAACGACTTGAGTTGCTGAGGGGGCGGGTGGCCATGGATCTGCACGTCTTCGCCTGGACGGAGAATATCCCCGAACTGATGGCCGTCTCCGATCTGCTGATTACCAAGCCCGGGGGGCTCACCACGGCGGAAGCGCTGGCGGCGGGCCTGCCGATGATCTTGACTCATCCCATTCCCGGGCCGGAGGAGCGGCACGTACGCTACCTCGTACAGAATGGCGTAGCGCAGCATGCGGAAAACCTGCACGACATTCCGCGTTTAGCGTCTCGCCTGCTTTCCTCCACCGATGAACTTGCTGAGATCCGGCGCCGCGCTCGAGAATGGTCACGCCCCGATGCCGCGCACGCCATTGCCCAGGTGGCCGTGGCGTTGCTCGAGAAGGCCACCTACATTGACTTGCTCGCCACGCCGCCCCAGCGGTCGGGGGAATCAGCATATTTGATGTAGTTAAGATGTCCAAAGTCCTTTGTCATATATCCTTCATCCGTTGAGACTGCGGTCTCCCAGGATTTTTCCAGTGCCCTGCTGGTTTTCCATAAACCTCGATGGGCTGGCATTGGGCAGGGGACAACGGACGACCGACAAAGGGCAAAAGACAAAAGCCCGAGGATAAGGGACTGGGGAGTAATGTTTAGTCAAGTCCGTAAATTCGTCGAACGCGCCATGATTGGCAAGTCCGTGCCGGCTTTGGTGCAGTGGGGCAAACGCGTGCCGCCTTCGGTGGTCATGAGCATTCAAACCGAATCGTTTCGCGAAGTTGTACGGTACGCCGCGAAACATCAAAGATTCTTTGCGCGTAAGCTGCGCGAACATGGCGTTGATCCTTCTCGCGTCAAGCGGCCTGAGGACCTGGGTGACATCTTCACCACGCCTGAAGATTTGCGCACGCTGCCTCCGGAGGATTTCCTTTGCCGCGAGCCGGAGTTGGTCTTCGAGACCACAGGAACTTCCGGCGGTCCCAAGCGTGTTTACTACTCGTATGAGGAATTGGACTTTGCCGCGCGTTACGAGGCGGCGGCGTTATATGAAAATGGCGTCAGGCCCGGCGACCGCGTGGTTTGCACCTTCGACGCCGGTTATTGGGTCAGCAGTTGGGTGACCTTCCTGGCTTGCAAGAGCATCGGCGTCTTTTGCTCGGCTGTGGGCAAACCGCACCCGCGGGAAGTTTATTCTCGCTTGGGTACGTACAAGTATAACGTCATTGTGGCGGACCCCACGTGGCTGGTGAGCTTGAGCGAAATTGCAGAGAAGGAAGGCGCATATCCGCTGCGCCTGATTATGGCGGCCGGCGACCGTATGACCGATGTGTACCGCACCTATGTCGAGAGCGTTTGGAAGTGTCCCGTCATTCTTGCCTATGGTTCCACCGAGCAGGGCGGGGCAGGCATGGAATGTATGCACAAGGACGGCTACCACCTCGACGACTATAATATCTATTTCGAAATTCTCGATCCGGATGAGAACGGTTATGGCGAGCTGGTGGCCACTACGTTGTCACGCCGCACAATGCCTTTTATTCGCTACCGGGTCCACGACGTGACCCGTTTCATTGCCGCGCCTTGTCCTTGCGGCGCTCCACTGCGGCGCATTGAGCGAATTCGCGGGCGGCGGGACGAAATGGTGGTGATGGGCGCAGGGAATATGTACCCGGAAATATTTGAGCACCTTTTGCATGACGTTGCGGGCATTGCCGATAACTGGCAGGTGGCGGTTCGCCAGGAAGGTGTTCACGACGTTTTGGAATTTCGCTTGGAAATGACCAATGGAGTCAGCCCCGCAGCAGTGGAGGCCGCCATCCAGGCGAACCTGAAAACTCGATATCCCGATGTATGGGCCAATCACGCCTGCGGCATGTACCAGCTTGATTTTCGTTTTCTTCCTTCCGGCAGCATCGAGCAGGGGAGAAAGAGAAGACGGCTGGTCGACGAGCGGGCGGTATAAGTTATTTGTGATTTGCGGTTGGCGATTTCTGATGGACATCTGCCCCATCTTTTAACACCGGATGGGACGCGGGGCAGAAGCAATTATTGGCCAGGAATCAAAAGCCTCCGAGGCCGCGAATTACAGACCCAGGACTAGGGACAAAGGACAAACGCCATAATGACAAACACTACGCATGAACCGGCCGACACCCTGATGAATCCGTCCATTTTCTGCGACTTTGATGGGACGATCACGCAGGTTGATGTCACGGACCAGATCCTGGCACAGCTTGCGCACCCTTCCTGGCGCGAAATTGAGCGGGAATGGATGTTGGGAATGATCGGCTCGCGCGATTGCCTGGAACGTCAAATCGCCCTTGTTGACGCAACGGCGGAAGAACTCCACGCGGTCATTGATGTTGTGGCGCTCGACCCGAGCTTCGCGGGGTTTTGCAAGTTCGCCGGGAAGAAACGGCTGCCCCTCTATATCCTCAGCGACGGGTTTGATTACGTAATTCGGCGCGTCTTGAAGGGCGCGGGCCTGGAAAAGCAATTTCGTTCCAACCTGTTCGCAAGCGCATTGCGGGTGGAAGGCCGCCGCTTGGCGCCTTCCTTTCCGCACTCCCCTGAACCGTGCGAGCATGGGTGCGCGACGTGCAAGGCCGCGCTGATTCGCAGGTTGCGGGAGGGCCGGCGCCCCATTGTATTCGTGGGTGACGGTATGTCGGACCGGTTCGCCGTGGAAGTTGCCGATGTGGTATTTGCCAAACGGCACCTGCTGGCGTACTGCCGGGAGAGCGGGATAGCCTGCAATTCTTTCGAGACCTTTCGGGACGTTCAGGTCACCTTGGAGAAGTTGCTTGCCCCAGCGCCCGCCCGGCGTGACCGCCAGGCCGTCGCGGCGCTGCCATGACCCGAACTATCTCTTAAGGAGCGAAGCCCTGGCGAGCGGGTCTATAATAGAAATATGGTAGCGATGACTCGGGAAATTGGTGTCTCGGAAGGGTTGGGCAAGGGTTGGGAGGTGCCGGCATGAGCAGAACTTCGAATCTGGAGTTGCCGGATGATCTGAAGCTCAGGATTGAGCGGGTGGCGAAGGAACGGGATGAAGAGCCCGCTACATTGCTCGCCAATGCCATTGACTCGTTGCTCAGTATTGAGGGAGCGCAGATCGCGGAGGTGCGGCGAAGAGACGCGACGGACGCAGGCGAAACGTACAGTAATGCAGACGCCTTCGCGAAGCTGGACTCCCTTTGGCCCAGCCGCAGGAATCCGCCGCCCAAATGACCGTCCTTTGAGCCAAGCAAGCCTACGACGACCTCGATGAAATTGCCAGGTATCTCGCCGGCTTGAATAACGATGTGGCCGAGCGAACCATCGACCGAATTCAGAACGCCGTCTTGCTGCTCGGGGAATTCCCGGAGATGGGTGCGAAGGTCGATGAAACAGGACTCCGCAAACTCGTGGTTTCCGACACCCCTTACGTTGCATTCTATCGCGTTCTCGGCGACTCGGTGAGCATCCGGGGTGTTTTTCACGCGCGCCAACGCCGCTTTCTGGAATAGGATCGGGAAAACTGCAACGATCCCGAGCAAGGAATGGTTTGACGGGGAGCTTGGCGCACGAAGGGTATTGCGTTTCGCGTCCGCGAGCCAAGCGAAAAGGTTTTATCTCCCAGAAGAGGGTTTAGAAGGAAAGTGCTTCGCCAATCGAAAATCGGCAATCGAAAATCGAAAATCACAATGCCCATCGTCCTCAAAACCCGCCGCGAGATCGAGCTGATGCGGACGGCGGGGAAACTCGCCTTCGACATTCTTCACAAGATGGCCGCGCTGGTTCGCCCGGGCGTCTCGACGGCGGACATCAATGGGCTGGCCGAGGA
>Ga0335085_10017695_pt1 | contig 10263 bp, 10 predicted proteins | sample Lox_Sample_45_FD_206712 | JGI IMG/M metagenome (GOLD analysis project Ga0335085, IMG submission 206712) | Soil microbial communities from Loxahatchee National Wildlife Refuge, Florida, United States - Lox_Sample_4.5 | ecosystem: Environmental > Terrestrial > Soil > Wetlands | place: USA... | reverse complement strand
CCGGCTCGGCGAGTGGCTGAATCTGGCCAAGGGCGTGCTCCCCAGCCGCGAGAAGTACTCGCGCAATGTCTGCTACTGGCAGACCGAGGCCGGCCAGCTCAACGAGGCCGTGCACCTGTGGGTCTACAAGGATCTCAACGAGCGCGCGGCCGCGCGGTCGAAGGCGCTCGGCGACCCCGAGTGGCAGGCCTTCCTCGGCAAGGCGCTGCCGCTGCTGCTGAACATGCAGTCCGTCGTCCTGATCCCCACGCCCGTCTCGCCCATGAAATAGCGGACCGACGACAGAGCGGCATGAGCCGATTCTTTGCCCGACCGTCGGGCGCCGGAGCCCTGCGCAGGCGCCCCGACGGCACATAAGAACATATGGGAGAGACCACGCAGACCGTCGAGATCGGCTACGGCGGCAACGAGCGTCTCGTGATGAACATGGGGCCGCAGCACCCGTCCGCCCACGGCGTGTTCCGCGCGATCCTCACGCTGGACGGCGAAACGGTGGTGGCCGTCGAGGCCGTGATCGGGTACCTGCATCGGTGTCACGAGAAGCTGGCCGAGCACCTGACGTACGTGCAGTACCCGAGCATCGCGTCCAAGACGGACTACGTCGCGGCGATGACGGCGGAGCTGGCGTACGTCGCCTCGGTCGAGAAGGTCGGCAAGATCGACGTGCCCCGGCGCGCGCAGTACTTACGGGTGCTGGTGGCCGAGCTGCAGCGCATCGCCTCGCACTGCCTGTGGCTGGGCACCTGGTGCATGGACATGGGCGGCGCCCTCGGCGGCGGCGCCACCGTGTTCCTCTACGCGATCCGCGAGCGCGAGCTGATCCTCGACCTCTTCGAGGCGCTCACCGGCGCCCGCCTGCTCTACGGCTTCCACCAGGTGGGGGGCGTGCGCTACGACGTGCCGGCCGGCTGGGCCGAGCGCTGCCGCCAGACGGTGGACCTCATCGAGCGCCGGGTGGGCGAGTACGAGTCGATGCTGGAGGACAACGCGTTCTTCCTCGCGCGCACGCAGGGGGTCGGCGTGATCTCGCGCGCGCTGGCGCTCGACGTCGGGGTGTGCGGCCCGCTCATCCGCGGCTCCGGCATCGGCTACGACGTGCGGCGCGGCGAGCCGTACTCGTCCTACCCGGACTTCGACTTCCGGGTGCCGGTGGAGACGGCCGGCGACTGCTTCGCGCGCTACCGCGTGCGGATGGTGGAGTTCCGCGAGTCCATCAAGATCGTGCGCCAGGTCCTCGACGGGCTGCCGGAGGGGCCGCTGTCCTCGCGGCCGGGCGTGAAGTCGGTGGGGCAGGTGCGCATCCCCAAGGGCGAGGGCTACACGCGGGTGGAGGGCGCGCGCGGCGAGCTCGGCTGCTACCTGGTGGCCGACGGCGGGCCCAAGCCGTACCGCCTCAAGTGGCGCGGCGCCTCCTTCTGCAACCTGGCCGTGCTGCCCCACATCATCCCCGGCCACAAGGTGGCCGACGTGGTCGCCATCATGGGCTCCGTCGATCCCGTCTTCGGCGAAGTCGACCGCTAGCCATGCCGCCGGTGCTCCATCACGCGATCGTGGGCTTCGTCGTGCTCAACGTGGTCATCGGCCTGGTGACCTACGTCACGCTGCTCGAGCGGAAGTTCGCCGCCCGCATGCAGTCGCGCATCGGGCCGTACTACGTGGGTCCCCACGGGCTGCTGCAGCCGATCGCCGACGCCATCAAGCTGATGCTGAAGGAGGACATCGTCCCCACCGCCGCCGACCGCTGGGTCTACAACCTGGCGCCGCTGGCCTTCCTGATCCCCTGCATCCTCATCTTCGCCACCATCCCCTTCGCGCCGGGGCTGGGGGTGGCCGACCTCAACATCGGCGTGCTGTTCTTCCTGGCCGTCTCCTCGCTCGAGATCGTCGGCCTCTTCATGGGCGGCTGGGGCTCCCACAACAAGTACGCGCTGCTCAGCGCCATGCGCGCGGTGAACCAGATCATCTCCTACGACCTGCCCTTCATCTTCGCGGCGCTGGTGCCGGTGGTGCTGGCGGGGTCGCTGCAGATGTCGGCCATCGTGGACGCGCAGCGCGGGTTCTGGTTCGTGGGCGCCTACGGCGTGCTGGGGCCGCTGGCCTTCCTGGCCTTCCTGGTGGCGACGCTGGCCGCCGAGAACCGCGTGCCCTTCGACATCCTGGAGGCGGAGTCCGAGCTGGTGGCGGGCTTCCGCGTCGAGTACAGCGGCATGAAGTTCTCGCTGATCATGCTGGGCGAGTACGCGCACATGATCGGCACCTCGTGCCTGGGCGCCCTGCTCTTCCTGGGCGGCTGGCTGGGGCCCGGCCCGGCCTGGCTGGGCCCGGTGTGGTTCCTGCTGAAGGCGATGGTCGTGTTCCTGATCGTCACCTGGGTGCGCTGGTCCTTCGTCCGCATCCGCGTGGACCAGATCCTGGCCATCTCCTGGAAGCTGCTGCTGCCGCTCACGCTCCTCCTCCTCATGGTCACCGCCTTCGTGGTGGCCGCGCAGAGCGCCGGTGGCCCGTAACGGCTCGTTCCTGGGCGAGACGCTGCAGCTGGCAGGGGCGGTCGGCCGCGCGATGGGCATGACCCTGCGCAACTTCTTCCGGCGACCGGTCACCGTGCGCTACCCGACCATCAAGCGCGTGTACCCCGACCGGTTCCGCGGCATCCTCGCGCTGACCTACGACAAGGAGACCGGCGAGGAGAACTGCATCGGCTGCCGGCTGTGCGAGTTCATCTGCCCGCCGCAGGTCATCAAGGTCGAGATGCTCAAGGCCGAGAAGCGGAACTGGGCCAAGACCTTCACGCTCGAGCTCTACTCCTGCGAGTTCTGCGAGCTGTGCGTGCAGGTGTGCCCCACCGACGCCATCATCATGCTGAAGACGTTCGACCTGGCCACGGCCGACCGGCGCGAGCTGCTGCTCGACAAGGATCGCCTGCACGCGCTCGGCCTCGCCCACGAGCCCTCGTGGGCCACCGGCAACCGCCTGCGCGACATGCAGGCGCCGCCCAAGCCCGTCCCTGAGGCGAAGGCCGGGACCCCTGAGGCGAAGGCCGCGACAAAGGAAGCGGGGAAAGCGGACGCCAAGGAGCCCGCCGAGTGACGCTCGAGACCGCGGCGTTCGCCGGGGTGGCGGTCGTGCTGCTCGGCTCCAGCCTGGCCGTGGTCCTCACGCCGAACCTCTTTCACGCCGTGCTCTGGCTGGCGGCGGCGCTGGTGGCCACCGGCGGCGTCTTCCTGCTGCTCGACGCGCCCTTCCTGTTCGGCGTCCAGCTCCTGCTCTACGCCGGCGGCGTGGTGACGATCGTCGTCTTCGCGATCATGCTGACCGAGCGGCTCGTGGGCCAGACGCTGCGCTCGGCCAGCCGCTTCCTGATCAACGGCGCCGTGCTGAGCGCGGCCGTCTTCGTCGGCGTCGCCGGCTTCCTGGTGCAGGCGCCGGCGGCCGGCGTGCGGCCCGCGCTGGCCGGCGATCTCACCGTCGCGCTGGGGCGGGCGCTGGTCGGCGCCTTCGCGGTGCCGCTGGAGCTGCTGGGCGTGCTGCTGGTGATCGCGCTGCTGGGCGCGCTCTACTTCGCGCGGAGCGAGCCCTGATGCCGCTGGGCGCCTACCTCGTGCTGGCCGCCCTGGTGTTCGCCATCGGCCTCTTCGGCGTGCTGACCCGCCGCAACGCGGTGGGCATCCTGCTCGGCATCGAGCTCATGCTGAACGCCGTCAACATCAACCTGGTCGCCTTCGCGCGCTTCACCGGCGGCCTGGCCGGGATCGTCTTCACGCTGTTCATCATCGCCATCACGGTGGCCGAGGTGGCGGTGGGCCTCGCCCTCGTCATCGTGATCTTCCGGGTGCGGCGGACGGTCGAGGCCGACCACCTGGACCTGCTCCGCGGATGAGCGTCAGGGTCGGCTCCGCCGCGCTGGCCCTGCTCGTGCTGGCGCTGCCCTTCGCGAGCTTCCTGCTGCTGGCGCTGGTGCGGCCGCTGCGCCGCTCGGCGGTCGCGGCCGCCACCGTCAGCATCACGGCCATGGTGGCGGCGGTGGGCAGCGCCTTCTGGCTCTCGTGGCGCTCGCTGCCGCGGGCCCTGCTGCAGAGCCCGTCCACGACGTGGGCGTGGATCCCCGCCGACGGCGGGCCCATGGCCACGGTGGGCGTGATGGTGGACGACAAGAGCATGGCCATGTGCATGCTCGTCACCTTCGTCTCCCTGATGGTGCAGCTCTACTCGTGGGCGTACCTGCACGACGAGCCGCGCCCGTCGCTCGGACGCTACTACGCCTATCACTCGCTCTTCGCGTTCTCGATGCTGGGCCTGGTGCTGTCGCCGAGCTTCATCCAGATGTTCGTGTTCTGGGAGCTGGTCGGCCTCTGCTCGTATCTGCTGATCGGCTACTGGTACGACCGGCCGCCGGCGGCCCGGGCGGCGGTGAAGGCGTTCTGGATCACCAAGCTGGGCGACCTCGGCTTCGTGGCCGGCATCGTGATGCTGTGGGCGGCGGCCGGCACCTTCGACTTCTGGGAGCTGTTCCGGATGGCGAATGTCGGCGCGCTGCCGCGCGAGGGGCTGGCGCTGATCATGTTCCTGATCTATCTCGGCGCCGTCGGCAAGTCGGCCCAGTTCCCGCTGCACATCTGGCTGCCCGACGCCATGGAAGGCCCCACGCCGGTCTCCGCGCTGATCCACGCCGCCACCATGGTGACGGCCGGCGTGTTCCTGGTGACGCGCGCGTTCCCGCTCTTCCTGCTCGTGCCCGACGTGCTCACGCTGATCGCGTGGGTCGGCGCCTTCACCGCGCTGCTGGCCGCGAGCATGGCGTGCGTGGAGAGCGACATCAAGCGCGTGCTGGCCTACTCCACCGTCTCCCAGCTCGGCTACATGATGGCGGCGGCCGGCGCCCAGGCGCCCGGCGCCGGCTTCAACCACCTGCTCACGCACGGCATCTTCAAGGCGCTGCTCTTCCTCGGCGCCGGCGTCGTGATCCACGTCTTTCACACCAACGACGTCTTCCGGATGGGCGGCCTGCGCGGGCAGCCGCTCCTGTGGGCGCCGTTCGTGCTCGCCACGCTGGCGCTGGCCGGCGTGCCGCCGCTGCCCGGCTTCTTCACCAAGGAGGCGATCCTGGGCGGCGTGCTGGAGGCGCACCTGACGGTGCCGTTCGTGATGCTGGCCGTCACCGCGTTCCTGACGGCCTTCTACATGTTCCGCGTCGTCTTCCTCGCGTTCTTCCGCGGCGGCCTCGGCGACGGCCACGCCCATCCCCACGTGCCCGGGCTCATGAGCCTCGTGTGCTGGGCGCTGACCGTGCTCACCATCGCCACCGGCGTGGCCATGGCGCGCCAGGTCCTGACCGCCGGCCACCACGACGGCGCGCCGGCCTGGCTGCCGGCCTTCTCGCTGGGGCTGGCCGGAAGCGGCATCCTGCTGGCGTGGCTGACCTACCAGCGCCAGGCGCTCGATCCCGCGCGGCTGTCGGCCGCGCTGGCGCCGCTCGACTGGGCCGCCCGCCGCCGCTACGGCATCGATGCGGTCTTCGTGGGCTTCTACCGCTTCGTGCTGCTGGCCTTCTCGCGCCTGGTGGGCTGGCTCGATCGCTACATCGTCGACGGCGTCCTCAACGTCGTCAGCGCCTGCACGCTGCGCGCGGGCGACCGGCTGCGGCGGATCCAGAGCGGGCTGGCGCAGGACTATCTCTACGGCGTGGCACTCGGCGTGCTCGTGCTGTTCGTCCTCGCCCAGTGGCGGCTGCGGTGATTCGCCTCCCGGTGCTGTCGATCATCACGTGGGCGCCGTTCGTGGGCGCCGTGCTCATCATGTTCCTGGCCCGCCACTCGCCGCTGGCCGTGCGCCTGATCGCGCTGGTGACGACGTCGATCTCGACGGTGCTGTCGGTGTTCATCTTCGTGATCTACGACCGCGAGGCGGCCGGCTTCCAGTTCTACGAGAAGCTGCCGCTGGTGCCGCCGCTGGGCATCTCCTACGAGGTCGCGGTGGACGGCATGTCCCTGCTGATGGTGCTGCTCACCTCGGTGATCATCTTCGCGGGCGTGTTCGCCTCGTGGACGGTCAAGGAGCGCAGCCAGGAGTTCTACGCGCTCTTGTTGGCGCTGGTGACCGGCGTCTACGGCGTGTTCGTCTCCCTCGACCTCTTCGTCTTCTTCTTGTTCTATGAGCTCGCCGTTCTTCCCATGTACCTGCTCATCGGCATCTGGGGCTCCTCCGGCGAGGTGCGCCCGCGCGGCATCTTCGGCTGGGCCTTCCGCGAGACCGGCGTCGGCACCAAAGAGTACGCGGCGATGAAGCTCACGCTCTACCTGCTCTTCGGCTCCGCCTTCATCCTGGTCGGCATCTTCGCGCTCTACGTCAGCGCCGGCACCGGCTCCTTCTCCTTCCTCGAGCTGGAGGCGGCCAGCTTCGATCCCCGCGTGCAGTTCTGGGCGTTCCTGGCCTTCTACGTGGGCTTCGGGATCCTGGCCGGCATCTGGCCCCTGCACACCTGGTCGCCCGACGGCCACGCCTCGGCTCCCACCGCGGTCTCGATGCTGCACGCCGGCGTGCTGATGAAGCTCGGCGCCTACGGCGTGGTGCGGGTGGGGATGGGGCTCCTGCCGGACGCCGCCGTGGAGCTGGCGTGGCTGGTGGGCGGCATCGCGTGCATCAACGTCGTGTACGGCGCGCTGTCGGCCATGGCCCAGACCGATCTCAAGTACGTCATCGCCTACTCCTCGGTCTCGCACATGGGCCTGGTGATGCTGGGCGCCGCCACGCTGACCGAGGCCGGCCTCAACGGCGCGGTGTTCCAGATGTTCGCCCACGGCGTGATGACCGGCCTCTTCTTCGCGCTGGTCGGTCTCGTCTACGAGAAGGCGCACTCGCGCGCGATCTTCACCATGGGCGGCTTCGGCCGCGTGATGCCCGGCATCGCGACCGCGTTCACCATCGGCGGCCTCTCCTCGCTCGGCCTGCCGGCCACCTCGGGCTTCGTCGCCGAGATCCTGACCTTCATGGGCGCCTGGCGCTCGGCGCATCCGTGGTGGCTGGTGCCGGCGGTGGCCGGCACGTTCCTCACCGCGGTGTACGTCCTGCGCGTGACCAAGCAGATCTTCTGGGGCCCGCCCTCGCCGCACTTCCAGCATCTCGAGGACGCCCGCGGCCCCGAGTGGCTGGCCCTCGTGCTGCTCACCGCCGTCGTCGTGGTCTTCGGCCTGCTGCCCGGCCTCGCCATCGGCCCCGTGGACACGGCCACGGTGCCGATCCTGACGCGCATGGTGAAGCCGTGAGTCTCATCCCCGGAGGCACGCCGTGAGTGTGACGGCGCCGCTGGCGCTCGAGGCCGCCCTCGGCGTGGTGCTGCTGGCCGTCTTCGTCGGCGGGCTGCTGGCCCGCGGCGAGGATCGCCGCGGCCTCGCCTGGCTGGCGACGCTCGGCGTCCTGGTGGTGGGCGTGCTCTCGGCGTTCGTGCGCCCGGCGGGCCCGGCGCTGGGCGGCATGTTCGTGCAGGACGGGCTGGCCATCTTCGCCAAGCGCCTGTTCCTGGTGGCGACGTTCATCGGCCTGCTGGCCGGCCTCTCGTTGCCCGATCGCGTGTTCGCGCGCCGGGCCGGCGAGTACCACCTGCTGATCCTCACCTCGCTGCTGGGCATGCTGGTGCTGGCCTCGGCCCGCGATCTCATCCTGCTCTTCCTGGCCTTCGAGCTGATGTCGATCCCGCTCTACGTGCTGGCCGGCTTCCTCAAGCGTGACGCCGGGGCGGTGGAGGCCGCGCTGAAGTTCTTCCTGGTGGGCTCGGTGTCGTCCGCGGTGATGGCCTACGGCCTCTCCTTCGTGTACGGCGCCGCGCGGACCACGGACCTGGCGAAGATCGCCACGGTCGCGAGCGTGTCGAATCCTCTGATGATGCTCGGGCTCGTGGCCGCACTCGTCGGCTTTGCGTTCAAGATCGCGGCCTTTCCGTTCCACATGTGGGTGCCCGACACCTACGAGGCGGCATCGACTCCGTTTGTCGCATGGTTGAGCGTGGCGCCGAAGGCGGCGGGCTTCGTCGCGCTCTTCCGCGTGTACTTCGAGGGCGCGGGCGATCGGGCGGGCGCGTGGGTGCCGATCGCGGCGTTCCTGGCCACGGTGACGATGCTGGCCGGCAACCTCATGGCGCTGCCGCAGCAGAACACCAAGCGGCTGCTCGCGTACTCCGGCATCGCGCAGATCGGCTACATGCTGGTGGGCGTCGCCGCCGCCTCGGCGTCCGGTACCGCGATGGTGCTCTTCTACCTGGTGGCCTACGTGTTCGGCAACATGGGCGCGTTCCTCGTGGTCGAGGCGCTGGCGCGCGCGGAGGGCTCGGAGGCGACGACGGCGTTCCGCGGGCTCGCGCAACGCTCGCCGCTGCTCGCGCTCGCGATGCTGCTGTTCCTGCTCTCGCTGGGCGGCATCCCGTTCGTGGCCGGCTTCTGGGCCAAGCTCTACGTCTTCTGGGCCGCCACCGAGCGCGGCCTCTACTGGCTCGTGCTCCTGGGCGCCATCCTCACCGTGGTCGCCCTCTTCTACTACCTGCTCGTCGCCAAGCGCATGTACATCGAGGCCCCCGAGCGCACCGGCCGCGTGCCCGTCGCCGCCACCCTGGCGATCGCCGTCGCCCTCTGCGCGCTCGGCGTCGTCATCCTCGGCCTCTATCCCAAGGCGGTCGTCATGGCCGCCCTGAGGGTCGCCACGCCCCTGTTCTAGGATTCTTGACGCAGTGCGTATGCGCGTGTATGGTTCTGTACCAACCGGTTGGTACAAACGATGACCGCCACCAAGACGCCAAGCCCCACGAGCCGTCCCCGCGACGGCCGCTCCACCCGGGAGGCGATCATCGAGGCCGCCACGAGGCTGATGCACGTGGGCGGCTACCAGCACACCTCGCTCGACGACGTGCTGCGCGAGAGCGGGGTGGGAAAAGGCAACTTCTACTACCACTTCCGGAGCAAGGAGGACCTCGGCTTCGCGATCCTCGAGCAGCTCATCAGCCGGTTCGTGGAGCGCACGCTGGAGCCGTGCTTCTCGGACCCCCTGGGTGCCCGCCTGGAGCAGATCCGTTGCTTCCTGGACCACGTGCTGGAGGCGCAACGAAAGTCCAATTGCGTCGGCGGCTGTGCCATGGGCAACCTGGCGTCCGAGCTGAGCGACGTGCACGAGGGATTTCGCGCCAGGCTCGCTTCGGTGTTTACCGCGTGGCGGGTCCGGCTGACCACGGCGCTGACCGAGGGTCAGGGGCGCGGCGAGGTGGTGGCATCGTGCCGGCCGGCGGCGACGGCGCAGTTCCTGGTGGCGGGGCTGGAGGGCGGCATCCTGTTGACGAAGGTCTCGAAGGACATTGCAGTGCTCGAGCAGTGCGTGAGCGAGCTCAAGCGCTATCTCACGCTGTACGAGGTGCAGGCATGAGCAGCGTGGTGCCGGGAGCGCGGGTGGACGGCGACGCCGATCTCGTGGCCGCGCTGCGCGCGGACGAGCCGGGCGCCGCCGAGCGGCTGGTCGAGCGCTTCGGCGACCGCGTCTACCGTCTGGCCATGCGCATCACGGGCTCCAACGAGGACGCCGAGGAGGCGGCCCAGGACGCCCTGTGGACGGCCGCGCGCAAGATCGGCATGTTCAAGGGCGAGTCGGCGTTCGGCTCGTGGATCTACCGGATCACGGCCAACGCGGCGTACCAGAAGCTGCGCACGCGCCGGCAGAAGGCGGCCGAGATCGCCATGGACGACGTGCTGCCCTCGCTCGACGACGACGGGCGCCACTTCGAGCCGATGGACGACTGGGTCAATCGCGTGGACGAACGCGCGCTGCAGGGCGAGCTGCGCCAGGTGCTGCAGGCGGCCATCGACGGCCTGCCCGACGAGTACCGCACGGCGCTGGTGATGCACGACGTCGAGGGCCTGTCGAACCCCGACATCGCCGAGACGCTGGGCATCAGCCTGCCGGCCGTCAAGTCGCGCGTCCACCGCTCGCGCCTCTTCGTCCGCAAGAAGCTCTCGGATTACCTGAAGGACGGCGCCGGCGCCACGCGAGGGTAGGGGCAGCCGCGAGGCCGAGTTGACCAACCTGGCCGGGGTATGGTCTTATAAACGCTCGTCACATCAATGCTGTCGGGGAGTTCTGAGGCAATGGAAGCCGTCATCGCGACCGGAGGCAAGCAGTACCGGGTGGCCGAGGGCCAGGTCATCTCGGTTGAGAAGCTGCCCGGGGACAAGGGCGCCGAGGTGGCCTTCGCCTCCGTGCTGCTGGTGAACCGGGACGGCGAGATCATCGTGG
>Ga0335085_10017692_pt1 | contig 10263 bp, 10 predicted proteins | sample Lox_Sample_45_FD_206712 | JGI IMG/M metagenome (GOLD analysis project Ga0335085, IMG submission 206712) | Soil microbial communities from Loxahatchee National Wildlife Refuge, Florida, United States - Lox_Sample_4.5 | ecosystem: Environmental > Terrestrial > Soil > Wetlands | place: USA... | reverse complement strand
CCTCAATTCCAGGTCCACGCCGACGCCGAATTCAACGGCCTGGCGCTGATGCTCTTCACGCTGCAATTCGAGCACAACCCGGCCTATCGAAAATTCTGCGCGGCGCGAAAGATTTCCCCGTCCACCACAAGCCATTGGACGCAAATCCCCGCCGTCCCCGCCTCCGCATTCAAGGACATTGAGCTCTCCTGCCTGCCGCCGGCCGAACGCACCCATGTCTTTCACTCCAGCGGCACGACGGCGCAAAAACCAAGCCGCCATTTTCACAGCGCCGAATCGCTCGCCATCTACGAAGCCTCGCTGTTGCCATGGTTTCGATTCCACGTTGGTCCAGAAAAAAATCTCGCGATTCTCACCCCGCCGCCAGCCCACGCTCCGAACTCCTCACTGGTGCACATGTTCGAAACCATCCGCCGCGATTTCGGCGCGCCGCCGCCGAGTTTTCTCGGCACCCTCGACCGCGATGATTCCTGGGCCTTGAATTTCGAGCCAGCCATTGCCGCTTTGGAAAATGCCTCGCGCACTGGCGAACGCATCGTCATTCTGGGCACCGCATTCTCATTCGTGCATCTGTTGGACCATCTTTGGAAAAAAAATCTGCGCTTCAAACTCCCACCCGATTCCCGCGTGATGGAAACCGGCGGCTACAAAAATCGCTCCCGCGTTTTGCCGAAAAAGGATCTTCACGCGCTCATCACGGACCGTTTGGGCGTGCCGGCATCACACATCGTATGTGAATATGGCATGAGCGAACTAAGCTCGCAGGCGTACGATACGGACCCCCTCCATTCGTCATCCGTCATTCGTCATTTCCAATTCCCTCCGTGGGCTCGCGTGCAAATCATTTCTCCGGAAACCGGCCGGCCAGTGCGTGATGGCGAAACGGGGCTGCTCCGCATCTTCGATTTGGCAAATGTCTTTTCCGTCATGGCCATTCAAACCGAAGACTTGGCCATCGCACACGGCGAACACTTTGAATTGATTGGCCGCGCCGAACTCTCCGAGCCCCGCGGCTGCTCCTTAATGATGGCATGACTCCCTCGCTCACAAATCATATTCCAGCGCGTGTCATTTCCGCGTTCCGCGTTCCCAGTTCCGCGTTCCGCGTTCCCAGTTCCGCGTTCAAATGAACTTGCCCAACTATTTCCTCGCCGACCTGCCGCCCGACGCGATCCTCACCGCCGCAATGGTCACTGACGCCTGCCAGACGCTGAAGCGGAATCGCGAGCAATATCTCCTCGCGCGCTCCACGCAGAGCCGAATCGAAATCCTTTGCGGCGTCGCGGAAAACTGGCTCCATCCCGAATATCCGTTTCTCAAACTCGCACTGGAACAAGGTCCCGCTGCGACCGGTTTTTCTCGCGAGACACTCGCCAATGGCCTCGGTAATTTCTTTAAACAATTCACGCTCGAAAATTTTAATGCCCTGCTCGCTCAGGAACTCGGTCACCCGAGGCGTCTGGACGAAATCGTTTCCAACTCTACCGAGGAAAAACGCTCGCTCGGCGCCGTGGCGCGCGGTCCGGTACTCGTCGCACACATCACCGCGGGAAACATCCCCAACCCCACGCTGATGAGCATCGCGCTCGGCGTGCTCACGCGTTCGGCGCAATTCGTGAAGTGCGCCAGCGGCGCCTCGTTCCTGCCGCGTCTGTTCGCTCACTCCCTCTACGAGGCCGAACCCAAGCTCGGCGCGTGCCTTGAAATCGCCGAGTGGCGAGGCGGTCGTGCCGATATCGAAAAGTCCCTCTTCGAGGAAGCGGATTGTGTCACTGCGACCGGCAGCAATGAAGCTCTCTCGGCCATTCGCCATCACGTGCCTGCGCGCGCGCGATTCCTCGGCTACGGCCATCGCCTGAGTTTTGCCTACATCGCAAACGAGGCGCTCAGCAGTTTTCAAGCAAAGAAAACCGCCGCCCGCGCCGCGACCGACGTCGTGGCCTGGAACCAGCTGGGCTGCCTCTCACCGCACGTTATTTACGTCGAACACGGCGGCGGAGCCGCTGCCGAACAATTCGCTGAAATGCTCGCCGGGGAATTGGCCAAACGCGAGCAAACCGAACCCCGCGGCGAAGTCCCTGCTGAGACCGCCGCCACCATCGCCTCGCGCCGCGCGTTCTATGAAATCCGCGCCGCCCACTCGCCCGACACCCGTTTTTGGCGCAGCGAAAATTCCACCGCCTGGACCGTCGTCTACGAGGCCGACGCGCGCTTCCAGCTGTCGTGCCTCAATCGCTTCGTCTACGTGAAAGGCGTCAGCGATTTGAAAACCGCCCTCGAAAACGCCAGCGACATTTCCGGCAAAGTCTCCACCGTCGGCATCGCCGCGAACGAGGAGAAATCGCTCGAACTCGCCGGCAAACTCGCCGCTTGGGGCGCCACCCGCGTATGTCCGCTGGGCCAGATGCAAAACCCGCCACTCACCTGGCGCCACGACGGCCGCCCCGCACTCGGCGACCTCATCACCTGGACGGACTGGGAAAAATGAATCGCAAATTTCTCGATTCTCATCCGCGTTCGCCCACGCAATCCGCGGTAAAAGAAGTTTGTAACTATGGAACTGCGAAAAACATTTCAGTTTGAAGCCGCGCATTTGCTGCCGCGATTGCCGAAGACGCACAAATGCCGCCGCCTGCACGGCCACAGTTTCAAAGTCGAAATCGCTGTCGCGGGCGAGTGCGATCCGGAACTCGGCTGGGTCATGGATTACGCGGACATTTCCAGCGCATTCAAGCCGCTCTGGGAAAAACTCGACCATCGTTACCTCAACGAAATTCCCGGCCTCGAGAATCCCACCAGCGAAAACGTCGCCATCTGGATCTGGAAAAAGCTGAAGCCAAAACTGCCGCTCCTTACCGAAGTCGTCGTCGCCGAAACCTGCACGGCGCGTTGCGTTTATCGCGGACAAAGTGCCGCTTGAATTGGCCATAGAGCGGTTAAAAAAATACTGTAGCCATCTCGGAGCGAGGATTTTTGATTTTTGGCGAGGCTTCGGCGAAGGAAGATCAGGTTTAATAAACCCTGTAACTGAGCCGAAACGAAGCCAAAAATCAAAAAGACCGCCCTCTCAATTCCCTTCGCCGAATGGCTACAGTATTATTTTAACCGCTCCTAGTGATTGCCAAAATAAATTTCCAGAAAGAATCCCGGACGGTGTTCGGCGCCGATACTGGGATAACTGCAAGCGTGTGATTTCGCCTCCCTCTCCGCCGCGAAGCGGGGGAGAGGTCCGGGGTGAGGTGGTGCCTAGGGTTCAGGGGCACGAAGTGTCTGCTTCCCATCCGGAAATTTATTTTGAGAAATACTATAGACAAACCGGGTGGTCATGCGGAATTCTCGTGCGTTCCCGTCAACGGAACGCAACCTGAACCAACAACATTACAAAGGAGTCAGTCATGGTCAAAATCATCATCGGAGTCATCTTCATCATCGGCGGATTATCCGGCAAACTCGTGCTGATAGGAACGGACAGTGGCATCGCGCTCGCGGGCGTGGGCGCCGTCATGGTCATCTGGGGAATCGCGCGCATGATAAAGAGCCGGCGTGTGTGATTTTTGACGGGGGCTGCTTTCAGGGACGGAGTGGTCCGCCTTTCCATTCGCGTTTTCAGAAGCGATGCGCCGGGTAGCGTGCTGGTTTGAAGGAGCGCGGCCTTTAGGCCGCTTCAGCACGATGTTTTCGAGCGTATCGAAAAAGTCGGAATCTAGCTGTTACCTTGAAGCGATCTGAAGGTCGCGCTCCCGGACGACGAGAAGCATTGACTAAGCCTGCCGGAGTCATTTAATAGGCCACTAAACCAAACTCCACTATGGAAAAAACCGCCACCACTCTGCCGCCCGTTGTTCACACTCCGTGGCAGGACAAACTAATCGAATACGTCATCGCCCACGCCGGTGGGCTGATCTCGGCGCTCGTCATCATCATCGTCGGCCTTGTCGTCGCGCGCTGGCTTGGGCGGTTGATTGATCAATGGTGCGAGCGAAAGTCGATGGACATCCCCGTGCGCACGTTGTTGGTGCGCATCGTGAAGCTGCTCGTATTCCTCGGCGCGGTAGTCGTCGCTCTGGGCACGGCCGGCATGGATCTCACACTCCTGATTGCCGGCGTCAGCGTCGCCGGAGTCGGAATTGGCCTGGCGATGCAGGGCGTACTCGGCAATTTGTTCGCGGGCCTCACGATCATTTTCACCAAGCCATTTCGCCTCGGTGAATACATCGAAATTCTCAACGTCCAGGGGCAGGTCACCACCATTGAACTTCTTTCCGTCACCTTGGTTCACCCCGACCGCTCGCGCGTTGTCATCCCCAATCGCAAAATCATCGGCGAAATCCTCCACAACTACGGCGCTATCCGCCAGCTCGAACTCACCGTCGGCGTCGCCTATGGCACCGATCTTAATCAAGCCTTCCAGACCATCGGCGAGGTGTTGAAGGCCAATCCGCGCGTGTTGCGCGAATTCGATCCCATCGTGGGCGTGACCATGCTGGGAAACTCCTCCATCAACATCGCCGTCAAGCCGTGGGTCTCGGTCAATGACTTCGGTCCCGCCGGCGCGGAAATTTACCAGGCCATCGTCAATCAGTTCCGCGGTCGAAAGATCGAAATCCCCTTCCCGCAACACGAAGTGCGCTTGTTAAACCAGGTGCAAAGCGCCGATAACGCCCGTTTGACAAATTTCTGAACCGGGCGTTAAATCCTCTATGCTGATGGAGTGCTTGTGAAGACGTGCCCGTATTGCGGCCAGGAATATCCCGATGACGCCACGGTCTGTTCAATCGACCGGCAAAGCCTCGATCCCAAAACCCCGACGAAACCCTCACCCGCGGAAATTTTGGCAAAACGCGCCGAAACTTCAGCGCACATGGCCGCGCGGCCGTTCACGGTCACTTTTGCCGTGCAATTGCTTGCGGCCGACATGGTCTTTATTCTCATCCAGGATATAGTGAGGCACCTGTGGTATGTCCATCGTTTCCCAAATTTTCATCACTGGATTAATTTTTATTTCCCGACCACTCTCGGCTGTGGACTCTGGACATTGTTTATTTACTTCATTTATCGCGGCAAAAATTGGGCGCGTTGGTTCTTGTCATGTGTGATCGTTGTCTGGGCAATCGCGGCTCCTTTCATGCTGATTGGCCCTTTGCACTGGGACTTTTATTTTCAGATGTTGCTCGATGGCTTCGCTGTCGTGGCGTTATTCCAGCGCGAGTCGAACGAATGGTACAAAGGCGCGAAAAAGATCGTAAGCGAATCCGCGCCAGCGGTCTGAACGCCAGAAGCCGATTCCATTTGCCCCCGCCCATGCCCTGCTTCACCTTGTTCCCGTGGATCACCACGCACAATTCGCCGCCCTGCTCGCCGGCATGACGCCCCTGCTCGCGCTCGCCCCGATGCAGGACGTCACTGATCTGCCGTTCTGGAAATTGATGACGGCTTACGGCGGTGCGGATGTTTATTTCACTGAATATTTCCGCGTCCACTCCACCTCCACTCTCGAGAAATACATCCTCAAATCCATCACCGAAAATCCCACGGGCCGCCCGGTCGTCGCGCAAATGATTGGCAACGACATCCCCTCGCTCGTCCGCACCGCGCGCGAATTGCAGCAATATCCCATCGCCGCCGTGGATTTGAATCTCGGCTGCCCCGCGCCGGTCGTATATCGCAAATGCGCCGGCGGTGGATTGCTGCGCGAGCCGGAGCGCGTGGATGCCATTCTCGGCGCGTTGCGTGACGCGGTGAAAATCAAATTCACCGTCAAGACGCGCATCGGTTTCGATTCACCGCATGTCTTCGAAGAGTTCCTGCCCATCTTCGCGAAACATTCGCTCGACCTCCTGACCGTGCATGGCCGCACCGTCTACGAAATGTATCGCAGCGAAGTCCACTACGATTACATCGCCCGCGCCGTGTCCGCGATGCCTTGCCCCGTGCTCGCCAACGGCAATGTTCATTCCGCTCAAAAGGCCGGGGAAATTTTGAAACTCACCGGCGCGCACGGCCTGATGATTGGCCGCGGCGCCATTCGCAATCCGTGGTTGTTCCATCAAATCCGCCAGCGCCAGCGCGGTGAGACGATTTTCATTCCACGCGGCTGCGACGTCCTCGCCTACATCCGCGCCCTCTACGATGCCGTGTGCTCGCCGGACGTGCGCGAATCCGCGCAAGTGCAGAAAATGAAAAAGTATATGAACTATCTCGGCGTGGGCGTGGACGCCGAAGGCCAATTCCTCCATCACATACGCCGCGTCACGACCGAAGCGGATTTCTTTCGCGTCTGCGAACAATTTCTTAACCACGACCGCCCCATGCCACTCGAACCCTTCCCGTTGAAGCTCAAAGAAACCGACGTCATGGCGACGGAGTAAGGAATCTATAAAGAAAGCAGGAAATTGGGAAACCATAAGTTAAGTGTCTTGGTTTCCTCCCTTCCTGCTTTCCTAATAAAAATCTTCTATCCGTACCGGTAAGGCTTCTCCATCACAAACGTATTCGGCAAATGCCGCACTTCCCGCACGCTGCTCTCCTGCAAAAGCACCTCCACGATGTCGAAACGGATCTTCACCGGCGGATTTTTCAGCAGCCGCAGATAATCCAGCGCCGTCTGGCAGAGCAAACGCCTCTTCCGCTTGTCCACGAACGCAGCCGGCCGTCCCCAATCCTCGGATGAGCGCGTTTTCACCTCCACAAACACCAGGCAATCCTCATCCCGAAACACCAGATCAATTTCTCCGCGGTCCGAGCGAAAATTCGCCGCCAGATATTTCAGCCCAAGCCGCTTGAGATGCTTTTTTGCCGCGCGCTCGCCGAGTTCGCCGTGTTGCAGATGGAGCGGAACCTCCTTTTTATTCAGCCATTCCTTGATGACCGTCGGCAGGTTCATGCCAGAGGAGCGCGGCATTCATGCCGCTTCGAGGTGGCAAATTTCAGGGTTCTCACACGTTGAACCGGTATGAATACAGCGCTCCGAAATCTGGATGCGCCATTCGTCATTCGGCATTCGTCATTTGGCCAGGCGGCGCATCAAACAATTCCAGTTCCGTCTCCACTGGCCGGAACGGCGAAAAACTCCTCCGATGAATTGCGCACGGTCCCTGCGCTTGGATGGCCGCGTAATGTTGTGGCGTCGCGTAACCCTTGTGCTCCGCAAAACCGTAGCCCGGATACAGTTTGTCGAATTCCCGCATGGCACGGTCGCGCGTCACTTTGGCCAGCACGCTCGCGGCGGCGATGGAATAACTTTTCGCGTCGCCCTCCACCAACGCCGTCTGCGCGTAAGGCAGCCACCGGATTTTCAAGCCGTCCACGAGCACGTGCTCCGGCTTGGGCGCGATTTGGTCGAGCGCAAGATGCATCCCGCGCCACGCCGCCTGGCGGATATTGATGCGGTCGATCATCTCGACATCCACCGTCGAAATCGCGTAGCGAATTTCCGGATGCGTCGTGATGATGGAGAAAAATTTCTCGCGCTGCTCCTCGTCCAGTTGCTTGGAATCGTTCAGGCCGCGCAGTTTGGTGTAAAGCCCCGTCTCGGCCCAACTCGCGGGAAACATCACCGCCGCCGCGACCACCGGTCCGGCCAGCGGCCCGCACCCCGCTTCGTCCACGCCCGCCACCAGCGCGACGCCTTTTTGCCAAAGCTCGCGTTCGTACGACAGCCGGTTCCAAAACTTCGCGCTCATCCTGCTTCAATATGGAATCATGGCCTGCGGACGGCGGCAAGAAAACTTGGAGCGATTCGTTAATTTCAGGTCGCGGGAGGGAATTCCGAGGTCCGAAATCTGAATCCCGAAAGAAATCCGAAAACCGAGTTCCATTATTTCAATTCTTGGTTGCCGGTCCATTTTCGGATTTCGGATTTCGGCCTTCGGATTTTTCCTAGTACTTCGTCACATTCTGCGTCAGCCCGCCATCCACATAATACGTGCTGCCGGTCACGTATTCCGATTCGCTGCCCGCCAGGAAAAGCGCCAGCGCGGCAACTTCCTCGGGTTTGCCGAAGCGCGCCAGCGGGATCGGCTCAATCGCCTTCTTCAATTCCTCCGGGTTGTCGAGGACTTTCTGGTTGATTGGAGTCGCAATCGCTCCGGGCGCGATGTTGTTCACGTTGATTTTGTACTGCGCCAATTCCAGCGCCAGATTGCGCATCAACATCCGCTCGCCGCCTTTCGACGCGCAATACGGCGCGTATTGCGGGAACGGAACGTCCTCATGAATTGAGGAAATAAAAATCAACTTCCCGCCCTGGCCCTGCTTCACCATTTGCCGCGCGGCCACCTGGCTCACGACGAAACTTCCATAAAGATTCACCGAGAGCACCTTGTTCCATTCGTCGTCGGTAATGTCGAGGAACGGTTTTTTGAACTCGATGCCCGCGTTGTTCACGCAAATATCGAGCCGTCCGAATTTCTGGACGATCTGTTGCACCATGTTCTCGACCTCCGCGCGAACATTTACATTGGCTGGCACCGATAGCGCGTCCGGGTCCACTTTCGTAATCGGTTCGATGGCTTCATCGCCCGTGTGCTTCCCTCCTGGATGCATGTTAATGGCGATGTGCGCGCCCTCCTGCGCGAACCGCACCGCGATGGCCTGACCGATTCCGCTGCCCGCGCCCGTGACGAGCGCGACTTTGCCTTTTAATGAATTCATGTTCTCCTTCTCTTGTTGGTTGTAATCGTTCACGAGCGCCGGAATGTCAACCGGGGAAGAATAACAACGTTGAAATAAATCGCGGAGGCGTGAATCATAAAAACAATCTCCTTTTTCAACTGTGAAAGAAATTCTGTTTCAGGATGCTGTGAGGCACGTCGCTATCTGCCGCGTTTCCATCGAACAAATCATCGCCCTTCGCCATCGGCTTCTCCGCGCCGGATTGCCCGCAGAAGCCGCCCAATTCCCCGGCGACAACGAGCCTTCCACCTGGCACGTCGCGCTTTTTTGTCCATTTCCGCCCGCCGAAAATGCGCCACTGATTTCGTGCGCGAGCTTCATGCTGAACTCGTACCGGAAAGAACCCGCGTGGCAGCTTCGCGGCATGTGCACGGATGATGCGCATCAAGGCAAGGGATTTGGGGGACAATTGCTGGCGTGCGCCGAAGCCGCGATTCTGCAGAACTCAAACACTCCGCTTTTTTGGTGCAACGCCCGCGTCCCAGCCATTCCGTTTTATCAAAAACACGGTTGGCTCATCGACTCGGACGTCTTTGATATCCCGACCGCCGGCCCCCATCGCAAGATGTTCAAAAGATGCTCAATGCGATAAGACTTCCTCCGCGCCTTCGCAGTGTCATCTAATTTGAAAGGATTTTATGGCTCAAAATGAATTCGAGGAAAAGGGGAGCGCAAGCCTCCGGCGTGCGGTGTTTGGCGTCCCGCCAAACACTTCATTCCACTAACTTTTCCCCTGATTCTCACGGTTCGTCACAAGGCTTCAACAAAACGAAACCATTTCGCTTTTGTCCCAAATAATGCGGACCCCGTTTTTGTCGTTATTTGTCTCCTCCGCGCCATTCGTCTCATCCCTCAAAAATCCCCTTTGTTTACCAGCATTTTTCCACCTTTTTACTCCGTGCCTCCGTGTCTCTGTGGCCAAAAAAGAGTGCATTTTCGCCCATTTTTTCGAATTTTTTCAACCGGATTCCATTACCCATCAGCAGCTTCCACCGAAATACTTACCGTAAGTTTTTCTTCGCAAATTGGATCCAATAAAGTCGCCTTCGATGAAAAAGGAGCAGCGTCCTTTGAAGGTGGCGCAGGTTTTCCAGTCCCGCCGGGGCGGGATTCACCGGACTTTCCAGTCCGGTGTCCCAATCGTTCCCTCCCTCGACTCTCGACCCTCGTCCCGTTCGGTAAATCAACCCAAATCAAACCGGATAAAGGCCGTGGCGACCCCTTCCTCCTCGTTCTCCTTCTCGTCCTCGTCCTCGAAATTCCCCTCCCTTTTTGGAGGGTTTTGGAGGGTTTTGGAGGGTTTTGGAGCCTTTTGGAGACTTTTGGAGCCGATTTTTTTTGGAGGCTGCCGTTCTACGTTGCCACGCCATGTGCAATCCGACCAAGTTTGTGCAACTTGAACGAGAGCGCCATCAGGAGGATACCGTGGATGATGGCAAAAGCGCCGATGATCCAAATGACAGACAGCGCGCCAGCGCCGGGATGGGCGATTAGAACAATGCCAAAGAGCACCGAGATGATGCCGCCGAGCACGAGGAGCCATTCGTTGTTGATGACTTTGCGCAGCCGGATGGCGCCGAAAATTTCCAT
>Ga0335085_10017691_pt1 | contig 10263 bp, 2 predicted proteins | sample Lox_Sample_45_FD_206712 | JGI IMG/M metagenome (GOLD analysis project Ga0335085, IMG submission 206712) | Soil microbial communities from Loxahatchee National Wildlife Refuge, Florida, United States - Lox_Sample_4.5 | ecosystem: Environmental > Terrestrial > Soil > Wetlands | place: USA: Florida... | reverse complement strand
ACCAGCGCGCCCTGTTGCGTCGCTTTCGGAAGGTGCTCCCAAAAGCGATGCACGATGCGGAAAATCTCTTCCGCCGATTCCTGGTTATGCGCCACCTGCACCGTGGTCGTGCCCGGCTGCGTGATCGTCTGAGTAAAGAACCGCGCCGCCACATACGTCGTCATTCCCAGCTGCCGCGCCTTCAGCACGATGTTCCGCTTCGTGCACTTTCTCGAATACTCCTGCTGCGCCCGGTTCGGATGCATGAACACCACCCCCCGCTTCTTGCTCCTCACTTTCAACAGAATCTCGATCAGCACATCGCGCAGCGTCGGCGCCTCCTGCCAAGAAACATCCTCTTTCTGCTTATGACGCCTGTGGTATCCCGGCGCCCTTCCATCCAAACGTCGTCCGCACTCCTTCAGTAACTCCAAGTCCTCATTCACAGATTCCCCCACACCCTGCTTCTCTCGTCTGAAATCGCCGGGCCGTCTTGACTCCCGGCTCATTGCACCTGGTTCGTATATTGACTGATTGCATCCACGTCCGCCCCTAGATCGCGTCCATCCGTCCCGGCATTCTTATAAGGACTTCCCGCAGCCAAGTGGTAATCGCCGCCATTTCCGCTGTTGAAATTCACGAATAGCCCTGCGAACCCTGCCGGACTGCACGTCTCCCCACCGGCCCCGCAGGCTCCCGTCGGATACCCGGTGTTGTCGCTCTCACCGCTCCACACTCCCGTGACGTGCAGATTCTTGGCAAAGTTCCACGTGCAGTTGGTCCCGTCGTGGTTCGGACAACCCAGTTGGTTGAAGCCCGTCGTTACCGCGGTGTAGTTCGCGCTGCCGTCGTAAAACACGCCGTAGGGTGCCGGGCCAATGCTGTTCGTATATGTGAAATTTGCAAAATAATCCTGGAACGCCACCGTGTTGCCGCTCAGGAACCCCAGTCCCGCCAGGTGCCCGCCGTTGAAACCCACTCCCAGCGCCGTGATGTGATTGATCGCGATATTGTCCGGCCACGTGGAGGGATCGGGATGGTCGTTCGACACCTTTACTCCATACCCTCCGTTGCAGCACGGCGAAGTCGCGTTCGAATATGCCGGGCCATTGATGTCATCCATGATGACATCGTGAATCGATTCCCGGTGAATCCCCAGCGACTGGTCCAGGCAGTCCGACATCGCCGTCGAAGTTCCGATGCCGCCGGCTGCATGCGCGATGAAGTTGTAGCGGAACGTCACATCCTGGATGGTCGCCGCCGGCGCCAGCCCGGGGACGCAAATCCTCGAAGCCGTCAGCCCCGTGTTGTTCCCCGGGTCCGGCGTAACCTGCACGTGCGTACTGTCTACCCACGAAGTCACTGTGTACCAGGTGTTGCTCGCTCCCACTCGCACCCGCGTCACGTTCGAAGCGAAACTTCCGCTGGTGGCCGTCAGCAGGTTCGGGCTCGCGGTGTTGACTACACCCGTCGTGTAGCTCGACTGGTTCTTGGGGGTCATGATCACTGCCAACCCAAATTGATCGCCCTGGAATCCCGTCCAGTTGTTCTGGTAGTAATTCCCCTCCAGCAGAACCCGGATTGCATTCTTCAGTTCGCCCAGATTCTTGATCGTGGGATACGGATTCCCCGATCCCCCCGTCGCCATGAACCACGACAGCGGCTTGAAACTGGAGTTCCGCCGGATTTCAATGTCCGTCGGCGTTGTGGTCGCCGATCCGCCGCCGAAAATGTAACTCTCGCCTGACGCCTCCAGGTAGTTGTTCACGATCTTGATCGGACCCGCGGCCGCTGACCCATTCCCGCCCGCGACCGCCTGCGAGTCCACGCAGGCTCCTCCCTTCACGCACATGAAGTAGTACAGATACGAGTCAATCACCGCGGCATAAGTGGCCGCATTCACGTTCACCCCGCCCTTCACTTCACCCGTCGCTGCAAACGTTGGATTGTCCTGCCCATGGATCACCATCCGATCCAGGATCACGTGATTGCCCGCCAGCGCCGCCAGGTAGTTGTTCACCTTGATATTCGGCGCATTCGTAATCTCCAGCCCAATCAGGCGGTAATACGCCGCTCCTGTCGCCAGGCTCAGAACCTGGCAGTTCGTCGTCCCGCACTGCAGCTGCGGCATCAGCCGTGTCGGGTTGGCGCACGAATAACTCGGCCTCCCCGCGACCGCGCTGACTCCGATCTGGCAAGGTGTAGCCCGCGTTCCTTCCGGCGGAAAACCCGGATTCCCCACCTGGTCCGTTCTGATCGTCACCCAGTGGTTCGCGTCCGCCCCGCTCACTGCAGGCAGCACCCAGTTCCCCTGGCAACCCGTGATCGTCGCTGGCACCACCAGTGTCTCCCCCGCCGTCACTGCCGCCAGCTTGCTCGTGAAGTCGCTGCAACTGGTTGCCGTTACCACCGGCCCCGGCGATGGCGTACCGTCCGTCGCCGTGTAAACGCATTGTTGCAGCAGATTCGCCGGCCCATCCTTCAACCCGGCAATCGTCGATAGGTCGCCCTTCTGGCAGTATCGGTTATCTGCTCCGGTATTACTTGAGTAAGTGAATGCTGATGTCAGAGTATCTTGCTTTCCGTTCGGATTGCTGACCGTGATATTCACTGTTCCCGACCCGGCAGGAACGACCGCACTCAATTGCGATGGACCCACCCACGTGACATTCGTCGCCGCCACGCCTCCCACCGTCACCGTCGCTCCTCTTTGGAATCGGGCCCCGGTAATCGTCACCGGCATTCCGCTCGTCCCCGTGCTCGGGCTCACGCCTCCAATCGACGGCCACACCGACAGCGGAAACGCCGCCGGAACCGCCGCCGGCGTCGTCAATCCCTGCGGCCCCGCCTGCGAGTAATCCCAGGCATTGAACCCCGCAGGGGCTGGGCCGCTGAACGCATAGTTGTCGCCCTGCGCAAACGACGGTCCCACAAATCCCGGATCTCCGATGCTCGAGTGCGTGTCCTCCGTCAGCCCCTGCCAACTGCTCCAGTTCATCCACGTCGCTGTCCCGCTCGCATTCGTCGTGTACCACGGCGTCTGACTCGAACTGCTCAAGTCCATCGCAGCATTGAAATAAGTGTTGTAATCCAGGCTAAAGATGTTCGGACAGCTCACTCCCTGGCAGTACCACTGCACTCCCGGCGTCGTCGTATCATGCGCATACTGCGGCCCGCCGTGCACATTCCCGTTATTCATCATCAGGATGTTGTTGGTCGCCGTCAGATCCAGGTACGAGTTGCTGGTCGTCTGCTTGATCGCACCTTGCGCCCCGCCCGCCAGAATGTTCCCGGAAACGATGTTCCCTCGCCCCGCCTCGTCTGTGTTGCTGTTCAGCAGCAGGCTCGCTTCACTGCACCGGTAAGTGAGATTCCCGAGAATGCTCACGTAGCTCGAGCTGTTATCCACATAGATGCACTCTCCGTTGTATCCCGGCGGGTCCGTGTCCTGCGTTGCATCATGCACCACGTTGTACGAGAAGATATTCCCCGTCGCCGCCCCCGACGCAATGTGAATCCCGCCCATGTCTGAGGTCACGCCTTGCCCGAAGTTCGAAATCACGTTCTTGGTAAACAGATTGTCATGCGCCAGCGACGTGGTGTCGTATCCCATCGACTCGCCAATCTCCGTCGGCGCGTTGTACCAATCGTCGATCAGCAGATTGCTCGCCAGGTTGTGATGCGCATTCCCCACTGACACCGCGTTGCCCGGCCCCATCGGAACCGTTCGCATCCCGCCCGCCAGAACCCCGTTGCTGACCACGTTGTACTGCGCCACGTTCGCGTCGCTATCTCCGCCGGTCGGCGGAACTCCCAGCCGGATGCATCCCACGCCCGCATCGGTGCACATGAAGTTCGTGATCTCGTTTCCTTGTCCGGCCGCTGCCGTTCCCTTGAACTCAATCGCCCATCCGCCGATGTGGTTCCACGTACTCCGGTCGAACCATACGTTGCTCGAGTTCTGAAAACTCATCGCCGCCGCTATGTTCGACGCAAAACTGATTCCTGTCTGCCCCGCTGCCGGCGCAACGTAGTTGTCGTGCGCGAAGGTCAGCCCGCTGAAGGTCACATACTGCACATTCGTCGCTGACAGAATTTTCGCCGCCTGCGGCACGATCACTTCATCCGTATTCGGGTTCTCGCCCGCCTGCGCCAGATAGCGCAGCACGAAGGCATTCTCCTGCTGCCCTCCCGGGCAATTCGTCGCCGGACATACATCCAGGTAGAATTGCCCCGCCTGGTTGAAGTCCTCCACTGCGTTCACCCTCAAATAATGATGGTTGGTCTTCGGCCCGAAGTTCGGTGCCGCTCCGGTAATTCCCGTCAGGCAGTAAGTCGAAGCATTCGTGGTGCACGCGTTCATCCCGTCGTTCGCCGACGGCGTCAGCCGCATCAGCGCGCCCGTCCAGTTCTCCATTCCCAGGATTTCCACTTCGTGCATGCCCGAGCAATTCCCCGGCGTCGTGCATGATCCCGTGACCGCATGAAAACTGCTGATCGCATTGTCTCCCGCGTCCCGCAGATATCGGTCATGACACTGATATTGACCGCTGGCGCAATTCCCCTGGATTGGACACCCCGCCGACGCCGTCGCCACGCACTTCATCCCGCTTTGCACCGACCATCCGTCGCTCTCCACGCCCACCATCGGACGGTACCTGCGCACGCCGTTGTAGAACAGCGACTCGAACTTCACGAAGTAGCCCGGATCACTCGGGTTCGCATCCAGCGTGATGTCCCATTCCTGGCATTGCCCGCCGCATGTCTCTGTGCCCTGCGCCCACGCGCCCCTGATCTTGCGCCCCCCGCTGATCACTGGACTCTCTCCCGGGTAAGCCAGATAGAGCACCGGACTTGCCTGCGTCCCCGAATCGCTCGTCCCCAGCGTCCATGATGTCGCCGGATACAGCCCGCCGCGGAACATGGCCACCTTCTGCCCCGCCGGTTTCGTCTGTAACACTGCACTGACTCGCTGCGGCGTCAGGCAAGGACTTGTGAACGTGCAGCCGTTCGCATCATTTCCCGTGGGTGAGGCATACACCGTCGCCGCCTGCCCGCCTTGGGTTGACTGTCCCGCCGATCCGCTGATCGTTCCGCCGCCCGACATTGTGATCTGCGCAGTCGCGCTCGTCGCCAGCACGAGGCCGAGTAACAATGCCCGAACTTTTATGAATTTCTTCACTTCGCCTCTCCCGCACCCCGGCGCCCTCCTGCACTTCTCAGGATGACGCGATTGCTATTGTTGAAGGTGAATAAGCAACGGTTAGCTAGTGGACTACCACCAGGTACGTCGACGGTGGCACCAGCGCATACGCCCCCATCTCCCAACCCGATCCCATCCACGTCTGGTCCACACCGAGCAGATCGTACTTGTAACTGGTTCCCAGATTCGCTCCGGCATTCACCACCGGCGAACCTGCCGTCGGACGGAAGTTCGCATCTGCTCCCGTCGCCGCCGAAATGTAGGTCGTCGTCCCCGCCACATTCGACTGCCCGTGCAGCCAGTCCATTAATTGTGTGTTGGTCATCACCATCGCCCCGTTCTGCGTCAGCGCGTCCAGCACGTTTCCCACCTCGCTCGTGGTCAGTTCCTGATTGTGATAGAAGAATCCATACGGCACGCCCCACACGCTCGCCTTGAACACCGCCGCCTGGATCTGGTTCGCGATCTGCGCCTGCGTCTGATTGTGCAACCCTGAAATTGACAGGCTGGTGATGTCCTGAATGTTGACTCCCATGGCGTACACTTCTTTCACGCCAGTGTTCATTGAGAGCCCGCCGCGCGCTCCTTCATATCCGGCGCTAACTGCCCAGCCCTGAGTCTGCGAATCTTCCATTCCGTCGGGATAGACGTACGTCTTTTCTGTAGTCAGCCCGCTGACATTGCTCTGCAGCCAGCTTTTCGAACTCGCCATCTCATCCGGGATCAACCGGTCTTTCTGCAGCAAAGCGGTATACGGCGCCGCCTTGATCGCCTGCCCCGCGACATCGGCCAGCGCGATCGAGTGCACCGCGCCCTGGCAATTCGCATCCTGCACCGCCGTGTAAACACCTCGCCCGTTGATCGTCGCCACCAGTTCCGAAATGCTGTCGTAACTCGCATTACTGAGGTTCAAACTCAGGTTCTCTCCGCCCGGCCCTCCGGTCACGGTTGTGGACAACGTATTTCCCGAGATCGTCAGCGTTGCCGCCGTGCCCGTCCCCGTGTACTGGATCGTGAAGGCGTTTGTATTGGTGTAGTACTGGTGGGACCAGGAGTGTGCGTTAATGTCCTGCCCGTCATTAAACCAGCTCTGGATCTTCGGCAGAATGCTCGTCGCATAGCCTGCGACCACGGCCACGCTCAGCTTCAGACTTCGCGCATCAAACACCGGCAACATGCTGTCCACGTACGCATCCTCGCCGCTCACCAATCCCGGATCGTCAATCGTCAGCGTGATGCGCGCCGGGTACCTCTGAAACCCCGTCACCGCCGGCCAGACGTACCCCGTAATATTGTTGCCCCCGTCCACCCCTCCGGCCGTGTCCGTCGATGTCAACTGCGCCAGCCCGTTCGCATAGAAGTGGCAGTACGAATAGTTCGCCGCGTTCGTGTTGTCCTGCATCCCTCGATCGCGGTTGGCATACGCTTTGCAGTTCTTCAGCGTGATGCCGGTTGCGCTCCCATCAAACCGAAATCCATCAAAATTCCGGTGCGCCTCGACGTTGTAGAAGTTGACGTCAGTCGGACTCGGGCTCGCATTTACGTAGAAGCCGTGTGGCAATGCTCCCGCCGGAATCATCCCCTGGGCCTCCATGTTTGCCACCGTGATGTGGTCCGACGCTCCGCCCACGCGGAACCCATAGGCATCGAAGTAACTCAGCCGCAAATGCTGGAACTGCAGCCAGCTCTTCCCATTCACATAGATCAGCTGGCTGTTTGTCATCAGCATCGCTGCGACCGACCCGTAATACGTCGCAGGATTGCCTGCCGAGTAGACATACAGCACGTTCGAGCTGAAGTAGAAGTCGTAGGGAGCCACGCACGCCGACTTTCCGGTGGTGTGCTTTAGCCCCCACAGGCTTCCGGAAAACAGGATGTAGTTGAACGAACTCGCGCTAATCGACGCTTTCCAGATGTTCCCCGAATCCAGCGTCCAGCTTGCCGCCGGCAGATCCTGATAGCCGGTGATCGTCGGCGCATCGCCCGCACCATAGGCGTCGAACACAATCGGATTCCCCGACCCTCCGCTCGACGGCGGTACCAGGCTCTCCCGCCACACTTCGCCTCGCTTGAACAGAATCTGGTCTCCCGCCGCGAACGTCGATCCGTTCACCTTGGCTATCGTCTTCCACGCCGTCGCGCTCGACTGCCCGTCTTTCGTATCGTCGCCGCCGGTCGCGTCCACGTAGTAAGTCGTGGCCCACGCCCCCGTGGTCAGAAGACACCACGCCGCAACCGCCAACCACCGCGGTGATTTCATACTCCTCCTCAACTGTCGTCTGATTTGGATCGGCACCGTTCTCTGGAACCGAGAACCGGGAATCGCTGTTAGTCCACCGTGTACTTCACCACCACGTTCATCCGATGCAGCCCCGTGCCCACATTGGTTGTCACGTGGTTGATCTTCGTTCCCAGCGGAATCGCATCTTTCCCGCTCACGAACGAGGTCGTAATGCCCCCGCTCGTCGTGCAGGTCAGGTCCGAGCTCAGAATGTTGGCTCCCGTCGTCTGCAGATTGATCGTTGCCGTTCCCGTGTCAATCTCGCAGTACACCTCGGTCACGTGGAGGTTCGCCGCGCGGTTCACGTACACCGATGGCACCTGCAACGACAGGCTCAAGGGATTGTTCGGATCAAAGAAAGTGTATGTGAACTGTTGCGGCAGCTTCTTGGCAACTTCCGTGACCGGCCCGCTGTTTTCCGAAACCGACAGCTTTCCGTTCGCGCCAAATCCCAATTTCGACTTGCTCGTGCCCGCCGCGGTCAGCGTCCCATACGCCCCTTCCACGCTCCACGGCCCGTTGCTGGTCGACTGAAACGTGCTCGCATACACCGCGCCTGACACCGTGAGGTCGCCGTTGAAGGTCTGCGGCCCCGTGCTTCCCAGCTTCGAGGCGAGGTCGGTACTCAGTCCCGTGATCTGCGACTCCGCCAGCGCCGGAACGTCCCCCGCCGCCAGCGCCGCTCCACCCGTCACTCTGCCCTGCGCGTTCACCGTCACCTTGGGATAGCTTCCCGCACTGACTCCGGTCGTGTAGTCCTGGCCCGAAGCCAGCGAACCGGAAATTTGCGAAAAGCCGTAATCGCCGCTCGCCGCCGTCACCGCCCCCGTCCGCCCGAACACCGACGTCACTGATCCGCCGCCTCCGCCGCCGCTCGAGGCGATCGTGATCCCGCCGCTTCCGTCGTCGCTCAGAGTCACGTTCGAACCCGCCTTCAGGTTCAGCACCGACTGCGATCCGTTGTTGGTGCCGTTGGTCTTCAGCGTGATTCCCCCGCACCCCGTGCACGTGCCCGTCACCGTCAGGTTCCCCTGGATGGTCACGTTCGTCTTAAACGTCTTGGCGCTCGCCGTCAGCCGCTCCAGCCAGTTCGTTCCGTCCCCCACGTTGCCAATGTAACTCGAAATCGACACCGGGGCGCCCACGCTGATCCCGGTGTGCGCCGGGTTTCCATCGCCTGCATCGAATCCGATATAGGAGTCGTTTACGTCATTCGTCGGACGATTGCCCGAACTCGCCACCGTTTTCTGCGCATTCGAATCGTCCAGGGTAATGATGTGCCCCGGCCCGCTGCCCAACGACAAGAAGTTCAGCCGCCCCTTCAGGTTCGTTGCCATCCCTCCATCGCCGTTGACCTTTGACACCATTACCGTTGCATTCTGCGGATACAAGAACTGATATGGCGTCCCCATCCCCAGGCAGCTTACGAGCATCGGCGTCCAGTTGCTGTTGGTTGGATTACAAGTCAGCGCTTCAATTGCCGGTTGCAGGCTTCCGGTCTCTGCGACCACTCCACTTACCAGGCTGTCCAGGTATCCCCGGCTCGCCACCGAGACGCTGGTCGAATCCGCGTTCGCTCCCAGCACCAGGTTCCCCGGCCAATACGTCAGCAATGGGAAATAGGGCGTAGAAGAACTGGTCACCGTGTATGACGACAACGTCCCGTTCGGATCCGTAAAGGTGCACACGCCATTCGCACAGGCAGACGCCCTCGTCACTCCGGTTGCCACCGCGTAATTCCCTGTGCCATATGGGCCCAGAGCGCGATTCGACCCCGACGCTCCCGGCACCCGGAGCAAGTCAAAGGAAGATGCTCCTGCAATGTCCGGCGCGGCCACCGTGATATTTCCCGTCCCGTTGCTCAACGCATATCCCAGATAGAGCGGCAGCGATGTGCCGTACGTCGCATGGTGCGCCACAATGTAATAGCGATAGTCATTGCTGCCCGTGTTGGCAAACTGCGGTATCGTTCCCACCGGGGCGTTGCCGCCATGAATTCGCACCGCCCCGCCTTGCGCGATCACTCCCGCCTGCCCCAGGTTGCCCTGCGGGTTCACCGGATTGCCCACTTCCTCGTACACGTTCTCCAGTTCGCAGTCTCCATATCCGCCGCGGTCGGTCCCGCAGCGCACGCCAAATTGCGAGAAGCCCTGAATCACGCTGTCACTGATCCTGACCGAGTTGCCGCTCTGCCAGTCCACCCCGTTGCCTTTCCCGTTCATCGACAGGTTCATGTGCTTCAGCCAGCCTACCGCCGACCAAACGTTGAACGGTCCCGGCGCAATGATCGCCGTGCCGCAGAAGGTCGCGTCGCAGCGCAGTTCATCCCCCAGCGAAAAATCGAACCCGTCCAGCAGAAACGCCTGGTCATCATCCACCTGCACCCCGTAACCAAAGCTTCCAAAGCTCGAGCTGCGGTTCGTCACGTTGAACAGCCGCGTCTTCTGCGAGTTCACCTCAACAAAGGCATACGTGCCGTTGGCCACCATCGGACGCCCGCGTGGATTGATCGCTGTAATTCCCTGGAAGGTCAGCGACGAGTTCGTGTCTCCAAGGAACAGGCACGATCCCGCCACGTAGCAATTCAGGATCGCCCCGGTAAAATCCACCGTCTGGTTCGCCGCTCGAATCGAGAGTGTCGCGTAGAGGTTGTACTCTCCCGGCGAAACCACCACTCGCCCCGCCTGTGACGAGCCATTGGGATTGGTTGGAATGAATCGCGCCGCAATCGAAGCTTCCTGGATTCCCCCGGTCGCGGAACTGACGGTGTAGCCTGCGGCATGCGCGTTCACCGTGGTGA
>Ga0335085_10017689_pt1 | contig 10263 bp, 6 predicted proteins | sample Lox_Sample_45_FD_206712 | JGI IMG/M metagenome (GOLD analysis project Ga0335085, IMG submission 206712) | Soil microbial communities from Loxahatchee National Wildlife Refuge, Florida, United States - Lox_Sample_4.5 | ecosystem: Environmental > Terrestrial > Soil > Wetlands | place: USA: Florida... | reverse complement strand
TTGCGGTAACCAATCGTGACAGCCAGACCGTGAGCGTCCTGCTGGGGAAGGGTGATGGAACCTTCCAGTCCAGCCTCCATTTCCCGGTAGGCGCCTCGCCAGCTTCTGTCGCGACCGGGGATTTCAATGGTGACGGAGCTGCGGACCTAGCTGTGGCTGATTTCAATGGGAATGATGTTAGTGTGCTCCTTGGGAACGGCGACGGAACCTTTTTGCCAGCTCAAAGCTACACCGTCGGTTCCGGGCCACTCTCGGTGGTGGTCGGTGATTTCAATGCCGATGGCGTTGCGGACCTAGCCGTGGCGAACGAGTCTAGCAATAGCATTAGCATCTTGTTGGGCAAAGGGGACGGAACCTTCAAGGCGGCCGCTAATTCTGCCGTGGGAATTAACCCGGTCCCGATTGCGGTGGGTGACCTCAACGGAGATGGCAGGACTGACTTGGTCGTCCCCGACTATGGCAGCAACACGGTTGGTGCGTTAATGGGGGCGGCCATCTACGCTGACCTGACCATCGCGATTGCTCACCAAGGCAACTTCGCGCAAGGCCAAACCAGCGCCACATACCAAATCACGGTTAACAACAATGGGCTAGCACCGACGGGCGGCACAGTGACGGTGGTGGACACCTTGCCCTCTTTCCTTACCGCTACAGCGATGTCCGGAACTGGGTGGAGCTGCACAGTTTCCTCACTCACTTGCTCACGCTCGGATGCGCTGGCCGCACGCGCTGCCTATCCGGTGATCACCCTTACGGTAAGCATTGCTGGCAACGCCCCGTCCTCAGTCACCAATACTGCAACGGTGTCCGGTGGTTTTGAGTCCAATACGGCCAACGATACTGCGACTGACGTGGCCGCTGTGGCGACAGCGGTGCCAACATTGATGATCACTACTACGGCGCCCCTTCCGGCAGGCTCGGTAGGAATTGCGTATAACGATCAACTTGTTGCAATTGGCGGTAGTCCTCCCTATAGCTGGGCTCTGGTGTCCGGTACTCTTCCTGTCGGGCTAGGCCTCTCGTCGGTGGGTATCTTGGGAGGGACTCCTTCCGCTCCAGGAACCGCAACTTTTACAGTCAAAGTAACTGATAGTGAAGGGGGCAGTAACGCGGAAGCGCTCACTTTGACCATTAATCCTGCGGGTCCCATGGTCGCTGATGGAGGAGTGACCAACGCTGCGAGCTTTGCCAAAGACGCTGACGGCCGTGGGGCGCCGTTGCTCCAGGCTCACTTGTGTCCGTCTTTGGAACGTTCCCTGCGGCTTCGGAGGCGCACGCCAACGCCGTGCCTCTGCCCACATCGCTTGGGGCGGTTGAGGTGAGATTTGGCGGCATCGCGACGCCACTGCGAGACGTAATCATAACCGACGCTTCCAGTGACGGCTTCATCAATGCCCAGGTCCCATTCGAAGTGCTGCCAGCCGGTCAAAGCTCGGCGACAGTTGATGTCGTAGTGACGGTCAATGGGGTGGCCTCGCCGCCTCAGCCGGTCCATATCGTAGCAGCGGCACCTGGAGTATTTACTATTCCGCCGGATGGCCAACACAATGCAGTGCTCGTTTTCACTGACCCTACAGACAATGTTACGAAGATAGCAGCGCCCGCGGCCTCCAGTAACTCAATCGGGTTTCCGACCGCTCCAATTCCTCGCGGCCACGTAGGTTTCTTCTACGCCACAGGGCTTGGAGCCTTGACCCCGCCTGTAGCAGACGGGGATGGTGGTCTCGAGGATCCGGTCGTACTTCATAAGGCAAATCTGACGCCAATCGTTTTGATCGGTGGGAAATCCGCAGCTGTGAGTTTTGCCGGACAGGCGCCTGGATTCCCTGGGGTAAACCAGATAAACGTTGCTGTTCCAGACGATGCACCGACAGGTGATGCCGTCCCGCTGCAGATTCAAACGGCTGATGGCACCGTTATCAGCACTCGCGGAGCTACAGTGGCCATCCGATAGATTGGCCACAGCGCGGCGCCAGATCGAAGCCGGCGAAGTGTCCGAGACGACTGCGCTTGAAATAGGATCGCCCTAATCCGCCAGGAGGTTCTACTTCCGCAAGATCTCCTTCAGCTTCGACTCGCTCAGACGCATCGTTGTGAGGCAGAAAGCTGTGTCGACGAATCCGCACCCGCCGAACGACCCAAAATTATTCGTTAGCGCGAAGCGCCCACAAACCATCCGGCAGGAATCGCAGGTAAACTGGGTGACGGGCGAAAGGGACGATTCACGACTGAATGACCCACAGTTCGTTTGATTTCGATGCTGTAGCCAGTGAAATCCACCACTTTTTGTGGCTTCCGCCATTCTTCAATTCGCATTGCAAGCTGCGTGACGAGGGCTTAATGTGTCGAGACCATGCCCTGGTAGTCACGGCACTACTCAGGCGACTCGGGGTTACGGCTGATATCGCGATTGGACGAATGGCTATGGTTTCGGGCCCATCCCAAACTAAACAGCCCCGCGGACTGACTCTCGTCCCGCACGCTTGGACCATGACCGATAACGGCGTTGTCGACTTCAGCGTTAAAGTTTCTGAGCGTCATAGTGAATGGCGAGAATGGCGGATAGATTATGTCCTTTACGATCAGGTCGTCGGAACGCCAGGCACCACCCTCCGCACGTGCGGCACAGAACTGGCATACGAGAAGCTAATCGCTCTTGCCACTCACGCTCAATCCCAGAATCAGATCATCTATTGCTACGAAAAGACGGCCAGGCCCGATGTCAAGGATTATTATCCGAATTCGAAATTTCTTGACTCGAAGATTTCCGAGCACCTGAAACGCTGGTTCCCGCGAGACCAACATTTGTATCACTGTTTGATTGAACACCTTGCTCAGGTGGGAACCCGTAGTGCGGAGTCGATGGCGGAGCTTCCTCAGAAAGCGGCATGGAAGGAGTTACGGGCCAGGTACGCCGAAGGACCTTTGTCCGAGTTGCAGCCATGAGGAGAGTCGAAGTAACGCGCAAACTCGTCGACGGCCCGGAGGTAAGCGCGCGTGGTGATGGCAGCATAATTTCGGCGCTCGAGTTCCTCAAGTATCAGCTTTCGAAGTTAGGTCACAGAGATCTCCTTGTGACCGCACCGTATCGCGATCTACCGGATGCCGCGGACCGTGATCAGTCCTGAAGGATGTTCACGCATAAGCGTCTGCCGCGTCGGCTTCGTTCAGGTCTGCTTGGAGGAAGTTTGGATGCCAGACATATACCAGATCGGAAAATCCTGAAAAGGCCGAAACCGGAAACTGAGTGAGCTCCGGGCTACGGCTGCGAATTCCAAAAAGCTCCCACGAACCTCGCGCCCGACAACACGGATTTAAAGGTACTTGGGCCAAGGCTTGTCACTTTGAGTCAAGCACTGTAGATTCGTTTCCTGGATCACACGAATTGCGGAGGCTTTTTGGAAACGGGCGGCCGGGGCGATCACTTGAGGATTCATCGTTGTTCGCCGGACCCTGGCCAGCTTACCCGTGGAGCCAACGACGAGAATGTTCTTTTTCGCGCGCACAGCGGCGCGGATGACCTCACCATGTTTCAAACCGCGCGCTGCGTTGAGAAAATCGTCCTGCCGCCGGATAGTGATTCAGCGGGTCGTCTTTGCCGCTGAGGATGCCAGACGCTTCGTATTCAACGAGCGGAAAGATCCGACGCGGCCTCAGGCGAATTGCGAATACCGGCCGGCGGACAACCGGCGAAACGATGCCCTCGAATCGACTGCCGTCTATCGGGAGTTCGGTTTCGAGAATCGGATGCTCATGGTTGAGGACCGTGCCGCGCCAAGCGGGGATTTTGCTGAAGGCGCTGGAGGCTTGCGGTGCCGGGATTTCGCCAAGCCTGACGAAACCTTCGCCGATGCGTTTCACCCAGAGGGCGCCGTCCGGATTCAGAAGGATATCTTCGGTTCGATCATCGCTCAGGAGAGCCAGGATCTGATCACCCAGTTCGCGCTTCAGCTTAGTTTCGAGCCGGTTCTGATGCTCATCATGGATGACAGCAAGGCTACCCATTTTTCGAGTTCCCTCCAAACGCCGGACGGCGTTCAATCACGTCCTCTAAGTACTAAGTGACTGCTGGAAGGCGGAAGGGACGAAGAAGGTGATCGTCCGGAGCGTCTTTAACGGTCTCCATGGTCCGATTGCTAGTTGAACCATGCCAGAACTGTTGCGAAGGCCATGATCGTTGGCTTAGCGATGGTTCTGAATGAGGACCATCGAAATCCTGTAAGACGAAATCCTGTAAAATCTTTTTACCAGGAAATCCGGTAGCGGTTCCACGCTCTTTAGGCGGTTAATAGACGATGGCCAAAAGAAGACATGCGATAGTTGTTGTTTGTGTGTTCGCGATACCGTTGGCGGCGTTTCTTTTTCTGGGGTTCGGTCGACACCCAAGATCCAAAGTCCGAAACGTTGTTCACGCTTTACCACCTCCGGCTGTCGACCGCTCTGAGCCAGAAGGTGTCATGGCCCGCCCTAAACGTGAGGTGCGCTCGCGAGTGCACCGCGGGGCGCGGCAGGGCGAACCTAACAAGGATGAGTTGGGCGAGCATGAGTTGGGCGAGCATGAGCTGGGCGAAGATGAACTGGCCGAGCTAAGGCGGGATCAGCCCCGCTCCTCCGTCCTCGATATCCAAAAGAGCTTCGCCAACACAACATCCACGGTCAATTTCAACTGGATCAATCCGGGTCCGGTGAACCTCCACTTGCAAAACGGTGGGGTCTCCGGCAAGCTTCAGGCCTTCGCCTGGGAACCTTCTCATCCGCAGGTGATGTATGCCGGCGGCGGAATAGGCTCCGGTAACGAAGGACCTACCACAGAGGCCGGTGTCTTCAAGTCGATTGATGGAGGCAAGGCGTGGAACCCTGCAAATCAGGGCCTCCTCGACACCACCGTGAACGTCTTGTGGGTCGATTCCTCCCACCCCAGCGTCCTGCTGGCCGGCACCGAATTCGGTGGCCTCTTCCGCACCTCCGATGGTGCCGCGACCTGGACACCGGTGCTCTCGGACGCGTCGGTCAGCGCGATTGTCAGCGTTAGTGGCGGCATCATCGCTGGCACCGCGGTCGGCATCGAATTGTCCAGCGACGATGGACTCACCTGGACGATTCTTCAACGCACCGTTTCGGGAGTTCGGTGCATGGCGGTGAACGGCACTGATATCATCGCCGGGCTCGATGGCGGCGATATCCTCTGGAAAGGCTCGTCCGATTCCACTTGGCGCACGGTCGCCTCTAATCCGAACCTCACGATCTGGGACATTGCGATTGATCCCGTCAATCCCACCGTGGCCTACTACGCGCGCGGCTACGGCGGAAAGAGCAATGCGGTCTTTCGAACGATGGACCACGGAATCTCCTGGGAGAACATCAACGCCCCTACGAGCACCAATGGAGGCTTCTCCCAAGCCCTTGCCGTGCGGGCTTCTGATCGGGCGATCGTCGTGGCTGGCCAAGGTATGCTCTATCAGAGCCTCGATTTCGGATCAACTTGGGAGCGGCTCAACGGCCCTTGGGACAGCCGCAAAATCTTCCTGCTTCCCACTTCTTCCTCCATGGTCATTGGGAGTGACCAGGGCCTCCACTGGTCCGACGACGGCGGCCATACCTGGCGCGACCTCACTTCCACGATCTCTGCGAACATCCTGTTCAGTGTCGCCGTGAGCGGCCAGACCATCCTCACGTCATCCCAGGACTTCGGCCCCTTCCTCTCGGCAGACGGCGGCCACACCTGGACTAGCCCATCGGGGCCCCTCGCCGAAAGCGGGGCTGTGGCGATCAACCCGGCCGATCCGACTCACTGTTATGCAATGACGAATGCAAACCTCGCGGTATCCACGGATAGTTGCCAGACTTTCGCCACCGTAGCTGGGCCAACCAAGAACAACTATGTAGGCGCGGCTAATCAGAACGTGATTGCCGTCGACCCGCACAGCCCTTCACACGTATATGTCGGAGAAGCCGACGGAGTGTGGTCCAGCAGCGACTGGGGGGTGACGTTCACTCTTTCGAGTTGGCCGGTCACACAGGTCACTGAGGTAGTATTCGACCCGATTACACCCGGCGTGATCTACGTTTGCTCAACGGGAGGGCTTTTTCAGTCCATAAACGGCGGCGCTACCTGGAATAAGCTATCGCTACCAACCTCTTCCTGGCCATACGCTGCGACAGTCTCTCCCACGAACAGCAATGTGATCCTCGTAGCATTGGCCGATGGTGCGGGCCGGGAACAAGGCGGCGTGCTGCGCAGCATCGATGGAGGTTTCACTTTCACCTTCGCGAATCAAGGCCTCTCCACGGCCACCTTTAATCTGGGAATCGATCAGCAGTCCATCGCGTTCAATCCCGCGTCGCCACCTGGAACTGCTCCGGTGGTGGCCCTCGCTACCACCGGAGGTGTCTATGCCTCCGGTGATCTCGGCAGAACGTGGCTGAATATTGGTGGCAACGCCACTCCGCACACCTTCTCCTATGTTCATTGGGATAGCGGCTATCTCTGGGTCTCCACTTACGGTCAGGGAGTCCTACGCTCTGGCCAAACCGTAACGGCTGCCTTGTTCGCGTCGCCGCTTGAGGTAGGCGGCGGTCCCATCTCGCTCACTTACATCCAGGGTCTCTCCCCCATCTCGGGATCGCAGCCGCTTCAAATCACTACGCCGGGAGTCGTCGGGAGTTTCTCGGTTGCCATCAACCAAGGTTCCGGCGCCTGCGGCACTTGGCTTTCGGCGACTCCGCTGACTGGAACGACCAGCTACGCAGCGAGCATCCCTATTACGGTTTCCTACGACTTGAGCGGGGTCCCTACTAACGCCAATGCCATCTGCGATGGCACGGTCACGGTTACGGGCGACGGCGTCACGGTGACGATCCCCGTGGCGATTCAAATTACGCCACTGTCGGACACCCGTTCTCAGCAATGGAACCTCGCGTTTACTCAGTCAACCCTGGGACTAAGCAACATGAACATGGTGTTCGACTCAAACCGTAAGGTAATTGTAATGTTCGGAGGCCGTGACAACCTGGATGTGTATTCGACTACCTACCAGTACACGCCGAGCGGCTGGAATCGGATCTCCACCTCCAACTCCCCTCCGGCGAGGTATTGGTCTGCCATGGCCTATGACAACCACCGCGAGCGGATCGTCCTCTTCGGCGGCCAGAACAACTCCACAAAGTTCGGCGACACGTGGGAATTCGACGGCGCCAACTGGATTCCAGTGTTGACCGTTGACAGCCCCACTGCCCAGAGCGGCATGTCGATGACCTACGACGCTTGCCGGCAGAAGACCATTCTCTTTGACAGTCTAGGGAGGACTTGGGAATACGACGGCGTGACCTGGGCGAATGTCACCACTCCCGCTTCGCCTCCGGCCCGCAGCCTCTCCGCTATGATCTTCGACCCTGTTCATTGCCGTGCCCTCTTGTTTGGCGGGCAACCCGGTACGGGGCCGCTCAACGGCCTCTCCGACACGTGGTCCTACGATGGCACCAACTGGACGCAGGTCAACACCCCCACCGCGCCTCCAGGCCGATGGGGGCATGCGATGGCGTTCGACACCAGTCGCGGGCGCATCGTGCTGTTCGGTGGATATGGGCCGGCCTATCCCGCAGGCGGAGACACCAATGACACCTGGGAGTTTGATGGAACTACCTGGGTCCAGGTACTTCCGCAGAGTACTCCTCCGTCTACCGGTCGGGCTTCCATCGCCTACGACGAAAGCCGCGACCGGATGGCGATGTTCGGCGGCTTGGGAGGTCAGGACTGGGAGTACACGGCCGGACCGGTGTGGGCCGTTACTACTAGACACGCGGGCACGTTCTCGCAAGGGCAGTCAGGCGCCACCTACACCGTGACCGTGTCGAACGTTTGGAATAGCCCCACTAGCGGCGTCACAACCCTGGCCGAGACTATCCCGCTCGGCCTCAGCTTGGTCTCGATGTCAGGAGCTGGCTGGTCCTGCGCCTCGGGCGCATCCATTTGTACCCGCACCGATCCTCTTGCCCCCAACGCGAGCTATCCGCCTGTCACCGTCATCGTCAACGTCTCTGCGGACGCTCCGCCTTGGGCTACCAACTTCGTCACCGTATCAGGCGCCGGCATGATGACGGCCGCAGCCACCGACCTGACCCCAATTGCTGCGGCCCACATCCGGCCGCAAATCTTGTCCGGCGGCATTGTCAATGCGGCCACATACCAGCAAGGTGGAATCGCTCCGAACGAATTCATCTCTTTGATAGGCACTGGGCTGGGTCCAGCAAATGGAGTGGCCTCCGAAATGACTACGGAACTCGCGGGAACCAGCGTCTCGATCGGCGGAACGCCAGCCTATCTGATTTATGCACAGGACGGGCAGATCAACGCGCTGGTTCCGTTCAATGTGTCTGGTTTGCAGAACACTACGATTCAAGTCCAGTACGACGGGATGGCCGGAAACACCGTCACCGTTCCAGTTGTGCCGTCGTCGCCGGGGATCTTTACCCAGCAGTACGGGCCCGGCCAAGTATGGATGGTGAACCAGGATGGAACATTCAATTCCAGTTCGACTCCGGCTGCCCGGAACACCTATGTGACGTTCTGGGTGACCGGGCAAGGTGCGGTCAATGCCCCGCTGCCAGATGGAACACAGCCCTCGGGACCGCCGTTTCCGACTCCAATACTTCCAGTGAGCATAAGCATCGGAGGCGTTACTGTTCCTGCTGCGGATATGGCGTTTGATGGCTTGGTGTATTCCGGGGAAGTGCAAATCAACCTGCTCATCCCGGCCGAAGCTCCCACCGGCAGTGCGATTCCACTAGTAGTCACGATCGGCGCAGCATCTTCCCGGTCCGATGCGACCATCGCTATCAAATAGGTTCGCACGTTATGTCGACGCCCCTGGCGGTCACGGCCCCCAACGATTGAACAAGCCGGTTGACCTGGAACCGATTAGTTTTCTGATCGGCTTTGGCTCTGTTCGGGATTCAGAACAGACAGTCTTTCAACGTAACCTGAAAGACCGCATTCAAAAGCCTTATTTTTCAATCGGGTGTTCTGAAAGCCGAACAGAACGACCTATATCCAGGCGGGTCGTGTCTATTGCTGGCGGATGATTTATCATCCAAGTCATCGCGGGAGTTGTCCATCACTAGAAACAGGATGTGCCTCTGCATCGTCTATCGATCACTCAGTGCTGGCAATGATGGAGCATGCTGAGTAGTTCGTTGGTGCCTTTATGGCGATTCCGTGTCTTCCGAAGCCCCACGAGGGTTGCTTCGCTAAAGGCAGGTTAAGCGGGTCCGCGGCAAAAAGCATGGCACCTCGTGTTTCTCGTAGTGTTGCATGAAATCCTTCATTTTTTGGGGGGCCTATCTTCTGTTCTCTACGACCGTGTGCGTGAGTGCCGCCACTGACCCGGATGAGTTGCTCGCGCGGGCAGACCACTTCGCGGAGGTCGTGCGAAAGAGGCCGAGCAGCTTTGGAGACAGCAGATGGAGGCCGATTGCCTGAAAGACAACGACATTTCGCTATACAAGACGTTCTACCGGCACGCCTCCTCGATGTACCATATGGACATCGTCGGCGTTATCGCCAGCCTAGACGAGGCGAACGTCGTCTCGGCTCCATCCCGGGAGCACCTCGACGACGCACTTGTCGCCACAGCAAGCGTGCTCCGGTGCGTTTCGCTCTACGACGAAATGGCCGGGTTCGGCATGCAGGAGCGCATACGCAGCGGCCCAAACGAGGCTTACGTCGCTGCCTGCAAGGCTCTTTAGCATTAGCCTCGCGGAAGTCGTCCTTCAGGGGCGCGCCGGGGCCAGCGAGTGGCGCTGGCGTCCCGGTTGACCGGCGTCCAAGTGGCAAAAGGTTGAAATCAATACTGGCTACCAGGGGCTTGGGAGCTACGAACTGCCTCTGCTGGGCGGGAGAGCTAGGTTTCTCCAGCGCTGGGCGAGGCAAGGGACTGCTGCCCCTTGCCCCACGCCCCCCCGTCCCCGCGTCGCCGTCGAACCTCCGCTTCGCTCCGGACAGGATTCCTCGAGGGTTCAAACTGGGCAGGTGTATCAAAAAGCACCTCCGCAACCCGAGCGTTGCGACGCTGAAAATAGAGCACTTATCCGGCCCAGACCTCTGTATCAAAGCGTGCACTTTATGATACGATCATGGCTGCCATGAAACGCATCGCCCAGATCGAAAGAGTCGCTCTCTATGCCCGCGTCAGCACAAAGGATGGGCGCCAGGACACCGAAAACCAACTGATTGCGCTACGGGAGTACTGCTCAAAGCAGGGTTGG
>Ga0335085_10017688_pt1 | contig 10264 bp, 8 predicted proteins | sample Lox_Sample_45_FD_206712 | JGI IMG/M metagenome (GOLD analysis project Ga0335085, IMG submission 206712) | Soil microbial communities from Loxahatchee National Wildlife Refuge, Florida, United States - Lox_Sample_4.5 | ecosystem: Environmental > Terrestrial > Soil > Wetlands | place: USA: Florida... | reverse complement strand
GCAGATGTAGACGCCGGGGCCCGCGATCAGCTTCTTGACCTGGCGCTGCGACTTCCCGCAGAAGCTGCAGAGGAGCTGCTCGTTGGAGTCTGTCGGTCTGGCCATCTGTGCTGCTCCTCCCCTTAGGCCGCTGCCCTGACCCTCGTCAGTGCTCGGAGATCACCCGGTCGATGATCCCATACTCCTTCGCCTCCTCCGAGCTCATGAAGTAGTCGCGCTCGGTGTCCTTGCGAACCTGGTCGAGATCCCTGCTCGTGTGCTTGGCGATGATCTCGTCCAGGCGCTGGCGGACGTCGATGATCTCACGGGCATGGATCTCGATATCCGTGGCCTGTCCTTCGAAGCTGGAGGACACCTGGTGGATCAGGATCTTGGCGTTCGGCAGCGCCATGCGCTTGCCGTGGGCCCCGCCAGCCAGCAACAGGGCTCCCATCGACATGGCGATGCCGACGCAGATCGTCTGCACGTCGGGCTTGATGAACTGCATCGTGTCGTAGATCGCGAGGCCCGCGTAGACGGAGCCCCCCGGCGAGTTGATGTAGAGCGAGACGTCCTTGTCTGGGTCCTCGGACTCCAAGTGCAGCAGCTGGGCGACCACCAGGTTGGCCACCTGGTCGTCGACGGGCGTGCCAAGGAAGATGATTCGCTCGTTCAGCAGGCGGCTGTAGATGTCGAAGGCACGCTCCCCCCGGGAGGTCTGCTCGACGACCATTGGAACAAGTGGACTCATGATCGATGTTCTGCTTTCGCTTGGGTGGTCGGATTCCTGCTCACTGGTCGGGAAGGACCGCTCCGCGACACCTTAGCCACTAGGAGCCCGGGGTCCATAGCCTGCCGCCGGCAGCCTCGCCGCCGCCGGGCCCCGAGGCGGAGCCGGTCCGGGGCGCGCCGGGCTCGGGGCTCCCGGCCGGCGCGACCTCCTTCTCGGGCGTCCACAGCTTGGCGCGTGCCTTGGCCCGCTCCAGCGGGATGGGCTTGGCCTCGGCGACGATCAGGTCGATGGCGTTTCGGGCGGCGAGTTCCTCGCGCAGCTCCTCGAGGCGCCCTCCCCTCCGCAGCTCGTCCATGATCCGCACAGCTTCGTCGCGGTCCTCGGCGGGGCCCTCCGCGCCCTCACCGCCGCCGTGAGCGGCCGCCGTGCGATCGGCGTGGCCGTCGTCGTGATCGTGATGCTCGTGGTCGTGGTCGTGGTGATGCTCGTGGTCGTGGTGCCCATGGGCATGGCCAGCGGCGGTCCCGGCCCGGTCGGCGCTCGCACGCAGGGCCTCAAGCAGCGCGCCGTCGTCCGGGCTCATCTGCTCGGCCTCGACGATCGCGGTGAGCACCGCCTCGCGCCGCAGCGCCTGCCCGGCGCTCGGGAGCAGCTCTGCGAGGATCTCCTCCTCGCTGCGCGCGGCGAGCCTCAGGTAGGCCTCCCGGGAGACCCCCTGCCGCGCCAGGGTACGCAGGGTGCGCTCCCACATTTCCCGTGCTCTGGCCCGGGCGAGGTCATCGCTGACCTCGACCTCGGCGTTCGCCACCGCCTCGTCCAGCGCAGCCTCCCGGAACTCGCGCTCCACGCGCTCGCCGTCGGCCTCCTCGATCTGCCGGGCGATCTCGCCGCGCAACTCCTCCAGCGACTCGAAGCCGGCGTCGGCGGCGAGGTCCTCGTCGATCTCCGGGAGCTCCTTGCTCTTGACCTGCTTGACCGACACCTCGAAGGTGGCTGGACGACCGGCCAGGCTCTGCTCGCCGTAGTCGGGCGGGAAGGTCACGTCGACCGACCGCTCTTCCCCGGCGCTCGCGCCGAGCAGGCCCCGCTCGAGGCCGGCGATGAGGCGCCCGGCGCCCACCTCGATGAGCTGGTCGCGCCCTTCTCCTCCGTCGATCGGCTTGCCGTCCATGCTGCCCACGTAGTCGACGACCGCGAAGTCGCCGTTCTCGACGGGGCGCTCGACCTCCTCCAGGCGGGCGAGGCGCTCGCGCAGCGCCTCGATCTCGCCGTCGATGGCCTCGTCGGAGGCCTCGGGCTCGCGTCGGCCAACCTCGAGCCCGCGGTACCTGCCGAGGCGCGCCTTGGGCAGCACGCCGACCTCGATGGAGAAACGGAACGACTCGTCCTGCGCGGGCAGCGCGCCCAGCTCCAGGTTGGGATCCCCCACGGGCACGATGCCGGCGCTCTCGATGGCGCCGGCGTACCAGGCTCCGATCGAGCTGCGCAGCACCTCCTCCAGCACGGCCTCACGGCCAAGACGCTGCAACGCCACCGCCGGCGGCACCTTCCCGCGACGGAACCCCGGGATCTTCAGGTTGCGCGCCAGCTTGCGCGCCTCTCGGTCGATGCTCTGCTCCACGGCCTCCGGCGCCACCTCCACCTGCACCCGCACGCGCGAGTCGGCTAGCTCGGAGACGGTGGTGGCAAGTGCGCTCGACACGGCTCAGACGCCAAGATACCGTGCGCGGGATGACCACCGCCCTCCCCGCTTCCCGACGCCCCCGAGCACTGGCCGCGCGGCTGCGATCTATCGAGGCTCGGCTGTGGACCGGTCCGATGGGCCATCTGGTCGGCGGCCTGCTCGACGTCGGGCAGGCGCTGGTGACCTACGCCGTCATGCGCGCCCGGGGGTCGCGGCCCGGAGGCCGTCGGGTGCGCTGAGCGGGCATCGCGGGTGAGGAGGGCCGCGTCGCGTGCTGCTGAGCGCCCCGGCGGGCGCTCGCGGGGCACGGCCGGCGCCGGCCGTGCCCCTGTCGCGAACGTTCAGCCGAGGGCTGTGGTCTGCGACCGCGGCCTAGTGGAACTCGAGGGTGACGCCGTGGGGCACCACCATGACCGGGCAGCGCGCCTCTTCCACGAGGTTCTCCGAGGCGGCGGTCAGGTCGACGGTCCCTTCCTTGGCCTCTGGGCGCGAGCCCACGACGAGCAGCTGAACCTCGCCGTTGCCGGTCTGCACGACGTTCGCCCCGATGGCGCTGGCAAGCGACTCCGCGGTGGCGGTGGCGGAGGCGTCGGCCCCGTCACCGACGGCGGCCACGTTGCTCACCGAGAGGCTGCCATCGGCGTCCAGCCCGGCCGGGGCGATCGCGACGGCGATCGGGCCGCCTTCGAGCAGCCGCCGCGCCGAGTTGCCGATCGACACACGCCCGGCGGCCGTGTGCGAGTCCGAGCAGAACACGACGCCGGAGGCGCCGAGCCGCTCGGCCAGCGCCCGCAGGCCGGCCGGCGTGGAGCGGTCCTCCACGACGTAGCTCTCCGCGCCGTCGCTGCCGAGGATCTCGACGCCCCGCTCGAGCAGCGATTCGGCCTGCTCCTGGACGAGCTTCTCGCGGTCCGGTTCCGGCTCCTGGTTGTGCCGGACGTAGGCCAGGGCCACCTCGGCGCCGGCCTCGGCGAAGAGGCGTCCGAGCGCCAGGGCGTCGTTCTCGTTGTTGGTTCCGTCGTAAGAGATGATGAACTTGGTTGCCATTGGGGTCACGCTCCTGTCGGGATCATTCGCTCGGCCTGGGGCGCGAGCGTTTTCGAGGGCTTCCGGGGCCCGCCTGGCGGTGACATTTGGGCCTGACATCGAGTCTGCTACGTTCCGCGCACTCCGACAACTCAAAGTCGTAATGCACCTCATTAGTTGAGCTAATCCCTTGTTGAACGTGGGCCGCCTAAGAGTTCTCCGCGAGGTCGCGCGTCGGGGTTCCTTCTCGGCGGCCGCCGAGGCGTTGTCATATACGCAGTCGGCCGTGTCCCAGCAGATCGCCACGCTCGAGGCGGAGACGGGGGTCACGCTGCTCGAGCGCCATCCGCGCGGCGTGCGGCCGACGGCGGCGGGCCAGACGCTGGTGGAACACACCGAGGGGATACTGGCGCGTCTGCAGGCCGCCGAGGCGGAGCTGGCCGAGATCGCCGGGCTGCGGGGCGGACAGCTTCGCATGGCGTCGTTTCCCACCGCCGGGGCCACCCTCATGCCGGCGGCCATCGCGACGTTCCGGGCGCGTCACCCGGGCGTGGAGCTCACCCTTGCGGAGGGCGAGCCCGACGAGATCGCGCCCCGCCTGCGCGCCGGCGAGTTCGACCTGGCGCTGCTGTTCGAGTTCGGCGATTCCGGCGAGGACGGGGCCGGGCTCCGCGAGGACCTCGACCCGGTGCACCTGCTCGACGACCCGATGTACCTGGCGCTCCCGCGCGAGCATCGTCTCGCGGCGAAGCCGGCCGTTCGTCTCCAGGACCTGCGCGAGGAGGCCTGGGTGCAGACGTCACGCTCGAGCGCCTGCGCCCGCTACGTGGTGAGGTCCTGCCACGCCGCCGGATTCGAGCCGAACGTGTCGTTCGAGAGCGACGACTACCAGACCGTGCAGGGGCTCGTGGCGGCTGGCGTCGGCGTGGCCCTGATCCCCGACCTGGCGCTCGCGGGGAGCCGCGAGGACATAGCCGTCAAGGCACTGGCGCCGCGGCCTCTCACACGCGCCGTCCTGGCGGCGCTGCCGCCGGCGATGCGGGTGGTCCCAGCTGCCCCGGCGATGCTCGAGGTCCTGCAGGAGGTGGCGCGCGGCTTCAAGCCGAGCGCCCACGACGCCGCCTGACGGCAGCGCCGGGGCACCCGCCCGAGCACACGGTCCCCCCACGGGCGGCGTCAGTCGAGCTGGAAGTTCCCCCCGGCGTAGATCAGTCGCTCACTGCCGTCGCGCAGGCGCGCGGTCACCGTGCGATCGGTGGTGGAGACGATGTCGGTGTGAACAGTGGAGTCGTTGAACCCGAGCTCCTCCCAGCGCTCGCTGCTGACGGTGGACGGGTCCCCGTCGTAACAGTCGTGGTAGGACTTCCCGAGCGCGAGGTGGGTGTTGCCATACGGCCCGCCCACGTTCTCGTCGTAGAGCGTCTCCGCCATGAACTTGGTGATGCGTGAGAAGCGGGAATCGGTGAGTGAGTACTCGCCCACCCGCTCGGCGTTCTCGGTGGCGATCATCTCGGTGAGCACGCGCTCGTTGCGCTCGGCACCGGCCTTGACCACGCGGCCGTCGGCGAACTCGAGCGAGATACCCTCGATCAGGTTGCCGTAGCGGTAGAGCGGCTGGTTGAAGCGGATCCAGCCCTCGGTTCCTCGCCAGTCCGGGCTCGTGAAGATCTCGAAGCTCGGGATGTTGCGCCCGCTGCCTCCAACCCAGCGGCGACAGTCGCCGAGGGTCAGCTGCAGGTCGACGTCCTCGCCCTTCACGTGAAGGCGGTCGATGGGAAGCTCGCTGAGGCGTTGTACGTACTCACCGATCTGATCGCTCACCTCTCGCCACCGCGCGATCGGGTCACTCTCGTCGAGGAAGCAGGCGTCGATTATCTGCTGCCAGTAGTCCTCCTCCGAGAGCCGCGCCTCGGCGGCCATCGCAGGGGTGCCGTAGAGACCGAGGGTCCAGGTGAAGCGACCGGCGTTCTCCTTCTCGGTGCGCCAGTCGAGCAGGGGCTTCATGGCGCTCGAGCTGCGCATGATCTTGGCGGGATCGGTGTCCTCCAGCGCGTGCTTGTCAGCCTCGGCGAGCACGCTCACCTGGTGGTCGATCTGGTCGACCAGTCCGCGCGAGTACCTGTCGGGAAAGAAGTCGAGCTGTACGTCACTGGCGATTTTGTAGTAGTCGCGAGCCAGATTGAAGGAATCGTCGTCGTCGGGCACGAACTGGGAGATCGTGTGTCCGCCGGCACGCCACACGGCGCGGTGCAGCTCTACGTAGAGCGGCTTGGCACACTCGTGCGAGACGATCCGCACGACGTCGCCCTCCTTGATTCCCTCACCGCCTCCCAGGGCGAAGTTGATGAGCACGTCGGCGTAACGCTCGAGGATCTCCTGTGGCGGTGTGTAAGGCATGCTTATGGCGGCTCCAAGAGTCGTATGTGAATTAGGCCGGTATGTGAACTGGGCCGGAGGTCCCACAGCGGAGCACTCTCGGGCCGAAACGCCCTCCCGGGGCGCCCTCCTTCTATCACTTATCCGGCCGGCTGGGACTGCCGGGCTGCCGCCGATGGTGTCAGGAAGTCTCCCCCGGCGCGCCGCCCGGTGCCGCGATCGTCGCGCCGGTGCGGGATGCGGCGCGCGAGGACGCGCCCAGCGTGGGCGCAAAGCGGATTGCAAACCGGATCGGGGCCGGGGCGAGCTCAGGCTGTATGCGAGCCGGCTGTCAACTCGGCCTCCCGCGCCCGGAAGGCCGCGGTGACGGCGTCGACTATCGCCGCCGGGGCCGTCTCAGGCGACCCGGCATCCGAGGGCGGCGCCGGGTCGTACTCGATCCCGAGTTGAATCGCCTGGGCGGCCTCCGGACCGGCCATCAGCTCGACCAGCCTGAGCGCCATGTCGATGCCGGGGGACACACCGGCGGCGGTAACGATGCGTCCATCATGGACGACGCGCTCGTTGACCACCTGGGCACCGAGCGAGGCCAGGCGCTCGCGCGCCAGCCAGTGGGTCGTGGCTGGCACCCCGTCGAGCAGCCCGGCGGCGGCCAGGAGCAACGAGCCGGTGCAGACCGAGGTCGTCCAGGTGCTGGTTCGATGCGCCTGCGCCAGCCAGGCGAGCAGCGGCTCGCGCTCGAGCAGGAGCCGCGTGCCGAAGCCTCCAGGCACCACGATCACGTCCGGGGCAGGCACCTCCTCCAGCGCGCGGTCGGCGACGATGGCCATCGTGCCGGAGTCGTTTCGCACCGGCCCGGGCCGCTCGGCGACGAATACGGGCTCGACACCGGGCAGCCTTCCGAGCACGTCGTGCGGGCCCACGATGTCGAGTGCCGTGAAGCGGTCATACAAGAGATGGGCGACCTGCATGTGGCTACCTCCTAGGCTGCTTGGACGGGCGCCCGCCTGAAGCGGGCGCGGTATTCGGCGGGCGATACGCCCAGGCGACGGGCGAAGGCGCGGCGCATGGTCTCCGGCGTGCCGAAGCCGGCCCGCGCGGCCACCAGCTCCACCGGCTCGGCACCGCGCTCGAGCCGCTGACGGGCGGACTCCAGGCGCAGCTGCTCCACGTAGGCGGCCGGGGTCAGCCCGACCTCGTTGCGAAAGGCGCGCGCGAAGTTCCGCGGACTCATGTGGACGCGCGCGGCAAGCGTCTCCACGCGCAGGTCGGCCTCGAGGTTGTCGGCCATCCAGGCCTGTAGCTCGCGCAGCGGCGCCCGCGTGGCCGGGGCGCTGGCGAGCTGCGCGCTGAACTGGGCCTGGCCGCCGGGCCGCTGCAGGAAGACGACCAGCCAGCGCGCCAGGTCGCGCGCCACCCTGGGCCCGAGATCGTCCTCGACCAGCGCCAGCGCCAGGTCGATCCCGGCGGTCACGCCGGCCGAGGTCCACAGCGAGCGGTCTTGCACGAAGATCGGGCTCGGATCGACCTCGCAGGCGGGGTGGCGCCGTTGGAGCTCCTCGCATGCCGCCCAGTGCGTGGTGACCCGCCGGCCGTCGAGCAGGCCGGCGGCGCCGAGCAGGAAGGCCCCGGTGCACACCGAGGCGACACGGCGCGACCGCCCGGCGGCGGCACGCAGCCAGCGTACGGTGGAGACGTCCTCGAGCGCCCGCTCCACCCCCGTCCCGCCGGCCACCAGCAGCGTGTCGATGGGCCGACGCCACGAGCAGGCGAGCGCGGCGGGCGTGATCCCGTAGGCCCCGTCGCCGACGGTGATCGCCTCCACGCGGGCGGCCACCACGCGCACGCTGTAGGCGCCGGGGACTAGCTGCGCCGCTCCCGAGAAGACCTCAGCCGGGCCGATCACGTCGAGCGGCTGGACACCCGGGTAGGCGAGGATCAGGACCGGGCGGGCTTGCATGCACCCCATCATGAAGCCTGCCGGGGTTGTCTGCAATGCCCAATACCGGACGATTCCTGCCACCAGGGGCCCCCCGGCCCCGGGCGCTTCGCCGAGTGGTCCGGATGCGCCCACTCGAAACGTCGCTCGCAGCGTCTAAAATGCTGATTTTGCAGGGAAACCGTGGCTGAGGCGAGTGGTTTGCCGCAACCACGGTTCGGCCTCGTACGGTGGTGGCCCCGGCCTCGCGGTGCGAGTGTCAAAACGACGGCGGGTGGCGGATGCCTTCCGCTTGAGCCACAACCTGAGGAGGTCCACCAATGAGCGACGGACAGGGCACCGTCACCGATCCCCAGGCGACCGGCCACCCGGCCGACTCGCAGAGCTGGGGCCAGAGCTCTAGCTACGGGAACTACGACGAGCCACGCGGGTACGGCTGGGTGGTTTTCGCCGGCGTGATGCTGATGATCGCTGGGGTCCTCAACATGATCTATGGGATCGCCGCGATCGGCAATGCCCACTTCTACGTCGGCAACGCCCACTACGTGTTCAGCGAACTGAAGACCTGGGGCTGGGTCGTGACCATCCTCGGCGCTCTGCAGCTGGGCGTGGCCTTCGGGATCTGGATGCAGGCGGCCTGGGCGCGCTGGACAGGGGTGTTCTTCGCGAGCCTCAACGCGATCGCCCAGCTCCTCTTCCTACCCTCCTATCCCCTGCTGTCACTGGCGATCTTCGCGATCGATCTCCTCGTCATCTACGGCCTGGTCTCCTACGGCGGGAAGCCGCAGGAAGCCTGAGCTCAATCGCGTCCGGCCGAGAGGCCGGGGCACGACATTCGCACCGAGACGACCGCGCCGCAAAACGGCGCGGTCGTCTTCTTGATGCGCCGCTCGGGGGAGCGCCGGCAGGGCTCGCTGGTAGGTTGGCCCGGTGGCGAGCACGACCGGGCCCAAGACGCGCGCGGCGACGCTGACCCTGCTGACCCTCGCCGCCGGCCAGTTCCTGATGACGCTCGACAGCTCCGTGATGAACGTGTCGATCGCCACGGTGGCGCGGGACGTGCACACGACGGTCACGGGCATTCAGGGGGCGATCACCCTCTACACGCTGGTGATGGCCGCGTTCATGCTCACGGGGGGCCGGCTAGGCCAGATCTACGGGCGCAAGCGCGCGTTCGCGGTGGGCTGCGTGATCTACGGCTGCGGCTCGTTCACCACGGCCGTGGCCCCGAGCCTTGGGGTCCTGATCGCGGGCTGGTCCGTGCTCGAGGGCATCGGCGCCGCGCTCATCCTGCCTGCGATCGTGGCCCTCGTGGCCGCGAACTTCGCCCAGCCGGAACGCCCGCGTGCCTACGGCCTCGTGGCCTCGGCGGGCGCCATCGCCGTGGCGGCCGGGCCGCTCATAGGCGGGCTCTTCACGACCTACGCCTCCTGGCGCTGGGTGTTCGCCGGCGAGGTCGTGATCGTGCTCGCGATCCTTGCGATGACACGCCGTGTCGCCGACGTCGAGGTCGAGGAAGGCGAGCAGCTGGACCTAGTCGGCACGGCTCTGTCGGCGGCGGGCCTGGGTCTCATCGTGTTCGGCATCCTGCGCGCCGGCGTCTGGGGCTTCGTGCGGCCGAAGCCCGGCGCTCCGGCGTGGCTGGGGCTCTCGCCCACGATCTGGCTCGTGCTCGCTGGCGGGCTCGTGCTGTGGGTCTTCCTGCGCTGGTCGGCCCACAGGATCGCCGGCGGCCAGAAGCCGCTCGTCGACCCGGTGCTGCTGCAGAACCCGCAGCTGCGCGGCGGGCTGCTCTCGTTCTTCTTCCAGTACCTGCTGCAGGCGGGGCTCTTCTTCGCGGTGCCCCTCTTCCTCTCGGTGGCGCTCGGGCTCTCGGCGATCGAAACGGGCGTGCGCATCCTGCCGCTCTCGGTGACCCTCCTGATCGCGGCGGTGGGCATCCCGCGGGTGTTCCCCCAGGCCTCGCCCCGCCGCGTGGTGCAGACGGGCTTCCTGGCGCTCTTCCTCGGCATCGTGGCGCTGGTCGGCGCGCTCGAGGCCGGTGCCGGCCCGGAGATCGTCACCGGGCCGCTGCTGCTGGCCGGGCTCGGGGTGGGAGCCCTCGCCTCCCAGCTCGGCAGCGTCACGGTGTCTGCCGTCTCCGACAAGGAGAGCGGTCAGGTCGGGGGCCTCCAGAACACGGTGACCAACCTCGGCGCCTCGATCGGGACGGCGCTGACGGGCGCGGTCCTGATCGGCGCCCTCAGCGCCTCGCTGCTGAGCGGAATTCAGGGCAACCCGGCGATCTCGTCCGAGCTGACGGCGAAGGCCAACGTGGAGCTGGCGGCGGGCGCGCCGTTCGTGTCCGACGCGGAACTGAAGACCCGGCTCGAGGAAGCCGGCGTGCCGAGCGCGGAGGCCGAAGCGATCGTGCAGGAGAACGTCAAGGCCCGCATCGACGGACTGCGCTCCTCGCTCTCCGTGCTCGGGGTGATCGCGCTGATGGCGATGTTCGCCGGCGTGCGCATCCCGCGGCGCCAGCCCGGCT
>Ga0335085_10017687_pt1 | contig 10264 bp, 7 predicted proteins | sample Lox_Sample_45_FD_206712 | JGI IMG/M metagenome (GOLD analysis project Ga0335085, IMG submission 206712) | Soil microbial communities from Loxahatchee National Wildlife Refuge, Florida, United States - Lox_Sample_4.5 | ecosystem: Environmental > Terrestrial > Soil > Wetlands | place: USA: Florida... | reverse complement strand
CGCCCCGCTGGTGAGCAACAGGGCGACGGTGTCGGCGTGGCCGTTCAGCGCCGCCGCCATCAAGGCGGTGGTGCCCTCGTCGTCCGCGGCATTGACTGCGATGCCCCGGTCCAGCAGGGCGCGTACGTCATCGGCGCGGCCTTGCCATGACGCGTCCAGCAGTTCGATCACCCCATCTCCGTCAGCCCGCACGGCGTCGACACCGGGGGCGGTGAAGAACAGCAGGGAGAAAACCATCGCAATTCGGATTCGTGATTTCAACATCATCGTCTCCTTATGTGTGATCCTTTAAACGGACTGTGTGTATGCATGGACCGCATCCCTTCTGTCGTCGCTCAACGCGATGGCAGTGCAAAGCCGGTGCCAGCGCGGGGCGGAACAACGGATGGGGTGCCTTGTCGATGAGTTCATCGAAGGGCTGACATGGGGATGACGATTGCTGGAAAACCGGCTCTCGCGCTTCGTCAACATGCCAACATTCCGGCGGGCCCGGTGTCGGCCCAGAGGTGCCCGGGGGAGGCGACGGTGCGGGCGGGCGGCTGGCGATTGGAAGACGCCGTGCAGTCCGCGGCGGGCGGGGGGCATTGACAGAACGGGTTGATTGGATTATGATCGCGGCCGTTTTAGGGCACGTCGCGCGTAACATCACACAGGAGGGGAGCACAATGAGAGTGAGGGGCATGGTGGTCGCCGTGATGGCGGTTGGCATGCTGTTGCTCGGGTCGCAGGCATTTGCGCAAACGTCGACCATGCCGGCGATGAAGGAGGATGCGTCCAAGTCCGGCGAGCAGATGCAGGAGGGCGCCAAGGGGACGGCCGAGGGCGCCAAGAAGGAAGCGAAGTCGAAGACCAAGGAGGCCAAGAGCAAGAAGAAATCGGCCACCAAGCACACCAAGGCCAAGGCCAAGGAGGCGGGCAAGGACGCCGCCAAGGACGCGACGAAAGAGGCCGTCAAGCCGTAACGTCGTTCAATCGGTTGTTCTCGCCCCCTCCTACGACTCCCTCAAGGGTCGTGGAGGGGGCGCTTTTTTCTCCGTGTCGTCCGCGTCCGGGTTGATCGGGCATCAAATAATCTGTTACGATTTGAGCGATTCGAATCGACTCAGGCAAGGAGGTGCGGCATGGGATTCCGACAACGCGTGAGAAAGGATCTCGAAGCGGCCCTGCGCGAAGGGGCCGACATGATCAAGGAAGGCACGGCGCTTCTGGGCGCCCAGGCCAGCCAGGCCGCGAAGCAGGGGGCGGCGTCGCTCACAGCGGGGACGCGGCGGTTGACCTCATTGGGGCAGATTCGCTACCAGTTGTTCCAGTTGAACCGCCAGGCCGAGGCCAAATTTGCGGAGATCGGCAGCAAGGTGTACGATCTGGCGTCGAACGGTCGAGGCGAGGTGAAACTCACCGAGCCGCTGCGCAAGCTGATCGCGAGCACGCAGGTCATCGAACGACAGATCACGGCGCTCGAAGCGAAGGCGAAAAAACTATCCCGGTGATCGCGCGGCGGGAATTCGCAGGCTGCTGAAAAAGTCCATCTGCGGCGTTCTCAGCTCCGCCGGAATCCTCACGTACAACCCAGTACGCACCGGTTCCGTCGAAGCCTCCGGCCTTGCATCAGGAGCTTTTTGAGCATCCTGCGCAGTTGCGAGTTTTTCAACAACCTGCTAATCCTCGGGCCACCGCCGGCGGCGGGTTGCATCCCGCCTCCGCAACGGTTTGGACCGCCGTGCGACGGCCGCGCCGGGCCGTTCCTCCGGCGCATCGGTCGATTCGCCGCGTCGTTCCCGTGATTTCTGCAGGGCATGGGCCCGTTCCTGGGCTTCCTGAATCAGCCGCTCCTGCGCCCCGATGCCGACCGCCGTTTCCGGCACGCTGCGGACGTAGCTGCCATCCGATTGCATGACCCACAGGCTGTGCTGCGGGGCCAGTTGAAGCTCGAAAATATGGCGGAGCTGGGCGTGCAGTTCGCGCCCCTCCACCGGCACCGTGACTTCGATCCGGCGTTGCATCTTGTGCGTCATGCAATCGGCCGAACTGATGTAGTATTCCTCGTTGCCGCCGTTGCGGAAGTAGTAGATCCGCGCGTGCTCGAGAAACCGTCCGACGAGCGCCACCACCTTGATCCGGTCGGACAGGCCGGGGACGCCGGGCCGCAGCCGGCAGGTGTCCCGGACGATCAGCTCCACCGTGACGCCGGCACGCGACGCCTGGTAGAGGGCCTTGGAGATGTCCTTGTCTTCGATCGAGTTGACCTTGAACCGGATCAGGCCAGGCGACGCGGCCGAATGCATCGCGATTTCCCGGTTGATCTTCGTCAGCAGCACCTGTTTCATTTCCGTCGGCGCGGGGAGCAGCTTGCGGTAGCGCCGGTTCGGCACGTTGCCCGACGTCAGGAAATTGAACAATTCGGTCAGGTCCTCGCCGATCGCCTCGTCGCAGGTCAGCAGCCCCAGGTCGCTGTACACGCGGGCGGTGTCGGCGTTGTAGTTGCCGGTGCCGAAGTGGGCGTACCGGCGCAGGCCGTCGTAATCGCGCCGCAGCACGAAGATGATCTTCCCGTGCGTTTTCAACCCGAGCACGCCGTAGGAGACGTGGATGCCCGCCCGCTCGAGCCGGTTGGCCCAGCGGATGTTGGATGATTCGTCGAACCGCGCCTTCAGTTCGACCGCGACGGCCACCTGCTTGCCGTTCTGCGACGCTTCGATCAGGTAGTCGATGATCTTCGATTCGGCCGCCGTCCGGTAAATGGTCATCTTGATGGCGAGGACCTTCGGGTCTTCGCTCGCTTCCTTCACGAACCGCTCGACCGATGTGACGAACGACTCGTACGGATGCTGGAGGAGGAGGGGGCCCTCCTTGCGGATCAGGTGAAACAGATTCGTGGCGCCGGCGATGAGCGGATGATCGATCGGATGGTGGGGGGGGTCGTGCAAGTCCCGGATTTTCAGCGCGGCGATCTGAAAGAGGTCGGGCTTGGCCATCAGGCCGTCCACTTCGAAGACATCGGTCGCCTCATCCACGCCGAGCTCCGCCGCCAGCATCCCCCTGCGCGTCGGGTCCATCCCCTTCGACACCTCCAACCGGACAATCGGGGCGAATTTACGGTCCCGCAGCTCCGATTCGACCATCGACATGAGATCCTCGGCCTGCTGCCCGGGGATTTCGGTGATCGCGTTGCGCGTCACCCGGAAGAGTTCGTACGACTCGATCTGCATGCCGGGAAAGAGCAGGTCCAGGTTCTTCGCGATGACGTCCTCCAGCGGGACGAAGTGCATCCGGTCGCCGATCTGCAGGAAACGCGGAATCTCCTCGCCGACGGGCACCTTGATCCGGACCAGGTCGGCGCTCTCCTCTCCGGAATGGCGGACCGTGACGAGCAGATTGAGCGACAGGTTGGAGAGAAACGGAAAGGGGTGGGCGGGGCCGATGGCCAGCGGGGTCACCAGCGGGAAGATGTTTTTCACGTAGTGCTCCCGCACCGCGTTCCGGTCCTCCTGGCTCAGCGTCGAATAGTCGCTGATCCGGACACCGGCCTGATCAAGCTGGCGGATGAGGTCGGCGGCCAGAATGCGCTGTTGTTCCTCCATGCTCCGCACCACCGCCTGGCTCTCCCGGATCTGTTGTTCGGGGGTGCGGCCGTCGATGGACAGTTCCGTCACGCCCGCGCCGGCCTGCTGCTTGAGGCCGCCGATGCGCTTCATGAAGAATTCGTCGAAGTTTGACGCGACGATGGCCAGGAACTTGACCCGTTCCAGCAACGGGTTGCGCTCATCGAGCGCTTCATTGAAAATGCGCCGGTTGAATTCCAGCCAGGTTAATTCGCGGTTGAGATACCACTCGGGGGAGTCCAGGTCGATCGCCGGGGGAGCCGGGGCCAGCGCGGCCGGATCGGATCCGTCCGCATTGCGCGCCGGGACGGCCGCCCGCGCGTGGGCGGCCTGGCCGGCCGGAGCCGCCAGCACCTCGTGCGCCGCCGAGGGGGCTTCGCCGATGGAAGTCGTGGGGGGCGTTGGCTCCATCTGTCTGCTCGTCAGCCCGGCCCGGTTGCGTATCGTGATCGTCCGCGGGGATAAAGCAAGGAAGAGCCGGTGCGTTGGCATTATACTGACATCCGTTGGACCTGTCCAGTCTGGCATCGGGCCGCCTGCTACGGGAACGTCACCATGATGTTACATCTGCGTTAATATTGGCAAAACCTCGAAATTCCTCTTGACCGATCGCCAAATTCGTGCATAAATATGTGCGGGATGTCGGACGGTCTGGCACGCGTCTTCGATCAATCGCCTGATGATCACAAGGAGGTGTGAATGGCTGCACTGACCCATGCGGGCGGGATTGTCATGCGGATGCATGAGGATGCCCCCCGGTATCTGCTGGTGACGGCGAAAAGCGATTCGGACCGCTGGATTTTTCCCAAAGGGAAAATCGATGCCGGAGAGACCACGGAATCCGCCGCCGAACGCGAAGTGCAAGAAGAGGCCGGCATGATGGTCACCGTCATCGAGTCGGTCGGGTTGGTTGAATTCGACAAGGACGGTCGGTCCGTCTCTATTGAATTTTTTCTGATGTCCTACGTGCGCGAAACCGGCCGGGGAGAGGACCGGAAGCGCCGGTGGTGCCGGTACGACGAAGCCCTCGGCCTGTTGACCTCCAATCAGGCCCGCACGCTCCTGCGCCGCGCCCACGACATGGCCACCAAGCTCCAGCACGCCCCGGGCGACCGCCCGTAACGTCCTCCTCCGTCTCCCCCACTTGACAGGCCGGCCCGCCCGGCATATAGTTAGCTAAGCAAACAGTTAGCTTGACTGCATCGGAGACCGTCGTGTCCTCCAACGGAAACCGCACCGCCCATGCACGTCCATCGTCCCCGCGCCGGAACGCGGAGGCCGGTTCCGCAGAGGAACAGTGCGCCCGGCAGGTGATCGACATCGTGCCCCTGGTGATGCGGTTTCTTCGCCGGGAATTCCGCCGCCACAGCGCGCCGCTGCTCTCCGTGTCCCAGGCGCGCACCCTCGCCTTCGTCGAACGGACGCCGGGCTCGGGCCTGTCCGACCTGGCCCTGCATCTGAACGTGGCCCGCCCCACCGCGTCGCTCATCGTCAACCGCCTCGTCCATCAGGGCCTGTTGCGGCGCGCCGAGCACCCCTGTGAACGGCGGCGGTGCGTGCTGTCGCTCACGCCATCGGGCGCCCGGCGGCTCACCACCGTCCGCGCCGCCGCCTGCGCTGTCGTGGCCGGCGTGCTCTCGGGCGGCAGCGCCGGCGATATCAGGGCCATCTCCCGCGGACTGGAGCGTCTCAAGGTCGCGTTTCAACACGCGTCGAATGGCTCCAACGGCGTTGATCGGGGGGGGGCATGAGGGCGTTTCACCGGATGAGGACGGCGTCCGCCCCGTCCGTCCTGGTCTGCGCGGCGCTGCTGGCGCTGTGCTCCTGCTCCTCGACGTCGTCCGGGCAACCGGACGGGAAGAGCGCCAAGGCTGGTCCGGCGGTGGCGGTGACCGTCGCGGAGGCGGTGCGGAAGGCGGTGCCGGTGGAGCTCTCCGCGATCGGGAACGTGCAGGCCTATTCGACCGTCATCGTCAGGGCGCTCGTGGAGGGGACGCTGACCGACGTCCATTTTGCCGAAGGTCAGCACGTCAACAAGGGCGACCTGCTCTTTACGATTGATCCCAGGCCGTTTGAAGTGCAGCTCAAGCAGGCGGAAGCGACGCTCGCGCGTGATACGGCCCAGGCTGAGCTGGCCAGGCAGGAAGCGACCCGGTATGAGGGGCTGGCGGCCAAGGAGTATGTCAGCCGGGAGCAGGCCGACCAGATGCGGACCGCCGCGGACGCCGCGGGGGCGACGCTCAAAGCCGACCAGGCCAGCGTCGAGAACGCGCGGCTCCAGCTTGACTACTGTTCCATTCGCTCTCCCATCGACGGCGTCGCCGGGGCGCTGCTCGTGCACGCCGGCAACGTGGTCAAGGCGAACGACCCGGACCATCCCCTGGTGGTCATCCAGCAGGTCAGTCCGATCTACGTGGCCTTCTCGGTGCCCGCGCAGCAACTGCCCGATGTGAAGCGGTACATGGCGAAGGGACCGTTGAAGGTGACCGCGATCCCCTCCGAGAACGGTGCGGCCTCCGCTTCGGGCAGGTTGACGTTCATCGACAACGCGGTGGACCTGACGACGGGAACGATCCAGCTCAAGGCGCTCTTTCCGAATGCACATAAAACACTGTGGCCCGGCCAGTTCGTGAACGTCGTGATGACGCTCACGACCGAACCCGATGCGGTCGTGGTGCCCACGCAGGCGGTGCAGACGGGCCAGGGCGGTTCGTATCTGTTTGTGGTCAGGCCCGACCTGACGGCCGAGTCCCGTCCGGTAGTCACGGGCCGGACGGTGGACCACGAGACGGTGATCGAGCGGGGCGTGGCGCCCGGTGAGCGTGTGGTGACGGACGGCCAGCTCCGACTGGCGACGGGCGTCAGGATCGACATCAAAACGGCCGGCGTGTCCGGCCCGTCGGCATCCCCGTCGACATCTGAAGAAGCGAAGGCGGACGAGCGAGGGGAGGGGGTGCGGTGAACGTTCCGGAACTCTGCATCCGGCGGCCCGTGATGACGACGCTCATCATGGCGGGCATCCTGATCTTCGGGATCATGAGCTACAGCCTGCTGCCCGTCAGCCAGCTGCCCAACGTCGACTTTCCCACCATCCAGGTCTCGGCGGGTCTGCCCGGAGCCAGCGCCGAGACGATGGCCTCCTCGGTCGCCACCCCGCTGGAGAATCAATTCTCCACGATCGCGGGCATCGATTCGATGACGTCGACCAGCGCGCTCGGGACGACGCAGATCACCATCCAGTTCGCCCTGGACCGCAGCATCGACGCCGCGGCCCAGGATGTGCAGGCGGCCATCACCGCGGCCCAACGGACTCTGCCGACCGAGATGCCGTCCCCGCCCACCTACCGCAAGGTCAATCCGGCCGAACAGCCGATTCTCTACCTGGCGCTGAGCTCTCCGACCCTGCCCCTCTCCACGGTGGACGAGTACGCCGAAACGATGATGGGGCAGCGTATTTCGATGATTGACGGCGTGGCCCAGGTGATGGTCTTCGGCTCGCAGAAGTACGCGGTACGAATCCAACTCGATCCCGATGCCCTTGCCTCCCGCGGGATCGGTATCGACGAGGTCACCACCGCGCTCGAGCAGGGCAACGTCAACCTGCCGACCGGCACGCTCTTCGGTCCGCACCGGGCCTTCACAATCCAGGCGACCGGCCAGTTGACCAATGCGGCGGCCTACCGCCCACTCGTGGTGGCCTACCGCAACGGCTCCCCAGTCCGGCTCGCGGAGCTGGGGCGGGTCATTGACGGGGTGCAAGATGACAAGGTGGCCAGCTGGTTCAACGACACCCGTGCCATCGTGCTCGCCATCCAGCGCCAGCCGGGGACGAACACGATCGACGTGGTCGACGCCATCCGGAAACTGCTGCCCACCTTCCGCGCGCAGATGCCGGCGGCGGTGGATCTGGCCGTCCTGTACGACCGGTCCGAATCGATCAGGGAGTCGGTCCGCGACGTGCAGTTCACGCTGCTGCTCGCCGTCGGCCTGGTGGTCCTGGTGATCTTTCTCTTCCTGCGCAATCTCTCGGCGACCGTCATTCCCAGCCTTGCACTGCCGATGTCGATCATCGGCACCTTCACCGCGATGTACCTGATGGGCTACAGCGTCGACAACCTGTCGCTGATGGCCCTGATCCTGTCGGTGGGGTTGGTGGTGGACGACGCGATCGTGATGCTCGAGAACATCGTTCGCCACATGGAGCGGGGCGAGGGGGTGCTGCAGGCCGCCTTGTCGGGTTCCCGTGAGATCGGCTTTACCATTCTGTCGATGACACTCTCGCTGGTGGCGGTCTTCATCCCCGTGGTGTTGATGGGAGGGGTGCTGGGGCGGCTGCTTCATGAATTTGCGTTGACCATCGTGGCGGAGATTCTCGTGTCCGGCGTGACGTCGTTGACGCTGACGCCCATGCTCTGCAGCCGGTTTCTGCGGCCGCAGGACCCCCGTGGACGCGGCCGGCTCTATGCCTGGTCGGAACGGTTCTTCCAGGGGATGCTGCGCGTGTACGAGCGGAGCCTCAGGCGCGTGCTGCCCCACCGGAAGACGATGACGGCGCTGTTCGTCGCGCTTGTGCTGGCGACGGTGTGGTTGTTCGTCGTCACCCCCAAGGGATTCATCCCCAGCGAAGACGTCGGGATGATCTTCGGTTTCACGCAGGCGGCGGACGACATCTCGTTCGACGCCATGATGGCGCATCAGCGCGCCGTGGCCGACGTCATCCGGCAGGATCCCGCGGTGGAGCAGCTCATGTCCGCGATCGGGGCGAGCGGAGCCAGCTCGACGCTCAATACGGGGCGTGTCTTCGTCAAACTGAAGCCGCGCTCCGAGCGGCCGAGCTCGACCGCGGTGATCCAGCGGTTGCGCAGCAAGCTGGCGGCGATTCCGGGCATCACCGTCTTTTTGCAGGATCTGCCGACCATCCGCATCGGGGGGCGGCTGACCAAGAGCCAGTATCAATATACCCTGCAGGACACGGACACGCGGGAGCTCTATCACTGGGCCGCGGTGCTGGAGGCCCGGATGCGCGAGCTGCCCGGCTTTTTGGACGTGACGACCGATCTGGAGGTCAACAACCCGCAGGTGACCGTCGAGATCGACCGGGATCAGGCCGCGGCCCTCGGCGTGTCGGCGGGCCAGATCGAGTCGGCGTTGTACGATGCCTACGGCGCCCGGCAGGTGTCGACCATCTACATGCCGACCAACCAGTACTGGGTCATCATGGAGCTGCTGCCGCGGGACCAGCTCGACCCCGACGCGCTGGCCAAACTCTACGTCCGGTCCGCGTCCGGCCGGCTGGTGCCCCTGCACGCGGTGGCGTCGCTGACGCGGAGCGTCGGGCCGCTCACCGTGAACCACCAGGGGCAGCTGCCCGCAGTGACGATTTCCTTCGACCTGCAGCCCGGCGTTTCGCTCAGCGACGCCGTCGAGCGGGTGAGCCGTCTGGAGCGGGAGCTGCGGCTGCCCCTGACGCTCAGCGCGAGTTTTCAGGGGACGGCCCAGGCGTTCCAGTCGTCGCTGCAGGGGATGTGGCTGTTGCTGCTGCTCGCCGTGGTGATCATCTACATCGTGCTGGGCGTGCTCTACGAGAGCTTTCTGCATCCGCTCACGATCCTGTCGGGATTGCCTTCGGCCGCCTTCGGCGCCGTGCTGACCCTGCGGCTCTTCGGGATGGAGCTGAACATGTACGGCTTCGTCGGCCTCCTGATGCTGCTCGGCATCGTGAAGAAGAACGCCATCATGATGATCGATTTTGCGCTCGACGCGCAGCGGAACGAAGGCAAACGCCCCTTTGACGCGATCGTCTCGGGCTGCCTGATCCGGTTCCGGCCGATCATGATGACGACGATGGCGGCCTTCATGGGCACGCTGCCGATCGCGCTCGGCCTGGGCGCCGGGTCGGAGGCCCGCCGCCCGCTGGGGCTGACGGTCGTCGGCGGTTTGATGGTGTCGCAGCTGGTGACCCTGTTTATTACGCCGATCATTTACACGGGGCTGGAGTCGTGGAAGCAGCGGTTGCGCGAGTGGCGGCATGGACGGCGGCCCCCCCGTCGGATGAAGCCGGATGACGGCAACGGGGAGATCACCGTGGAGCGGCCGTCGGAAGCCGTGGGAAGGGGCGTGGGAGTATGAAGAGGCGTGTCGTGCGGGTGGTGGCGGTGGCCGTCGGTGTGATCGGATGGCTGTGGACCGCGGCATGGTGTCCAACGGCGTCGGCCGAGGAGCCGTCGACGCCGACCGTGCTGACGCTGGCCGAGGCGGTCCGGCTCGCCTTGAGCCATCAGCCTTCGTTGCTGGCCGCGAAGGGCGTGACACAGGCGAACCAGGCGCAGGTGGGCGTGGCCCGGTCGAACCTGCTCCCCACACTCTCCCTGACGTCCAATTACACCCAGCAGACGAGCAATCAGTATCCGCATCCCCAGTTCGGCGTCATCGTCACGACGTCACCGACGAACCGGTCGACCGGCAATTATTTCAACTCCCTTTCGCTGCAGCAGCTGCTGTTCGATTTTGGGAAAACGGGCGCCGAGGTGGATGCCGCCAAGCAGAACATGAAGGGGAGCGAGCTCAATGAGGAGAACTCCCGGCAGGCGGTGGCGCTCAGCGTCAAGGTCGCCTACTACGCGCTGCTGGCCGCCCGCCACCTGGTGCAGGTGCAGGAGGAG
>Ga0335085_10017686_pt1 | contig 10264 bp, 11 predicted proteins | sample Lox_Sample_45_FD_206712 | JGI IMG/M metagenome (GOLD analysis project Ga0335085, IMG submission 206712) | Soil microbial communities from Loxahatchee National Wildlife Refuge, Florida, United States - Lox_Sample_4.5 | ecosystem: Environmental > Terrestrial > Soil > Wetlands | place: USA... | reverse complement strand
CTGCGGCGTCGAGACGCCGAAATCCGCGAGCACCCCCTGCACTTGCGCCACGCCGTGCCGCTCCAGAACCCGCTCGAGGCTGCTGAAGGGCGTCTGCTCGACGCTGAAGCGCGGGTCGCGGATGGCACGCGCCGCGGCGACCGCCTCCGGGTCGCGATCGAGCGCGATCAGCCGCCCGCGCGGCCCGAGGCGCGCCAGGATGGCGCGGCTGTGTCCGCCGCGCCCGAAGGTCGCATCGACGTAGGTCCCGGCCGGGTCGAGCGCGAGCGCGGCAAGCGCTTCCTGCAGCAGCACCGGGGCATGCGTGGCCGGCGTCGCGCTCATCGGGCTCGCGCGCGCTGTCCGGCGCGGCGCCCGCGCTCACAGCGAAAAATCCTCCATGCCCGGCGGCGGGGCCGTCGGCCCGGAGAGCGCGGCCGAGAGCTTCGCGCTCCACACGCCGGCGTCCCAGAGCTCGAAGTAGTGGCCCTGCCCGACCAGCATCGCCTCACGCTCGAGCTTCGCGTGCTGCCGCAGGCCGGCCGGGAGCAGAAGCCGGCCGGCGGCATCGGGTGCGACATGCTCCTCGAAGCCGAGCAGCAGCCGCTTCCACCAGCTCGCCTGCGGATGAAAACTCGGAAACTGCTCCACCTGGCCGCGCACGCGCTCCCACGCCGCCTCGGGATAGATGAGCGCGCAGCCATCGGGATGCGCGCTCAGCACGAGAGTGCGCGCGCCCGCGGCGAGCGCATCGCGATAGCGCGTGGGAACGGCGATGCGGCCCTTGGCATCGAGCGTGATGACCGTTGCGCCGTGAAAGGCTCCACCCATCCCTTTTCTTCTCCTCCACGTGGACTTGCCGGGATCCACAACTGCGGCAATTTTTCACCACTTTTTTCTACGTTTTCCCACTTTATTCGAAAGCGCCGTCTTGGGTCAAGAAGGAGGATGCGGATTTCTTTAGGTGTTACAAATACTTAGGGCAACTATTACAGACGGTTTCTTGGATTTTATTAGATATACATATCAAATACTTACAAATCCTATTAAAAGTGACTTCTCACGAAATTCCGCCCCCGAGGTTGAGGGGGATAATCCAGGTAGCGTCCCCCGCGCCCACCCATGATCAACAAGCTCTTCGATTCCGCGCAGGCCGCGCTCGCCGATGTCGCCGACGGCGCCACGATCATGATCGGCGGCTTCGGCAACGCCGGCATGCCGGCGGCACTGATCGACGCGCTGATCGCGCAGGGCGCGAAGGACCTCACCGTGGTCAACAACAACGCCGGCAACGGCGACGCCGGGCTGGCGGCGCTGATCGGCGCCAACCGCGTGAGGAAGCTGCTGTGCTCGTTCCCGCGCCAGGCGGATTCGTGGCACTTCGACAGGCTCTACCGGGCCGGCAAGATCGAGCTCGAGCTGGTGCCGCAGGGCACGCTCGCCGAGCGCATCCGCGCCGCCGGGGCCGGCATCGGCGCGTTCTTCACGCCGACCGCCTTCGGCACGCGCCTCGCCGAGGGCAAGGAGACGCGCAGTATCGGCGGCCGCGACTACGTGCTCGAGTACCCGATTTACGCCGACTGCGCGCTGATCAAGGCGGATCGCGCGGACCGCTGGGGCAACCTCGTGTACCGCAAGACGGCGCGCAACTTCGGCCCGATCATGGCCGCCGCGGCGAAGTGCACCGTGGCGCAGGTGCGCGAGACGGTCGAGCTCGGTGCGCTCGATCCCGAAGCGATCGTCACGCCGGGGCTCTTCGTGCACCGCGTGGTCCGCGTCGCCGCGATGAGGAAAGCCGCATGAAAAAGCTCGATCGCCACCAGATCGCCGCGCGCGTGGCGCGCGATATCCCGAACGGCGCCTGCGTCAACCTCGGCATCGGACTGCCGACGCTTGTCGCGAACCACATCCCGAAAGACCGGGAGATCGTGCTGCACAGCGAGAACGGCATCCTCGGCCTGGGGCCGAAGCCCGCACCCGGCGCCGAGGACGAGGACCTGATCGACGCCGGCAAGAACCCGGCCACCGCCCTGCCCGGCGCGTCCTACTTCCACCACGCGGACTCGTTCGCCATGATCCGCGGCGGCCACATCGACATCTGCGTGCTCGGCGCCTTCCAGGTCTCCGCCGCCGGCGACATCGCCAACTGGCACACCGGGGAGGCGGACGCGATCCCCGCCGTCGGCGGCGCGATGGACCTCGCCGCCGGCGCGAAGCAGGTATTCGTGACGATGGAGCACCTGACGAAGAAGGGCGAATCGAAGATCGTCGAGCGCTGCACCTACCCGCTCACCGGCGTGCGCTGCGTCACGCGCATCTACACCGACCTCGCCGTGATCGAAGTGCGGCGCGACGGACTGCATCTCGTCGAGATCGTCGCTGAAGGCCTGTCGCTGGAAGAGCTGCAGCGCCTGAACGGCGTGCCGCTCAAGTACCGCGCCGCAGCCTAAGGCGAGCGTCCCCCGGGCGCTGCGGCCGCGCGGAAGTAGAAATCGAGCATCGCGCCAAGCGGAGCGGCGCTGCCCTTCAATCTGCTGCGCAGGGCCGCGCCCTCCCAGCAATCCACCAGCAGGCCGGCGAGCCGCGCGGGGTCGGAATCGGCCGGAATGCTGCCGCCCCTGCGCGCCTCCTCCAGGCAGACGGCGATGCGGCGCGCGATCTCCGAGAAACACTGTTCGACCTTGTGCCGGAAGATGTCGCTCACGCCGGAGAGCTCCTGGCCGAGGCCGCCCAGCAGGCAGCCGAGGTAACCCTCGCGCCGGTAGTCCTTCTGCACCCGCTCGAAGAACCTGCGTACGCGCGCAAGCGGCGGCAGCGCCTCGTCGCCGAGGCAGGCGTCGAGGCCGGCATGCACGTGCTTCATGTACTCGTCGATCACCTGCAGCGCGAAATCCTCCTTGTCCCTGAAGTGGTGATAGAAGGATCCCTTCGGCACGCGGGTCTCGGCCAGCAGCGCCTGCAGGCCCAAGTCATGGTAGCCGTGCTTGAGCAGCATCGCGATTCCTGCGTCGAGCAGACCCTGTTTCGTCGCGTGCGTCTGCTCCATGGGAGGCTTACGGGATGTCATGGCGGGGAGCCGCAGCGCGGCTCCCGCCACTTAGGTCTTTACCTTGCGGATCATGTGGTCGATCACGTGGCTGTGCTCTCGCTGCGGGCTGAACATGACGATCTCGGCGTCGGCGTCGACCCTCACGTTGTGGCCCGGCGGCCAGTAGAACAGGTCATTCGCCCTCGCGGTCTCCTCCACGCCGAGCGCGTCGGTGGTTGTCAGCTGGCCGCGCAGCACGAAGCCCCAGTGCGGACATTGACACATGTCTCCCTCCAGCCCCTTGAACAGCGGGCTGGTGTCCACGCCGGCCGCGAGCGTGAAGTACTCGCCGCTGATCTGGCCGAAACCGCTGACATTGCCGAAATCCGCATGTTGCCGGATCACCGCGCCCGGGATCTCCATCCGGACGCCTACCTCGTCTTTGGGCACTCTCATCTTCGTCCTCCTCCGTGGGGGCGACCGACCGATTAGACCGGTCGGTCTAGACGCAGAATAGACCGTTCGGTCCACTGCTGTCAAGCCGGCCGGGACAGTAAGCGGCTCAGAGGAATTCAAGAGGCCGCGCCACCGCTCCCGCCCAGCCGCTAGCGGGTGTCCGGGCGATCCCCTCAGCGCCCCCCAGAAACCAGCTCGATCCGGCGGCGAATCCGCTGCAGCGCGCCCTGGTCACCCGCGGCCTCGGCGCGCTTCTCCTCGACTCCGAGCCAGGCGAGCAGCGGCCGGCGCCAGCCCTGCGCCGAAGACACCTCGACGGCCGCCGAGATTTCGGCGGGGTCGATCTTGCCGCTCCTGAATTTCACTCCGTAGGCAACGAGCTTCGAGAGGGGGTCGTCGGAAGCGGATCGCTCCGATTTCCCGGCAAGGAAATCGGCGTACGCGATTTCCTCAGGCGCGGCGTCGGCGCGAAGTTTCTCGAACCCGGGGCAATCGTCGAACTCGAGGCTCGCGGCGCGCACCGCGCAGCGCACCAGCTCGGCGCGCGCCACCAGCGCGGGCCGGCCGGTGCCGGCGAGCGCCGCGCGCGCCTTGGCGAACTCGATCCCGGCGGCGCGCGTGTCGCCCTCCAGGTAGCGCTCCCGGTAGAGGTCCATCGAGGCGGCGGAATCCAGCTGCCAGCCGGCCGGCGGCGGGCCGCCCGCGCAGGCGGCCAGCAGCGCGACGACGGCGCCGGCAAGCGCGGCGGCCTTCACGGCAGCTCGATCTTGGTGTCGCGCTTGAACGGCCATTTGCCGTTGATGTCGCGGATCAGGGAGCCCACCCGGCGCAGGCTCTCCTCGACCTCGGCGCGCAGCGCCACCAGGTCGGTGCTCGCCTCCTTCACGTTCGCGCTCGCCTGCTGCGCGTTGGCGAGGATCGAATCCACCCTCTGCAGGCTGCCGCGCACCTCGCCCAGGATCGCGTTCGCCTCGGCGATCGCCTTCTGCGTGCCGTCGGCGAGCCCGTCCTTGCCGAAGACGCGCTGGTCGGCTTTGGTCACCACCGCGTCGAGCTTCTTCGACACGCCGCCGAGCGACTCCAGCAGCGCGTTGGCGCGGTCGATCGACGCGATCAGCTTGCGGGCGTTGTCCTCGCTGCCGAGCACGCCGCCGAGCACGCCGTACTTGCCGGCCATGCGCTCGCTCACGACGCGCGCGTTGTTGATGCTCTGCTGCAGGCTCGAGCCGGAGGCGGTCATCTCGTCGAGGTTGTCCAGCAGGCTGCGCACCGACGCGACCAGGCGCGGGATTTCCTGCGCCGTGTCGCCCCTCAGCACCGGCCGCTCGGCGCGATCCGGCAGCGGCGGATCGGAGAGGTTCGAGGAGAACGCGCGCAGCTTGGCGGCGCCCACCAGCGGCACGTCGATGACGAATACGCTCGAGGTGCGAAGCCACTTGGCGTCGTCCACCGGCACCCGCACGCCGATCCTCACCTTGCCGTCGTCGCGCAGGCGGATGACCCGCACGCGCCCGATCGGGAAGCCGGCGAACGTCAGATCAGTGCCCACCGAGATGCCCTCGGCGTTGTCGGCGACCAGGAACAGCCGCTGGGTGCGCTCGAACACGCCGCGCGCGTCCAGCACGTAGAGCACGAAGCCGCCGGCGATCATGACCGTGACGGCGATCAGCATGCCGACCTTGACGCCCATCGAGCGCGGCAGCAGCGAGCGGGAGCCGTTCTCGGTCGCCATCAGACGTATTTGACCACCAACGACGCGATTTCGATCACGCCGATCACGAAGAACAGCTTCACCAGCCCTCCCAGCACCGCGGAGGGCGCGGAGTCGAGCTGGCCGCGCTCCGCCTCGAGCCCGGTGGCGATCGGGATCAGCGCCACCGCGAGCCCGAACAGGAGGCATTTCAGGACGAAACCGACCAGCACCGGGCCGTCGAAGACGTTGCCCACGACGCGCGTGAAGCCCTCGAGCGCCGAGCGCGAGGTGCCGTAGAAGATGAAATACGTCAGCGCACAGGCGATGGCGCAGCTGAGGGTGGTGAGGGAGAACACCGACAGCGCCGCGCCGGCGACCCGCGGCACCAGCTCCTCGCGCAGCGACCCCGCGTCGCCCTCGGCCCGCTCTTCCAGCTCGCCGCCCACCTTCATCAGCGCCACCTCGGAAGCGATCGCGGCGCCGGTGCGCAGCGCGACGAACAGCGCCGTGAGCAGCGGCAGCAGCTCCAGCACCAGCACGCGCAGCACCAGCTCCAGCGCGTACTGCGACACCCCGTACTTGCGCGCCGAGGTGTTGACGATCTCGATCAGCACCAGGCTGAGGAGCGCCGAGAACAGCGTGTAGCCGGGCAGGATCTGCCAGGCCGCCGCATGGACGTGCCGCACCGCAAGCTCGCGCGCCGCCTGCCCGTAGGTCGAGGGCGAGACCAGGGCCACGGTCGCGAACCCCGCGAAGCGCGCCAGCCGCCGCCAGCTGCGCGGCCGGAAAATGTACTCGCCGGCGAACGCCATGCGCTGAGTTTACAATCTTCGCCTCACCGGAGGAGGCGACGTGCGTCGAAAAAAACCCGAGGAGCTTCGCAGCCACCGCTGGTTCGGCGTCCGCGACCTGCGCAGCTTCGGCCACCGCTCGCGCACCGCGCAGATGGGCTACGACCGGTCCGAGTACGCCGGCAAGCCGGTGATCGCGATCGTCAATACCTGGTCGGACATCAACCACTGCCACACGCACTTCCGCGAGCGCGCGGAGGAAGTCAAGCGCGGCGTGTGGCAAGCGGGCGGATTCCCGCTTGAAATGCCGGCGATGGCGCTGGCCGAGACCATGCAGAAGCCCACCACCATGATGTATCGCAACTTCCTCGCCATGGAGACGGAGGAGCTGCTGCGTTCGTATCCGGTCGACGGCGCGGTGCTGATGGGGGGTTGCGACAAGACCACGCCGGCGCTGCTGATGGGCGCAATCAGCATGAATCTGCCGGCAATCTACCTGCCGGCGGGGCCGATGCTGAATGCGCACTGGCGCGACCGCACGCTCGGCTCCGGATCGGACACCTGGAAGTACTGGGACGAGCTGCGCGCCGGGCGCATCACCGAGGCCGACTGGCAGGGCATCGAGGACTCGATCGCGCGCTCGCCGGGGACCTGCATGACGATGGGCACCGCGGCGACCATGATGTCGCTCGCGGAGGCGCTCGGCTTCACGCTGCCGGGCTACTCGTCGATCCCGGCGCCGGACTCGAACCACGCGCGCATGGCCGCGCTCACCGGCAGGCGCGCCGTGGAGATGGTGTGGGAGGACCTGAAGCCGCGCGACCTGCTCTCGCGCGGCTCGTTCGATAACGCGATCACCACGCTGATGGCGATGGGCGGCTCGACCAACGCCGTCGTGCACCTGGTCGCGCTCGCGGGGCGCGCGGGCCTCGCCTTCCCGCTGGAGCGCTACAACGAGATCGCCGCGAATACGCCGGTGCTCGCCAACGTGCGGCCCTCGGGCGACAGGTACCTGATGGAGGATTTCTACTATGCGGGAGGCCTGAGGGCCCTGCTCTTCGCCCTGAAGGACCTGCTCGACCTGCAGGCGAGGACGGTCAACGGCCGCAGCCTGGGAGAGAACATCGAGGGCGCGCAGGTCTGGAACCCGGAGGTAATCCTGCCGCGCGAGCAGCCGCTGAAGCGGTCCGGCGCCATCGTCATGCTGCGCGGCTCGCTGGCGCCGGACGGCGCGGTGCTGAAGGCGAGCGCCGCCGACCCGAGGCTGCTGCGGCACACCGGCAAGGCGATGGTGTTCGAGGACTACAACGACATGGCGGCGCGCATCGACCGCGACGACCTCGCGGTAGACGCCGACTCGGTGCTGGTGCTGAAGAACGCCGGCCCGCTCGGCGGCCCGGGCTTCCCGGAATGGGGCATGCTCCCGATCCCGAAGAAGCTCGTGCGCCAGGGCGTGAAGGACATGGTGCGGATTTCGGACGGGCGCATGAGCGGCACCAGCTACGGCACCTGCATCCTGCACGTCTCCCCCGAGGCCTTCGTCGGGGGTCCATTGGCCCTCGTCCAGAGCGGTGACCTGATTGAGCTGGATGCGGACCGGAAAGTCCTGAACCTCAAGATTTCGCCCGAAGAATTCGAAAGGAGAAAAAAGGCCTGGAAGCGCCCTCCTCCCAGGTACGAGAGGAGCTACGGCGCGATCTTCTCGCGCCACGTCAAGCAGGCGAACGAGGGCTGCGACTTCGACTTCCTCGAGGGCACCGCGCCGACCGCGGAGCCCGAGATCCACTAGCCCGCTGCGAGCCCCTCCAGCGCCGCGCGCGTGAGCTTGAGCTTCGCGCCCGCCGCGACGATCTCCTCCCAGGTGTTGCCGTCCACCGGGATGCCGTCGCGTTCCCGCTTCGCGCGCATCTCCCTTTCCGGCTCGCCGGCGATGCGCACTTTGTCGAAGCCGGGCGCGACCGGCGACTTGCGCAGCGACTCGAGGAACGCCGTCGTTTCCGCGGCGAACGCGTCGCCGGTGCCGAGGCGCCTCGGGTCGATGAGGATCGTGAGCATGCCGTTCCAGACGCGCTTCTTCGAGCGGTCGTCGGAATGCCATGTGCCCCCGCCGGTGAGCGCGCCGCCGAGCAGCTCGCACACTACCGCCAGGCCGTAGCCCTTGTGCAGGCCGAAGGTGCGCAGCGCGCCGAAGGGCTCGATGACGCCGAAGCGCGGGTCGGCGGTCGGATTGCCCTTGTCGTCGATCAGCCAGTCGGGTGACACCTTCTCGCGCTTGTTGTGCGCGACGCGGATCTTGCCCTGCGCGACCGCGCTGGTGGCCATGTCGAGGATGAAGGGCGGCTCGCCCGGGATCGGGATGCCGATGGTCACCGGATTGGTGCCGAAGCGAGCGTCGGCGCCGCCGTAGGGCGCGACGATGGAGCGCGAGATGACGTTGGTGAAGTGCAGCGACACGAGCCCGGCGGCGACCGCCTGCTCGGCCCACTGGCCGATGCGGCACAGATGGTGCGCGCGCCCCAGGCCCATGGCGCACAGGCCGTGCTGCTTCGCGCGCGCGATGCCGATCGCCATCGCCTCCAGCCCGATCACCTGCCCGTAGCCGGACTCGCCGTCGAGCGTCACCAGGGCGCCGCCGTCGAACACGACTTTCGGATGCCGGTTGACCTTGAGCCCGCCCTCGAGCAGCGAGTCGACGTAGCGCGGGATCATTCCCACGCCGTGGGAGTCGTGCCCCGTCAGGTTCGCGGTGACGAGGTTCGCCGCCACCAGCTGCGCCTCGCGCGGCTCGCTGCCGCCGGCGGCGACCACCGCCTCGACGGCGCGGGCCAGCGGTTCCGCCCTGCAAATGCGCGTCCCGGACATGATCGGCGCGAGTTTACAATGGCTCCATGGAGCTGCCGCGAAACGCTTTCAAGCGCGCGCTGAAGGACGGCCGCACGCAGATCGGGCTGTGGTCGAGCCTGTCCTCGAACTACAGCGTCGAGGTGATCGCCGGCGCCGGCTTCGACTGGATCCTGCTCGACTGCGAGCACTCGCCGAACGACCTCGAGTCGCTGCTGGCGCAGCTGCAGGCCGCGGCGCCCTACCCGACCACGCCGATCGTGCGCGTGCCGTGGAACGACATGGTGACGATCAAGCGCGTGCTCGACGTCGGCGCGCAGTCGCTGCTGGTGCCGTACGTCTGCAGCGCGGCGGAGGCGAAGGCTGCGGTCGCGGCCACCCGCTATCCGCCCACCGGCGTGCGCGGCGTCGCCGGCACGACGCGCGCCTCGCGCTTCGGCCGCGTCAAGGACTATGCGAAGCGGGCGCACGAGGAAATCTGCCTCCTGGTGCAGGTGGAAACGAAGCCGGCCCTCGACCAGCTCGAGTCCATCTGCGCCGTCGACGGCGTCGACGGCGTGTTCATCGGCCCGGCCGACCTGCACGCTTCGATGGGGCACCCGGGCGAGACCGCCAACGCCGCGATCCTGCCGCTGATCGAGGAGGCGATGCGGCGCATCCGCAAGGCGGGCAAGGCGCCGGGCTACCTCTCGCCGGTGGAAGCGGACGCGAAGCGCATGCTCGCCGCCGGCTGCCAGTTCTGCGCGGTCGGAGCCGACGTCGGTCTCCTCGCGCGCGGCGCCGAGGCGCTGCGCGCCAAGTTCAACTCCTGAGGCCCCACCCATGAAGCCCGAGATCATCGTCACCGGGAGGATATTCCCGCGCACCCAGGAAAGCCTCGACCGCGAATTCACCTGCCACAAGCTCTACGAGGCGCCGGACCGCGCCGCGTTCCTCAAGCGGCACGCGCCCGCGGTGCGCGCGCTCGCCACCTTCGGCCCGTTCGGCGCCGACGGCGCGCTGATGGACGCGCTGCCGAAGCTGGAGCTGATCTCGAACTTCGGCGTCGGCGTGGACGCGATCGACCTCGACGCCGCGCGCCAGCGCAGCGTCATCGTCACCAACACCCCCGACGTGCTGAACGACTGCGTCGCCGACACCGCCATGGCGCTGGTGCTGAACACGCTGCGGCGCTTCCCGCAGTCGGAGGCGTACCTGCGCGCGGGCTCATGGGCGACGAAGGGCGCATACCCGCTTGCCGTAGCGCTCGGCGGCAAGACGCTGGGCGTGCTCGGGCTCGGGCGCATCGGCGAGGCGATTGCGCAGCGCGCCGCGGCATTCGGCATGAAGATCCGCTATCACAACCGCAACCGCAAGTCGGTCGGCTACGCCTACGACGCGGACGTGGTGGCGCTGGCGAAGAACAGCGACGTGCTGATGGTGGCCACGCCCGGCGGCGCCGAGACGAGCAAGCTGGTCGATGCGCGCGTGCTCGAC
>Ga0335085_10017685_pt1 | contig 10265 bp, 8 predicted proteins | sample Lox_Sample_45_FD_206712 | JGI IMG/M metagenome (GOLD analysis project Ga0335085, IMG submission 206712) | Soil microbial communities from Loxahatchee National Wildlife Refuge, Florida, United States - Lox_Sample_4.5 | ecosystem: Environmental > Terrestrial > Soil > Wetlands | place: USA: Florida... | reverse complement strand
ACTATCAGGCTGTCTTCACGATTCAACAAGTCCTAGTGGCCTCTGTCGTCATCATCTTCTGGACCGCCGCACCATGGGTCGCACGTCTTTACCATTTGCCGCAGCATGACAGTTGGGTGTTCCGCCTGGTGGCCCTTTCCCTGCTTTGCACTTCCTTTCAAGTGATTCCGTCGGCTCGGCTTGAGCGCCACTTGTCCTTTGAAAAGCTCGCAATGGTGGAAGTGGCGATGTCATTTGTCCTTTACAGTACGGCCGTGGCGCTGGCATGGAAAGGTGCCGGGGCGCTCAGCTTTGGCATTGCAATGTTCGCCCGATCCCTGGCGGGGGCGATTCTTGCCAACCTTATTAGCCCTTGGCGGATCCGCTTACACTGGGACTGGAAGCGTGCGCGCGGCCACCTGAAGTTTGGAGTGCCTTACCAGGGCATCAGCCTCATATCCCTTTTGACTTCGAGTTTTACTCCGGTCTTCATCGGCCTCCTGCTGGGAGCGGCTTCTGTGGGATACATCAACTGGGCCCAAATGGTAGCCGGTTATACAGTCCTTGTGTTAATGCCTATGCAGCGTGTGTACCTTCCAGCTTTCGCCCGGTTGCAATTGCACAGAGAAGCGTTAGGTCAGTTCGTCGAACAGGTCGTTCGCACGACCAATGCAGTCGCAGCCCCGGTGGCCGTATTGACCTTTGTTTTGATTGAGCCGCTTACGAGATTTGTGTTCGGCCAGAAGTGGTTGCCGGCGCTTCCGGTATTCTATTTGCTTTGGACAACGAACGTTTTCGTTCCCACTGCGACCCCCTTATTTGCTCTCCTGAACGCCTTGGGACATTCCCGAACAGCTTTCAAGTTCGCCTTGATGGTGATGCTCGGAATCTGGGCTCTAGGTGCCCCGTTGATCTTGGCGTTTGGCGTGATCGGTTTTGGGATAGCAAGTCTATGTGTTAACGCAACGAATTTGATCCTCTTTCGGGTGGCGCAGAGCCACCTTGACTTCAGGATCCTGCCCATGATCCTCCCTGGGTGGTGTGTCGCGGCGGCGATAGGGCTAGCCACATATTTTGTGATGCACGCTAAGCCTCCCATTGGCTTGGTGGGCACGGGGATGTACTTCGCTTTGGGTGTGAGCGCTTACACGCTATGTATGATAGGGCTCTACCGCTCAGATGCCCGCAAGATATGGGGCCTTGTCTGGAGCCAGGCATTAAACCTCGAGCGTCTGGAGTGATGAACACGATGAAAGAGGAAGGGAATCCCCGCAATGGGGCTTGACGCCGCGCCTGAAATGCAGATCAAGTCCTTTCTCAAGAAGGCCATCGCCGGGCGGTATCACGGGCCCATAACTGAGATTGTGCAGCACGTTAGGGGTCACCGAGTCGAGTCCTACTCCCAGTGCGGCGAAGATCTAGCGCTCAGATGGTTGTTTCACAATGTCGCGAACGGTTTTTACGTCGACGTGGGATCGTATCACCCCATAAAGTTTTCTAACACTTATTACTTCTACAAGCGAGGTTGGAAAGGGATAAACATCGACCCCACGCCCGGGGTCGTCGAGCTCTTCCAAAAAGCAAGACCAAGGGACATAAACCTCCCGTACGCAGTTGCCAACGGCGTAAAAGATCTGAAATTGTACATCAACGAGAGTGAGCGAGGTGTGAACACCCTTTCGCCAAACTTCGCAACGCTACAACGGGAGCGGTGGGGACGGCGATACTCGTCCGAGACCGTCGTCAGGACGCAAACGCTCGCTGAGATTCTTCACGCGCATAAACCGGATGACCGCCCAATACAATTTCTCTCGGTTGATGTTGAAGGGCTCGATCTGGAGGTTCTGGAGTCAAACGATTGGGGAAAATACGTTCCGAATGTCGTTCTGTGTGAGGATTTCACTCTCCGCAACCTCGAGTGCGGCTCAAGTTCTGACGTCTGGGCGTTTCTTCGTGCCAGAGGATACGCGCTTGTCGCCAAGTGCGTTCACACGTTAGTGTTCGCGCACGACACATACACAGCTTTTGATTAGAGCAAGGTAGGCTTGTCATGGCGCCGAAAATATCCGTAGTTATTAATACTCTGAACGAGGAAAAAAATCTCCCCAATGCGTTACGATCCCTCCAGCCTTGGATCGACGAGATTATTATCGTCGATATGCACAGCGAGGACAGGACCGTTGAGATTGCCCGCGAGTTTGGAGCGAAGGTTTTTTTCCATGAGCGCCTGGATTTTGCCGACCCGGCCAGGGCTTTTGCTCTCGAGCAAGCATCCGGGGATTGGGTTCTTGTACTGGACGCAGATGAGGTTATTCCTTTTCCCCTGAGCAGGGCGCTAATGAGCATAGCGTCTACCGGGAAAGGGGACGTTGTTCTCGTTCATCTTTTGAATTACTGGTTCGGTGATCCGTTAATGCACACTAACACGGGACCATTCCAGACTAGGCAACTGCGATTCTTTAGGAGGCACCACGTAAGGGCCACCTCCACGATACATAACTACCTCCACCTGATCCCCGGCAGCCGAGTCTTGGAAATAAAGTATGAGCCTGGGCTTGCAATCGTCCACTTCGCTTATTTCGACTCCAGGGATTTCATAGAAAAGCTCAATCGCTATACAAATATCGAAGCCAGGCAAGCATTTGAAAAGGGCGAGCGGATTACGCCTGCAGGCGCACTTTTAAGGGCCGCCAAGGAATTTGCGGCACGCTACATAAAAGGGCAAGGGTTCCAGGATGGCTGGCGAGGATTCTATATCTCGTTATTTTATACTTTTTATCGGATTGTCGCTGCCGCGAAACTTCACGAATTGACCGCCTTCGGCAGCAGGGAACAGGTCGAGGCACGGTACCAACAGGAAGCGGAAGAGATTCTCAAGGCCTATGGTGATGCGGCACCGCCCGCTGCTTCGAAGCTTCTGGTTGAGACATCCGTAAGCGATGGCCAATAACTCTCAAGATCTCCTACTACCTGAGCCGCGGCCTCCGGTCTCTGGTTGGCCGCTGGAGGGCTTAAAGCAGCACGGGACTGCCCTGGCATTGGGCCTGCTGGGGGCGACCGCTGCAGCGAAATTTATCACCGGCGAATGGAGCGTCGCGCTGGTGGGAGCGCTGGCAGTACTTGTGTTTTCCACGCTCGAAAGCGAAAGGTTCCTGTTATTCGTCATATTCCTGATGCCCATCGGGTGGATGCTCTCCGACAAGATGCCAGTTCGCAACATGTATGTTGTAATCCATTGGGTGATTATTGCTGCATTCTTCGCCGGCTGGCTGTTCAGGGGAGGAGCACATTTACGGCAATTATTCCGCCCCATCGTTTCGCGGGCCTCCTTGTTGTTCTTGAGCGCTGCGGTTGTTTCGTCAATCCTCGCCAAAGGGGGGCTAACGCGCTACTCCGGGCGAGCGGATTTCAGCCTGCTCGCTTACGTGGGCTTCTATTTCATGTTGCTGGCCTGGGTGGATTCGCGGGAGCGCATTCGAAAGGTTTTGTGGGCGGTGCTGCTTTCCACGATCGCCACGGCAGTGTTTGCCTTTTGTCAGGTAATTGCAGGCGGCGTTACCACTCTGGCTTTATATCTGTATCCTGCCGGCGATGAATCTCTGGTATGGGAAGGGCGAGCCGCATCGTTCCTGGGTTCCCCAAATAACCTTGCAGGCTATCTCAACCTTGTTCTCCCTTTCGCGCTCGCGTGCTATGTACTCGGTCGGGGGAAATGGAAAAAAATTGGAGGCTGCACATTCTGTCTAGGCTCCCTGGCTTTGTTCAGCACGCAAAGCATCGGTGGGCTCATGGGTTTTCTCGCTAGCCTGTTTCTGGCGATTTTCTGTTTCGCCAAAAGCCGGAAGAAAAGGCTGGCTCTTCTGGCCGGCCTCTGTGCCTTGACCGCTATATTCTATCCATTGATGCATATTATCAGTCCGGTACATACTCAGGACTACCTTGAATCTGACGCAACCACTCGTCTCCTGCTTTGGGTCTCGGCGTGGGATCTGTTCACGCACTCTCCAGTGATCGGAGCGGGATGGGGGAATTTCACCGGTGTCTATGGCTTGGATGACCCCCTCTTCGAGCCGGGAAAGGTGGGCGCCCATAATATCTACTTACAATTATTGTCGGAAACGGGCCTCGTGGGGTTTGTAACTTTTTTGTATCTTGTCGCGCAGTCTTGGCGGCAGGCGCGGAATCAGTTGCGTGGCTCCCTTGACTTCCTCGACTCGGCATTGGCCTTTGGGGTCCTGGGCGCGCTCCTTTCAGTATTGGTGCACGGTTTCGTAGATTTTCTATTCCAAGTGAACGCGCAATTTGGAACTCTGTTTTGGACGCTGCTGGCCTTGCTGGTGGTCAGCGGTCAGCTTCAGTGCAAGTCTGCCGCAGGCAATGCAGAGGTGCGTGGAATACCCCCGCCGGGGGAAAGCGGGCTTCGTTTGTCACACGGCTACCACGAGGCTTAGGGCTGATACGTGAGCATCGGATCGCTGGCCCTTATATATTACGAGAATGTAAATTCATGAATGCTAGAGCTGTCGCTTTGAAATGCCTTCTTTCTTCATCAGCCAGGTCAAAGCGATGAAGGCATCGCTTGCTCTCTCTTTCTTTCAGCCGCCTATCGCAAGGCGCAACTATGCCGCATTTGATCTCAATATCCACATCACAGATACCGATTTTGCGTTGGCATGCTGGATCTGGTTTCCTGTAGGGCTAGCGGTTAGACAATCGGTGAACTCTTGGGACGATGCCGTTTTCTTAGAGCGGCAGCGTCCTGTTGGGAAGGTGTTTTCCGCGTGAGAATCGGGATCGATGCCAGGCCGCTTAACAAACAGCGCACGGGAATTGGGAACTATGTTCAGGGATTGGTTGAGTTGCTTCCTCAAATTGCTCCACAACACGATTACATTCTGTATTCGAATAGGAAACTCGATTCGCTTTTCCCTGAAAGAGCATTTCACCAGCGAATTGACCGGGTATTTAGCGGGATCCCAGGATCCTTCTGGGTTCTTGGCCGAGGAGCCTGCTTGGCGCGACGGGACGCGATCGATGTTTACTGGGCTACCAATGCAATCCTTCCGCTTGGACTGCCGTCTGGGGCGCTGAAGGTCGTGACAGTGTATGACATGGTTTGGCTCCGCTGTCCCGAGACAATGACACGCTACGTCCGGCTTGTTCAGACCATGTGCACACGGAAAGCTGTCGCCGATGCAGACTACGTGGTAGTAATTTCTCGGTCCACACAAGACGAATTGATTCAATCCTTGGGGGTCCCAAGGGAGAAAACAATCCTTGTTTACCCCGGGGTTGCTGACCGCTACAAACCGCAGGACCAGGTAAGGGCGGCGGAGTACATATCGCGAAAATACGGTGTGCCACAACGTTACTTGGCCACGGTTGGGATTGTCCATCCCCGGAAGAATCAACAATTCCTAGTTGGAGTTCTGCGAATCCTCAAGAACAACGGCCAGCTTAACTGCCCTTTGTTGGTTGCGGGGCCGATGGGTTGGAAGAACTCACCTCTATTCCGGGAGATACAAGAGGCAGGACTGACGGAAAACGACATCCGATTCCTTGGCTACATTCCGGATGAAGACATGCCGCTCTTTTATGCCGGTGCCCAAATATTCCTCTTCCCAACTTTATACGAAGGTTTTGGCATGCCCCCAGTGGAAGCCATGGCCTGTGGGACACCGGTGATTGCTTCAAATTCTCCTTGTATGCCAGAGGTCCTGGGAGATGCAGCTGTCCTCGAACCGCTTACAAGCCACGAGCGATTCGCAACGGCGATCCACAGAGTGTTGGTGGATGGCCAGCTACGCGAGGTGTTACGGACAAAAGGAATCCAGCGGGCGCACGGTTTTCGTTATGAGACTTCCGTCAAGCAGCTTCTGGAAATTTTCGAGAAGGCTCCCCGAGCGAATTTTGCCGGAGGGGGCCGGAAGGGCACCGTTGCCGAACTTTCCGACAGGTATTAGGGGTCGCACCCGTTGGGCATTCATTCTTGTTTGTATAGCGAAGGCAGCGAAACGGACTACCATGCCTCGTGGAGCCAAATTGCATAAGTCCAATTTCTCATTCGCACTCCTTGCTAGGAGAATTTTATGAGCCTAGAAGTCCTGGCAAAGTCTGTTGACAACCTACGCGCTCGTGCCGAAATACGTCGTCGGGGGTTGGATTTTGTTACCCCACGATTGGCAAGATTACTGCGCAAAGCGCACTTAATCCGCGGTGTAAATGTAGGACTGTTGCAGAAGAGTTGGGATGTTCTGAGGACGCTGCAGTTCGTGGAGCAGCACGTTGGCAAAGCAGCGCCTATCCTCGACCTGGGCACCTACTCCTCAGAAATTCTTTTGGGTCTCTACAAGATGGGCTTTTCCGACCTTACGGGGATCGATTTGGATCCAAGGGTAATGCGGATGCCTTACAAGCAAGCCATCAAGTACGTAACGGGCGATTTTGCGCATACGGAGTTTCCGAACGAAACATTCACAGGAATCACTGCCATATCCGTGCTGGAACATGGGTTCAGCGGCCCGAAAGTGTTTCGAGAAGTATCGCGCATCCTGAAACCGGGAGGTTATTTTATCGGGTCCACCGACTATTGGCCCGAAAAAGTGGATACCAGCGGGGTCACGGTTTATGGCTTAGATTGGACGGTCTTTTCGAAGGATGAGCTTGGAAATCTCATTGAAGAAGCACGCAATTATGGCTTGGTTCCAGTGGGTGAACTTAATTTTGAAGCGTTGGAGCCAACCGTTAGCTGGCTTAAGAGAGATTACACATTTGCTTGGTTCGCTTTTCGGAAGGTGAATGTCCTTGCGGATCAGATCGATAAGGATAGCGCATCGTGAAAGTGGCACTGATTACTGGTCCCTGTCCAGGCGGTGGATGCGGGGTTGGAGACTACACTTTGAACGCAAGCGGCATAGAAAGTCATTTGATTGCATCTGGCGATTGGAACTTGCCCGGCGCGTTCAGAGAGAGTAGGCGTTTGCGCGAACAGAAGTTCGACATCCTACATATCCAGTACCCCAGTGCTGGTTTTGGAACACAACTGGGCTCGCAAGGGCTCTCACTGCTCCAAAGTTGTGTAGTTACAATTCACGAAGCAAGCCAAAGGCACATCCTTCGCAAGCTCTCATTGCTCCCCTTTATGGTTCGCCCCAAGTGCCTTATTTTCACAAGTGAATTTGAGAGGCGGTTCGTAACCAAGTGGGTACCATGGGTATCACGAATCAGCTCCATTATCCCCGTTGCCAGCAATATCAGAGCGTTTCCGCAGGAGAGGCAGCGCACGCTGAGCGAGATCGCATTTTTCGGTCTGATTATGCCGCGGAAGGGGCTTGAGGAAGTGGTGGAACTGAGCCGATTGCTCAAGTCGGGTGGGATGGCCTTGAAGGTGCGCATCATCGGAAAACCTCGCCCTGAACGCATGGAATATTTTGAAAAGCTGAGATCAGAAACTGCGGAGCTGCCGGTCATTTGGGATCTGGATCTTAGCGAAGAGCAAGTTGCCGAGAGGCTGGCGTCGTCTGCTGTGGCCTATTTCCCTTTCCCCGACGGAGCGTCAGACAGACGCACAAGTTTGAAGGCAGCGCTTGCGAACGGTGTTGCTGTGGTTACGACTCGGGGATCGCATACTCCCGCCAACATGGAAAGTTCCCTGACATTTGCCGAGAACCCCAAGCAAGCATTAATTGCCGCGCGTGCGCTGATCGAAAGTCAGGAAGAGAGAAGGAGGCTGGCGAGAAATGCTGGCCAGTATCTTCGGGAATGCTCGTGGGAACGAGTGGCAGAGCTTCATTTGGCAGTTTACACAAAATTAGTAGGCCCCAAGTACGCTGCTGACCCTATCAAGGTTCGGAGCGTACAAGAGAATCCATGAAGATTGCATTCGACCTGCGGAGAATCAAGAATCCCGGCATCGGCCGATATATGAAGTGCCTGGTCGAGTCAATCCTGGCCCAAGAGCCTCAGGGGGAATATCTTTTGATCCTCCCGCCGGGTGAGGAGGGCTTAGTTCAGACCGGCAGTAGCAACGCGAAAATAATAACCCCCAAACTGAAATACTACTCGATTCGAGAGCAGATCCTGCTTCCGAGGATTCTCCGAGAGCACAAGATAGATCTTCTGCACGCACCACATTTCATGCTGCCTTTGGTGCGGCCGTGTGCATCCGTGGTAACGATTCATGACGTGATTGGCTGGAGATGGAAGGAAGACATAGAGTCGCGAATCGGACGCGTCTACTACCGTGGAATGATGTACTCAGCCGTCCGGCTGGCCGATAGAATCATTACTGATTCGAAGTTTTCGCGCGACGATATTGTGCGCTGCCTGGGAGTCAAGCGAGAGAATATCAGGGTCGTGTACCCGGGGATAAGCTCGGACTTCGCACCGGTCAGCGATAAAGTTCAGCTCGAGAGTATCCGGAGCAAGTACCGGATTGAGGACGAGTTTATCGTCTATACAGGAATTTATAAGCCGCGTAAGAATCACGTTGCACTCTTGCGCGCGTTTCGAGAATTTCTCTCGAATGAGAGTCACGCGAATTTGGTGTTGGTAGGTCCGCTAGAGAAGGGGAGAGAGGAATTGCGGCGATTCGTGGATGAACTTGGGATCTCGAAAAAGGTAATCTTTGCCGGCTTTGTGAGCGATCCAGATTTGCGGGCGCTCTATTCGGCGGCGAGGGTATACGCCTGCCCTTCTCTTTACGAAGGATTCGGTTTTACGGTGCTTGAGTCAATGGCTTGCGGGACTCCGGTGGTCTGCAGTGGCGAGACGTCGCTGCCCGAAATCGCGGGAGACTCGGCTCTATACGCCGATCCACGGAAGCCAGATGAATTCGCGCGTGCACTTCACAAGGCCTTTACGGATGCGAGTCTGCGAATTTCGTTGACCGAGAAGGGCAGAATGAATCTCCAGCGATTTAGTTGGGCTGATACTGCGCGAGAAACTCTTGAGGTCTACCAGAATGCGGTGCGAATTTCCGCCCGGACGTAGCACCCTGGCCTGAAGGCTGCCGCCACCAGACCCGACGAATCGGACTAGGCTGATCGAAATATTACGCAATCTTCGAAATTTGGATGTGATCCCGACGGACTAGACTAGCGGGGTCGCAATTTACCTGCGTTTGAAAAGTAATCCGAACTGTTTTGCCATCCTGAGTTGCAAAAACCCGTAAAGATTCAACTAATTCAAAATTATCCGAGAAAAATCGCGCACATATGCTGCTCCGATTAAGGATATACCGCCTAATACTTAAGGTGTGTGTCTATCTTCTACCCTTTCTTGCCTTTGAGAGCGGCAGGGGGATTTGGGTACTTTGCATGGCATTTCTCTCCCGGCCAGACGCCTATAACCGCGAGGGACACTTCACACTTGTGTTATTCAGCTCTTTTGTCTGGGCGTTCATGGCGCAACATTACAATGTAACGAAGTTCGACGAGCTCTTTCGAGAACGAACCGGCGCAAGAGCAGCCTTGGCAGCGAGCGTGGCAACAACAGTGGTTTTGATGAGTCTCCTTTATTTTGGGAAGAATGCAGCATTCCCTCGGGGCTTGTTCCTCTGTTGCCTAATTAGCTTGTTTGTCTGGACGGTGCTCTTGCACGCTGTTTTTCGGTTTCTGTACCGGAATAAGCTTCGACTTGGGCGGCCAGCCCGACTGCTCATTGTTGGTGCTGACCAGTTTGCCCGCGATGCAGCAATTCGGCTGCAACGCCTATCGTTCGCTCCTTGTCAGGTTGTTGCCTACGTGAGGCTTCAGGGGCAAGAAGTGGCGGTGGAGGATACCCGGGTTTACGACCTGGACGATCTCAGCCCTTTGCATGCGGGGAATGGAATTGATGAAGCGGTGATGGCCATTCATCCCGCGCAGTTCTCGCAAATTCCCCGCCTTGTCAAGGCTCTGGAAAAACTGAGCGTTCCCGCGCGCGCAATCGTCGATCTCGGAGAAGGTATCGTTGTGCGCGAGAAGTTGTTCCAGATAGGGCGCATGCAGATGCTCGACCTTACGACCACGCCCGCGGACTCGCTCGATTATGCTTTAGTTAAAAGAACTTTCGACATTTGCTTTTCGAGTCTGGTACTCCTTGCGACTTCTCCGTTAATGGGTTTGATCGCATTGCTGATTCGATTGACCTCACCTGGGCCCATTTTGTTCGTGCAGGAGCGCGTAGGACTTAATGGTATGCCATTCCAGATGTATAAGTTTCGTTCCATGCGAGTGAGCGAATCCTCTGAGGGCGACACTCGGTGGACAACCGCAGCAGACCCCCGCAGGACACGCCTTGGAACC
>Ga0335085_10017684_pt1 | contig 10265 bp, 8 predicted proteins | sample Lox_Sample_45_FD_206712 | JGI IMG/M metagenome (GOLD analysis project Ga0335085, IMG submission 206712) | Soil microbial communities from Loxahatchee National Wildlife Refuge, Florida, United States - Lox_Sample_4.5 | ecosystem: Environmental > Terrestrial > Soil > Wetlands | place: USA: Florida... | reverse complement strand
GAAATCGCCTTCGCGCAGGCGGATATAAACCGCGTCCGCTTCCCGGTCGTAGCTGATCTGCATCGTGGCTCCTTTATTAAAAATAAAACGTATATACCGTGATAACCACAAGTCGCTCCGCTTCTTTCATCCACCTCGGGCGCTACCTGCTTCACCGCATACCGGGTGCCAGCCCATTCCCGCTGGTATTCGATATTAATAGGGAACAGCGAGAGGCCTCGCTGTGCTGGCTCCCGGCTTCCGCCGCGAATCGCGGAAATGACCTCCTCCTCAGTGGCTCCCCTCTCCCTGCTTCGGTCCCGCGCATGCCGCGTGAATACAACCGGCTTTGGTTCTTTGGTCGGATCTTCTGAGACCTCAGTCATCTTGGGACAGCCAGGACGGCCTCAATAGCGATCCCGCTCGTCGGGTTCGACGTCAGGAATTTGCCGCAGAGCAGCACGGAATTTCTCCAGGCTGGCACGCTCTGCTCGCTCCTTCAGGTATTGGAGGTCCGCGAACTGCTCGGCGAGCTTCGCGGACAGAAACTCTTCCACGGATGACCCCTCAAAAAGAGCCAGCTCTTCGGCTTTTTTCACCAGACGTCGGGGAGCAAAATGGCTCGGCTCATCGCAATACTCCCATTGTCCTCAAAAATTCTACCGTCACCACGCCGACCCTAAACCGCTCGGCGGCGCCGCGTCACGAAACGGGACGATCTGTACCCGACCATTTCAGTTCGGGGCAAAGGCCAAATTGCCCGCACCGCGAAACCGGGGAATCACGCCGTCAGGCGTCCAAGCGCAAGACCGATTAACCGGTCATTGAAGAGGCGTCGTTTCCGCTCGGCAGCCTCCGGACCGGCCGGCCACTGGCTCAACCCGCTTCGGATTTCGTCGATTGTCTTTCCGCAGTGTTGCCGTTCGATCACCCAGTCAACGGTTGCGAGCAGCTCCATTCCCAGCGGCGACTCGAATCCGTCGATCAGTTCGGCTGTTTCGTCAAGCACCTTCAGCAGCGGCCTATTCTCCTCCTGTTTGAGGTACAGATCCAGGAACGGCCGCTTCTCCTCGTCGAACCATATGGTGTCCGACGGACCCGCGTCGCTCAATCGTTTGTCGCAATGCAGATAACTTCCGTCCAGCGCATTCAGCAAATGCCGAAGACGGTCTGAGTACGGCCCGTATTTGTCAGCCTCGAACCTGAGATCGAGGGGATCGGAGATGCCCAGCCGTCGTATCGTCCGTTCAAGGAACCAGCCGATTTTCTGAACTTCGAGGTAGGTGCACTCAATACCGAGAACCCAGTATCGCCGCACCATCTCGGCTACGAGCGCGCGGGCAGGCGTCAGTTTCGAGACGCCAGTCGGCTTGGCCACGTTCTGGTATTTCGCCGTGGGCTCGTAAACGACGACTTCGGTCTCTTCCAGCGGAGACAGGATCCGCTCAACCAGCAGCCGAACGTCGTTCCAGTCGAGACCGCCGTTGCCGGAGCCCAGGGGAGGTATCGCAATCGAATGAATATGCTTTCCCCTGATGACCCGCTGCAGGTCGCGCAACCCCTCCTCAATCCACTCCAGCTTCGACGGCTGCCGCCAGTGTTTCTTGGTCGGAAAATTGATGATCCACTGGGGTCCTGAGAGCGAATCCGTGGCGGTGACGAACATGTGCCCGATCCGGACTTCCTTCCGCCTGCAGGCTTCCTCATAGATGCGGAAGTTGCCGGGAAATGCATCTTTGAACATCAGTGCGATGCCTTTGCCCATGACTCCGACCGTGTTCACCGTGTTTACAACGGCTTCCGTATGAGCTTCGAGCAGATTCCCCTGCCGGTAAGTGATCATTGGAAATACCACCCCGCCTGCGCGCGGGCTTCTATTACCAGATTACGCTGATCGAGCGCATTCTGAATCGCTGCCCGAACCTGTTCGTTATAGCAGCAGATCCCGAGCAGCCCGGCTATTGGCAGGTGCTGCCAGATCAGCGCCTCAGCCTGATATCGTTCCTTCTTGCCAGGGTCGTCGGGGTCGTGTTTGAAATCGCGCCGCTGCAGCAGAGGCCAGTCGATTCGATCCAGGTCCGCCAGGTCGCTGAAGTAGTCAGCTGTCGCCGGATACGCGTGCTGATTCGTGAACACGAAGGGAACTCCCAGCTCGGCGACGCGGGGCAGCGATGACACCAGAATTGCGAGGTCCTGATTCGGTACCTTTTTCACTCCTCCGTAGCCCGTCTTGATGTTGAACATCATGATCGAAAACGGAGTGAAGTAGAAGGGGATATAGTCGCCGAGCGTTCCGCCCGGAGGAATCGGCACTGCGCGACGAGAACGGCTGTCGATGAGGTCGGGATTGCCGATCTCCTTATAGTTCGGATCGAATTCCGCTCCGTTTCTGGCATGGAGACCATGATCGAGAATCCACGGCAGGTTCTGACGGGCTTCGCCTTTGTCGATCAGTTTCCGGGCGTGGTTGATCTGCACGCTTGAAAGGCACAGCTTTCGGGCCAAACCTCCACACCGCGCGGCGCTGCGGCGCCTTCACCCGGCGCGGGTGCGTTTCGGGCCGGGCTGCAAGGAGCGGCCGCGACGCTGCGGAGCGGCCGCTCGGTCGAATCCCGAGATACTTCAGATCCGCAGGCGGTACATGTCACCGTCTGACGAAAACCTGCTTCGCTGGATCGAATGAAACTTTTTCGTGGACAGAGCCCTCGGCTCCATGTCCGGGTTCCCAGGTGAAGTCCCAGTGACCAGGGCGAATGGGCTTTTCTCCGAATACCTGTTCAACCCACGAGACGACTACCGGCTTTCTGTTCTCGGTGAGCATTTCAACGCCATACTGCACCGCTCGATCCGATTTGCGGCTGTATCCGAGTACGGTCGTCAGAGAAATTGCACAGGCTTCATATTCGAAAAGCACAAACTGTCCGGCAACTCCTTGTCCGGTCAGGTCCCGGAGGTTCAGGACTTTCGGTAAGCCTTCTTTGTTTTCATTGGGGTGAGGAACGTAGTAGGAGCCGTCCGGGACTTGGAACGGTATTGGGAAGCCGTGTTCCTTGTCCCTGGCACCCTCGTACATCCCCCGGACCTCGATGGTGTTAATGACTCTCTTGTTGGTCAAATCGAGCAGCGAAAGTCGTGTAGGCCCGAACCAATGGTCGCCATAGATCCAGTCGCTACATCCGCCGGTAGTTTGTCCCGCTGCAAACTCTCCACGGTCCTGGCGAAGAACCCTGTTCGGGTGAAGCATCCACAAAACCAAACTCCGATCGGCTCTCCTGCCGATGTTCAGGTCCGCTGTTTCGATTACTCGCGCTTCAGGCGGCAGGAGTTCAGTGACCCACGTTGATGTTGTGCTTTGACCGCAGAGGTTTGCTGCCAGCGGTAGGGCTGCCAGACCACTCAACACAACACGGAATGCGTGCACGGGGCTCCTCTAACGCTGCAGCAACCATTATGAACGGTCCGGAAAGAGTTCCACCGGCGGGAGATTTTTCCGCCAAAGAAACCCACCTATATGCACCTGCGCCGCATCTGTATTACGCAAACGTATTACGCTATACTTTCCGTAGTGGCCTCTCCCCTCACGCTTCGCCTCAACCCTGAAACCCGGCGGCGCCTCGACCGTATCGCGCGCCGCAAAGGCTCCACCACCTCGCAGGTGCTGCGCGAGGCGATCGAGGACCTGGTCCGGCGCGAGGACTGCCCCGGCTCAGCTTGGGAACGCATGAAACATCTCGTCGGTGTGGTCGAAGGCGGCGATCCCGCCCTGTCCGAAAATACGGGCAAACGGTTCGCCGAGCAGCTGCGGGTCCGGCGCAAAGCCCGATGATTCTCATCGATGCCGGGCCGCTGATTGCTTTGTTAAAGAAGGACGACCAGCACCACAAGTCCTGCGTGGCCACTCTTCGCCGGATTAATGAGCCCCTGGGAACTGTGTGGCCGGCTCTCACCGAAGCTGTCTATTTGCTGAATCAGGTCCCCGGCGGACACGACGCCCTGTGGGAACTGTTGGCGCAGGGCGTCATTGAATTACTGCCGCTCAGTTCGGCCGACGTACCGGGAATTCGCGAACTCATGCGAAAGTACGCGGATCTTCCCATGGACCTTGCCGATGCCGCTCTGGTCTGCGTGGCCGAACGCGAAGGCATCAGGCGATTCTTCACCGTCGACCGGGCCGGCTTCACGATCTACCGCCTGCATGGGAAGATTCGGCCCATTATCCTGCCGTCCCGGAATACCGGCTCCCGGTAACCACCAAACCCCAAAAATATCACCCCAATTCTTCAACAATTTAGCCTCGGCGCGCCCCGCAACCCTTGGCCACGCATGCCACAATCCCACCAGGCTGCAGGAAATCGGCGCAATAAATCAGTTTTCATCTGTGTTTATCTGTGTCCGTCTGCGGCTAATTCTTTTTTGGAGAAACTACACATGAGCTCTCTCGTTCGTATCGAAGCCAACCGCGCCAATGCCGCGAAGTCAACCGGCCCGCGCACCGCCGAAGGCAAGCGCGTTGTCGCTGCCAACGCTGCCCGTTCAACCGGACCCCGCACGCCCGAAGGCAAGGCCCGTTCCTCGCAGAACGCCACTCAGCATGGCCTTCTCTCCAATTCCCTCGTTCTCAGAGGCGAGTGCTCTCAAAGCTTCCAATCCGCCATCGCCGAGCTCACCGCGGAACTGCGGCCCCGCACTTATGTCGAGCGCCAGTTCGTCGAAGTCATGACTATGGCCAACTGGCGTCGCCGCCGCTTGTGGCACATCGAAGCCACCCACTTCAATCGCGCCATCCGGGAAGAAGAAGAAAACAGCGCTCAGCAGGCGTCCGGCGCGCCCGCTGCCCACGAAAACTCCGGCGACTCGGCCACGCACACCGCTCTCGCATTTCGCACTCTCTGCGACGACACGAAAATTCTGAAAAACCTTCATCGTTACGAAGTTCGCTTCAGCCGCGAGTACACTCGCCATCTCAATCTCTTCGAAGCCCGTCGCGCCAGAGCGTCCGGGAATGTTGATTTTTCCAAACGAACCAAAGCCAAAATAGGATAAATACGGAGGGAAACGGGGACAGGATGAACTGGTGCCTTTATCGGCAGGCTGAATTGCTCCAGGCTCCATGTCATACCGGCCGAAAAAGGCTGTCAGTTCTCTCTGTCCCCGTTTTCCGGGCTTCAGCCCCGCTAAACTGAAAAATGAAATTCGGGACCTGTAACCCGCGCCCCGCGCTGGATACAATGCAGGTTTCCCAGGAGGGATCATGATCGAACTCCGAATCAATGGGGTCGCGCGTAAATTTGACGGCGACCCGGACATGCCGCTGCTGTGGTACGTCCGCGACGAACTCGACCTGACAGGCACCAAGTTCGGCTGCGGCATGGGACTCTGCGGCGCCTGCACCGTGCACGTGAACGGCAAAGCCATGCGAAGCTGCGTCACCTCGGTCCAGAACGCCGCGGGCAAAGACATCACCACCATCGAAGGCCTCAGCAGCACGCATTCGCATCCGGTCCAGAAGGCATGGAAAGAAGGCAACGTGCCCCAGTGTGGATACTGCCAGAGTGGTCAGATCATGCAGGCCGCGGCGCTCCTCAAAGACAAGCCGAAGCCGACCGACAAGGACATCGACGACGCCATGTCGGGCAACATCTGCCGCTGTGGAACCTATCAGCGCATTCGCGCCGCCATCAAGGTCGCTGCGGGGGTGAAAGCATGAACAGCGTAAATCGAATCGATATCGCCAGCCGCCGCGGTTTTCTCGGCACCGTCTTCTCCGCCGGCGCGCTGGTCCTCGGCGCGCCGCTCGCCAACATGGGCGAAGCCTTCGGCGCGGAGGTAAATCCGGGCAAGAACACCTGGTGGTCTTCGGTCTATCTGGGAGTGCAGCCCGACGGCACCGCCATCATCGTCGCGCATCGCTCGGAAATGGGAACCGGCATTCGCACCGCCCTGCCCATGGTGGCCGCCGATGAACTGGATGTCGAGTGGAGCAAAGTGCGCATCGAGCAGGCTCTCGGCGACAAAAAATACGGCGACCAGAACACCGACGGATCGCAGTCGATCCGGACTTTTTATGAACCTCTCCGCGCGGCAGGCGCCACGGCGAAGGCCATGCTGATCGCAGCGGCGGCCGCGAAGTGGAATGTCCCGGCGAGCGCCTGCAAGGCCGCGAACGGATACGTAACGCACGGTTCGTCGAAGGCGAGCTATGGCGAACTCGCCTCGCTTGCGGCGCAGCAGCCCGTGCCCAAACCGGAGACCCTGAAGTTCAAGTCGCCGGCCGAATTCAGATACATCGGCAAAGGCGAACCCATCACCGATCTCGACGATCTGGTTTCCGGCCATGGCATCTTCGGTATGGATGCGAAACGGCCCGGCATGGTCTACGCCTCCATCGAGCGTCCGCCTGTGGTGGGCGGAGCCGTGAAGAAGGTGGACGACGCCGATGCCCTCAAAGTGCGCGGCGTGAAGCAGACCGTGCAGATCGACAAATACAAAGGTCCGTACGGATTTCAGCCGCTGGGCGGCGTCGCGGTGATTGCGGACAACACCTGGGCCGCCATGCAGGGCCGCAAAAAACTGAAGATCGATTGGGATCTCGGCGCCAACGCCGGCTACGACTCAGCCGCCTATCGCAAACAGCTCGAAGCGACCGTGCGCAAGCCGGGCAAAGTAGCGCGCAATGTCGGCGATGTCGATAAAGCATTCGCCGGCGGCGCTAAAACAATCGAGGCCGCTTACTATACGCCGCATCTGGCGCACGCTTCCATGGAACCTCCCGCCGCTGTCGCGGAATGGAAGGACGGCAAAGTCGAGATCTGGACCTGCACACAGAATCCGCAGGCGGTGCAGGACACCGTTTCGCAGGTGATGGGGATCAAAGCCGAAGACGTGATTTGCCATGTCACACTGCTCGGCGGCGGATTCGGCCGCAAGTCGAAGCCGGATTATGCGGCGGAGGCGGCCGTGCTGTCGAAGAAACTCGGCAAGCCGGTGAAGGTGGCGTGGTCGCGCGAAGACGACATTCAGCACGACTTCTATCATTCGGTCGCCGCCATGTACATGAAAGCGGCTGTGGACGCGAAGGGCAAACCCACCGCGTGGCTGCAGCGCACCGCTTTTCCGCCCATTTTTTCCACGTTCGATGGAAAGTCCACCTATGGCGATCTCGAGATGACCATGGGATGGAACGATCTTCCGTTCGATATTCCCAATCATCGCGCGGAAAACGGCGAGGCCGTGCCGCACGTCCGCATCGGCTGGATGCGCAGCGTGGCGAACGTCTATCACGCGTACGCGGCGATGTCGTTCCTCGATGAACTGGCGGCGGCGGCGAACCGCGATCGCATCGAATACTATCTCGATGTGCTCGGCAGGGACCGCACCGTCGATCTTGGCCCCAGCTTCGCGCAGACCGCGCCGAAATTTCCGCTGGAAACCGCGCGTATGCGCAAAGTGGTCGAGACCGTGCGGGACAGGTCCGGCTGGGCTTCGAAGAAGTCGAGCCCCGGCCACGGGTACGGCTTCGCCGCGCACTGGAGCTTCCTCTCATATATAGCTGCGGTGGTCGAAGTGAAAGTCGATAGCCAGGGCAACCTGACGATCCCGCGCGTGGATATCGCTGTCGATCCGGGCCAGGTAATCCTTCCCGATCGCGTCCGGTCGCAGTTCGAAGGCGCGGTCGTGTTTGGAACCGGACTCGCGCTGATGGGCGAGATCACCGCAAAGGACGGTCGCATCCAGCAGTCGAATTACAACAACTTCCCCGTAGCGCGAATGAACGAGGCGCCGTTAGAAACGCACGTGCATATTGTGACCGCCGACCGTCCGCCCGCGGGTGTTGGCGAACCCGGCGTGCCGGTGATGGCGCCGGCGATCTGCAATGCGATCTTCGCCGCAACGGGCAAACGAATCCGCGAACTGCCGATTAAGAAGACGAAGCTGGTTTAGAGGCTGCTGAAAAAGGGGGACAGACCAAACTGACACCTTTTTCGGCGTATAAAGTCACGGGATCTCGACCGCTGCCACCGCCGAAAAAGGCTGTCAGTTCTGTCTGTCCCCGTTTTTCAGCAACCTGCCGGAGAAGGCTGTCGGCTATTGGCTGTCAGTTTTCAGCTACTGCGTCACGTTGACGTAGGCCGTCGCGCTTTGCGTACCGTTTACGTTGACGATCACGGGCTGCGGACCCGTTGGAATTCCGCTCGGGATCGCAAAGTTGATTTGCGTAACGCCCACCGCCCACGACGGGATGCCGATGAACGAGGTGGTTGCCGGTATGCCGCCGACGGTTACCGTCGTGTTGGCGGGCGCGGGCAGCGAAGTCAGCGGCGTGCTGGATGGCGGCGCGGCGCCGGTGGCAATCGCCGGCGTCACCGCGCCTTGTCCGGCCATGTAGAGAGTTGTGATTTGTCCGTGCCCCGCGCTGCCGTTCGGCACGATTGTCCGGCTCTGGTCGGTGAAAATCCCGGGCGATGCCGCGGCGACGTTGAACGTTTGCGATGCGACTTGTCCGTTGTTGTTTACCGTAACTGTAGCGGATGAGCCGGCTGCCGTCTGCCATGGCACCTGCAGATTGATCTGCGTCGGCGAAACGTAGTAGAGCGGCGCGTCCACGCCGTTGACCGTCGCGGATACGCCGGCCATCGTGACCGGAAGCGGCAGGGCGCTGGCGGACTGCGCGGCCCCGTCAGGCGCCAGAGCTGAGCCGAAAACCGACATGATCATGCCCGGTGAAAAAACCGGCTTGAACGACGCGGCGTCGGTCAGTCCGTTCGATGGAATCGCCGGCGTTCCGTTCGAGCTCGATCCCACGGCACGCACGTTCAGCGTGACCGAAGATGTCACCGGCGCGCTGGAGGAGCTGCCGTTGTAAGTAGCCGTGATGGTGGTTGTGCCCTGCGGCAGCTGATCGCCCTGAACGGTGAGGGTCGCTGTAGAAATTCCGGCGGAGCCGACCAGCGGAATGGCGCCGAGCGATGTCGTTCCGGCGCTGAATACGACCGCGCCCTGCGGGGTGGTCACGCCATCGTTCGCCGTGGCTGTTGCGATGAGAAACGCCGTGTCCTGCTGGCCCACGCTGCTGAGGTTGCCGAGCAGCGAAAGGCTCGTATTGGCGGGACCGGTTGAGATCGACCCGCACGTGCCGGTCCAGCACTGGAAGAGCCGCCACACATCGACGGAGCCAAGGCCCGTGACGTTGTCATAGCCTGGCCCGGCGCTGTAGCCTACCGGCGTCGGCGTCGGACATCCGCCGTGACGGCAGGTGTAATTCGGCGTCACAATGTTGTCGCCGGTGGTGACGTCGTGAAAGACGCCGGCATTCGACTGCGCCAGCGAATACAGCTGCGGGTTGATGTTGCCGAGGCCGCTGCTGTGCTGATACTGATTCAGCAGCACAGCGATGCCCGCCATCACCGGCGTAGGACAGGAAGTGCCGCCGTATATCTGCGGGCTGTTGCTGTCGTCGGTGAAAACGATGTAGCCGTCGAAGTCGGGCGACGCGGCAAGCGAAACGTCCGGAACGTTTCGGCTGTTGTTGGCCGGCACACCCGGCCCGGTTTGCCATGCAGGCTTGGCGAAGAAGCTGCTGATGCCGCCGCCGCTGGCCGAGGGCTCGCCGTCTTCGACGCTGGTGTTCCATGAGGTCTCCGGGATGTAGCCGATCGCCGAACCGCCGTTGGCATCGTTCGTGGAGTTCCAGTTGCCCTGAGAATCGAGCAGGCTTGTGCCGCCGACGCCGGTGACTTCGGGAACGCTGGCCGGCGCGTCGACGGAGAGACCCGGGTTCTGGGCATCATCGCAGTCGGCCGCGCCGTCGTCGCCTGAGGCATCGAACCAGGTGATGCCCTGCGCGTTACCCTGCTGCGCCATGGACTGGAAGCCCCGCAGCTGCGAGGCCGGAGTTTCCTGCTCGCAAAGTCCGTAGCTGACGCTGATGACCGGCGCGAGATTTTGGTCGATGGCGTATCGAACCGACTGCATAACGTCGGTTGAATAGACGAAGATGAGTTTCGCGTTTCGGGCGACCGCGCCGGCCAATTCGATATCGAGGTCCGACTCCTCGCGATCGCCGTCGCTGACGCCGGGGTCCGCCCCGCCCAGCACCATCTGCGGAAGATTCGGCGTGGTGCTGAAGAAGCTCGCGTAGTTGGTCAGGTCGTCAGTCGGAACCTGCGATTGCCCGGCAATCACCATCTTCTGGCCCGAGCCGTCGATGCCGGCGGCGTAGGCAGGAGTGATGTCGTAGATCGCCGCGATATCGTTCGGCCCGAGGTAGTGATTGCCGTGCGCCGATG